>Ga0335081_10012999_pt1 | contig 13471 bp, 11 predicted proteins | sample Lox_Sample_35_FD_206713 | JGI IMG/M metagenome (GOLD analysis project Ga0335081, IMG submission 206713) | Soil microbial communities from Loxahatchee National Wildlife Refuge, Florida, United States - Lox_Sample_3.5 | ecosystem: Environmental > Terrestrial > Soil > Wetlands | place: USA...
ACGGTGATGGCGCGCACCGTTTCCGCCGTGCCGTTGATCGGCCGGCCGTAGGGATGGCCGGCGAAGGCGGTCTCCCACCAGCGCCGGCTGGCGATGTCGCCGGGACTTGTCGCCTCTCGGCGCAATACCGACAGGATCTGCGCCCGACCGAGGTCGACGTCGGCCGGATCGAACCGTGAGGCGGTCAAGGCCATGCGCAGCAGGTCAAAGGCCGCGTCGCGGCTTTCTGCGAGCATGCGCATCGACCCCCTGAGATGATCGCGGCTTGCGGAAAAATTCATCTCGATGGCCTTGCGCGCCAGCGCCTCGGCGAAAGCCTTCGAATCGAGATTGCCGGCGCCCTCGCCGAGCAGCGACGCGACCAGATTGGCAGTGCCGCCCTTGCCCGCCGGATCCTGGGCCGAACCGCCGACGAACGCGAAATCGACGGCGATCAACGGCACCGCGGGCTCCTGCACCAGCCAGGCCTCGATGCCACCGGGACTGACCACGCGCTGTATCGTGGTCGCGTCGGCCGGAAGCGCGGTCAGCGCCAGCGCCAGCAGTGCCGCCGCCGCCACTCGCGGCCCGGCAAGACGCAGCCGTGCTGCAGTCAAAGCGCACGCAAAAGCGTTCACGAGTGGTCCTCCTGTGGCTGCAGGCTTTGCACGAGGTAGCCGGTCACCGAGCGTCGGCGGTCGAGCCAAGTGCGGGCGGCCTGCTGCACGGCGTCTGCAGTCACAGCGCGGATACGGTCGGGCCAGGTGCGAACCATGTCCACGGTCTGCCCGGTCGCCAGCGCCGAGCCGTACCAGCGCGCCAAAGTGACCTGATTGTCCTCGGCATAGACCGCGTCGGCGATCAACCGGGTCTTGGCGCGATCGAGCTCGTCCGCGGTGATGCCGTGGTCGATCACGTCGTTGAGCACGCCATCGATACCGGCCTCGACGTCGCGCAGCGAGACGCCGGGCTTCGGCGCGCCATAGACGCCAAACTCGGAATAATCGAGCGCGGTGCCTGAGTAATAGGCGCCGGCATTGAGCGCGATGCCCTTGTCGACGACCAGCGTCCGGTACAGCCGGCAATCCTCGCCGCTGCCGAGCACATGGGCGAGCACGTCGAGCGCCTCGGCCTGGCCTGGCTTGGCGCTGGTTTCGGAAGGCACCAGATACTCGCGGCTGATGCTCGGCTGCTCGACCCGCGGGTCGGCCAGCGTGACCGTACGCGGCGCCTCTTGCTGCGGCTCCATCGGCCGCTGCTGCAGATTGGTCGGTGCGCGGTCGGCAACTCTGCCGTAGGTTTCCGCGGCGTCGGCCTTGACCTCGTCGGGCGTGACGTCGCCGGCAACGACCACGACGGCATTATTCGGCGAATAGAAGCGCCGATAAAACGCCAGCGCATCGTCGCGGTTCAGCTTTTCGATCTCGTGGCGCCAGCCGATCACCGGACGGCCGTAGGGATGGTTGAGGTAAAGCGCCGCGTCCATTTGCTCGCTCAAGCGGGCGCCCGGATTGTTGGCAACCCGCATGTATTGCTCTTCAAGTACCACTTTAAGCTCAGGCTCGACCACGTCGTTGCTGAGCACCAATCCCGTCATGCGGTCGGCTTCGAAAGCCATCATCTCTTTCAGATGAGCGCGCGGCACGCGCTGATAGAAACCGGTATAGTCGCTGCCGGTGAATGCATTTTCCTGGCCGCCGATCTCGGCAACGCGCTGCGAAAATGTGGCGCCGGGATTCTCCTTGGTGCCCTTGAACATCAGATGTTCGAGGAAGTGGGCGAGGCCGGATTTTCCCGGCGTCTCATCGGCGGCTCCGACTTTGTACCAGATCATATGGGTAACGACCGGCGCGCGATGATCGGGCACCACCACGACCTGCAGTCCGTTCGACAATGTGAAGCTCGTGACGTCGGGGCCGGTGGTAGCGGCGGCCGCCGGGCGCGCGAGACCGAGCACGGCGCCGCAAAGCGCGAGAACGAGCAGCAATGTTTTCGCCAACACCTCACCTCCGCGAGCCGATTGCACGCCCCGAACACGTCAACGTTACGCGCTAGATTTGGACCTTAGCCGCGTTCCCGTCCGTGCGGCTTTCATCAGCAAGCCTACGGCGCGCCGGCGCCGAGGCTCGTAGAGCCCTACTGCGTCGGCTCCATACGCTCGCCGAGCGTCGGCGGCTTATAGATTTTTTTCTCCGGCGTGATGCCATACGGCTGATTCGGCGACGGCGTTTGATAACCGGGCGGCGGATCGGTCAGGCTTACCCGCGGCGGCTCGCCGGTAAAGGTGCCGTAATCGTTTTGCTTGAGCCAGTCGAAGCTCAAAATGCCGGACTTCTTTTCGCCCCGTTCGGACGCCGAGCTTTGATCGTTGGTGCCGGGAGCATTGATGGCATTGAGTTCGTTTGGCCGCAGTGGCCGCGAAAGATCGGTGGCATAATCGGGATGCGGGCCGACACGCTCCGCCTTTTTTGCCGCGGCACGCGCCTTGACCTCGGGATCCACGGGCCAGCCGGGCGCCGGCGGCCCATTGGAGCTTTGCGGCGGCGGCAAATCGCGCGTCGGAGGCACTACCAGCGGCGATCGTTCGCTGTAGTTGATGTCGTATTGCGGATCGAAAGGATTTTTCAGGCCGAGCGTGCTCAGGATTTTATCGCCAACCGATTCTTTGGCGGCGATATCGTCATCGCCGGCGCGAGCGGCCGAATAGGCGCCGCAAAGGGCAAGTGCCGCTAACGCACCGCAGAGAACGATGCGCGCGAATCCCGTCCAGCGCGTGTTGCTACCGGCCCTCTTGCGGCCGGCGATTCCATGCTGCGGCATGCCCTCACCCGACGTGCCTGCGTCAAATTTGCCGATCGCCCTGCATCGGCAAAAAACCACTACCCGACGGAGGTTTAACGATGCGATCAGGGCGCTTTTGCGGCACCCGCGCCCACCAGGGATTCATACAATAGTCCCACGACCCCGGCAACAATGGCGGCGTCGGCGAGGTTAAACACGTACCAGCGGAAGGTGAAACCGGTCATCTCGATGTGGAACAGCACAAAATCCATGACGCCCGGCCAGTGCAGCCGGTCGATGGCATTGCCCACGGCACCGCCGACGATCAGGCCGAGCGCGGCGGCGGTGAGCCGTGACGTCGAGCGTGTCAGCCATACCCATAGAAAGACGATCGCCGCCACCTTGAACGCGAACAGCGACCACATTCCGAGCGAGCTCGCTTCCGGAAACAGGCCGTAACTGATGCCGGTATTCCAGGTCAGCACCAGATCGACGAGAGGCATCACCGCGACCGAACCGCGATGCGCGAGGCCGAAGCCGTCCAACAGCCAGAACTTCAATGCCTGGTCGGCGACGGCGGTGACCGCCGCGATCGCAAGACCGAAAGCGCTGAGCCGGCCCCAGACGTACGACCTCGCCGGCTGACTTTGCGTCGCATCCGTCATCGGATTTCCTTGTCGCCCCCTACTCGGCGGCCTTGCGCATGGCTTCCCATTCGCGCAGCGCCTGCGCGTCGCGCGGCGTCACGTCGGGAAATTGCGGATCTTGCCCGACCGACGGCGAGATTTTCCACGACCGCGCGCATTTCTTGCCCTTCGCCAATTCCGGAAACACGGCGACGCCGGCAACGTCCGGCAGGCGGAATGCCTCTTGCGGGCCTTCGCCTTCGACCAGCGCCGCGCCCGAGGTGATGCACAATTCAGCGAGATCGGCGTCGGCTGCCGTCGCGAACAGATCGGAGTCGGCAATATACACGAGAGGGTGCGCTTCGAGCGACGAACCAACGCGCTTAGCGGCGCGCTCGAGTTCCAGCGCACCGGTGACGACGCGGCGCACATTGCGCAACTTCCGCCATTTATCCGCCAGCGCGTCATCGCGCCATGCCGCGGGGATTTGCGGGAATGGCTCGAGATGCACGGAGGCCGCGGCGGGGTCGCGCGCGAGCCAGGCTTCCTCCGCGGTGAAGCACAGCATCGGCGCCAGCCAGCACACCGTGGCGCGGAACAAATGATCGAGCACGGTGAGACAGGCCTTGCGCGTTGTCGATGAATAGGGATCGCAATAGAGCGCATCCTTGCGGATGTCGAAGTAGAACGCTGACAGATCGACCGTCATGAAGGCGCTGAGCGCGGCGAAAATGCGCTTATAGTCGAAATCCGCATAAGCCTGCCGGATCAGCGGATCGAGTTCGGCGAGCCGATGCAGCATCAGCCGCTCAAGTTCGGGCATTCGCTCGATGGCGACGCGGTCGGCCTCGTCGTAATGGGCCAGGTTGCCGAGCATCCAGCGCAGCGTGTTGCGCAGTTTGCGGTAAGTGTCGACGGTGGTTTTCAGGATTTCCGGCCCGATGCGCAGATCGTCGGCGTAATCCGCCGCGCACACCCACATGCGCAGGATATCGGCGCCGGCCTGTTTGATCACATCCTGCGGCGCGGTGACATTGCCGAGCGACTTCGACATTTTTCGCCCGTCCTCGTCGAGCACGAAGCCGTGGGTCAACACGATGTCGAATGGCGCGCGGCCGCGCGTGCCGCAGCTTTCCAGAAGCGACGACTGAAACCAGCCGCGATGCTGGTCGGACCCTTCCAGATACATCACCGCTTCGTCGCCGCCGTCCGCTTTGCGTTTGATATCCGCGAGCGCGGGGAAAGCTTCCGGGTCTTCCAGCACGAAAGCGTGTGTAGAGCCGGAATCGAACCAGACGTCGAGAATGTCGTCGACTTTCCGCCAGCCTTCATTGGCGAGCTTGCCGAGAAAGCGCTCGCGTGCGCCCGGCGCGTACCAGGCATCGGCGCCCTCGTCCTCGAAGGCCTCGACGATGCGGACGTTGACCTCGGGATCTTGCAGGATGTCGACCGAGCCCTCCGGATTCTCCTTGATGAACAGCGCGATCGGCACGCCCCAGGCGCGCTGGCGCGAGATTACCCAGTCCGGTCGGCTTTCGATCATGCCGTTGATGCGGTTCTCGCCAGCCGCCGGCACCCACCGCGTCGCCTCGATGGCGGCCAGCGCGCGCCGGCGCAGCGTGTCGTGATGCCGGTCAATATCCTTATCCATCGCAATGAACCATTGCGGCGTATTGCGGAAGATCACCGGTTTTTTCGAGCGCCACGAATGCGGATACTGGTGCTTCAAGCGCCCGCGCGCGAGCAGCATGCCGGCGTCGATCAAGGCTTTGATCACCGCCTCGTTGGCATCGCCCTTCTCGCCTTTGTCGGTCAGTACGCGCTTGCCGGTGAAGCCCGGCGCCTGATCGGTGAAGCGACCGTCGGCATCGACAGTGTAGGGAATGTGCGTGTTGATGCCTTGCGCAGCAAGATCGCGCGCATTTGCGGTCCAAACCTCGAAGTCCTCGCGCCCATGCCCGGGCGCGGTATGCACAAAACCAGTTCCCGTGTCGTCGGTGACGTGATCGCCGGCTAACAGAGGAACATCGAAATCGTAGTCGCCCGCAAATCCACGCAACGGATGCGAACATGTCAGAGGAAAGAGGTGTTCGAATGAAATTGTGCGCAGCTCGCGATAAGCAAGCACGCGTGCCTGCCGCATGACATCGATAGCGAGCTTCTTGGACAGGATCAGTCTGTCGCCTTTCTTTGCCCAATTGCCCTCGGGCACATCGGTCACTTCAAACAAGCCATATTCGATTTTTGGTGAATAGCTGATCGCGCGGTTTCCCGGGATTGTCCAAGGCGTTGTGGTCCAGATCACGATCGCGGCGCCATTCAGCTCATGCGATGGGTTATTTCCGATTGCCTCCGCCTGCGTCACCGGAAACTTCACCCACACCGTATCCGAGACATAATCCTCGTACTCGACCTCGGCCTCGGCGAGCGCGGTCTTCTCCACTACCGACCACATCACCGGTTTGCTACCGCGATAAAGCGTGCCGTTGGCGGCGAATTTCATCAATTCGCGCGCGATCTGCGCCTCGGCGGACGGCTCCATCGTGGTATAGGGGTGCGCCCAGTCGCCGGTGACGCCGAGGCGGATGAATTCGCCGCGCTGCACTTCGATCCAGTGCGCGGCGAAAGCGCGGCACTCGCGGCGGAATTCGACCAAGGCCGCTGCGTTGGAGAAATCCGGCTTCGGCTTGCCCTTGGCGCGATAGTTCTCTTCCTCGATCTTCCATTCGATCGGGAGGCCATGGCAGTCCCAGCCGGGGACGTAATTCGAGTCGTAGCCCAGCATCTGAAGGCTGCGCGTCACCACATCCTTGAGGATCTTGTTGAGGGCATGCCCGATATGGATGTTGCCGTTGGCGTAAGGCGGGCCGTCATGCAGGACGAAGCGCGGCCGGCCTTTCGCGGCCGCGCGCAAGCGGCCGTAGAGATCGATCTTCTGCCAGCGCGCCAGGATTTCCGGCTCTTTCTGCGGCAGGCCGGCGCGCATCGGGAAGTCGGTCTTGGGCAGAAACAGCGTTTCCGAATAGTCCCGCGCCGTGCTGGTGGTCTCGTTCATGGCGGCGCCTTCTAACACAAGCCGGGTGCACTGCGGAAAGCCCCAGTCACGGCTCGTCTTGGGAGCCGGGGGAACAGGCCCATCCGCCACGCGTTGAATGAGGAAGATATTCAGGGTCGCACGGGGTGACGGAGGGTCTTTTGGACTATATCCGGGCGAAACGCGAGGTGCGGCACGCGCTGGTCATCAGCGATCCCACGCCGGTCGACAGCGTGCAGAAGGTGTGGCTATCGGTCGGCCAGGCGGCGACCATCGGCATCTTCCTGCTGCTGTTCGGCGCCTTCCTCTATCTAGGCCGCGCCATCCTGCTGCCGGTCTTCGCCGCGGCGGTGATCGCGCTCACTTTGGCCCCGCTGATCAAGGCGCTCAAGCGCTTCGGCGTCTCGCCGTGGATCACCAGTCTCTTCATCCTGCTGGTCGGGCTCGGCGCCCTGAGCCTCCTCGGTATGGCGCTGGCCGGTCCCGTGAGCAAATGGATCGCCCAGGCCCCGCAGATCGGCTCTGCCATCCAGCAAAAGCTTTCCGTGCTCGATCAGCCGATCGCCGCGCTGCATCAGCTCGAAGGAGCGCTGTTCGGCAGCAGCGCGGAACAGGTCAACGTCAGTGCGCCGAGCGTGGTGCTGCCGGTGGTCGCCTTCGTCACCCCGGCCGCGGGCGAGGCGCTGCTCTTTTTTGTGACCCTCTATTTTTTCCTGGTCGGTCAGATCGAATTGCGCAATCAGATGGTCCAGATGTTCGGCAATCGCGATTCCAAGCTGCGGTTCCTGAAAATCATGCACGACATCGAGCGTAACCTCGCCGGCTATCTGACCGTCGTCACGATCATCAACGCCGCGGTCGGCATTATCGTCGGGGTCGGCTGCTGGGCCGTTGGCCTGCCCAACCCGCTGATCTTCGGGCTGTTGGCGGCGCTGTTCAATTATGTGCCTTATCTCGGACCGGCGGTCATGGTGATCGCGCTATTCGGCGTCGGTCTGGTCAGCTTCCCGTCGCTCAGCCATGCGTTGATTGCGCCGCTCGGGCTGATCGCCGTCACGACCACCGAAGGACATTTGGTCACTCCGACCATTGTCGGACGCAGGCTCACGCTCAATCCGCTCCTGGTCTTTCTGGCGCTTGCCTTTTGGACGTGGATGTGGGGCCCCTTCGGCGCGCTCCTTGCCGTGCCGCTGTCGATCGTCGGCCTCGTCGTTTTCAATCATCTGGTGCCGGCCGAGGAGATCAAGCTCCCTGATTGAATTGAGCCTTTTCGCCTTTGATCTTTGTCAATGGAACTTTCCCCAACGCGGGTCATTATCCGGGCAATCCGGCGGTTTTATTCAGGGAGTAACGGCATGAGCAGCGCCTCGACGGTTTCCTCGAACTTGCGCGAGAGCGCCAGCGACGCGCGCGAAGCGGCGCGCGACATCGGCAACGCCGCCGCGGACGCATCGCCCGACATCCAGAGAGATTTGCAGGCCTTGCGCGACGATTTCGCCCGGCTGGCGGAACAGGTCGGCGATATCGTCGCCAACCGCGGCAACGCCGCTTGGCAGCGCGCCAGATCGAGCGTCGACGGCGTGGTTTCGGACGCTCAGGAGCGCAGCCGGGAGGCGGTCGACGCCATGCGCGAGGTCTCCGACAATTTCGTCGAAGCAATCGATGAGTCGATCAAGACCCGTCCCTATGCCACGCTGGCGATCGTGGCCGGCCTTGGCTTTCTGTTCGGAGCGACATGGCGCCGCTGATTGCGCCGCGCGGATCGTCCAATGCTCAAAACCCTGACGCGTGAGATCACGCTCGCCGTGCAGACGAGGAGCGGCGCCAGCGTCGCCGTCCTCGTCTGGCTCGGCATCGCGGCACTGGCGGCACTCACCGCCTTCGCCTTTCTCTGCGTCAGCGGCTACGCCTGGTTTGCCGTTCAGTTCGGCAACATCTTTGCCGGGTTGATCATGACCGGTATATTCGTCCTGATCGGGCTTATCGCGGCGCTTATCAGTGCGCTCGTTCGCCGCCGCGTGCGCGAACGTGCCATTCTCGCCCGCGCTGCAAAGGCGCATTCGCCGTCATGGCTCCTTGATCCGAAGGTCGTCGGCGTCGCCGTCGAAGCCGGACGCAGCATCGGCTGGCAGCGCCTGCTGCCGCTTGCGCTGCTCGGCATCGTGGCGGCGCAATGGGCGCGCGATTATCGCGACCGGGACCGCGAACAGCCGCGATCCTAAATCGGCGGAAACGCGCCGGGCGCGCGGGCCAAAACCTCGCGCGCGAGCCGGGTATCGTCCCGCATCTGCCGGATCAGCGCCGCGGCCGAGGCGAACACCGCCTCCTCGCGAAGAAAGCCGATAAAGGCGACATCAATCGCCGCGCCATAGAGATCGCCGGAAAAATCGAACAGGAAGACTTCCAGAAGCACCGTGCCGACGTCGAACATCGGGCGACGCCCGAAGCTTGCCACGCCGTCATAGCGGCGGCCGCCGACCGCCGCGCGCACCGCATAAATGCCGTGACGCAGCTTGCAAGACGGGTCGGGCACCAGATTGGCGGTCGGGAAGCCGAGCTCGCGGCCGCGTTTATCGCCGTGGATCACCGTACCCGAGAGAAACCAGGGATAGCCAAGTAACTCTGCGGCGGCATCGAGCCGGCCGGCGGCCAGCGCCTCGCGGATCGGCTGGGACGAAACCGGCCGGCCGCGATCCTGCAACGGCGGCACCACGTCAACGGCAAAGCCGTGGCTTCTGCCTTCCGCGGCAAGGAAATCCGGCGAACCCGCGCGGTTGGCGCCGAAATGGAAATTGAATCCGATCGCCGCTCCCCCGATCGCAAAGCGATCGACCAGGATGCGCCTGACGAAATCCTCCGCCGACAGATTTGCCAGCGCGTCGTCGAAGGTCAGCACGATGGCCCCGTCAAGCCCGGCGGCGGCAAGAAGGCGCAATTTGGTTGGCGCGTCGGTCAGGCGGAACAGCGGTTCGCCGGGATGAAAGAAGGTCCGGGGGTGCGGCTCGAAAGTGAGCGCCGCCGCCGGCCGACCGAGCGTCTCGGCCCGCCGTTGCGCGGCAGCGATGACCGCTTTATGCCCGCGGTGCACGCCGTCGAAATTGCCGATGGCGACGACCGCGCCGGTAAGCGCTTCAGCGCGTGTGCCGGCGGACGCGGAATCGCGCACGACGCGGAAATTCTTCGTCGGCATCGGGGTTGCGATGGTTAAGGACCGGTTTACGGGACGATAGCGAAGTGGTGCCGTCGCATGGCCGGCAAAGTCAAGGGACCGCCAGAGCGAGCTTGGCCGAGGCCGTCTGCCCCCGAAGCGGTTAACCCCGCGTTCAAACCCGCAATGTAATTTTGCCGGCCAAGGCTGGGGGATCGGGGCAGGTGCGCTCCGACGCCTGATCAGCAGAGACACGGCAAACCCTTGCGCGCCATGCGCGCCAGACTTTTGCGCCGGTCGTAGGCTTGGGAGCGGGGCATGGCGCTCGATCCGAAAATGCCGGTGCTCGTCGTCGACGACTACAGCACCATGGTGCGCATCATCCGCAATCTGCTGCGTCAGATCGGCTTTGAAGACATCGACGACGCCTGTGAAGGCAGCGCCGCGCTCGAGAAGATGACCGCCAAGCGCTACGGCCTTGTCATCTCGGATTGGAACATGGAGCCGATGACCGGTTACGATCTGTTGCGGCGCGTGCGCGCCAATCCGCAGATCGAGACGACGCCGTTCATCATGGTGACAGCAGAATCCAAGACCGAGAACGTCATCGCGGCAAAGAAGGCGGGCGTGAACAATTACATCGTCAAGCCGTTCAATGCGCAAACGCTCAAGGCCAAGATCGAATCGGTGTTCGCCGATAAATCCGAATTGACCTCGGCAGTCGAGCAGACCAATGCCGCGACTTTTGTCGGCTCCCGCCTGCAGCGCAGCCCGGCCTGATACGTCGTACGCCCGGCGCCCAAACTCACCAGACGAGACCACTCATGACCGCTTTCGGCGCGACGCCGGCGGTGTTGAATATGGCGTCGAGCGCCGCGCGATCCGGCGCGTCGCGCGAGCCGTATTCCTCGGCATGGATGCCTGAAGTCACGAACATATAGTCGAGGCCGAAAGCGGCGGCGCCTTTGAGATCGGTACGCACCGAGTCACCGATGGCGAGCACGCGCTGCCGCACCGGCGGCGCGCCGCGCAATGCTGCGGCCTTGGCCAGTGCCGTCTCGTAGATCGGCGCATACGGCTTGCCGCAATAAAGCACCTCGCCGCCGAGCGCCGCATAGGCGTCCGCCAAGGCTCCGGCGCAATAGACCAAAGCATCGCCGCGCTCGACCACGATGTCGGGATTGGCGCAGACCATGAACAGTGCACGCTCCCGCATCGTCGCCAGCATATCGCGATAGCTCTCCGGGGTTTCCGTGGTGTCGTCGAACAAGCCGGAGCAGACCACATAATCGGCGCGATCGAGATCGACGAACTTCACATCGAGCCCGGCGAAGATGGAAAGGTCGCGCTGGGGGCCGAGATGAAAAACCGTGTCCTTCAGCCGCGCCGTGACAATGCCGCGAGTGACGTCGCCAGAACTTGTGATCGCGTCATAAGCCTCTTGCGGCACGCGAAGCCGATCGAGAATCCGCGCCACTGCGTCGCCCGAGCGCGGCGCATTGGTGATCAGGATCGCCGTACCGCCGCGCTCGCGGAAACGCGTGAGCGCTTCGCAGGCGGCCGGGAATGCGGCAAGACCGTTATGGATGACGCCCCAGACGTCGCAGAGCAGGACGTCGTAGTCGCGTTGCAGCGGCTCGAACCGTTCGATGAAAGGGGTCATTTGCGCCATAGCCAGCAGAGCGAAGCGATCCAGTATCGCAAAATGCAGCGAATATTGCTTCCGGGCTAAGCTCCTGGAGGTGCCAGACGATCAGCTGCGCCGCATCCCGGCGCGCGCCAACTGGGCAAGATTATTGGCGGGCCCGCCGGCATCGCCGGCGGTCTGCAGCGGCGCCGCTGCGGCTTCCTTGAATTCGCTGGAACCTTGCAGCGCTTCGGCGCGCACCGGACGCGGCGGCGAGAACAAAAAGCCCTGGCCGAAGCGGACGTCGTAGTCGAGCAGGTCGACTACCGTGCTCTCGGTCTCGATATGCTCGGCGATCAGATCGATGCCGAAACGGCCGAGCAGGTCCGAGAAGTCCGCCGGGTGGATATCGGTCGAAACCACGCTGATCCGATTGAACAATAGCGCCGCTGGCGCCTTGACGAAGCGGAAGCCGCGCTCGTTGAGTTCGCGCGCGTCGACCCGCAAATCGGTGAGATTGTCGATCGAAAAACGGAAGCCGCGCTCGGCCAGCGCGGCGAGGCTCTCATGCTCGATCGGCCCCATTGCGCGCACCGCGCTTTGGCTGAATTCGAAAACGAGCGACGGCGCGATGGCGCGATTGGCTTCCATGAGTTCGAGGAATTTCGGAAAGCCGGCGTCGGTGAGCGTCGCGCCCGACACGTTGCAGAATAGTCCGATGTCGCGGTTCTTCAACAATAGCCGCCGCACCACCTGCACGCAGCGCAGCGCCGACAGATGATCGAGGCGCGGCATCAGCGCGCCGGCTTCGGCATAGGGCAGGAAATCGGCCGCGGCGACGAGTTCCCCGTTGTCGACGCGCAGCCGCGATAATGCCTCGTAATAGCGCACCTTGCGTTGCGGCAGCGTCACGACCGGCTGCAAAAACAGATCGATCTTATTGGCGTCGATGGTCCTTGCGATCGCGGCGATGACGCCGTCGCGGTCAAGTCCGGCAAAGGCCGCGATCTTGGGTTCGGCCGGCTCGGCTGGCGCCGTCGGTATGGCGGCCGCTGCTGGGGCAGCCGGCGCGACAACCGCTGCCGGCGCCGCAATGGTGGATTCCGGCGCTGCCATCGCCGCCGCGCCGTTCACGACTGGCGCAAGTTCGGCCGCGGGTGCGGCTATGGTCTGGCGCTCGGCGGCAAGCGCGGCGTCGTGCACGGCAACCGAGTCCGCCAATTGTTTCACCAGTGTGGACAGTTCTTCGATTTCGGCGGCGAGCGGCTGGGCCGTCGCCAGAGCGCGGTCGATCACGGTGTCGACCTTGGCCTCCATGGCACCCAGCCGGCGGCCAAACTCCGCCAACTGTCTGGCAAGCTCGCCGGAGCCGCGCGCCAGATTGGCAAGTTGGTTGCTGGCTTCCAGCCGGTCGTGCTTGCGCGCCGCGATGGCGTTGTAGACCGCGAGCGCAGTGAGCACGCCGAGCGCCACCAGCGCCGACTCGGCCCCGGTAAAGCCGAAGCGCAGATAAACCACGACGCCGATCGAGCCGGCGATGAGCACCATGCAGGCCGCAATGAAGATGGCGCTGATACGCACCATGCCGCGCACCTCCTCGAGCGACGATTCGCGCCCCGGACCCAGCAGTGTCCACAAGCTTTGGGTCGCCGCAAGTCCGCCGCGAGGCATAGCTAAGCCTTTGCGCCGGTTTTATAACGGCAAACGATGAGCCTTGGTGAAATGCCACAATCTGTTCCCGCTGCGGCGACGCTCACGGCGGCCGCCGCCGCGTCCAAGCCCGGATTGATCGGCTTTATCGAGCGGCGGCCGCAGGCTGCATTCGGCTGGTTTTTAGCGCTGCATTTCGCGATCTGGACTGCTTTGCCGAGCTTTCTTTATGCCAACCTGCCGCTCGATTTGATCGAGGCGCTGACCTACGGCCGGGAATGGCCGCTCGGTTCCGACAAACTGCCGCCGCTGCCATGGTGGCTCGTCGAAATCATGCACCGCAGCTTTGGCGTGGATGCGGCCTATTATGCCCTGGCGCAGGCCGCCGTCGTCATCGCCTTCGTACTGGTCTTTGCCACGGCGCGGCCGCTCATTGGCGCCACCGGCGCGCTGGTTGCCGTGCTGATCGTCGATGGCGCGCATTATTTCCAGTACACGGCGGTGAAATTCAATCACGACGTCATCCAATTGCCGTTCTGGGCGCTCGCCGGCTACGCGTTCCATGCCGCGCTCAAGCGCGGGCGTCGCGGCCATTGGGCGCTCCTCGGCGTCGCCTTCGGCGGCGC
>Ga0335081_10013001_pt1 | contig 13469 bp, 6 predicted proteins | sample Lox_Sample_35_FD_206713 | JGI IMG/M metagenome (GOLD analysis project Ga0335081, IMG submission 206713) | Soil microbial communities from Loxahatchee National Wildlife Refuge, Florida, United States - Lox_Sample_3.5 | ecosystem: Environmental > Terrestrial > Soil > Wetlands | place: USA: Florida...
GCCCTCACCGGCACCGGAGTGGCCCCGGCCGTCACCCTGGCGCCCACCAGCCTGACCTTCGCTAGCCAGAACCTGGGCACCACCAGCGCGATGCAAACCGTCACCGTCACGAACTCGGGCAGCGCCACCCTCACCCTGACCAGCATCACCGTCTCGGGCGATTTCACGCTGGCCAACCTTTGCGGCAGTTCGCTCGATGCCGGCAAGAACTGCATGCTGATGGTGGCGTTTAAGCCCACCGCCTCCGGCACCCGCACCGGCACGGTGACCCTTACCGACAACGCCTCGCCCGGCACTCAAACCGTCGCCCTCACCGGCACCGGCCAAGGGGCGATCGCGAAACTTTCAGCCAACACCCTGTCGTTCAGCACCGCGCTGTTGGTGGGCGCCAGCAGCGCGGCCGGAACGCTGACACTCCAGAACACCGGCAACGCCGCGCTGAGCGTCACCAGCATCGCCGCCAGCGGGGACTTTACCGCCACCAACACCTGCGGCTCCAGCCTGGCCGCCAACGCTTCTTGCACCATCTCGGTGACGTTCACGCCCACGGCCGGCGGGTCCCGCACCGGCACGCTGACCCTCACCGACAACGCCTCCGGCAGTCCGCAACTGGTGAGCCTCTCGGGCACGGGCCAGGACTTCACGCTGAGTGCGACGACGACCACCGCGAGCGTCGCGGCGGGCGGAACGGCCACCTACAACCTCAGCCTGGGCGGGGTGGGCGGTTTGGCACAGACGGTTTCGTTCACTTGCTCGGGCGCGCCCTCGTTATCCACCTGCACGGTATCGCCGGCTTCGGCCACGCCGAGCGGATCGGGCCCTGCGGCCATCACGGTGACCGTAACCACCACCGCCGTGACGCAGGGAACGCGTCCTTGGCGGCCCGCACCACCGCTGGGCGGCGGGCGCGGTGAGTGGCTGCTGGTGGGGATCTTAGGTCTGGCGGGCCTCGCGCTGCTGGCGCGCCGGAGGCCTGAAGTGTTGTCGGTCCACTGGCGCTTGAGCCTCGCCACGGCGGGGATGCTCGCGGCGCTGGCGCTGGGCTCAGCGGCCTGCGGCGGCGGGGGCAACCCCGTCATCGCCGGCACCCCCACGGGCAACTACACCTTGACGGTGACCGGCTCGACCACCTCCGGCTCCACCACCGTGAGCCATAAGACCTCGTTGATGCTTACGGTCAACTAAGGCAGTTTTGGGATCCCACGCCGAAAGATTAATTCCTCTTTCGGCGTGGGAACTTCTCAGGCGATCCCTCCGGTTCCACAGAAAATCTCCAGCACCATTCCTCCAGCGAGCCCGTCAACCTCAGCTCATTCATGGTTACGAAGAGGGAGCAGTTATGATGGAAGGTGCTCCCCAACCTGGATGGGCGATCGATCCGCGCGCAGTGCGACGCCGAGCCAGCCTCGAAGCGGGCCTGGCGGGCTCGAATAGCCGCACACCGTCGAAAGACATCGGCCTTAAACCGGCCCCCGGAATCTGCCGAAAGAGAAGGTGGGGTAAGTGTCGATGAAAGCGCTGGAGCCTGGGTATCGCCGGTTGCCATCGACGTACGTTGCTACCTCTGAGGGCGCGAGTGCCGAGTGTGAAGCCGCTATCGCTGTCCGGTCAAGGCCTGACGAAGCCCGCAATCTCCCTCAGCATTGAGGGCGCGGCGCAGCGGCTCGCTCGAGCCGCCGCCCCGTTCGTTAACCCTCTTGGAATTCTGATCCTGCTCGCCCCGTTCCTCGCCGCGGTGGTGGTCTGCCTGGCGGCGTCCTGGCGGTGGCCCCTCATTCACGACGCGCCTCTCATGGATTACATCGCCGGGCGCATCCTGTCTGGGGCGGTCCCATACCGGGACATCTTCGACATGAACCTGCCGGGCACGTACGTCATCCACATCGTGGCCTTGCGGGTGTTCGGCCGTGGTGACCTGGGCTGGCGCATCTTCGATCTGCTCTGGCTCTCGCTGACCGCCTGCGCCCTCTACGCGTTCTGCCGGCCCATCAGCCGCTGGGGCGGGTTACTGGCGGGCGCGGTTTTCCTGGCCTATCACCTGGGCCAGGGCGCGGAGAGCCTGGGCCAGCGCGACTTTCTGCTCTGCCTGTTCCTGCTGCTCGGCGCTCATCTCATTGCCCGGTCGGTGGAAGTTGGACACTCCAGACTGACCTTCGCCGCCGGACTTCTGGTTGGTTTTGCTTCCACCGTCAAACCGCATGCCGCGATCTACGGCGTTTTTATGCTGGCGGTCCTGATGGGTTACCGCGGGCGCCGCGGCCCTCGCGGGTGCATCCGCCACGGCGCGCTTTTTCTGGCTGGAGCCGCGGTGGCGCCGGCGGCGATCGCTGTGTGGCTGGCTTCGGTGGGCGGCCTCCGCCCGCTGATTACGATGGTGAGCGGATACTTGATGCCGTATTACCCCAAACTGGGCCAGGTGAGCGCGGCCACGCTCGCCGGGCGCCTCATCGAGCGCAACGGGTTCTGGATCCTCTTGGTGGCTGCCGTGCCGTGGAATGGCGGGCGCCGCAGCCCTCGTTACATGCTCGCCATCCTCGGGGCGTTCTACGGAATCCTGCACTTTGCCCTGCAGGAGCGTGGCTGGTGGTACCACGAGTATCCCTTCCAGCTCTTCTTCTTCACCATGGTCGCGATGTCGATTGCGGCTCTGCTCTCGAGGCCGGAGCCGAAGCGCCGGATGCTCGGGTGGCTGTGTCTGCTGCTGGCGTTATACCCGCTCGCCACTGCATGCTACAGGGTAGCGCGCGCGCCGATGTCAGGCGGAGAAGCGCCAGGCAAGAAACGCGTACTCGACTCCCTGGTCGCCTACCTGAGGCCCAGGGTCGACCCCGCCCGGGACACCGTGCAAACCATGGACACAGCCGCCGGCGGCGTAGACTCCCTCTTCGTCCTGCACGTGCGCGAGGCCACGCGCTTCATGTACGACTTTCACCTGCTCTACTTCGCAAACGAGCCCTTCGTTCGCCGACTGCGGTCGCAGTTCATGAGCGAGATTCGGGCGGCCCGGCCCAAGTACGTTGTGCTTTTCAGATGGTCCTGGCCGCCGCCGAGCGGCTACCAGCGCTTCGACACCTTCCCGGAATTCCGCCAGTGGCTGGACCAGTTCTACGAGTTGGACTACGAACAGCCGGACTATCGAGTGTTCAGGCGGAAAGCCAACCCTTCATAAACACAGGCTATCTTCTTTTCCCTTAAACAGGGGCAGCGTGCCGCAGGGTGTCGAGATCACCCTTCCCGCAAATCTGCAGGAGATCGCGGCCCAAATCGGTACGATGAGGGATCTCGTTTCCCGCGGTCTCGGCCGTCTCCAAGGTCAGGGCACGATTGAGATCGAGGGCGGCAGGATCGTGATTCGCGATCTGAAAGCGCTCCAGCGGGAGTTGGAGAGCTCCGGCTGAGACGGAAAGCGGCCGCCCCAAGTTCACGCCATTCGCCGCCCAAAACGATCAGACCTTGACCAATTATCTCGCGTTGTGACATAAGTCGTAGCGCGCTTCAGGCAGCCCGGATACTCTTGCTCCCTGACGGTGAAAGGCTCGCCGGGGATGTGTTCAAGGGAGAGCCCGGTGATTGCCAAGGTGCCGGCCAAGCCTGGGAAGCCGCCCGGGGCGCGTCTCCGTTGAGGAGAATCCATGGAGGATCCTCTGGCGCCGGTGTCGCTGAGTACGGGAACCGCATCCCGGGCGGCGTCTTCGCATTTGGAGATCTTCGAGCTGGCACGCGCGCGCGAAGCCTCTCTTTCGAGATTGCTGATCGCGCATGTCACCAGCGGGCTGGTCTTCATGCTCCTGCCGGGCACCTTCCTGGGCGTATGGAACCTAATCACGATCAGCGGGCGCGAGAGCGTGGCCTCGATTTCGCCCGCCTGGCTGCAAGCGCACGGACACGCGCAAGTGTTCGGCTGGGTGGGCAGTTTCATTTTGGGCATCGGCTTCTATTCGGTGCCGAAGCTGCGCGGTTCGGCCAGCGGCGCGTTTGCCGCCGCCTGGACCTGTTGGGGTATGTGGACCGCCGGCGTGGCGCTGCGCTGGTTCGCCAACATCGAGTCCTGGCACTGGCGGGTGCTGCTGCCGTTCTCCGCGACGCTCGAGCTGGCCGCCTTTGCGCTCTTCTTTGGCGTGGTCTCGCGCCACCGGCCGCAGGCCTCTGGCAAGCCCGGGCTCGACGCCTGGATCTGGGTGGTGATCAGCGCCACCGCGGGCCTTGGGCTCCTGTTGGTCACCAACTTGGCGGGGTGTCTGGGCGTGGCGCTGCGCGGAGCCGGTCCGGAGTTCGTCCATCAATTTGATCAGCGCTATCTGGCGCTGATGGTCTGGGGATTTCTGGTGCCTTTCGTTTGGGGATTCAGCGCCAAGTGGATGCCGGTGTTCCTCGGCCTCGCGCCCACCCACTCGCGTGTGCTGCTGGCGGCGGTGGCTACGAATTTCGCCGGCGTGCTCCTCACGTTTGCGGGAATGGGCGGGGCCGCAACCTGGCTATTTGCCGCCGGCACCGCGCAGGCGATAGCGGCTCTGCGCATGTTCGAGCCCGCGCGCAAGGAGGCGAAGACACGCGGGGTCCACCCAAGTCTTCCGTTCTTCATTCGCGCTGCCTACGGTTGGTTGCTGGTGGCCGCGCTGCTGGGCGTGATGGCCGCGCGATGGGACACGTCGGGAGGCATTTGGGGCGCCTCCCGCCACGCGCTCACGGTTGGCTTTGTTTCGGTAATGGTGCTCAGCGTGGGCCAGCGTGTCCTGCCCGCGTTTGCCGCCATGCGCCTGCTCTGGAGCACCCGGTTGATGTTTATTGCGCTCGCGCTGCTCACCACCGGCTGCGCGCTGCGCGTCTCGTGCGAGGTGCTCGCCTACCAGGGTTACGCCGCCTGGGCGTGGTCCGTGCTGCCGGTTTCAGCCATTCTTGAGTTGGCAGGGCTCACCGCGTTTGCCGTGAACATTTTCGGCACCTTCCTCTTTGAGCCCAGCCATATGCAGAAGGAGTCCTTGAGGGTAGGGATGCCTGTATCATCTCTCGATAGGAGGTAGCTCATGCAAAACGGCGAGCGACGCGGCCTGCTGATTTCGAAAGGATGGGTTCAGGCGGCAGTCATCGTGTTTCTCTTTGGCTTCACCGTGCTTGGCATTCTCGCCTATCGAACTTATACCGGAGAGCCGCCGATTCCCGAAAGGGTGGTGAACGGGCAGGGAACCGTACTCTTTACGGGTGCCGACGTGACGAACGGCCAGGAGATCTTTCTTCGCAACGGCTTGATGGAATACGGAACCATCTTCGGCCACGGCGCTTATCTGGGTCCCGACTTCACAGCCGACTACCTTCACCGGGCTGCGCTTGTCGTGATGCAAACGTATGGCGGGCCGGATTCCGACCATGCGAGGTTACAGACCGTTCAGGACTTTAAGGCTAACCGCTACGACGCGGCGACCGGGACGCTCGAATTCAGCGGCGCACAAGCGGCAGCCTTCCACGATCTGGTGGCTTACTATGAGGAATACTTCGGCCAGGGCAATACGAAGTACGGCTTGCGGCCGCGCGCCATTACAGATCCGAGGCAGATTGAAGATCTCACGGCCTTCTTTGCCTGGTCCGCGTGGGCGTCTGCCGCGCTCAGGCCGGGCCACGAATTCTCCTACACCAACAACTGGCCGCCCGAGCAACTCGTCGGCAACCACGCTACGGCGGATACGGTGCTATGGAGCGTACTATCGCTCATTGCTCTGCTCGGCGGAATCGGGCTGATGCTGGGCGCCTTTGGGCGATGGAACTTCCTCGGCTGGCACGGACGCGAGCAGAAGGCGATTGCGTTCCGGCGCCCGGACGAAGTGATGCTCACGCCGGCCCAGCGCTCCACGGCCTGGTTCTTTCTGGTGATGGCGCTGCTGTTCCTGCTGCAGACGCTCCTCGGAGGCGCAACGCAGCACTACCGTGCGGAAATCTCGAACTTCTTCGGCCTCGATCTGGCGCGCCTCCTGCCGTTCAATATCGCCCGCACCTGGCATGTGCAGCTTGCGATTTTCTGGGTGGCCACTTCGTATCTGGCTGCCGGCATTTTCCTGGCGCCGATGGTGGCGGGACGCGAGCCTGGCCGCCAGTCATGGCTCTCCTACGGACTGCTGGGGGCTCTGGCGATTGTCGTCTTCGGGAGCCTGGCGGGCGAATACGGCGGCATCGAGGGCTGGATTCGGCGCGGGTGGTCCTGGTTCGGCGACCAGGGATTCGAGTACTTGGACCTCGGACGCTTCTGGCAGATTCTGCTGACGATCGGGTTGCTGTTCTGGGTTCTCATTCTGTTTCGTGGCCTGCGCGGGCAGCTCCGCCAGGACCACACCGGCAACATGCCCTGGCTATTCTTCTTCTCTGCGCTCTCCATTCCCGCCTTCTACGGCGTGGGCCTCCTGGCGAGACCGGAGAGCGCCTTCACCTCAACCGATTTCTGGCGGTTCTGGGTGGTCCACCTTTGGGTGGAGGATTTCCTGGAGCTGTTCACGACCATCATGGTCGCTTACATCTTCGTGCTGCTGGGCGTCGTCGAAGAACGCGTGGCGCTAGCGATGATCTATCTTGATATCGTGCTCTATTCGGCGGGCGGCGTGATCGGCACCATGCACCACGTCTATTTCTCCGGCGAGCCATCCGTCCACATGGCGCTGGGGGCCTTCTTCTCGGCAGCCGAGGTCATCCCGCTCACCTTCCTCACGCTGGAGGCGTGGAGCTTCCTTCAGCTCGGCGCGCAGCAGCAGTCGAAATCCAGCGCGCCGTTTCCGCATTTTTGGGCCGTGATGTTCCTGGCGGCGGTCGGTTTCTGGAACTTCCTGGGCGCGGGAATTTTCGGCTTTCTCATCAACCTGCCCATCGTTTCCTATTACGAGATTGGAACGGCGCTGACCGCGAATCACGGCCACGCCGCCATGATGGGCGTCTACGGAATGCTGGCGGTCGGCCTCGCCTTGTTCTGCCTGCGCTACCTGATTCCGGAAGAGCGCTGGTCAGACCGCGCCGCGAAAATCAGCTTCTGGTCCCTCAATTTGGGCCTTGCGTGGATGGTGTTCGCCTCACTGTTTCCGCTGGGCTTGCTTCAGTTGTACCATTCGGTGCGCTACGGATATTACGACGCCCGCACGCTCGAGTTTCTTACGGGACCCACCAATGCGCTGATCGAGTGGCTGCGCTTGCCCGGCGACGCGCTGTTTATTCTGGGCGGGGTTTTGCCCGTTTTGTACTTGGCCTGGAAGGGAGTGCGCTCGCCAAAGCAGCACCAAGCCGAGGAAGCCCACGAAGGCGAAGTCTTGTTCCGCGAGATTGTGGAGTCGGGAGGTACGCGGTGGTGATGAGCGGCGTGGACGCCAGCACGTGGATGGCGGCCGGCTACGCTGTTTTTCTCGGATTCGCCGCCCTTGCGCTCGAGCTGCTGGCGCGGCGGTCTCACCGGCGTGCCGAACAGTTCCCCGTCGCCGGGTTCCGGTACGACGCCGGGCTCGACGCGTGGCACTGCCCGACCGGCAAGCGCCTGCACCGCGACGAAATCCTCCCCGATCGGCGCGCCATCGTCTATCGCGCCCCGGCCCACCACTGCAACTGCTGCACCATCAAGACGCAATGCACGGATTCGGACAATGGGCGGAGCGTGGAGCGCCGCCTCGATTCTTGGCTGGATTCCGAGCTCCGGCGGTTCCACATCGGCATCTCGCTTGCGCTTCTGGTGCTGGCCGCTTCGATTCTGGCCCTCGAAATCGCCGTGCACCAGCAGGACAGTGACCGGCTCGTTCTCTCGGTCGCGCTGGCCATCGTCGTCGTCCCCGGCGTGCGTATCGGATTCCCGTTTTTGAGGCCCCGGCGCGGTTCACAGAGTGAGTCGGGCTCGGCGGAGCGTTGCTGACCTGTTGAACGCCTCGCGTACGATCGAGCACGATTCGCCATGCTATCGGCGCAGGCCTGAAACGAAAGGCCCGAGCCAGCCGGCCGAAGAACCTCTCGGCGGAAGAGGCGGCCGTCGTTCGCGTTCCCTTCGTAACCGTTTTTTCTTCGATGGTCCGGCTCGGCCAGGTCAGAGAAGGAGAGTGGGGTGATCGTCTCCGGAGCCACGAAGTTCCCGATGTTAACTTGAGGTTCATATCGGCTTCACACGGTTGTAATAGTTGGATGAGAATTTGTCGAACGACTCTGACTCGTGTGCGAGAGGAAATTTCCGTGTTCAAGAGAAGCGTCGGGCGTGTGACGTTGATGGGGATGCTGGCCGTCCTGTTTGCGTATCCCCTGTTCGCCCAGGTTCAAAACGCCAGCCTGACCGGGCTGGTCACGGACCCCTCGGCCGCCGCGGTGGCCGGGGCCAAGGTGGAAGCCACAAGCAAGAGCACCAATATCAAGGCCGAGACCACCTCTGATTCCTCAGGTTATTTTTTCTTCGGCTCGCCCCCGATCGGCGAGTACGTGGTGGCGGTCGAGATGCGAGGTTTCAAGAAAGCCGTGCAGGACAACGTCCAGCTTCAAGTGGGCCAGCGAGCGCGCGTTGATTACAAACTGGAAGTCGGACAGGTTACCCAGGTCGTGCAGGTCACCTCGGAGGCCACGCCGCCCGAGACCGAGCCGGCCTCGCCGGACACGGTGGTTTCCAATCGGCTGGTGCTCGATATTCCCCTGAGCCTTCGGAACTGGGACGACCTGCTGGGGCTGGTGGCCGGGGTGAAAGGCGACCGGTACACCGAGCAGGGCGGCAGCACGGCATCCGGGCGCACCGGGGGAGTGAACGTCCACGGCGTGCGTTCGTTGCAGAACAACTTTCTTCTCGACGGCGTCGACAACAACACCATGTCCGAGAACGTCCAGGAACTCAGCAGCCAGGTTGTGCACGAATCCGTGGACACGTTGCAGGAATTCAAAGTCATTACGGATCCTTACTCGGCTGAGTACGGCCGCAGCCCGGGCGCGGCCATCATCGCGGTCACCAAGAGCGGTACGAACCAATACCACGGGACGCTTTGGGAGTTCCTCCGCAACGACAAGTTCGACGCCGCCGGCGTTCGCCATTGCCTCCGCCGGCGGGTTAGTCCGCCTTGCGTTCAAGGTCTTGCCCGTTTGGAATCCAGCCGGTAACGGACACGCGTCGTTTCGTGAGCAAGGTGGGATCGAAAGAACTGGCACTGGGCGCGGGCGAATCCGGAACCGTCCGCGTGGAACTGACCGTGCCCGCCGGAACCGCGCCGGGCGTTGGAGACGACGTCGTGATCGTGGCCGCCAGCGCTTCGGGTCCGCCCCCTTCAAACTCCAGCGTGGTGCGTTTTTCGGTTTCGTCGCCCAGCGCCAGTCAAAGTCCGCGTTGATGGCGCCTGCGCCAGCCGGCCGCAACGTCGCCGGACACGTGAGAGCGGCTCTGCCGCCCTGCGAGGGTCCGAAAGCGGCTCTGCCGCCCTGCTCTGCGGAAAGGCTCGGCCTTTGCGGACGCTCGCCCTTCTCCTTTTTCCCCCCTCCTGTATTCCAGCGCGGCTCTACCGCCCTGTCCTGCCCGAAGGCGGCTCCGCAGGTTAACGCCCATGACTCTGGAGCAGAAGCGAGACCCGTCCGGCCGTGAGCGCCGCCACGGCCGCGTCCAGCCTGCCATCGCCGTTGAAGTCGCCGAAGACGACAGATGCAGCACCGGAGTCCGTCCGGAAATCGACGTGGGCCTGGAATGTCCCGTGGCCAGTCCCGAGAAGGACGGATACGCTGCCGGCGGTTTGGTTTGTTACCACCAGGTCCAGCTTGCCGTCGCCATTGAAGTCCCCGGCGGCAAGCGCCACCGGACCCGCAGCAGTGGCATAGCGGGTCTGCGCCGCGAACGTGCCATCTCCGTTCCCCAACAGGGTGGAAACAGTATTCTCGGCGGAATTGGCGACAGCCAGGTCCAGCTTGCCGTCGCCGTTGAAGTCGGCCGCCAGAATGGCCTGCGGACTTTTTCCGGTCGCCGGCCGGGCGGTGAGGGCGTTAAACGTGCCATCCCCGTTCCCCGTCAGGATGCCAATCGTGGCGTCGGTGGCGTTGAGCTGGGCAATGTCCAACTTGCCGTCAGCATTGAAGTCCCCGAGAGCCAGCGCGATGGTCCCGACGCCGGCATTCGGCAGCACCGAGGTCTCGGAGAAGCTCCCGTCTCCATTGCCAAGAAAAGCTTCAACTGCGCTATCGGCATGGCTCACCACAGCCAAATCAAGCTTGCCGTCAGCGTTGAGGTCCGCCACGCCCAGAGCCGACGGAGCTGTTGTGCCCGTGCTGATCGTGTACTTGAGCGTCAGGGTTCCATCGCCATTTCCGCTGAAAATCGAGACCGTACTGTCGGTTTGGTTCGCTACCGCCAAGTCGAGCTTGGCGTCGGCGTTGAAATCCGCAACGGTCAGCGCGAACGGGCCGCGGCCCGTGACGGCCGTCAGCGGGTCTCCGAAGGTCCCATCACCGTGGCTCAGGTAGATCGAAACCGTGTTGTCAGCGTAATTGACCGCAGCCAGGTCCGGCCTGCCATCCTCGTTGAAGTCAGCGGTGACGATGGCCTGGGGACTGTTGCCGGCTACCAAGCTTGACTTTTTGAGCGCCCCCGAAGGAGTAGCGACCGTGATTGTAAATAGCAGGAAGTTCGACACCCCGCCGCCCGGACCGGGATTCGACACCGTTACAACCGCTGATCCCATGGAGGTGATGTTGGCTGCGGGCACCGACGCCGTCAGCTTCGTACCCGTCACAAACGTCGTTGCCAGCGGGCTCCCGTTCCAATTGACGGTGGCCCCCGCGACGAATCCGGCCCCTTGCACCGTCAAGTTAAAGGTGGTTCCGCCCGGGGCAACGCTGGAAGGCGCCAAGGGCTGGCTGACGAACGGCACGGGATTGGCCGCTGGCTCCTGGCCCGCCCCGCTGAGCGCGGTTGACTGCGGACTGTCGGCTTCGCTGTCGAACACTTGCAGTTGGCCGCTCACGGCGCCGGTCAGGGTTGGCGTGAAGGAAAGTGTTATCGTGCAGGTCGTTCCGGGCTTGAGCGCGCTGGTGCAGGTGGTGCTTTGCACCGCAAAAGCCTGGGTAACGAGTCCGGTGTACTTGGCGATGACTCCGACGGTGGTCGTGTCGGTCCCGGTTACGCTCATCCCGGTGATAGTCACGGTGGTCTTGCTCTTGTTCCCGAGCGTGACCACGCCCGTCTGGGTGGCGCCGAGGTTGACATTCCCGAAGTTGAGGCTGGCCGGCATTAGCGAAACGTACGCCCCGATCCCGGTCAGGCCGATCGTTTGGGAACCGCTGCCGTCGCTGTCGGTCACGGTCAGGGTGCCGTACCGGGTGCCGGTGGCCGAGGGCGTAAAGGTCACTGTAACTTTACAGTTCGCGCCGGAGCCCAGGCTGAGGCCGCAATTGTTGGTCTGGCTATAGTCCCCGCTCGTGAGAATGCTGCTGATGCTTAGCGACGACGTGGCCTGATTTGTGATCGTCACCGTCTTGGGCGTGCTGCTAAATCCGACCACCACCGTTCCGAAATTGAGCAGCCACGAAGACGGCTGTACCTGGGTTCCCACCCCGCTCAGGCCGATCGTTTGCGGGCTGGTGTAATCGCTATCGGCCAGGCTGAGGGCGCCGGTGCGCGTCCCGCTGGCGGCCGGCGTGAAGGTGACTGTAACCGTGCAGGACGGGAGGGGATGCCCCGGGGAATAAGCGCTCAGGCTGGAGGGACAGTTGTTTACTTGCGAGAAGTCGCCGCTGGTGGTGATGCTCGAGATCGTCATCGGGCCTGAGTCGTAGTTGGCCAGAAATGCCGTCAGGCCCGCGCTGGGCGTGCCCACCGCCTGCGGTCTGGCGAAGTTCAAAGCCGTGGTCGAAGCCGGGGAGCAGTGGCGCGTCTGAAGCGTGAGCGGCGGCAGCGGCGTTTGCGAGAAGTCGAAGCTATCCAACATATCGTTCGCATTGGCGTCCCGGGAGGTCAGGGGCGGCAAGCCAAAGCGTTCTTCTACAAACTTAAGAAGCGAGGAGAACTCGTAAGTAGTGCTGGAGACGTAGCCGGGCTTGGCGAAAGGCGAGATGATCACCAGCGGTACCCGCAAACCCAGGCCAAACTGATCGGGCGCCGGCGGCGGAACGTGGTCGTAGAATCCGCCGAAGTCATCCCAAGTGAGGAAGATCGCCGTCGAGCCCCAGTCTGGCCCCTGCATCACGGCGTTGATCTGGTTCACCGTCCAGTTCTCCCCGTTGCAGGTGCTGTTGGTGGGGTGCTCGCTTTCATCGTCGGGCGCGATGATCCAGCTCACCGGCGGCAATTGGCCGCTCTGCGCATCGGCCACGAACTGGGTGTCCGGCGCGAAATTCGTCGTCCAGAGCGACGTGTTCCGAACGTGGTTGACGGCGTCGAAGGCGTTCCATATCGATCCGCTCTGCGCGTAGTACCGCCAGGAGATGCTGGTGTTGTCGAGCAAATCGGCCACGGTCTCAAAGTCGAAACAGGGGAACTGATTGGTGAGATTGCCGCTGCTGTCCAGCACCGGCACCGTCGTGCCCGGCGGGGCGTCGCAGCCCCACGTGCCGAGCGAGTACTGGGGATTATCCACAGCCCCGCCGCTCTGGGCCGCAACCGTGTACAAATGGTTGGGGAAGCTGGGACCGTGCATGGAGGAGAACATGTGGTCGGCCAGCGTGAAGTGACTTGCGTAGGAAAAGTAGCTCGGAACGTTCGCCGCCGCCTGCTCGGTGAGACACAGTTCGTCGCCATTGACGTTACAGGTCTGGCCTGCGGTGTTGGTCAGGTCGAACTGGTCCATCCTGCCGTTGTCCTCGCCGGTGAGGGTGTCCGCCCAGCCGTGGGGCACGTCGCGGGGAAGGCGGTCCGGCGCAACGCCGAGCGGAATGACCTGCCCCGTCGAAATTGTGGCGGTGGTAGCGCCGTCGGCCCCCGGGTAGGTTCCGAACATCTGGTCGTACGTCCGGTTCTCTTTGATGATGAAAACGATGTGCTGAATGGAGGAGTTGAAGTCGGCGGGCTGCTTCCCGCCCAAATCTGTCTGCGACGGAAGGCTACTGGCAGCGGTGGCAGCGAGGATAAGAGCCGCGCACGCCTTCGTCCACCAACTCGTCAGCACGCCGTCATACTTGCGAAACTGCGGTCCGTAAAACCAAGGTCGATCCCGAGTGTTACGTTTCATGGCATCCTCCTTATGCTCATCGTCGATTCGCTCAATGCCATCCGAGAAGGTGTGCGATTCCTTGCGCGTTCCGACCGAGCCTCTCAATAGGCTGCGGTCACTTGGAGGTGCCGCTGGTAGAGGCGGGTTCCAAACCCGCCCCTACTACTACTGCCGAACCGGAACGAGGACGTCAGCAGGTCGCCCCACTCCAACCATCGGAGGGGCTCGCCTGATGGCTGAACTATGGGCGGAGTAAAGAAGCAGTTCAATGCACAACAGATCATCAAAAAGTGGTCATAAAGTCACCAGCCGACGTATGGGTAGCTCGGGCAGATTACCCCGCTGTATCTGTCACTT
>Ga0335081_10013002_pt1 | contig 13469 bp, 10 predicted proteins | sample Lox_Sample_35_FD_206713 | JGI IMG/M metagenome (GOLD analysis project Ga0335081, IMG submission 206713) | Soil microbial communities from Loxahatchee National Wildlife Refuge, Florida, United States - Lox_Sample_3.5 | ecosystem: Environmental > Terrestrial > Soil > Wetlands | place: USA...
ACATGGGGCACGTGTTCATCCTGTGAGCGCGTGAATACATCCACATGGACTCCCAACCGCCCCAGTTCGCGCGTCAGATCCCGAACATAAACATTCATCCCGCCGGTATCTTTTCCGCCAAGCGTGGCAAGCGGGCAGGTGTGATAAGAAAGCATGGCAATATGCAACATAGTTTCTCCCGATGATTATAGACGATACCTGTGGATAAAAACTTGCGAGTTTGGTCTTTCTCCTTTATAATCCCCGCCGCCAACCAGACAGCCTGTCAGCCTGAGTGAAGGGAGGGCCCTCGGATCCGGGGGGAGATGCTTCGCCAGGCTCCGCACGAACGACAGGCGGGTCAGACAGGCCACCATAGCTCAGCCGGTAGAGCAGACGTTTCGTAAACGCCAGGTCAAGGGTCCGAATCCCTTTGGTGGCTCAAGCAGGATCTCCAACCCCCAGCCCCGTCCTGGGGGTTTTGGTTTACACGCGGCGGGGCTTGATCGCGAAAAGAAAATCCGTCTATAATTCAATGGACCCTTCAAGCAGGAGATTCCATGGTTCACCTTGTCAAACGTTCCTGGGTTCCTTCCCAATCGGAGGAGTTCATCCAGTCGCTGGCACAAAGATATGCCGCCTGGCCGCCCCAGATCCTGGAGGCCGAAATCAAACGGCTCGTCGAGCAGAGTCGAAAGATCCATGATCAGGAATGCATCAATTTGAATCCCGCCACGAACGTGATGAATCCGCGCGCGGAGGCAATGCTCGCCTCCGGACTGGGAACGCGGCCGTCGCTGGGATATCCTGGAGACAAATACGAGATGGGCCTCGAAGCCATTGAGCAGATCGAAGTCATGGCGGCGGAACTGGCCTGCGAAATCTTCGGATCAAGTTTTGTGGAATTCCGTGTGCCCTCCGGTTCGATCGCGAATCTGTATGCGTTCCTCGCCACCTGCCAGCCGGGTGAGGCGATCATTGCGCCTCCCCAATCGATCGGCGGACACATCACCCATCATCAGCCCGGCGCAGCCGGCTTGTACCGCCTTACCATCCATCCGGCACCCGTGGACCCCACCAATTACACGGTGGATGTCGATGCTCTTCGCAAAATGGCCCGCGCCGTGAAACCGAAGCTCATCACGATCGGTGGAAGCCTGAACCTATTTCCGCATCCGATCACGGCAATCCGCAGCATTGCCGACGAGGTGGGCGCATACGTCTTGTTTGACGCGGCGCACCTGAGCGGGATGATCGCCGGGGGGGCCTGGCAGCAGCCGCTTCAGGAAGGCGCCGATTTGATGACGATGAGCACCTACAAGAGTCTCGGGGGACCGTCGTCCGGTTTGATCGTCACGAACAACGCCACTCTCGCCGAGCGTTTGGATCGCATCGCGTATCCCGGCCTGACCGCAAACTTTGATGTAGCCAAGACCGCCGCCCTTGCGATCACACTGCTGGACTGGAAGGCCTGCGGAAAGGAATATGCCGCGATGATGGCAGCCACGGCCAAAGCACTGGCCGCGGCCCTGATCGGCCAAGGGCTGCCGGTCTACGCGGCTGCGAAAGGAGCCACAACTTCCCATCAATTCGCGCTGGATGCGACCCCCCTGGGCGGCGGGCAAACCGCGGCGCGGCGCCTGCGCAGGGCGAACATTCTGGCCAGTGGAATCGGACTGCCCATCGCATCCATTGACAACGATTCGAACGGCTTGCGACTCGGTGCAACGGAAATCGTCCGGCGAGGCATGAGACCGGAACATATGGAGGAGGTCGCAACGTTCCTCAGCCGGGCGCTCCAACGGGACGAATCACCGGAAGGCGTCGCAAAAGATGTTGCCATGTTCCGAAGCAGATTTCAGGACATTTGCTTCATCCGAAAATGAAAGAGGGGTCACTGGCCGAGCGGGGACCCAAGGGGCCCAACAAGCGGGCCGCCAGCCTGAACGACGCCAGCCCGGTAGCGGGCGGGCTGTCATTTCGCATATTTGGTATACTGGGACCGAATGAGTTTCCGATACTTAGATTGGGAGGAGCGCCCCATGCCGGAACAGTCAACCATTGGCCCCAAGTCCAAAGTCAGCCTGCGCGAGATCACGGCGGAGACGGTCAGACAGATCTGCAGTCTCAGCGATACGCTTTCGGCCGCCCAAAACAAAATGGTCGCGCCGAACGCGATCTCGATTGCCCAGGCCCATTTCAACAAGTTTGCATGGTTTCGCGCAGTCTATGCGGACGAGGAACCGGTCGGCTTTATCATGCTGTACGATAATCCCGAAGAGGCCGAATATTTTTTATGGCGATTTATGATCGCCGCACCATACCAACGAATGGGGTTTGGAAGCCGGGCCATGGAATTGTTATTCGAATACATCAAGACGCGGCCAAACGCGAGGCAACTGGGCGTCAGTTGCGGCGAGGGCGAGGCCAGTCCGGAGGAATTCTACAAAAAACTGGGGTTCATGCGGACGGGCGAAAAGGAGGGGGATGAAGTCGTATTGAGAATTGAATTGGCGGGACCTTAGACCCGTGGGCGGGGATTGGACGCAGCCTTCCGAAGCCGGGGGAGTTCGGAAGGCTGTGATCAGCATAAGTGAACCACGGCTGAATATTACTTGACGCTCGTTTTTAACGCGCCTTCAAATGCCATGAGCCCATCCTTGATCTGTTCCTGGGTCACATTCAGCGGCGGTATCCAGCGGACCACATTATCGTACGTCCCGCAGGTCAACAGAAGCAGGCCGCCCTCCTCGGCCGCATGCACAATCTCCTTGACGAGCGGCTTGGCTTTCTCGGGTCGACCTTTGACGATAAACTCGGCGCCGATCATCAGGCCCTGGCCGCGCACATCGCCGATCTGCGGATATTCCTCCTGAAGTTGCCGCAGGCCGGTCATGAGCTGGATCCCGCGCTCGCGGGCATTTTCCAGCATCTGTTCTTCCCTCATGACCTGGATGGTCGCCACCCCCGCCGCGCAGGCCACCGCGTTGCCGCCATAGGTCCCGCCGATGGAACCGACCTCCAGCTTCTTCATGAGCTCGGTGCGGGTGAAGACGCCGGAGAGCGGCATACCGGAGGCAAGTCCTTTCGCGACCGTCATGATATCGGGCAGGATGCCGTAATGCTCGAAGGCAAACCATCTGCCTGTGCGTCCGAATCCCGATTGGACTTCATCACAGATCAACAGCAGACCGTACTTATCACAGATCGCGCGCAGGCCCTTCATGAAGGAAACAGGCGGGACAATATAACCGCCCTCGCCCAAGACGGACTCGATCAAAACGGCGGCAGTCTCCTTGGGCGCGGTTTGCGCAGCGAGCAGGTATTCAAGCTGCTCGAGCGCAAAGGACGAGGCCTGCTCCTCGCTCATGCCGAGGCGGAAGGCATAGGGGAAGGGCGCAACAAAAACACCGGAGGGCAGCGGGCCAAAGCCGGCCCGGTAGCCGGTCTTGGAGGTGGTCAGGGCCATCGTGGCAGCCGTCCGGCCGTGGAAGGAACCGCTGAAGACAATGATGTTGGATCTGCCGGTTGCCACGCGCGCGACCTTGACCGCATTCTCCACCGCCTCCGCACCGGAGTTCGTGAAGAAGAAACTGTCGATCGGAGGCGGGACGATCTTGCGCAATTCTTCGATCAGCTGCAGCATCGGTTTGTGAATGACGATATTGGCCTGGGCATGGAGGAAGAGCCCCGCCTGCTGGCGGATCGCTTCCACCACCTTGGGATGGCAGTGGCCGGTATTGGTCACGCCGATCCCGCAGGTGAAGTCCAGCAGTTTCCTGCCATCGGTCGTGTAAATGTACGAACCCTCGGCGCGCTCGGCAACGAAGTTGAAGATGCGCGACCAGGCCGGCGACATATGAGAGAAGTTTTCTTCGTAGAGTTGGGTGCTCATGAAACGTCCTTCCAAAGCCTTACGAACTCTGCCGAATGGCAACCATCTGAATATTGGTCATGTCTTCCATCGCAAACTTGACCCCTTCGCGACCCAGGCCGCTTTGACGATTTCCGCCGTACGGCATGTGGTCGGCGCGGAAGTTGGGGGTATCGTTGACAATGACGCCGCCGAAATTCAAACGCTTGACCGCCTTAAGCACGCGGTCGATATCTTTGGTGAACACGCCGACCTGCAGGCCGAATTTCGTGTCGTTGGCCTGCTTGAGCGACTCTTCAAAGTCATCGCAGGCGATCACCGACGCCACCGGCGCAAACGCTTCCTCGGCGATCACTTTCATACTGGAATTGACATTGGTCAACACTGTTGGATAATAGACCGTTCCCTCGCGCCTGCCTCCAGTCATCACCCTGGCGCCCGAGGCCTGCGCCTCCTTGACCCAGCCCTCGATGCGATCGACTTCCTTCGAGTCGATCATCGGTCCGACATCCACGCGTTCGTCAAGCGGATCGCCGATCACCATCGCCTGGGTGGCCTTGACAAATTTCTCAGAGAACGGCTCATACACCTGCTTCTGGCTGTAGATGCGCTGAACCGAGATGCACACCTGACCGGAGTTGTAATAGGCACCGACCGCGCAGCGTTTGGCGACAAAGTCCAGATCCGCATCGGGCGCAACGATCACCGGCGAGGTGTTTCCCAGTTCAAGCGTGACTTTCTTGATCCCCGCCACCGCCAGAATATGTGCCCCGATCGGCGGACTGCCGGTAAAGGTGATCTTGTCGATGCGCGGATCGGTGATCAGCCATTCACCCACCGTCCCGCCTGGACCCACAATCAAGTTGATGGCTCCCGCCGGCAGGCCCGCATCCTGCAGCGCCTGGCATAATTTCACCGCGGCCAGCGGCGTGGAGGTGGCCGGCTTGAGAACCAATGAATTGCCCGAGGCGATCGCCGGAGCGACCTTATGGGCCACAAGATTGAGCGGGAAGTTGAATGGGCTGATCGCCGCGATCACTCCGACCGGACGACGAACCCAAAATCCAAAATAGCCTTCCCCGGAAGAGACGGCATCCAGCGGAAAGGTTTCGCCGTGCAGACGCTTGGCTTCCTCCGAGGCGATCGTGAAGGTGCTGACGGCGCGGTCCACTTCAATGCGGGCAAACTTGAGCGCCTTGCCCGCTTCCGCCGCGATGGTTCTTGCCAGATCTTCTGAGCGCTCGCGCAACAGAGAGGCAGTTCTCAAAAGTATCTCCGCGCGCTTGAAGGCAGGCATATCGGCCATGACTTGCGTGGCGCGTTGGGCGGCGGCGATGGCTGCCTCGACGTCGGCGCGGCGGGCGGTCGGCAGCACGCCAACCGTCTGACCATCATATTTATTCCTCACTTCCAGCAGCGGGCCGGCGTCGACCCATTGTCCATCAATGAAGAGTTTATATTCCATCTTTGCATTCTCCTGATCGCTCGCAAAAGTCCATGGGTCAGGCGACCCAGGCCAGATCCAATCTCTCCAACGTTTCAGCAGTCGGGATGCCGTTCGACATCCAGCCCGCCAGCCGGTAATATTCGTCAATGGCAGAATCAATTTCCTCGTGGGTCAGGGCAATCCCGGCGGTCGGGCCGCTGCCCGCCAGGGCCTTGAAGAATTTCTTCGGCAGCTTATCCTGTCTGCGATCGAGTCCCTCGCGGGCATTGAACATGCGCATGAGGTTCAGCCGGCGCATGCCAACCAACATCAATTCGTCCAGGGTGACCTCCCAGCCCGTCACCGCTTTGACAAAGTCCACCATTTCTTTCGGGCCGTAAAGCGTCCACGCCGGACCCCAGACGAATTGACACAGTTCGACGGTATCCAGGATCGAATAAAAGACCTCGGTCAGGTACGCATATTTCACCTTGTCCGGACCCAGCGAAAGCGGCTCAAGCTTGTTGGGCATGCCCAACAAACCTAGCCGCCCCATATACAGGTCGGAGGCGATGCCCTCTTCGATCATCCAATCGTGCTCGCTGGATTGATGGTCGGCGCCAAACGGGTTGACGGCATAGATCAGACCGAGACTTCGTTTGGCCTGGGGCATATGGGCAGGTGCCTCTGACCCTTTCACCGTAATGAGACATTCGTCCGCGCCGTTGCCCCAGATCTGCGCGGCGCGCTCCGAACCCTGCGACAGGGTCCTGCCCAGCGGGCCTTCGGCTTTGACGATCGCCTGAAGGGCGGCCAGCATGGCGTCCGCATTGCCAAACTTCAGATCAATGCCGTTGGTCTGTTCTCTGGTGATCAGACCTTTCTCGTAGCATTCCATCGCAAAGGCAATCGTCGCCCCGCAGGCAATCGTGTCCACACCCTGCTGGTTGCAGATTTGGCTGGCCAGGGCAACCGCGGCCAGATCCCTGACGCCGCAGTACGAACCAAATGTGCCGACGGTCTCATATTCGGGGCCGCCGTAATAGGGGTCCACTTGATACGGCCCATCCTTGATCTCGACCACGCGTTTGCAGCGCACGATACACGCATAACAAGTGTCGCGTTCCTTCAGAACCGTCTCCGCCATTTTCTCGCCGCTGATCGGTTCGGGATCCTCAAATTGACCCTCGTTATAATTGCGCGTGGGAAGCGTGCCCATCGTGTTTTGCACCATGACCACGCTGGCGGTTCCATATTTGGCGAGGCCATCCATGTCGGGATTGCCCGGCAGATCCTTCGGGCCGGTGCGATTGAGCGCCGTGACCCCCTTGGGGTCCGCCACCTCGACCTTTTTCCGACCGCGCACGACCACGGCTTTCAAATTCTTGGAGGCCATCACGAGGCCCATGCCGGTGCGGCCGTTGTTGCGGTTGGACATACTCAACATCGAGGAGAACAACACGCCGCGTTCGGCCGCCGGACCGTGCTGAAGGATCTCGATCTTGTTGTCGCCCAATTCCCTTTTGAGAATCTGATCGACTTCCCCCGTGACCTTGCCCATCAAATGCGATGCATCGTGAAGCTCGGACCTGCCGTTCAGGATCGTCAGATAGACCGGGCCGGGCGATCTTCCTTTGATCACGATTCCGTCGAAGCCGGCGAACTTCAGCTCGGCCGGAAAATACCCGCCGCCCTGCGAATCGCCGATGCCCCCGCTGATCGGGGATTTGGCGTTGGCGTTGATGCGGCTCTGCCCGGAGATCGCAGCACCGGTGGTCACGCCGCACATCAAGGTCAGGACATTGTCGGGACCGAGGGCCGGCGCGCCCTTGGGCATTTCCTTCAAAATGTAATAAAGGCCCATCGCCGATCCGCCCATGTATTTACGATAAAAGGCCTCGGGCGGTTCCTCCACTGTCAGCGCGCCGTGGGTCAGATCCACATGCAGAATTTTTCCGTTATAACCGAATGGCATGGCAACCTCCTGTAAGCAGTCGCGGCTTTCCTTTATTATACGAACGGATACGGCAGAGGGCAAACGCAAATTTCCGAAAGCGACAGTGCCCCCGCGCCTGAGCCCCCTCGGCCATTCCCGCCGAGCATGGAAACCTTCCGCGCCCCGGGCGGAATCGGGTCCGCTCGCATTCGTCCCGCTCAAAGCAGAACCAGCTCTCCCGGCCAGGGCCGCGAGGGGAGCATTTCTTCGGGTCCCGGATCCCTGCTGGTAAAACGGGCGATCCTGTTTCGGGTGGGGTCTGGGAGTACGCCCCGCTAACGGACGGGGGCCCGCGGACCTTTCTCCTGCTCGCTCGCGGCGCCGGGTGGTCCAGCGTCCTTCAAGCCACTCGCGGCGTCAGCGCCTTCGAAGTGGATCAACGCCCCGGCCGGCTGCGGCGAACTTGCCGGCCCTTCGTGCGCTTCCCATGAGCGTAATTCACCTCAGGATCGGACCGGATCTTCCATCCAAGAAGCTGTCGATAAAAATCGATGGCCGGGGGATCGCGGGCGAGGTCCCGCCGCCGGCAAAATCCCTTTTGCTCGTCCGAGCCCGCTTCGGGACCTGGATAACGCGAATATGATGATGGGAGATTTTATCTACCGAAGCACTTGCTTCAAATTCCATCAAAGAGATCTTTGCTTACGCGATGATTTCCATCAATGGCCGGATAGGCCTGCATGTAATTTTCATATTCGCCCATCAGCCGCGTCGCCAGGCCCATCAGTCCGCGGCGCATCTGGACGCCGCCTTGCGAGGCGTGACAAGCTCCCGCCTGCCCTTTGATCTCCGATACGGAACTGATGTTGATCCTGGCATGTGTCGGAAAATCAAACTCGACCAATGCCTTGAGATCGATATCCTTGTTGCGGCCAAACTTGCGCGGGTTCACGCCGACGATCGGCATGAGCCGCGTCACGACGCGCAGGAACCGATGTGGGAAAACGTGAAAGTATAACGCCTTCGATTTGAACGGCAATCCGCCTTCGGGGTGGAAGGCAGGATCGTCTGATCGTTCGAAGGCAAGCACCGTGGCTTGCTGGATATGGATGTGGTCGGGGTGACGGTATCCGCCGATCGGATCGAAGGTCAAAACAATATCCGGCTTGAGTTCGCGAATATATTTGACCACACGGCCGGCGACCTCGTCAACCGAATGATTAATCTGCGCATCCGGATGTTTATTATCTGCCATACCGGGCATCCCCGAATCGCGATAGTCCAGGAAGAAGACATCCTTCAACCCCAAATGCTCCGCGGCACAGCGCAGCTCGCCTTCGCGCAATTCCCCGATGGATCGGAAGCCTTTCATGTGTTCAGGATCAACCGTGCCGGCCTCGCCGCGGGTGGCGCAAACATAATAGACATCATAGCCTTTACGCGCATAGAGCGCCAGCGTGCCGCCCATTCCAAAAGATTCGTCGTCGGGATGCGCAAGGACAGCAAGAATAGTTTTCGTCATGGCTCCTCGTTTATAATCGGTTTAGTATAACGCTAAAGGAGACGAGATGAGATTCGAAACCCTTACCATTCACGCCGGCCAGGAACCCGACCCAAATAACGGTGCGGTCATGACGCCCATCTATCAGACCTCCACCTTCGCACAGGACGGTGTGGGCCGGGCGCGGCAGGGCTACGAGTATGCACGCACGAAAAACCCCACACGGCTGGCGCTTGAAAACTGCGTGGCAGAACTCGAAGGCGGAGGATACGGATTGGCATTCGCCTCGGGCCTGGCCGCGACCGACACCGTTCTGCGTTTGATGGAGCGCGGCGCGCATGTCCTGGCCGGAAACGATGTATACGGCGGGACGTTCCGTCTGTTTGATAAAGTCCTGCGCCGCTTCGGCCTCGACTTTGACTTTGTTGACACGACGGACCCTGAATCTGTGGCCGAGGCCCTGAAGGCCTCCACCCGGATGGTCTGGCTCGAAACGCCAACCAACCCCCTGCTGAGCATCACCGATATCCAGGCGGTTGCGGAGATCGTTCACGCCCGTGCCAATCCCCCACTCCTGGTGGTGGACAACACATTCGCCACGCCGTATAACCAAAGACCCCTTGAACTTGGCGCGGATATCGTTGTCCACTCGATGACCAAATATCTCGGCGGGCATTCGGACGTGGTCGGCGGGATCGCGGTCGTGAAGGACAAAGCACTGTACGAAGGATTGGCCTTTTTGCAAAATGCGGTCGGCGCAGTGCCGGGCCCGATGGACTGCTTCCTGGTTTTGCGCGGCCTCAAGACCCTGCACGTCCGCATGCTGCGCCACGCAGAGAATGCGGTCGCGGTGGCAGATTATCTATCCAGGCATGCGAAAGTGGCCAAGGTGCTGTATCCGTTTAACAAGAATCACCCCCAAGTCCACCTCGCGAAACGGCAGATGCGAAGCGGAAGCGGGATGGTTTCCATCATCATGAGCGACGGGCGCGAGGCGGCCGCCCGCTTCGCAGAAGCGACCAGGATTTTTACGCTGGCCGAATCATTGGGCGGAGTCGAATCTTTGATCGAGGTCCCGGCCGCCATGACGCATCTTTCGACGGCCGGCTCGCAGATCGCGGTCGAGGCGGGATTGGTGCGATTATCCGTTGGGATCGAACACCAGGATGATTTGCTCGCAGATCTGGAGCAGGCTTTGGGCAAGGTGTGATCCGAAGTGGCCGCCCGCGGGCGGCCACCCGGCCCGGATCTATTTGGCTGCGGCGTGGATGGCCACCAGCGTCACATCGTCGTCCTGTTTGGCGCCGTTCTGATATTCCATCAATGTGTCGAATAATTTGTCACAGACCTGTTGCGCAGGAAGCCCGACCAGTCCGCTCAGGGTGGCGTTGACACGGTCCAGGCCGAAGGACACACCCTGCGGGTCGCGGCAATCCGTCAAACCGTCCGTGAAAAGGACCAGGGTGCTGTTCGGTTCAAGAAGCACGGTGTGTTCATCGAGCGTAATCGTATCCCAAAGTCCCAGGGCCATTCCCGGCCCGTGCGGGACGCGCTCGATCCGGCCGTCAGGAAATAGAATGAGCGGCGGTTCATGGCCCGCCCGGGCATAGGAGAACTCACGCGTCACGGAATTCACCATGCCGTATAAAGCCGTAACAAATTGGGCCGACTTTTCCAAATGAGTGATGTGACGGTTGACCAGGCCCAACACCGCGCCCGGAGGCAGGCCGGTATCCGCCTCGGCCATGATGAGCGCATGGGTCCGCGCCATGAACAATGCCGACGGAATGCCTTTGTCGGCCACATCGCCGATGACCACCCCGGTCTGATGCGTGCCGTTCAGAAAAACATCGTAGAAATCGCCGCCCACCTGCCGTGCCGGCAGGATGCGCGCCCCAAAGTCAAAACCGTCGGCCGCGGGGAGCTGGGCGGGCAGAATGCTGAGCTGGATCTCCGCCGCGACCTGCAGTTCGCGCTCGAGGCGCTCTTTCTCGATCAACTGTTCCTGGGCGGCTTTGAGCTCATCGTAGGCCTTTTGCAACTGGCGATTCTTTTCGCTGAGGTCACGGAATGTGGCCTCATTGGTCGCGCCCAGCCGCTGACTCAAAATTCGCACCATCGAATACGCCATCATCGGCCAGCGTCTTATGATCTCCTGAAACTTGCTGTGACTCATGACCCAGGCGCGCGTGCGCGTCTTCGCGCGCACGGTGGCCGTCCGCTTGCCTTCCGGTAAGATCAGGCTCATTTCGCCGATATACTCGCCCGGACCGCAGGTCCGCAACAACAGCTCATCCGCAGAATCCGCACCCAAAAGGACTTCAAGCGAACCGTCCATCACCACGTAAAGATTCTCCCCCGCCTCGCCTTCGCGAAAAATATAAGCGCCCCCTTCGTAGGTTTCAACAGGCAGTTCGTTCACCATCTGAAACAATTCAGAAGAAGGGACATCCTGAAAGAGCGGGATCTTCAGAAAAACAGATTCATCCATAAAAATCAATTCCCTCGCAGATCCACAACTTCCCGGCCCGCCAATTTATCTTGGATCCTGTGCACGACCGTCTCCAGATGTCTGGGCTGATGGACAAAATCCAGATCGTCGGTTTGGATGGTCAACACCGGGCAAAGATCGAAGGCCGCCAGCCATTCGTTGTAGAACGAATCCAACAGGCTGAGATAATCGGCCGTGATGCCGGTTTCCATGTTGCGGGCGCGCCTGCGGATTCGATTCATGAGCACCGCTACCGGCGCTTTGAGATAAATCAACAAAGCCGGACGCGGCAGACTGTTCACCACGAGATCAAAAAGGCGCTGATAGGAAAGATAATCGCGCTCGGCCAGATTTCCCATATGATGCAAAGCGCGCGCAAAGATATAGAAATCCTCATAAATGCTGCGGTCCAGAATGGCAGAACGGGCATCGTGCATGGCCTCCAGATATTGTTCGGCCCGATGACCGAGAAAGAATATCTGCAGGTGAAACGCCCAGGCATGCATCTCCGCATAAAAATCGGTAAGATATGGATTATCCGCGACCGACTCGTAACCGGTGTGCCAGCCCAACCGCGCACCGATCCGCTCCGTGAGCGACGTCTTTCCGGCCCCGATATTTCCGGCCACCAGCACAAGATGCTTTGCCACACTGCAAGTATAGCAGAAAAGATTCGGACCAACAATTTTATCAATGCGCCCTCCGCCAAGCAGGCCTCTTTGGGGGGGCAGAACTTCAAGACCGACCGCCCCGGCGCAGGGCCCCGAGCTCGGGGGCTTTCGCCTCCGGTCTTCGCCCGAGGACGAAAGGAAACAAAAAGAAGACCACCCTCCTTTCAATCCGGGAAGGAGCACTCGAAATTCAATGCCTGGACCGGGCGGGCCTCCAGCGGTTAAAGTTAAAACAGAAAGGATGGTCGCTAAAAAGGGGTAAAATATCGGCTTGTCCAGGAAAGGAAAAATGCCCAAGATGAAATTGACATTAATGATGATGGCCGCGGCGCTGGCCCTCGCCGCTTGTGGAGGACGGGCCGCGCCCCTCCCAACGATCAGCGTGGCCGACGTCCAAACCATGGCAGTCTCCACATTCGCGGCGGGGCTTACCCAAACTGCCGAGGCGATGCCGACGGCGCTCCCGACCGAAACACCCGCGCCCACCAACACGATCGCTGCGTTCAACACGTTTGTTCCGCTCAACGGCAGCGGCACGCCCATCGCCGGGCTGGGCAGTCCGACGACCTCCTGCTACGGTCTGCTTTATATCAAGGATGTCACCATTCCAGATGACACAAAGATGCAGCCGGGCAAAAAATTTACAAAGACATGGCTCGTTCAAAACACGGGCGGCTGTGCCTGGCAGGCGGGCTTCAAGTGGACCCTCGTGGGCGGAAACCCGATGGGCGGCTCCACAGTGCCACTGACGCAGGCGGTAAATCCTGGGGCTCAATTTCAGATCTCCGTCCCGATGATCGCACCCACCACTGCGGGGGAGGCCACCGGCACCTGGCAGATGCAGGATGCCAACGGTGCATTCTTTGGCCAGTCCATGTGGGTGAAGATCGTGGTGGAAAACCCTTCGGCAACCGATACTCCGGCCCTGACAGACACGCCTGAAGTCATCACTACCACGCCCTAGCTGCCAGGGCTCGAACACGGAGGCGCGGCATGACGAGAAGAACGATCCTGACCATCAGCCTGATCGCGCTGGTACTGATCATGACGATCGGCCTACGCGGCTCCACGCAGGAATCTCGGAATCAGATGCCGGATTTTGGCGAGGTGCAGACCTCCGCGGTGGCCACCTTCGCCTCCAACCTGACCCAGACCGCTGCGGCGCACCCGACGGCCACCCCGACCCTCACCCCGACCGACACCGCCACCCCGATCGCAATCACGGCAACCGAGGGCACCGCCACTCCGACTCCCTCCTGTTATCGATCGCGCTTCCTCAAGGATGTGACTGTGCCCGATTTCTCACCCATGCAGCCGGGCCAGACGTTCACGAAAACATGGCGCGTGTTGAACAACGGAACCTGTGCCTGGCAGCCGGGCTTTCGGTTCGCCTTCTACGGCGGGGATCCGATGGGAGGGACCAACTTCACCTTGACGCAGACGGTAGATCCCGGCCAGCAACTGGATTTGTCCATTCCGATGACCGCGCCGGGCGGCACCGGGATCGTGATCAGCAGTTGGCGCCTGTCCGGCTACAACGGCTGGTTCTTCGGCGATACGCTCACCGCGAAGATTAATCTGGGCGGCGAAA
>Ga0335081_10013005_pt1 | contig 13467 bp, 11 predicted proteins | sample Lox_Sample_35_FD_206713 | JGI IMG/M metagenome (GOLD analysis project Ga0335081, IMG submission 206713) | Soil microbial communities from Loxahatchee National Wildlife Refuge, Florida, United States - Lox_Sample_3.5 | ecosystem: Environmental > Terrestrial > Soil > Wetlands | place: USA...
GTCATCGAGGATATGAATCAGCCGAACCCGGTGATCCGCAGCCATTACGGGAACGGCTTCGTGAAACTGTATGTTCGCGATCACGTCCTGCTACGGACCGAGCCGGCTTCCAACAACGTCAACGACTACGGGTGCAAAAAAGCCGTCGAGAATCTTCCCCAAGTGCGCCAACAGATGTCCTCGGTAATCGACAATTACCACAATGTCCAGCAGGATATCCTGGAGACGTTCATCGATCGCGGGCAGATGCGCAAACTGGCCGAACCCACGGTTTTACAGAACGGCAAACGCCTTCCCGGCTTGAAACTGGATCATCCCCGCTATTAGGGCCTTTCTATTCGCCATTGACAGACCCAACTCTTCTCGCAATTCATTCGCAGGCAACCCAAAGAAGACGGGGCGATACAGTTACCCATGAGCTTCGATTTCGGAGAATCCAAGTCATAATGCACTGGTGGCCCGCTTGTCCCGAAGCCGCCACCAAGGCAACCACGCGGATTTAGTGCACTCCCCCGATTGCAAACCGGATAAAATGGCTCTAAATTAGTAATATTCATGCAACTGACACGGGCAGCAGATTACGCGGTGCGGGTGATGATTCATCTGGCGGGGATGCCGCCGGGGGAACGCGCCAGCCGGGCGGAGCTGGCACAAGCGGCCGAATGTCCCGAACAGTTCCTGTCGAAGGTCCTGCAAAGCCTGACGCGGCGGGGTCTGGTGGTGTCGCATCGCGGCAACACCGGGGGATTTGAACTCCCCCAGGCTCACCGCCACGCCTCGATGCTGGAGGTCGTGGAGGCGGTGGAAGGCCCCGTGCGGCTGAATCTCTGTCTCACCTCCGGCCAGGCTTGCGGGCGGCAGTCGTGGTGCCCCGCCCATCTGGTCTGGGCGGAGGCGCAGGCTGCCATGGCGGGTGTCCTGGAACGCGCCACCATCAGCGCCCTGGCGGAACGCGTCGGGGCTACTACGAATTCCCTTCCGTTGCCGTAAGAAGGGTCCCGCCGCCCGCCACCGAAGTCGCGGCCTTCCACAGGCGGGCCCTGCGCGCCTTCCACCACAGCCAAACGGCCGACAGCCCCACCATCGTCGCGGTGAGCGCCGCGGTGGTGAAGGCCGCCCGCGGGACGCTCATGGTGCGCCGCAGCGGCTTGCCCAGCGCGCCGTAGACCATCACCACGTGCACCCAGTAGACCATCAGCGAGTTCTTGCCCAGGCACTGCATCCAGCTCCACCCCGCGAGCGCGGCGTATTGCGTCCACAGGTAGGCGGTGGCCATCATCAGCAGCATAATGCCCACGCGGATCAGGATGAGGCTGGGGCTGTTGGTCCAGAAATCGGATTGCGGGTAAACGGAAAACGGGACATTCGCAAAATACTCGGCGCCCACAAAGAGACCGAAGCCGATCAGCACGGCCCACTGCATGAAGCGGTCGAAGCGCACTTCGCTGGTTCGCTTGACCACGGTCCCGGTGGCCAAACCGAATCCCACGTAAGCGGCGAGGGGGAAGAAGGGGAACTGGCCGAGGGCGCCGGCGGGCACCAGGTATTCGCGCAGCAGCGGCGGCACGCCCTGCCAGGAGAGGTTGGCCAGCAGAGGAGCAACCGCGGCAATCGCCAGGCCCGCGGCGGCGGCGAAACGCGCGCGCTGGTGCGAGCGAAAAAGGGCGGCGACGGAAAACGCGGCCATCGCGACACCCATGCAATTCAGAATGTCCACCCGGGTGATTTCGTGGGTATTGGCGTGGGGATAGGCGCCCAGCCAGTTGGTGAAGCGGAACAGTAACGCCACCAGGAAGATGTAGCCGGCGCGCCGCAGCGAGGTGAGCCAGCGGCGCCACGGGTGGGGCTCGCGGCGTTCCAGGCTTTCCATCTGGAAGGCGAAGGTCATGCCGGCCATGAAGAGGAACAGCGGCGCCGCCATGCCGCCCACGAACTGCGAGAGCACATACGGGCCGCCCCCGCGCAGGTCCGGGCGCGTGAAGCAGTTGAAGGTGTGGCACTGGATCATGACGACTACAGCCAGCCCACGCATCCAGTCTAAAAAGGGGAATCGCTTCAAGGGACAACCTTATATTAGCCGAAATCATGCCGCGGGGCTGGTTGTTACAATAGGCTGCCGCGATGCGAGAATCCGTCGCTTCCTTCCTCACGCAGTTTCCCGTGGTTACGCTGTTTGGCGTGATTGGAATCGGATACCTGGTCGGGCAGGTGCGCATTCTGGGCTTCCGGCTGGGCGTGGCGGGCGTGCTGTTCGCGGGCCTGGCGGCCGGCGGCCTGGGGCCGGACATCGCGCTGCCCTCCATCGTCTCCACGGTGGGGCTGATTCTGTTCCTGTACAGCATCGGGATTCAGTTCGGCCCCACGTTTGTCAACCCCTTCCGGAGGCAAGGCTATCGCGACAATCTGTTCTGCATCGCCATGTTGGTTTTGGGCGCGGGCGCGGCGCTGGCGGTGGCGGTGTGGCAGAGGCTTCCCGGGCCCACGCTGGCCGGGCTGTTTTCGGGTGCGCTGACTAACGCGCCGGCGCTGGCCGCGGCCCAGGAGGTGCTGCGCGACAACCACCGCAATCTCTCCGCGGCCGCGCTGCAAGAACTCATGGACCGGCCGGTGATCGCTTTCGGCATCGCCTATCCGATGGGCGTTCTGGGCGTGATGCTGAGCCTGCAGATTTACCGCACGGTCTTCCGCATCCAGGCGGGGCGCGTGGAGACGGCCGAGCCCATCGAGGTGCGCGACTTCCTGGTGCAGAACCCCGGCGTGACCGGCGAGAAGCTGGCTGAAGTTTTGAAGCTGTACCCCGACCTGGGGTTCGTGGTGAGCCGCATCCGTCACGGCGAGTCCACCAGCCTGGCCACCAGCGAATCGCGCCTGGAGGTGGGCGACATCGTGGCGGTGGTGGGCACAGCGGTGGCGCTGGAGCGCGCGCGGCACATTTTCGGCGAGCCTTCGGAAATTCACATCGAGCACGACCGCAGCGTGCTGGACTACCGCCGCGTGTTCGTCTCCAGCCCCGAGATCGTCGGCCGGCGCATCGGCGACCTGGATTTGCAGACGCGGCTCTTCGCCACCATCACGCGGCTGCGGCGCGGCGACGTCGATATCGTTCCCGATGCCGGCACGCGCCTGCAGTATGGCGACCGCGTGCGCGTGCTCACCGCGCCCTCGAACTTTGCCGAGGTGGCGCGCTTCTTCGGCGATTCCATCCGTGGCACAGCGGAAACGGACTTCGGTTCGGTGGGGCTGGGGATGACCCTGGGCGTCATCCTGGGACTGATCCCCTTGCCTGTGCCGGGAGGAGCGATCCTGCGCCTGGGACTGGCAGGCGGGCCGCTCATCGCCGGCCTGGTTTTGGGGAGGCTCGAACGAACCGGGCCGATCAACTGGAACATCCCGCTGAGCGCCAACCTGACGCTGCGCCAGATCGGCCTGGTGCTGTTTCAGGCGGGCGTGGGGACGCGCGCCGGCTTCGGCTTTGTCCAGACCGTGCGGGTTAACGGGATCGAGATGATCGTGGGCGGCGCGGCCATCACGGCGGTGGTGGCGATGGCCAGCCTGCTGGTGGGTCACCGCGTGCTCAAGCAGCCTTTCGAATCGGTGATGGGGCTGACGTGCGCCATCCACACCGAGCCAGCGAGCCTTTCGCTCGCCAGCCTGATTTCAAGCTCCGACGCGCCGCAGGCCGCGTATGCGCGGGTCTTCCCGGTGTGCACGGTGGCCAAGATCGTGCTGGCGCAGGTGCTGGTGGCGTGGAAGTGATGGCCGCGAAAACCCGGGGACAGACGGATGCGTCCCAAGGCGCCGTTCTTGCGCCGCGTGGACGCATCCGTCTGTCCCCGGGTTTTCGCGGCCGGCGTTAAATCCCCAGCCGCTTCTTGAGCTCCGCCGTGCGCTCGCGGGCCACGTGCAGCTCGCTCGACCTGGCATCCTTGAGCCGCACCAGCGCGCGCCCGCCGAACCAGGCATCCACCTCCCGCACCCACGCCAGGTTCACCAGCGTCGCCCGGTGAATGCGGCAGAAGCGGCGCGGGTCGAGCTTCTGCTCCAGCTCGGCCACGGTGTGGTCCACCACGTAGTTCTTCCCCTCGGTAGCGGCGTACGTCAGCTTGTCGTGGGCGAAGAAATGCGTGATCCTGGCCAGCTCCAGGATGTGGATGCGCTCGCCCAGCCGCGAGGCGATGCGCTCGGGATACTCGGGCGCCTGCCGCAGCGCGCTGGCCACCTGCTCGAACACCGTCTTCCACTCGGGCGGAGCGGCGGCGGCCGCACGCAGCCGCTCGATCTTGTCGAGCGCGCGCGCCAGGTGGCTCACTTCGATGGGTTTGAGCAGATAATCGACCGAGTTCTCCTCGAAGGCCCGCAGGGCGTACTGATCGTAAGCCGTGGTGAAGACCACCAGCGGCTGCGGCTCGAGCAGGTGGAGCATCTCGAAGCCGTTCATGCCGGGCATGTGGATGTCGAGGAACAGAACGTCCACCTTCTTCTCGCTCAGGGCGGCCAGCGCGTCCACCGGGTCGGTGCTGGTGCCGGCCAGTTCCACGCGGCCGGTCTCCTCGAGCAGGCGCGTGAGCCGCGTCACCGCCAGGGGCTCGTCGTCCACCACGAAGGCGCGGATCATACCAGGACCTTCTTCTGCGGCACGCCGAGCGAGACCACCATGCGGCCCTCGCGCCGCGCAGTCTCCAGGCGGCCGGCACCATCGAACAGGGCCGCCATGCGCTCCTGGAGGCTGTCGAGACCGTGTCCCGCCGGGAGATCGCGCAGGTCGAACCCCGGGCCGTCGTCGCTGACTTCGAGCAGCAGGCGGCCGCTCGCGAGCCGCGCGGTGACACGGATCTCACCGCCCTGGCGGCTGGCGGCCACGGCGTGCTTGACGCTGTTCTCCACCAGTGTTTGCAGGGCCAGCGGCGGCACCTCGAGGTCTTCGATTTCGGCCGGCGCGTCGATCGTATAGCGGAGCCGCGGGCCCAGGCGCGTCTTCTCGATTTCGAGGTAGTCATGGACGATGCGCAGCTCCTGGCCCAGCGGGACCAGGGCGCGCGTGTTGGTATCGAGCGAGTAGCGCAGCAGGGCGGCCAGGCGTTCGACGGTGCGCTCGGCGCGCTCCGGGTCCTCGCGAATCAGGGCGCTGATGGAATTGAGCGTGTTGAACAGGAAGTGCGGATGAATGCGCGATTCGAGAGACGAGAGGCGCGCCTCGGTGGCGGCTTTGCGGGCGCGCTCCTCGGCCAACTGCCGCGTGCGCAGCTCCAGCGTGGCGGCCTGGAGACGGTAGGAGAGGCCCTCGATGGTGGTGACCGCGGCGCCGAGCAGAACCGTAACGACGATGGCGGTACGCAGGCCCCATGCGAAGTCCTGCCAGAACTCCGCGGCGGGAATCCATCCGAGGAACAGGAAGACCAGGTTGGCGATCAGCGAGCCAACCACCGCCAGGACGGCCAGGCTGAGCAGAATCGCGGGAAACCGGTAAAACCGAGGCAAGCGGAGACAGCACGGCACCCATCGGCCCATCACCAGGAACGCCAGCGATCCGATGGAGTACGAGTAGACGCAGCCGTAGCCCATCCACTCCAGCATGTGGCCGACGGTCGTGCCCTGCCGGAGGAGGTACATCAGGACGGCGGGAATGATGCCGCCGGCGGTGTTCACCAGGAGCACCAGGCCGAGTTTGCGCCACCTCGCCATCGTTCCCTCCATGTTACTTGCCGGCGTGGCAGCCGGCGCAGGTCGCCGGGCCAGTAAGCTTGCCGGACTCCAGGTACGCGCGGGCCTGTTTCAGATGGCTGTTTTCCGGATCGTTGACGGCCGCCAGCTTTTCGAACCAGGTGCGCGCGCGGGCCGCGTCGCCCAGGCGCAGGTAGCCTTCGGCCAGTCCGAACAGAAGCTCGCCGCGGGCGTGGCCGGAGAGCGTGTCGAAGTACGGCTTTTGGAGTTGGTAGACCTTTTCGTAGTCAGCCAGTCCGGCCTTGAGCAACTCCCTGCCGTTGTCGCCGGGGATGCCTTGACTGGCGGTCAGCAGGGTGGCGCCGCGCGGGATCACCACGGCCACGTTGTCGGGCGCGAGCGCAACGGCGGCGTCCATCTCCGCCAGCCCGCGCTGATAGAGCTCCGCGGCCGTCGGGTAATCGCCGGCCTTGGCCGCCTCCCCGCTGCGGAAGAACACGCCGCTGCCGTGCCACACCATGGCTTCGGCCTGCTTGGAGTCGGCGGCCAGGATCTCCTCGCATTTTTTCATGCCGCGGTCGAGGGCTTCGCGGTTGCCGGAAAAGCCGGCGAAAAAGTCGTTGCGGACCACCGAGTCGAAGCGCTGCTGCGCAAACAGCGTGGCGGCCACAGCCAGCACGAGTGTAAATCGAGTTGTAGAGACCATCCAATCCTCCTGTGATGAGGATAGGGGTGAGATGCCCCGCGGCCGGAGCGTTTCGGACGAAGCGTCGCTATTCCGGACTGAATGCCGGGCCGGCGGGATGAACCGCGGCGGCCGTTCAACCCATCCAGCGTTTCCAGGCGGAACGCTTCGCCTCCGGGACGCCGAGCAGCTTGCGAAACGGTTCGGCCTCCGCGTCGGCAAGCGGCTGGCTGCGGCGCCGCAACTCGTTCACTTCGGCCACGCGGCAGAAATGGTCGATGCAGTGCCAGCAGCGGTTGACGTGGCGCTCCATCGCCTCGCGGTCGCGCCAGGTGGCGCGGCCGTCCAGCACATCGAGGAAACCTCTGGCGGGCAGGCAATCCTTGCCGGCGGCGGCCGCTGCTGCCCGGCCCAGCGCCAGGCCGTTGGCGGCCAGCAGGTTGCGGTTCCAGGCGTCCACCTTGCTGCGCAACAGCTCGGCCGCTCTCTCGCGGATCTTGCCCACGGTCTCCGGGGCCATGCGCAGCATCGCCGCACTGTCGGCGGGTGAGTAGCGCATAGTCTCGAGCCAGGCGGCCTGCTTTTCGGTGACCGTCAGCGGTTCGTAGGCCGCGGCCACGGTCTCCAGGTCGAGGGGGATGGCGGGCGGCGGCGTATCCAGCTCGGCCATCACGTGCTGCCGAAGCTCGGCCAGAAACGAGCGCTCCGGCGCGGGGTCGAGCGAGGCAAACAGGCTCGATTCCGGCCGGCGCAAGGCCACCAGCACGCGGTCGAGCAGCGCCGCGCCGCCGTAGTGCTCCAGCAGCGCGCGCGCCGCCGGCACGTAGTTGGTGACGAAATACGACCAGCCCTCGGCGCGATCGGCGCGGCAATCGCGGATCATGTCGAAACAGGTGTAGATCATCGGCGCTGGAACCGGCCCATATACTGCGCTTCCGCCAGCACGTGGCCTTTGAGCGCGTTCACCAGGTCGAGGCGCTGGACTCCCGCGGAGAGCCCCAGCGTGTGAACGTCGAGCGCGTGCAATTTGAAAAAATAGCGGTGCGGCTTGCCGCGGGGCGGGCAGGGGCCGCCGTAGCCCTGCTTGCCGAAGTCGTTCGTTCCGCTGACGCCCAGGGAGCCCGGTTTGTACCCTTGCGCCAGGTTATGGACCTTGGAGGCGATGTCGTAGAGCAGCCAGTGGCACCAGGTGCCCGCGGGCGCGTCGGGGTCCTCCACGATCAGGGCGAAGCTGCGGGTCTCGGCGGGCTCGCCGCTCCATTCGAGCGACGGGGAGACGTCCGCCCCCTGGCAGGAGTGCAGCTCAGGAATCCATCCGCCCTCGGAAAATGCGTTCGAGAAGACTTTGAATGCCATGGTGGTTTTTGCTTCCGCGGTACTTGATCGTAGCGCAAAACCCGCCATTGTGGCGCCGGCGGTCTTGCCGCCGGCGAGGTTGCGGCACGCCACAGCCGGGAGTACCCTCCAAGTAGAGGGCAATACCATGAGGGTCCTTCTGCAAATCACCTTGTGTTGTCTGCTGGCCGGCGGCGCCATGGCGCAGCGGCGCGGCATGGGCGGGTCCGGCGGCGGCTTTCACGGCGGCGGCATGGCCGGCGGCTTTCACGGAAGCATCGGAGGCTTCGGCCACGGCACGTTTGTGGGCGGGTTTCACGGCGGCTTCTCCGGATTCCACGGCGGGTTCATCAACCGGGGCTTCGGGTTCGGCGGCTTCTACGGCGGATACTATCCTTCTTACGGTCTTTACTCGCCCTGGTGGGGGTACGACTATTCGTATCCTTACTACGATTACGGATACGGCTACGGCTACGGCTACAGCTATCCGGTGTACCAATCTTCACCGAACGTGACGGTGGTCTATCCGGCAGCACAGCCGGCCCCCACCACGGTCTACGTGGAGCGCGCCAACCCCACCATGCGCTCCTATGACCAGTACGGACAGGAGATCATGCCCTCGGCCGGCGGCAGCCAGTCGTCGGGGTCGCCCATCTACCTGATCGCCTTCAAGGACGGCGTCATTCGCGCCGCCGCATCCTACTCCGTGGAGGGCAACACGTTGCGCTACGTCACACTCCAGCGCGAAGAGAGGCAGGCCCCCCTCGATACCGTCGACCGCAACCTCAGCCTGCAACTCAATCGCGAGCGGCGCGTGTCGTTCCAGTTGCCGGAGTAGCGCGCGTAACATCTGCTATTTTGCACAGCGGCGCGCAATAAGCGGCGCGGAGGTATACGTCCATGGAGGAAAACCATGGCACGATACTGCCATGAAGGTGCCGGCCGACCAGCTTCGCGGCGTTCTGGGGCTGACCTCGGTGCGTTATCGGGTAGAAAGCGATGCGCTCGCAGTAGTAGCACGCTGGTAGCGCCGGCGGTCTTGCCGCCGGCTTAGCTCACAGTCTCGCCGGCGGCCAGACCGCCGGCGCTACCAACTCGTAGCACCAGCACTTGAAGCTCGGGGTCGGGTGCGGCCTGCAACTGCATGCGCCGCTGATTCCGGCGCAGCCAGTCGTAACACGTGTTGCGGATAATGGTCAGCAGCCACGCCCGGCCGTCGCCGCCGTCCTGCACCGCGTCGTCCGCATCCTGGGCACTGCCCCCCGTGAGCCGGCGGGCGAGATTGTACGCGGCGTCCAGGTGCGGTAGCATGGATCGTTCGAAGCGGGCGGCTTGGCTTGCGTCGTGCAACCTCTTCAGAGTTACAGTACCGTAGTTTCCGGCGCTTTATTCCAGCGAATGCGACCTCGTTGGCGGGATGCGGCGGGTTTTACATTCGCCAGGTTGCGCAACGTGTTTTGTTTGATTTAGAATTTCCACAACCACCCGCGCACAGGCGACGGTTTTACCGTTAGCGGGGAAGGCTGGCCATGATAAGGATCCCTCTCAGTTTCGTATTGACCCTGGTGTTCACCTCTTCCGCCCTCGTCGGGCAGCAGGAGGCGGACCAGATTCGCAAAATGGAGCTCTCCGGCGATTCCGCAGGCGCGCGCACAGCGCTGGCTCGCGCCGCAGAAAACAATCCCGACAGCATCCCGGCTTTAACGGAATATGCCGAGTTTCTGGAACGCTACGGCGACCCGGCCGCGCGGCCGGCTTACGGCAAGCTGCTGGCGGCGCTGGAAAAGTCCGGAGATTCCGCGCGCGCCGGAACCATCGCGCGGCGGCTGGCGGTCCTCGACCTCCTGGCGGGCGACGGCGCAGCCGTGACGCACGACGCCGAGGCGTACCGCACGGCCACAGGCAGGAGCCTGGAGCCTGCCCCGGCGGAGACCCCGGCCGCCGAAAGTGGGCCCACCGCCACCATTCCCGGCCCGGTGCGCTCCTTCGCCCGCATGGCCGCCATCTCGCCGTCGGCCGCCCCGGAAGACATTCTGCCCGCCCTGGCCCGCAACGTGGTGACCAACGGCTACCAGGCCTCCCACAGCAACGAGGCGCTGGAACAGACCGAGTACCTCAAGCTGGTGCACCGCTACCTGTCGCAGGCGCGCGAGCTGGACAAGCTCGCAGGCGAAAGCAAGGTGATCAAGATCGAGAAATGCGATTCGCCCAACGTCGCCGATCTGCTGCGCATCCTGGGTTTCCGCATGCGCGGCGGGTGCGGCTCGGAAGTGGTGCTGGAGACGGTCAACGCCGGCCGCGCCTTCCTGACCACCGATTCCGGATTCCCGCTCAACGAGCTGGAGCAGGCGCTGCGCACCAACCGGCCGTTCAGCTACGACTACCATGCGGCGCAGGTGCCGGTGATGTTCGGCCCGGAATACTGGGCGGGCGGCCAGAAGTCGGCGGATTTCATCGAGACCTTCATCTCCGATCCTTCCATCTGCCGGCTGTACCTGGGGCTGGCCAAGCTGGACCGCGAGACGGCCGCGGCGCTGCGCACGGCGGCCGCCTACGACCACCTCAGAGTGTTCGCGCACGTGCTGGATTTCTTCGGCGGGATGTTCGAGGTGCGCGGCGGCAAAGCCGTGGTACCCGGCGGGCAGCGCAGCGCCACGGCCTGGACGGAAATGGTGGGAGTCTCGCCGGACAAAGGCGGGGAATTCCTGGACAAGCTGATGACCCGGGACGACGGATGGATGGCCAGCATGTACGACGCGCTGGCCCGCATTCACGGCCCGGTGCAGGACTACCTGACCGAGCCCGCGCGCCTGAAGCGCTTCTACAGCGCGGTGCGCGGCCGCATCACCAGCCCCGGCCCGGCGCGCCCGGTGTTTCGCTCCAATACCGACATGATGCTGCTGACCACGCGGCTGCAGCTTGAGGCCAACGGCAAGCCGCACATCCCCGGCGGCATCGATATCTGGAAGAGCCTGTTCACCAATCACCCTCAGGGCAGGTACGACGGCAAGCTGACGCGGCTGGCGGCCACGTGGAAGGATGCGGACGACGTGCTGGAGGCGCTGTTCGCCCTTTGCCGCAAGTCGGTGGAGAACGAGCCCCTGAAGATCTTCATGGCGATCAGCGACATCGACCGCAATCGCACGGTCCCGCTGGCAGCGGCCACGGTGGATCGCCTGGCGCGGGGCTACCATACCTACGGCGCGCAGTACCCGGTATTCAGCGAGTCGCGGCATCTCAGCGACAAATCCATCAACCAGTTTCTGGACGCTGCCGAAGGCATCAACAAGATGCGCGAGTCGCTGTTGCGAGCCGATACGGCGGGCTCGTTCCAGTCGCTGGTGGGGTTATGGCAGATCCTGGTGCGGCAGCGGACCATTCCGGAGGGCCAGGCGGATGCGACCTTCTCCAGTATCGTGGCGCCCTTCGCCCAGGTCAAAGGCAACCGCGAGCTTTTCCAGACCAGCCGCGACGCCGTGAACGCGCTGCTGCGGGCGGCGCCCGGCGGGGCTTCGACCACGCCGGCGCAGGAGCGGATGGTGGACCTGCTCTCCGGCGCGGGGCAGTCGGAAGACGCTGGCACTCGCGACGCGCTGTCGCAGGAGATTCTGCGGGTGCTGGAAGCGCAGAGGATCATCTCGCTCGATACCCTGTTCCAACTCGCCTCTCGCTTCGACGGCACGGCCGGAAAGCTGGATCTGCCGGCGGTGAGCAAGCTGGCCGCGCGCTTCAGCGAAATGCAGATCCCGCGGCCCCCGCTGACGCCCGCCGAGCGCAACGCCATGGGCTTCGGCTACTGGACCGAGCGGCACCTGGACGAGCAGCGCAAGCTCAACCTGCGGGCGGCAATTGAAAAGGCCGCGGGCGATCCGGAGAAGCTGAAGGAAGCGGTGGGGCTGCTGGCGCCGGTGCTGCGCGATACGCTGTTGGCCTTCAACTACGCCTATTACGCCCCTCCCGGTGCGCAGGTGCTGTTCACCAATCCGATTTTCGTGCGCAGCCATGACTTCATCGGCATGCAGAGCAACCTTCACACCTGGCGGCCTACCGAGGCGTATGGCACCGGCTGGCCATCCAACGGCGGCGGGCGCCTGGTGGGCTCGCTGGCGACGCTGCCCTATGCGCTGGCGGAAGCCGAACAGAATTTCCTGGTGCCGGTCCAGACCCAGGCCCTGATCTGGGGCGACCTGGTTCCGCAGATGATTCTGAGCGCCAAAATCTCGCGCTGGTGGACCGTCACGCCGTCCCAAGTCCATTGGGTCGGATTGCACCTGCGATACGGCCGCGAGCTGCTGGCGGATGCGGCCCTGGATCCGCAGTTGCGCACCGAGGCGCTGAAGACCCTGGCCCTGATGGTGCCGCCCGAGCGGACCGCGCGGGTGGCGCGCCTGCTGGGGCGGGGCGACGTCAAGGCGGCGGTCGACTACACCACGCCGTCGGAGCTGTTCAACCTGGCGCGGGAAATGGCGCCGCAGCGCGCCGCAGACGATTCCTGCGTGGCCAGGGAGCTGCGGCAGCTCGCGCAGTCGTCCCCCAGGGAAATCAACTACGCCGCGATCTCACAGGCTTTCGGCACGCCGAAGCCCACGCTGGCCAACACCTACCAGCCGGAGATGCTCAACCTGCGCACCTTCCCGGCCCTGATGGGGTATTCCAGCCGGATTCTGGCGGAGAGCTGGGAATCCAACCAGTTGTACTGGGCGGCGCTGGCCGACGAGCTCAACCTGGCGCCCGCCGAGCTCAACGTGCGCATCCCCGAGTGGACCCAGAAGCTGGTGGAGCACATCTTCGCTTCGCACCTGGAGGATTGGCCGGCTTTGCTGAAGTCTCTGCGCGTGGTGGGCGACGACGTGCGCGCCCACAGCCGCGCCGGCTCGGCGGACGAGAAGGCTTCGCTCCAGGAACCTCCGATTGGAAAATGATGATGATGATATCGCGACGTGAACTCATTGGAATGGCAGCTGGCGCGGCAGTGCTCCGGGCTCAGGACACCCAGCGGCCTGTGTTCCGCGTTGAAGTGGGCATGGTGGTGCTCAGCTTCCAGGTGACGGACAGCAAGAACCACTACATCAACGGCCTCAAGCCCGGCGATTTCCGGATCTACGAGGACGGCATCCTGCAGAAGATCTCCACGTTTGCCGAGGGCGCCAAGGCTCCCCTGGCGGTGGCCGACGACGGCTCGACGCATCCGCTGCTGGAGGGCAAGAAGGACGCGCTTCCCGGCTTCGACCGCCCGGATGCCTTCATCGGCACCAACGTGTTCGTGCTGTTCGATACCAGCAACTTCATGTACCGCGGCTTCGTGTACGCCGAAGATGCCATCGCCGATTTCGTTCGCGGGCTGGACCGCGCCGATTCGGTGGCGGTATATACCTTCAGCCGCAACCTGTCGCGGGCGGCCGGCCTGACGCGCGAAAAGAACGACGCCATCGAGGGCCTGCGCAGTGCCGTGGCCGGCGACGACACGGCGTTGTACAACGCGCTGCTGCTGACCCTCCGCGACGCCGCCAAGGTTCCGGGCCGCAAGGTGGTGATCGTGTTCTCCAACGGCCCCGACAACGCCAGCATGGTGGCGCCCGACGACGTGCGCGCGGTGGCCGAAGACGAGGGCATCCCGATTTACGTCATTTCCACCAGCGAAGTCAACAAGGACCCCATCTCGAGCGGCGTGTTTCGCCGCATCGCGCAGCGCACCGGCGGCAAAGCCTATTGGGCGCGGACCTGGCAGAAGCAGGTGGAGGCGTTCGAGGACATCCGCGAAGACCTGGGCAACTCCTACACCATCA
>Ga0335081_10013006_pt1 | contig 13466 bp, 14 predicted proteins | sample Lox_Sample_35_FD_206713 | JGI IMG/M metagenome (GOLD analysis project Ga0335081, IMG submission 206713) | Soil microbial communities from Loxahatchee National Wildlife Refuge, Florida, United States - Lox_Sample_3.5 | ecosystem: Environmental > Terrestrial > Soil > Wetlands | place: USA...
GCACAACCGCATTTGTGAGTGATCTCACACACCCTAGATTAGTCCGATTTTAGAAGTCGCTGTCCTCCGGCCGGCCATCACCTTGAAAATCAAGCACTTGCATTTGCAGCAGCTTGGCACAGCGATTGCACTTCCTATCACCGGAGGGGGATTTTCCATGGCCTACGTCATCACCGATACCTGCACCAAAGACGAAAACTGCATTGAAGTTTGTCCGATCGGCTGCATTCATCCGACGAAGGATGAGCCCAAATTCGCAGAAGTCACGCAGCTCTATGTGAATCCTGATGAGTGCACGGACTGCGGCGCCTGCATCCCGGTGTGTGAGAGCAATTCTATTTTCCCGATCGACGATCTGCCGGAAGAGCTGAAGGGTTTCGCGGAAAAGAACGCGGCGTACTTCGCTCACTAACAAAAAATCTCAGAGGAGAGCCCGCGCGATTCGGACAGCGAACGCGCGGGCCTTTTTTGTTCTTGCGCCGGCGCCCGCCTGCGAGTTCGTGATTTTCCCCTACAAAAACCCCCTGAGGCAATTCGTAGCTTGGCGCCAAGCCATGCTCCACGTGCGGCGGAGTAACTGGCGTCCCCGTGCGTGCTACAATGCCCGCACCGGGAACTTCGCATGTCTGACACCCTGCCAATGAACGGCGAAGCTGTACTGGAGGTGGTCTCTCCGGACGGTGCGTGCCGCTACGTGCGCGTGACGCAATCGCCGTTTTTAATCGGGCGAGGAGCCGAAACCGGGAATCAGTTGCAACTCTCCGACCGGCGCATCTCTCGGAACTGCGCCGCCATTGTGATTGAAGCAAACCGCTTTTATCTGGAGGACCGCGGGCAGCGGCGCGGGCTCTTCGTCAATGGAGAGAAAGTGGAAAGCCGCGAGCTACAGAACGGCGACACCATCTCGTTCGGGCTGGAAGATTCCTACGAGATGATTTTTCGCTCCGCGGGCGCTTCCGACGAAGAGTCCATTCCGCACCTGCTCACGCGCATCGAGTACATCACCAACTCGGAACCGACGGGCGGAGGACTGCACAAGCTGAACCAGCTTCTGGAAGCGACTGCGATGCTGCATTCGCAGCTTCCGCTCGACGAAGTGCTAGCGTACATGCTGGATCAGCTTGTTTCAATCACGGATGCGGACCGCGGGCTGCTGCTTGAGCCGGATAGCGCCGGAACGCTCAAGGTGCGCCTGGCGCGGCGAAGCGGGAAGCTGCGTCTGCCGCCGGAAAGCATGACGCCCAGCCAGACAGCCATTCAACTTGCGCTGAAACAACAGGCCCCGGTGATCACCGAGGATCTCGCGCAAGCCGACATGGATTTGCAGGCAGCGCAAAGCGTTGTGGCGCAGGGGCTGCGCGCCGTGGTGGTGATTCCGCTGTGGACATTGCCTCGAGCGAACACGCAAGAATCGATGGTCAACATCAAGCGCGGGGAGCTGCTCGGCGTTTTGTATCTGGATTCGCGGCGCCCAACGGCGTTTTCGAAACTCGACCGGCAAATCCTAGACGCTTTAGGCAAGGATGCCGCTAGTATCCTGGATAACGCGCGGCTGGTGGAAAAAGAGCGCGAGCGACAAAGGCTCGAACAAGAGATCAACATCGCGCGGGACATTCAGCAAGCGCTGCTGCCGCGGAATTTTCCCGACACACCGAACTTTGCCGTGACGGGTTCGAATTTCCCCTGCTTGTCAGTGGGAGGCGACTACTTCGATGTTTTCCCGCTAAGCGAAGGCCGCACCGCGTTTGTCATTGCAGACGTCTCGGGGAAAGGGCTGGGCGCGGCGATCGTAACCACCATGCTTCAGGGCGCGCTCTCGGGCATGACGCTGGGCACGGACCCGGCGCGCGTGTTCAATCACGTGAACCGCTTTCTTTGCGAGCATACCGAAGTGGGGCGGTACGCGACGGTATTCTTCGGCATTCTCGATAATGAGGGGCATCTGGAGTTCATCAACGCAGGACATCCTTCGCCATTTCTCATCCGGCGCGGGAAGGCCGAGGAAGCGTTCACCGAAGGGTCTTATCCAGTTGGTCTTGTTCCGGAAGCGCAATACACGGCGGCGTGTCTGAAACTCGAGCCGGGCGACACGCTGGTGCTCTTCACCGACGGCGTGACGGAGGCGATGGACCCGGACGAGCAGCTCTTTGGCGTGCCACGGCTGCGGCAAGTGCTAAACGGCCAGATGGAATGCCCGCTCGAGCATTTGCAGAAATGCGTTCTAGAAGCGGTGGAGAATTTCACGCGCGGCGCGAGGCAAGCGGACGATTTGACGCTGCTGATCGTGCGGTATCGCGCTGCGGCAGCGTCGGCGATTGGCGACACCGACGTGCCGGTTTCGGCCTCGGATTCGTCGGCAGCCGTATCCGCGGCAGGGCCGGCTTCGCACGCGGCTTCCTCTTAAAAATTACTCAGACATCTAATTCAGACAGAACTGCGCCCTTGACACTTGCGAGCTTCCGTGGTATTACATTTCAAGAAATGTAATGGAGGAACAATGGAATCTGCCATTACCGTGAAAGGGCAGGCGACGATTCCGAAAGCAATTCGCGAGCACTTGCGCTTGAAACCCGGCGACCGGGTGAAATTTTTCGTGCATCCTGACGGCACCGTAGTTCTCTTGCCGAAGCTTCCGGCTTCAGCTTTGCGAGGGATGCTCAAGAGCAAGCGCCGGCGACCTGTAAGTGTAGACGAAATGACGGAAGCCGCAGCACAGGGTGCTGCCGGCGCCAAGCGCCGATGATCGGTCTTGACACCAACATCCTCGTTCGCTACCTGACGCAAGACGATCCTATTCAATCCGCGAAGGCAACGGATCTTATTGAACGGCGATTGAGTGAAGAAAACCCAGGATTCGTCAGCATCGTAGCATTGGTCGATACAGTGTGGGTCCTGGACCGTGCCTACGACCTGTCTGGACAAGAAATCGCAGCTGCTGTCGAGCAGCTCCTGCAAACCGAAGTGCTCGTTGTAGAAAATGAGCAGGAAGTTTTCGCGGCCACGATCAGCCTGAAGGAAGGCCAAGGTTCGTTTGCCGATGCCGTCATCGGAAAGCTAGGAGCCAAGGCGGGCTGTTCTTATACCGTGACATTCGACCAAAAGGCGCTACGTCTGCCAAGTTTCAGACTCCCGTAATTCGCACAGCAGGACAACACTGTCCGCAAGAAGAAAGAAAGGCGAGGAATGCGGTGGACACTCCTCGCCTGAATTCAGGTCTCTCGAATTGCTCCGAATCAATAACTTGATCGAATCAGAATCTTACGAGCCGAGGTCTTTCAGGTCGTCCTTGGCCTGTTGCTCGGCGTTCTTGGTAGCGCCCTTGGCGTCGGCGCCAGGGTTCAGTTCATGGATGGCTTTGTTGAGGCTAAGCGCTTTCTCCCCATCGGCGATTTTGCAGCCGGAAGTGTCGGCGTTGCTATGCACGCCGGTGACGCTGGCGCGCACGCAGATGAAATTCAGGCCCAGATTGTGGCTGGCGTGGAGCGCGGCAAGGCAATCATTCAACACGGTGAACGAAGCGCAAGCGTCGGTGACATTGGCGTCGGCCGGGAGCACGCCCGCGGATTGAAGCTTAGGAGTGAGTTTCTTTTCGACGTCAGCCCGGGAGCCGTTGGCATCGGGATTATTCTTGTCTTTCTTCACCCACTTGATGGGATTGAGAGAATGAGAGCTGCTGTGAGAAGTTTCCTGTGCGGCGGTGGATGCACCCACGCCGGCAGGCCCCTGAGCGGCAGCGCGCCCGGCACTGAGAGCGGAAAGTGCCGCCAAAGCCAGAGAAGTGATTGCAACGTTCCACAGATTTCGTTTCATTTTTACCTCGCGAGGACAATTTAGGATACGGAGAGAGGCTGCCGGACCCGGGCCTCGCCTACCAGTAGGCCACACAGCGAAGTATCGAGGATGACGGGAAGGGACGGTACTCCCCCAATCGGTCACGTTGGCCGAAGGTACAGGTGCGGGGATGGCGAGGCGAGGACGCGATCAGGATTTGGCGCTTACGATCAGGCCATAGACCGTCAGGCCCAAGCCGCCAAGAAAAAGCAGAGGCGACAGGATATTCGCAACGATGGGCAATACGTCGACCGGAAGTTTCAGGGGCATGGCGTAGCCAGCAGCGAAATAATGAATCACGGCAGCGAGCAGCACGGCGAGCAGGCCGCGCCGCATCATCTGGCGGCCATCAGGACTCCCGGAGCGAGAGGAAGAAAGACGCACCTGCGGCACCATTTCGCGGCAAAACGGACACTGGTTTAAGGTGACGTTGATGCTTTTGCCGCAAAAGGCGCACTGCCGAGTTTGCACTGCTGAATTTCCCAAGACACCCATGCCGTTCTTAGTTAGCTCCCCCTCAGCGATATAGGTCCCCTCCAGAATACCCAGGCGATGGACTAAGCTGGCTAGAAAATACCAAGAGTGCTTCGAAACTGCTGTTGAACAATTGAATATAGCTGGACGACGGGACAGGAGGACCGACGGAGCGGCGGTCATCAGCAAGAAGGAAGAGAGCGCGTACAAGCCACGTATCTGTTTGCGAACAGACGTGGCGAAGCTTGGAGGGGGAGCATTCGAGCTATGTTAAGAATTTCGTAGCCAGAGAAAAATGGGAAGTTCAACGGGACCATTCAACCGCATCATTCGGATTTGAAGGAGAATCGATGAAGCATTCCTTGCGAAGAATCAGCATGATGATGACGACTTTCCTTGCCGCGCTCCAACTCGCCGCTCTAGCCGCCCCTCCTGCTCCCGCCCAAGAGAAGAAAGTCGGGCAGACCAACGGCGTCGACAATTCCAAGATGGGCGCGTACCGGGCCCTGGCGCAACACATTTATGCCGATTTTCAAAAAGGCGACGTGGCCGCAGCGGCGGAAATGGGCCGCGTGCTGGAGCGCTTGTGGGACAAGGCCGAAGACTATGGCGGCGACGCTGCGCTCTCGAAAACCAACAAACAGCTCTTTGACGAAATTGACAAGGCCATGGATGCATTCCTGTCGCCGCTCTGGGAAGCCAAATCGAAACCACCCGACCCTGCGAAGGTCAGAGCCGCTTTCAACACTTACATGGAGAAGTTGAGGCTGGCAGATTGATTTAGGATAGTTTTGAGTTTTGAGTTTTGAGTTTTAAGTTTCCAGTTGTTTGCTGAAAACCTCGCCAGACTTTGGGTTTCCCAGTGGCGAATCGGTTCCTTGGGAGTTTTGTGTTCTCTTGGGATGCTGCGAAAGCAGATTCCTCGCGAGAACGGTGCGATGGGGTAGAGATCCTCGCTTCGCTCGGAATGACACCCGCTGACAGTCTGTCAACAAACCGGTTGCGACAAGCTATTACAGTTCGCGAAGAGCGGAAGCGACGGGAAGACTCGCGGCGCGAATTGCCGGAGCCATGCCACCGAGTACGCCCATGGTCAGGGCGAAAACGACACCCATCCCGAGCAAATCCGGCGTGATTTTGAACGCAAAGGCGATATTGGAAAAAGTCTGAAAGTTGATGGTGCTGGTCGTAATGCCGTTTAGCCGGAGAACAGCAAGGCACCCGAGAATGCCACCGACGCAAGAAATCAGAAGCGCTTCGAGAAGGAAAGAGAAAACGACGGAGGGGCCGCCGAAGCCGAGAGCGCGCATAGTGGCAATTTCGCGGCCGCGATCAGCGACCGCGGAATACATAGTATTGAGGGCGCCGAAGACCGCGCCAATGGCCATAACAAACGCGACGAACCCGCCGAGACGCGTAATGAGCGTAGTCATGCGCGTGGATTGCTTGGCGTAATAATCGACCTCGCGAGTCACATCGACGTTCAAGCGAGGATCGGTGGTGAGGGCGTCCTTCAACTGCGTGAGAGCTTGCGGAGACGTGAGGTGAACCGTTACAGACTGGAAAAACGTATCGGGCCGCTTGTAAGCCTCGGTGAGCAGACGCGAGTCGCCCCAGATCTCGGAATCGAACGAACTGCCCCCGGCGTCGAAAATTCCAACCACTTTCCATTGCATGGTGCCGAGCCAAATCGTGTTGTTGAGCGTCAAGCCGGAGTAGGTGGTATTTGCGTTTTTACCGACGATGACTTCGGTAAGGCCGGGAGTGAACATGCGGCCCTGGACGATCTTGACCTGCTTGCGGATTTCGAGGACGTTCGACGAGACCCCGCGCAGCTCCACGTTGGCATCAGTGCCCGTGGAAATCAAGGGGATGGGGGCCATGAGGACAGCCTCCGCAGTCACGAGCGGGCCGCCAGTTCCCCGCGCGATGCCAGGAGCATCCTGAATAATCTTCACCGAATCGAGACCTATGCCGCTGGTCATTTCCGCGGTTGCGCCGCCGCGAAGAATCAACGCGTTATCTTCCGAACCGGACGAGACCAAGGTGGCCCGGAAGCCGCGCGCCAGAGACAGCATGGCGACGAAGACGCCGACGGTTCCGGCAATGCCGACGACGGCTACGATCGCGGAAGTCCATCGAGCGCAAACACTGCGAACGTTATAGATAATTGGAATCGCCACGTCAGACCCTCCGCAGCGCATTCACAACACGCATGCGCATAGCGCTAATTCCAGGGAGCAAACCGCTGGCCGCACCTATAAAGAGGGCAAAGACAAGGCCAAGAGCAAGCATCGTTTTCGACAAAAGCAAGGGAGGCAGCAAACCAGTGAGCGCAGCGCCAATCGCTGGAATCGCTCCCCACGCGAGCAGAAGGCCAAGCACGCCGCCAACGAACGCGATGAGCAAGGATTCGGCAAGAACCAGGAAAAGAACCGAACGATCGGTCACGCCGATGGCTTTTAACACCGCTAATTCGCTGGTGCGCTCGCGAACAGAAATGGCCATGGTGTTGCCGGTGACCAAGAGCAAAGTAAAGAAGACAACGCCGCCGATAGTCATGATGAGGAACTCGATGTTCCCAAACTGTTTGGCAAAGCCGGCGGCAAAGGCGGACTCGGTTTCGGTCTTGGTTTCGTCCGAGGAGTTGGCGAATTTCTCGTCGATAGCCTTTGCAACGCGAACCGCATCGTCCGGACTATTGAGCTTGAGGATATACCATCCGGCGGTACTTTTGATGACGCTGGGGACAGTTTCATCAAAGTACTTCCACTGCAGCCAGAATTGACCTTGGTCGCCATCGGGTTTTTCAGTGTGATAGATGCCATCGAGATTGAACTCCCATTTGGCTCCCCCGTACAGGGTGGTTTTGATGGGTATGCGGTCGCCGATTTTCCAGCCAAACCGCTTGGCGAGGCTGGCTCCGGCGATGGCACCCTGGCGGTCTTTCACAAAGTTGTTCCACTGATCGTCGGGCACAATAAATTCGGGATAGACTTGGCGGTGGTTCTCGACGTCGATTACAAACTGCGGAAAGAAATTCTTCTCGTCCTGATAGACGCCGCCGAACCAGTGATCGTGTGTGACGCATTTCACGCCGGGGATCGCGCGTATTTTGTCGCCGTAAGAAACCGGCATGAGTTGCATCAAGCCAACGCGATCGACCACGACCAGACGGTCCGCGCCGGCAATCTCGATGCCGCGGTTGAAGGCGCTCTTCACAACTCCCAAGAAAGTGAAGAGAACCAGCGCAATGGCGAAAGAACCGACAGTCAGAATCAAGCGTAACTTTTTCCGGAACAGGTTGGCGAAAATGAGAGAGCGGAATCTCACGCGGCACCTCCGGCGAGCGCACCTTGTTCGAGTTTGTGAGCTTCGACAAGCACGCCTTTATCAAGGTGCAGGGTGGTGTGGGCGCGAGCGGCGATAAGCGGGTCGTGCGTGACCATTAGCACCGTTTTGCCGTATTTGCTGACCAACTCCTCGATCAGCTGCATGATTTCTCCAGCGCTTTTGCGATCCAAGTCGCCGGTGGGCTCGTCGCAGAGCAGGAACGTGGGGTCGGAAACGATAGCGCGAGCGATGGTGACCCGCTGTTCTTGACCGCCGGACAGTTGCCGCGGGTAATGATGCATGCGGTCGGCCAAGCCGACCACCCCAAGCGCGGTTTCCACGTGCTTGCGCCGCTCCGCGGTCGAAAGCTTCGTAAGCAACAGAGGCAATTCGACGTTTTGGTACGCGGTGAGCACGGGAATGAGGTTGTACATCTGAAAGATGAAGCCGACGTGGCGCGCGCGCCATTGCGTCAGTTTGCTTCCGGACATGTGCGTGATTTCGTCGCCATCCACGGTGATGCTTCCAGCCGATGGCACGTCCAGCCCGCCGAGCAGATTGAGCAGGGTCGTCTTGCCAGAGCCGCTCGGGCCCATGAACGCGACAAAGTCGCCCTTGTCCACGTCCAGATGCAGCCCCTGCAAGACCTGGATTTGTTCACCGCCGCGAGTGTATGTCTTATTCAAACCGCGAACCTGAATCAAACTGTTTGAATTGCTGGGTCCATCGACACGGATCATTCCAGGCTCCTATTGGCGGATTTCGACTTTGTCCCCGTCACGCAAACTTTCCGGGCCCTTAACCACAAGGGAGTCGCCCGGCGTGACGCCGGCGAGCACGGCGACGTCTGTGCCGCGATCCATGCCAAGGCTGACCGCGCGGCGCTCGACCTTGCCATCGCGCAGGAGATACACGAAAGAAGTGTTGGCGTCGGTCCGCACCGCGCTCCTGGGAATGTACGCGAGCGCTTCGGGCGTTTTCTCTTTTCCTTTTTGCGCGGAGGCCGGTTTTTCCTCTTCGAGGAACGCGACCTTTACGCCCATATCCGGCAGGATGAAATCATATTTGTCGAGATTCAAAATCGTGATGCGCACCTTGACGGTGGCCTTTTGCCGATCCGCGGTCGGAATGACCGTGCGTACCTTGGAGGGAATCGGCCGATCCGGGTAAGCGTCGAGAGTGGCGGTCACTGGTTGCCCCTCTTTCACCTTGGCGATGTACGCTTCGTTGACGTCGACTTCAATTTCGTTGGACTTCATATCGACGACAGTGGCGATGCCGGTGCGCGTGAAGCCGCCCCCGGCTGAGTTCGGAGACACCATCTCGCCGACCTGCGCGTCTTTAGAAACAACAATTCCGGGAAACGGCGCGCGAATGGTGCAGTTGTCCACCGCTTGCTGCGCCGCATTGATGCGCGTTTCGGCGGCAATGACTTGCTGCTTGGCCAGCGCAATCTTCGCCCGCAGACTATCGGCCGTAGTGCGCGCATTGTCCAAAGCTTCCTGCGTTTGTACGCCGGCGTCGTGCAATTGCTGGGCGCGCCTCAGCTCAATTTCGGCGTTCTTTAGCTGCACTTCAAGATCGGCAATGGAAGCTTGCGAAGCATCGTGGTCCGCTTTGGCGGAATCAAGGGCGCGCTTGTAGTCCAGATCATCCAGCGTCGCCAGAAGCTGGCCCTCTTTGACGCGCGTTCCTTCGTCAAAGAAAACACCGGTGACGCGGCCCGTGATTTTGGCAGCGATCGTGGCCCGGCGGCGCGGCGTGATGTACCCGCTGGCGTTCAAAGCGGTTTGCTGGCCGCCCGCTTCCGGCTTGCTTACCGTGACCACCTCGACGACTGGTTTCTGGTTGCGAAACGCAAACGCGGCCACCACAATCCCGGCAAAAATCACAACGGGGATGGCGGCATAGAGCACGCGCTTGCCCAGCCCGCCCTGGCTGCGCTGGCCCTCGCGGATGCGCAACGAGCCCAGATCATGTCTGGGGGAGTTCTCTATGGTCACCGTGGACACTCCTGCCTCCTGAACGGGCGCCTCACATGTAATTTACGACCTGCGGCCTCTAAAGATTACAGATGTCGGGGACCCGCTTGGCGGCACAAGCATTGTATCCTGCCGGACGCAATTTTCAGAAGTGGGGCCGGTCACAATGCGGGGCGACCCATATTGCTTGAAAACGCTGGCACCGCTACGGCACCCTACTTGCTTGTTGGCACTGAGCCGCAAGCAACTATCGCCCAACGGGTAAAAGAACGAGGACTTCATGGCCGCACAAACCCCGCAGGAACAATATCTTAGCAAACTCACGACACCTGAGAGGGTCATGGAAGGGGTACCAGATGGCAGCACCCTCTGTATCGCACTGGGAATGGGCATGCCGTCGGGACTAGCCAAGGCTTTTGCGGATCGCATCCTTGCTGGGAAACTGAAAGGGATCAATCTCTACTACCAGCACTCCATGAAGTACTCGGCAGAGACCTTTGTTCGCCCAGAAGTGCTCGCCCAGGTCAATGCTCGAAACTTCTTCATCGGCGAACCTGACCGTCGCGTCATCGATCAGGGCATCGCCGAAGGCCGGAAGTATCTTAGCTACATCCCCTGCAACTTCTCCCAGATTCCCCGTGCTCTCACCGAACACGTCCGGATGAACACATTTCTCGTCGCCGTCTCTCCGATGGACACTTCCGGCCACTTTAGCCTCGGTACGAACAACGACTATGCTTCCACCGTGATCCGCAAGTGCGATCGCGTGCTTGTCGAAGTCAACAAAAACATGCCACGGGTTTTCGGTGACTCTCCGGTGCATATTTCGGAGGTGGACGCAATTGTCGAGAATCACGTGCCATTGCCGGAGATTCCCTCTAAGCCACCCGACGAGGATTCCCTGAAAATTGGGAAATTCGTCGCAGAGCAGATCCCGAACGGCGCGACTCTGCAGCTTGGCATCGGCAATCTGCCAAACGCAGTGGCGCATTACCTGGCGGATCACAACGATCTTGGGGTCCACTCCGAACTGTTTAGCCCGGCCTTTGTCGGTTTGATCCGCAGTGGCGTAATCAACGGCCAGAAAAAGACGCTGCATCCGCGCAAGCACGTTTTCACCATTGCCATGGGTGACGCGGATATGTACGCCTTCATGAACGACAATCCCGCCATGGAGAGCTATTCTTCGGCGTATGTGAATGACTTGCGCATCATCGCCCAGCACGACAACCTGATCAGCGTGAATACGGCCATCGAAATCGACCTTTATGGTCAAGTGAACGCGGAATTCATCAACGGCCACCAATACAGCGGCTCAGGCGGGCAATTCGACTTCGTGAAAGGCGCAGCGTTTTCCAAGGGTGGCAAGTCTTTTATTGGTTTGAAATCCGCCGCCAAGAATGGCACGGTCTCCTGCATTGTCCCTCGGGTGCAGATGGCCACGGACACGCGGATGGACGTTGAGCACATTGTTACGGAGTATGGGTGCGTCAATCTGCGTGGCAAGTCGACCAAGGAACGCGCAGAAATGCTGATTAGCGTCGCACATCCGGATTTCCGCGCCAGACTGAGACGCCACGCCAAGTCCATCAACTTGATTTAGCCGCTTGCCGGCGCAGATTATGGGGCACTGGCGGCGGAGCCGCGAAGACGCCGCAGGAACCCGGAAGAGAGAGTTTGGGACCTAAGAATGCGCGGGACGCCGAGTGACGCGCCGGTTTCCCTCTTGAAGATGCGTGCCCGATGTGGCCTTGCGCAGGCGGCGAAATTGCGCCGGCGGACAATCATAAGCCCGCTTGAATGCGCGGTTGAACGCTGCCTCAGAGTTGTAGCCTACGGCGGCGGCGACCTGCGCGACGCTGTTCTCCGTCGACTGAAGAGCCTCCGCTCCCAACCTGAGGCGCCATTTGGTCAGGTAGGCCATCGGGGATTCTCCCAAGAAATGACGGAAGCGCTCCGCAAGCCGCGTGCGCGACAACCCGACACGCCTTGCCAGCTTCGAGACCGTCCACTCCAGCGCCGGCTCCTTGTGCAGAAGGGCAAGAGCCTGGCCCACGACGGTGTCACGCGCGCCAGCGAGCCAGCCGGTCTGATCGGGAGGTAAGCCGTTGATGTAGCGCCGCAACGTCTCCATGAACAGCAACTCGGACAGCTTGGCTAACACCAGTCCGCTACCTGCGTGGGTCCCGTTTGTTTCCGCGACGGAGAACCGGATGGAATTCTCGAGCCATTGGCCCGATGGCTCGTCCGTGACATGCACTTTCATCATCTTCGGCAAGCTCGCCAGAAACACTTCGCTCAACCTTGGCTCGCAGGCCATGTATCCGCATACGAATTTGGTGATCTCGCCCCCGCCACCGTAGCGGACGACTTTAAGTCCGTGAGCGAGATTTCTCGCAAACGTGCGCACGGAGTCTACCGGCTTCTCGGGTGAGCCGTTGCCTAGCAGGTGAGGATCGCCGTGCGGGAAAATCACGATGTCTCCCGCGGCGAGTTCCAACCGGCTTCCATCGGGGAGCTTGGCATAGGCACGCCCTTCCGTCAGGAAATGGAAAATGATCAAGTGCTTCGCTCCAGGAGTAACAAGCGGAGCTATGCCGGCGGGGCCGGATGAGCTAAGACACCAGGGAGCGGAAAACTCGGCGTTGAAAAACAACGCACCTGCGAGCCTAACGATATTCAAGACCTCGGAAAGCACATCCATCTTCATAGAATCACCGAATTGGGCGTCTGTGGCAAGAATACGGGACGATGAGTCAAGTGCGAATGGGGCTGCCGCGGCATCCTAAAGCTGTATCGCGAAATGTCCGCGCTTGAAAACGCGAGAAGAAGGCAAGAAGAGAAAGAAGGAGACCACGTCAATGACTGCAGTTGCGAAAGAGGCACAGACAAGCAAGGGCGTCGCAAGCCGACGCGCGGAGTTACTGGCTGCTCGCATCGAGGAAGGCGCTGCCGGCCTAGCTGCCTTTGCCGACGGGCTTTCCGAAGCGGAATGGCGTACACCCGTGTCGGCGACCGACCGTCGCTCCGTGGGTGTCATCGTGCACCACGTCGCCAGTGTTTATCCCATCGAAATTGATCTCGTGCGAGCCGTCGCCGGCGGCAAGGCTGTTACGGACGTGACCTGGGAGGCCGTCTCCCAATTGAACGTCAAGCATGCGCAAGACCAGGCGGGCGTAACGAAAGCCGCCACCCTCGAACTCTTGCGACGGAACAGCCGTGAGGCAGCCGCCACCGTGCGCGCGTTCACAGATGATGAACTGGACCAAGCGGCGCCTTTCTCGCTAAGCTTCGGCGCACCGGTTACCGCCCAGTTCGTCATTGAGGACCATGCGCTACGGCACAGTTGGCATCATCTGGCGCGCATCCGCAAAGCGCTGGGCCGGTAGGTAAGCGGCGCCAAGCAAAAGTTGAAGCAAGAAGTCAAGGGAGGGCGACTTTTGAAATCCTTGGAGACTGCGGGAAGCAGGCTCCGATTGACGACACGGCCAAGGCCCACCCGCTCCCGGAGTTTCTGAAAATGAATACTTGACACTTTTTGCCAGACGTCATAAATAAGGGGCTTCCGCGGGCTGTTCCCTGCCAGATCTCACCGCTCGCGGAGGGGGTTCCCAGCATGAGCTCGACCCGCCGAGATTTCCTGAAAATTTCCACTGCCGGAGGCGTCGCCGCAGCGGTTTTTGGCTTCGACCTTAAGCCTGCCTTCGCCCAGCTCCGCACGCTGAAGATAGCCCGGGCTAACGAAACTCGCTCAACCTGCCCGTACTGCTCGGTAAGCTGCGGCGTCATCATTTACACGATCGGAGACCGCGCGAAAAACGTCACCGCGCAGGTCGTCCACGTCGA
>Ga0335081_10013007_pt1 | contig 13466 bp, 9 predicted proteins | sample Lox_Sample_35_FD_206713 | JGI IMG/M metagenome (GOLD analysis project Ga0335081, IMG submission 206713) | Soil microbial communities from Loxahatchee National Wildlife Refuge, Florida, United States - Lox_Sample_3.5 | ecosystem: Environmental > Terrestrial > Soil > Wetlands | place: USA: Florida...
ATTCGACTTTTTGTCGAACTTCCGCGCCTTGAGCGAAGCGTTGCCGGCGAGGTTCACCTCCCGGCCACCTTTTACAGTGACATCCTGCCTACTGTTCTGCACGGATGCCTTTCCGTCAAAAACGCGGAGCTGATCGTTCCGGTCAAAGTCGTATAAGCCGGTTTTCAACAGTCGCGTGGTGGTACCACCCTGGGTGATACGAATATCGTTCTCCGGATGGATCTCAGCGACTTCGATCATGGCGTGACCTTCGCTGACGGAAATCTCCGTGTCCGTCAAGCTGGGAGAAATCATCCTTACTGAACTGTTGTTGCCGACCCGCAGAAACACTCCCGGCGTCAGCAAAACTTCAGCTTTGCCTTGTTTGGTCGTCAGTGATTGGCCGGGCTTAACCTCGGCCGAACCGATCGACTTCGAGTCGAGGGCGCGCGTACCGATGAAAGCCTGCCCCTCCACATAATTAAGAGTCCCTGGTAGCGCTGAATTTGCGCTCGTATTATCAGCGAATAAAGCGGGCGCAGATAGAATCGCGTCCAGGAAGAAGATTGTAGTTGTCTTCAACCTTGGCAGCCGCATATATGAGGTCTCCTTCCAACCTCTACTAAATTTGATGAGGCCATCAAGTCGAGCGATGCCACGCCAGTATTCAAGACGATGCACGGTCTTGCGCCCGTCCCGTGAGAAGCACCGCATCGCCCGGCACTTACTAACCTGCGTGACGGGCGGTACCTGACTTTCCGGCTAAGACTACTGGGCAGGCAGTATGGTCCGGTTCTGCGGCGTCGTAATACGGTGTTCTGTTGCACGACGGCTGCAAATGGCCAACGGGTCGGACCAGGTGGTCGGAGCGGCCCCGCTAAGGGAGCTCGCAGTTAGCTCGGCGGGTTGTCGTTCCACGCGAAGCCGCCGTTGGCAGTAAGAGGCGGAGGTGTCCTATGAACGCAAAGAGCACTGAACACTATAGGCTGGCGCTCGAAGCGAAGCGGGCCGAGCTGACCGCAAACAATCACCATGTCCGCGCTGCCGCTATCGTCGTTGAACCGGTCCCCGATTCGATCGATGACTGGGTCTTTGCCAACGATCGGGATTTGGCTTGGGCCATGCTGGACCAGAACACAATCCTTCTCCGTCAAGTCTTAAGAGCCCTGGATAGAATCGCGAGGGGTACCTACGGCGTTTGTCGCGAATGCGAGGAGCCTATCTCCGCCAGACGTCTCGGTGCTTTGCCATGGGCCGATCTTTGCCTGAAATGCCAAGAGGAGGCGGATAACAGGCGCGCCTCCGAGGGGGGGAGCCCGAGCCTGAACCTGTCCGATGCGGCCTAGAATCGAACGAACTGAATCGCCAACGTGCTTGCGTACGCCTAATTCGCGTCGAGTCGTGATGCAAAATAAGGAGACCTGCCTTGCAGGTCGGCCAAGGCGCGTTGCGAACCTAGCCAGTTCGATTTTGTCGCGGCCGAACCGGAAAATGACCGGCCCGGCGTGCTGCACACGAATCGAGATGAAATGGCGGGGCGGATGTCAATCGGCCGCTGGGCAGCGCCGAGAGACAGGTCCGCCAATCGCGGTCGCCCCGCCGCCACCTCAAGCCCGCCGCGTCGAATCTGTCACCGTGTCCCAGGCGTCAGCAGCGAAAGGGATATCACCGCACGGCGCCCGGGGGCTGCCGCCTTCCAATTTGAGTCAGTGCTTTCGGGCATCGACACATCGCTTGCCAGGTAACCCTACCCCCAAATCCCACGGCGAGTCAGAAATGCACTGACCACGGCTGCCATTCGCGGCCGACCGGGTGAGCGATGCCTCAGAGGGTCGGCGAAATTTCCCTCGAGGTTCGCGCGAATGTGCGTAAGATCAAGAGCGTGACCAACTACGTCGTCGAGCCGGTTTCGTCGGCATAATCCCGAATGGGAGGAGAGTCGTGCTCGGTCTGGATCGTCGCACCGCGAGTTACACCTGGACAGTGGTTTTTATTCTGCTCCTGCTGAGAGTGGTTTATCTCATTCGAGAGACCCTGTTCATCTTTGTCGTGGCGCTTTTGTTCGCCTATCTCTTATGGCCACTGGTAAGGTTTCTCGATCGCTGGCTGCCGGGAAGGTCCAAGGCACTCGCTCTCGGCATCGTCTATTTGTCGCTGATCGGATTGCTGATTGTTATGGGAATTGCCATTGGCTCCCGCATCGTGCTACAAGCCAACGCGCTAGCCACCAGAGTCCCGGAACTTATTTCCCGACTCCAACAACCGGCCGCAGCGACCGTTGCGCCATCCGTTCAGACCGTGCAGGATGCCGTCGTCTCAACTCTAAGAAAGCAGCTCGTTGACCATTCGCGGGACCTTCTCTCACTCCTGTCTAATGCGGCGCTGAGTGTTTTGTCGCATGCCGGAAGTCTCATTTTTGTCGTCCTGGTGCCGATCCTGAGCTTCTTCATCTTGAAAGATGGCCGGCTGATCCGCAGCACGGTGTTGGACATTCCGGCCGAGGGATCCCAGCGCGACATGATCAACGAAATCGCGGCTGATCTCCATTTGCTGCTTGCACAGTACATGCGAGCCTTGGTGCTGCTGGCCGGGACGGTGTTTCTGGCCTACGGGGTGTTCTTCTCCCTGCTTGGCGTTCCTTATGCGATTCTGTTGGCGGCCATTGCCTTTCCTCTCGAGTTTATCCCCATGGTGGGGCCGCTGGCGGGATCGGCGATCATCTTGCTGGTTGCCGGCTTGAGCGGCTTTCATCATCTGCTTTGGATCCTTGTCTTCCTGGCCGCGTTCCGCTTTTTCCAGGATTACGTGTTGTCGCCGCGGCTGCTCAGTGCCGGCATGGAACTCCATCCTCTGGTCGTCATCTTCGGGGTTCTCGCCGGCGGCACTATCGCAGGCATCGCCGGCAGCTTCTTGTCAGTCCCAGTCTTGGCGACGCTACGCATTGTTTATCGGCAACTGCAAAAGAAGCCGCTCGACTCCCGCCTCCGCAGCCCGGGTACCGGAATCGCTTGAGTCTCAGGCCCTGAGGTACCACGGCGCGACGACGGCATTTTGTGTTAGACTTTGGCCTCACTGCGAGGTCGATGTTCGGTCATGGCTCACGGCCCAGAAGCCAAGCACAAGTTGCGTGAAATCTGCCGAGCGGCAGCGCGCGTCTTCTACGAAAAGGGCTACGACGGTGCCTCGATGCAGGATATCGCCGCTGCGGTGGGCCTTACCAAAGCGGGCCTTTACCATCACGTGGGCAGCAAGGACCGCCTGCTGTTCGAGATCATGAACTACGGGATGGACATCTTGGACGAGATGGTGCTTCAGAGGGTTAAGGACCTTGACGATCCGGCTGAGAAGCTTCGCCAGACGATCACCGGTCACGTTGACTTGATCGTGCGGGCGCGGGACTTCGAACTGACCGTGATCCTTCACGAAAACCGCTCGCTCAAGGGGACACTACGGAGAAAGATCGACACCCGCAAGAAGGAGTACATCCACTTTCTGGAAAAACTTATTGCTGAGACGCAGCAACGGTCGGGCAGCGAGCCTCTGGTCACCGAGCACCTGGCGGCTTTTTTCCTGCTGGGGATGATCAACTGGCTTTACCAGTGGTACCACCCGGAGGGCCCGGTGAACCAAGCGGATCTGAGCCGCTTGCTGACCGATTTTTTCTTCCGAGGACTCTTGAGCCCGGAACTCTAACCATGGCTCTCGTTTTCAGTTCTCAGTTCTCAGTTCTCAGTGCCCTGTGTTTAGCCGGAACAAAACCTCGGATCGAGAACTGAGGAGTGAGAAGGTGTGAAGTAATTGAGAGAGATCTTCAAACACAGAGACACAGAGAAGAACTGGGGTACGTTTGGAAAACAAACGACGTCTTTATGTCTGCTCTAGTTTTGTTCTCATTCTCTTCTCTGCGTCTCTGTGCCTTTGTGTTTAATTTCTCCACAGCTTTCGAAAAACTAAACTGGGGGAAGCGAATCTAAAATGGCGACGGTAGCCTTTCAGGGAGAGCGCGGCTCGTTCAGCGAAGAGGCAGCCTACAAACTGCTCGGTCCCACCGCGCACGTAGAGCCTTGCGAGACCTTCGCCGCCATGTTCGCGAGCGTAACCAGCGCAAAAACGAAGTATTGCCTGGCGCCCATTGAGAACACCTTGGCGGGCTCGGTCCACGAAAACTACGACCACTTGGTGGCCAACGACCTGCACATCGTTGCCGAGGTCAGCTTGCGCATCGTGCACAACCTCATCGCCTTTCCGGGAACCACGCTCGCCAATCTTCGCCAGGTGTACTCGCACCCGGTGGCACTGGCGCAATGCCTCGAGTTTTTCAAGCGGCACCCCAAAGTTGAGAAACTGCCATTCTACGATACCGCGGGCAGCGTCAAGATGTTAGCCGAGCGCAGGATTAGGGGCGCGGCCGCTATCGCCGGCCGGATCGCTGCCGACGTCTACGGCGCGCGCATTCTCTCCACGCATGTGGAGGACCACCGCGAGAACTACACGCGCTTCCTGCTTCTCTCGCGAACGGCCAAGGTGACGCCCAAGGCCAACAAGGTCTCCATTGTTTTTTCCACTGCCAACGTTCCCGGGGCACTCTACAAGTGCCTCAGCGTTTTTGCCCTGCGCGATATCGACCTGGCTAAAATGGAATCGCGGCCCTTGCGCGGCCGCCCGTGGGAGTATCTCTTCTATGTGGATTTCCTCGGCAACATCAAAGAGGAACGCTGCCGGAAGGCCTTGGACCATCTTAGTGAGGTTACCTCATTCCTGCGCGTGCTCGGGTGCTACGAAAAAAGCAGGGGCTAGTGTCCACCCTCACTCCCCAGAAGAATTGCCGAGTGCGCATTTGCCGGGGAACGATCGGAAAAGAGGCTCACTCACGATTGTAAACTGGCCTATTTGAAAGCACCGCGCGACTTGCCCATTCTTCTCTTTTGATCGTCCACCGGCAATTCTTCTTCACTCGGCGGTGTTTTCTGTAGTCATTCCGTGGCGCGCTGTGCGACGACCGGCACAGGCCCCAGGTTACAGGTCAGAAGCGAAATATATTTTTGTTGGACCTCCACTCCGCCAGGAATCCCAAGAGCAAAACTCGCATCCAACCCAACGAATGGAAACGCCGAGGCTAGAAGAGAGCCTCGAAGAGAGGAGTGAGGATCCGATGAACAGCAACTGGAAACGAATCAGTCAGTTATTGGTTTTTGGAGTTATTCTGGCCGTAACGCCAGTGTTGGCGTGGGCCAACGGGGGCGATCAAGGTTCGAACGTCCCTGCGGCGGGAAGCGATACGTACATCGCCCAGAAGGTGGGCCATGAACTCGTAATGCTTCCTTATTACAACGTCTTTGACAACCTGGAGTATCGCGTCAATGGGTACAACGTGGAACTCTTCGGGCAGGTGACCAACCCGGTTCTCAAGTCTGACGCCGAGAACGTAGTGAAGCACGTTGAAGGTGTGGAGCACGTCACCAACAACATCGAGGTTCTGCCGCTCTCTACCATGGACTGGCGGATCCGTCGGGCCGAGTATCGGGCCGTCTTCGGGCACGGATCGCTGTATCGCTATGCCATGGGCGCCAATCCGTCGATCCACATCATCGTGGACAATGGCCACGTGACGCTGGTCGGCGCGGTGGCGAACGAGATGGATAAGAATCTCGCCAACATTCAGGCCAACAGCGTGCCCGGAGTTTTCTCCGTCACCAACGATTTGCAAGTTGCAGGCTAACCCTCAAAAAAGGGATCGGGGACTAGGGGCTAGGGACTGGGGACTGGAAGAAGCCGACCGTCGTCGTTGGTTGCTTTTCCCTAGCCCCAAGTCCCAAGTCCCTAGTCCCTCCTTAGGTCCCCAGCACCACGCCCCCATCCACCGAAAGCACGACGCCGTGAACAAAAGCGGCGGCGTCCGACGCCAGCCACACGTATGCCGCAGCGACGTCTTCCGGCCGTCCCAAGCGGCCCAAGGGCGTGTGCGCGGCTGCGCTTTCCAGCACCTTGGGTGGGATCGACTTCAGCATGTCGGTAGCGATGAAGCCCGGCGCCACCGCGTTGACCCGAATGTTGTAGCGCCCCAGTTCTCGCGCCCACGAGCGCGTCATGCCGATGACTCCCGCCTTGGTAGCGGCATAGTTTGTCTGGCCGAAGTTTCCGTAGAGGGCGGTCACCGAGGAAGCGCTCAGCACCACGCCTCCGCCGTCTGCAATCATATGGGGCACAACCGCTCGCGTCGCGAGAAAAACGCCCTTGAGGTTAACCGTCACGACAGCATCAAAGTCTGCCTCGCCCATAGTCGAGACCGCCGCGCCGTCCTTCCACTTCACCAGTTGAGCATCACGCACGATGCCGGCGTTGTTCACCAGCACGTCGATCCGGCCCCAACGGGCCAGAACCTCCTCGATCCCGCTCTCGATGCCAGCCGCATCGGTGACGTTGACGGCACGAAAGAGTCCTTCGCCGCCCGCGGCGCGAAGCTCTTCCGTGATCGATACCTCATCGGAATCGCGCACGTCCCACGCTGCTACTCGCGCGCCCTCCGCCGCAAAGCCGCGTGCCGTCGCGCGACCGATGCCGGCGGCCGCGCCGGTCACGATCACCACTTTCCCGCGTAGACCCGTTTCCACCGGAGTCCCCTTAGTTGCCAGAAGCCAGAAGAAGGAAGAAGGAAGCAAGAAGCTAATTTAGAAGCAAAGAAGCTCCGTTGCTTCTGGCTTCTTTGCTTCCTGCTTCTCTAAGTTCCTGCTCCTTGCCTCTTGTCAAGGCAGTGCGAACGCCACCAGTGCATCGTCCTGCTTCTCTTCCGTGATCTTGGCGTGACCGCCGGCGGCGATCACCACGTATTGCCTGCCGCTGGGACTCAGCCGGTATGTCATCGGCGTGGCGTGACCCGGCGCCGGAAGCTGCGCCTCCCAGAGCTCCTTTCCCGTGTCCACGTCGAAGGCGCGAAAAACGGAATCAAGAGTGCCGGCGATGAATACCAGCCCTCCCGCCGTGATGATGGCGCCGCCGAGGCTTAGCCCACCCGGAGGCACCGATTTATTGGCGAGATCGAAGGAACCCAGCGGCACCTGCCAGCGGAATGTGCCAGTACTCATGTCAACCGCGGTCAACATCCCCCAAGGCGGCGGGACGCAAGGCAGGCGGACCTTGGGCGAGAGAAAGGGCGTCCGGAACATGCCGTAGGGCGCTCCCGTCTGGCGCGTATACTCGCCGCGTTCACCGTTGCGTCGAGCTTCGTCAAACTGACCGCTCGGAATCACCCGCACCTTGGTGGGAAAATTGTTCGAATTCACCACCAGAAGATTGTTCGCCGGATCAAAGGCGTACCCGCTCCAGTTCATACCGCCGACGTTGCCCGGGATCGCGAGCGACATCTTCAGGCCAGGGGGAGTAAAGATGCCCTGGTTGTGAAAGCTGTTCAGCATGTCGCGGCAAGCCTGGCGATCGTCCGGCGTAAGTCCCCAGGCATCATCGGCCGATACGTGCTGCGGAGCGAGTGGCGGCGGCGCCAGCGGAAAGGGCTGCGTCGGCGAGGTCACCTCGCCCGGCACATCGCTCTGCGGCACTGGACGCTCTTCCACCGGGAACACCAGCGCGCCAGTGTCTCGATTGAGCACATAGAGGAAGCCTGTCTTGTTGCCCTGGATTACCACCGCAACACTCGCGCCGTTACGAACAATAGTGGCCAGCAGGGGCGGTGAGGCCGTGTCGTAATCCCAAAGATTATGGTGGACAAGCTGGAAGCCCCAGGCCACCGCACCCGTCTTGGCGCGCAAGGCCACCACCGAATCCGCCCACTTGTCGTCACCGGGGCGCAGGCCGCCGTAGTAGTCCGGGCTGGCGCTGCCGGTGGGAACGAAAACCAGGTCGCGCTGGGGGTCCACTGTCATGATGGACCAGGCGTTGGCCGCACCGGTGCGCCACGTGCTCTTACCGGGACTCGCAGACGCAGAGTCGGCGGCATTGGGTGGAATCGGATCCCAACTCCAGCGCAAAGTTCCGGTGCGCGCGTCAAAGGCCCGGACCACGCCGCTGGGCATATCCGCGCGGGCGTTGTCGTCAATGGCGGACCCCACCACCACCAGATCGTCAATGACCGCAGGCGGCGAGGTCATGTGATACCAGCCCCCCACGTAGCGGGGCACGTTCCTGAGGTTCACCTGGCCGTAGTCGCCGAAGTCCGCACAGGGGGCGCCGCTGGCGGCGTCGAGAGCGATGAGCCGGGCATCCAGCGTCGCCTCGAAGATGCGCCGGTGGCAGGGCTTTTCCACAGGCCGAGCGGGATCGAGCCAGGTGGAAACGCCGCGGCTGATGAGCCCATCGCCGTAACCGCTGGTCGGGTCGACAAACGGGTCGTAAACCCAGCGCTTGCTGCCCGTCTCAGGGTCGAGAGCGATCACCCGATTGAACGGTGTAGTGAGGTAGAGCGTTCCGTCCACCAGAATCGGGGTAGCCTCAAACCCGCTCCGGCCGCGGTCGTGGCTGCCATCTGAGATATCGCCGGTGTGAAACACCCAGGCGACTTTGAGCTGGGAAACGTTCTGGCGACTAATCTGCGCCAAAGGTGAGTATCGCGCGCCGCCTCCGTCGTGGCCATAATAAGGCCAGTCGTCAACCGCGTTGGACGTGGGACTGGTCGGACCCGCCGGGTGGCCCATCGGGTGGCCCACCGAGGGAGTCTTCGGGCGCGCGATCATCCGGATGATGCCCAGACTCGCCAGGCTCACCGCGCTGAGCAGGGCTATCCGGCTTGCCCGGTTCACTCGCTTCAGCGGCAGGATTCGGATGACTCGGGCGATCACCTTCATGAAGGCCTCCGGCTGGTTCTGCAGGCGGAGAAATGACCACCGGCTCCGGGCCAGCGGCACGGGTCGAGGTTGACCTCGTCGACGGAGCGCCGGTCTCGCCGAGCAGTGGTGAGGCAGACGTCGCTGAAGCGAGCCCTGAGGACACTGGCTGTGAAGCGGGCTGCGGTGACGGCACCGCTGCAACCGCAGGCTTCTGGAGTTGCTTGGAAAACTCCAGGAAGAACTTGCCCACAATCTGCTTGGCGGCGCCTTGCATCAGCCGCTGGCCGACGTTGGCAATCACACCGCCCACTTGTGCATCCCCGGCATAAGCGACGACGGTGCTGCCCGCTCCATTCTGCGAAAGGGTCAGCGTTCCTTCTCCCCTGACAAAGCCGCCTGTTCCCTGCCCTTCCACCCTCATCCGGTAATGCTCGGGAGCGACGGCGTCTAGGATTTGAATGTGGCCGTGATAGGTGCCCTTCACCGCCGCGATCCCCACCTTGAGCTCGGCGTGAAAGCTCCCGTCGGAGTTGGGCTCCAACTTCCCGTCACCCGGCAAAGCGCGCGCCAACACCTCCAGGTCCAGCAAACTCTGCCAGACAACATCGCGCTCGGCGGGTATGGTGTAGGCGCCCTCGAGTCTCATTCTGTTTGTCCGTGGTCCGTTTGAAGAGTCGGCAGTCGGCAGTCAGCAGTTGGCAGTAAGTGCAGATGACGGCCAGGCTGCGTACTGCCAACTGCTGACTGCTGACTGCCGACTCACTTACCGGCCCTTTCCACCGCCTTCCCGATCGCCCGTTCGGTGTAGACGCTCGCCAGGTGGCGCCGATAATCCGCCGAAGCGAACAGGTCTGAATTGGCGTCGACTCCGTCGGCAGCGTGGGACGCGGCTTCGGCAATGAGTTTCGCGCCGGCGGATTTTCCGCGCAGCGGCTCTTCCACCCCGCTGGCCCGGTAAGCCTTCGAGCCTACCCCGGTGATGCCAACCCTCACTTCCGCAATCTTGCCGCCGGCATTTAACACCACGCGTGCCGCCACCCCGACCACGGCAAATCCGGACGCGGGCTGATGGAGCTTCGTATAGGCGTCGCCCCCGCCCGCCGGCAGCACCGGGAACCTCACTGCCGTCAGGATCTCATCCGGCTCCAGAGCCGTCGCCAGCATGTCGAGAAAAAAGTCCTGGGCGCGAATCCACCGATCGCCGCGCGTGCTCTCAGCTTGGATCTCGGCATCGAGCGCCAGGATCGTGGCCGGCCAGTCTGCCGCCGGGTCCGAGTGAGCCAGGGCGCCGCCCAGCGTCCCCTTGTTGCGCACCTGCGGGTCGCCGATCTCTGCCGCGGTCTGCGGCAGAAGCGGGCACTTCGCCTTGAGCAGTTCCGAGGACTCGATCTGGTAGTGCGTGGTGAGCGCGCCGATCTGAATCCTGCCGCCCTCTTCGCGGATATAACTCAGCCCGCCGATGCGCCCGATATCGACGATGTGCTGCGGAGCCGCCAGCCGAAACTTCATCAAGGGGATCAAGCTGTGCCCGCCGGCCAGTACCTTTCCGTCGCCACCGAACTGGGCCAGAAGTTGCGAGGCCTCGGCCACCGTCTTGGGAACGTGATACTCAAAGGGTTGTGGAATCATAAGTCTCCAATTTAGGGCTCGCTCCTGCGCTGAGCGCAGTGACTAGTGGCGAGTGACTAGTGGCTAGCGGCTCTCCGCCTTCAGCGATCAGCCTTCAGCAAGAACCGGGCTCTTCTTGCTGAGAGCTGATAGCTGATGGCTCAAAGCTAGTCTAGGCACTAGCCACTTGTCGCTTTAGTGCTTTCGCAAACAAATCCGTCAGCTTTCCGAAGGCGCGCTCGGCCTGAGCGTGGTTATAAACCGGACTATCCGGCACCGTCCAACTGTGATACGCGCCCTCGTAGACCTCGCTTTCGTATTGGCCGCCCCAGGCTTCGAGCTCCAGGTTGAGCTTCTCAATCGCCTCCTTCGGCATTCCGGGATCCTTGACGGCATGCCCGAAATAGAGCCGCGCCTTGATGCGTGGTAGTAGGAGATGCGGACTCGTGGCAGCGTCGGTCACGAGCCTGGCTCCGTGGAATGAGGCGGCCGCGGCGATTTTGTCGGCTCGCGCGGCCGCGAAGCGCATGGCTACGCTGCCGGTGGCACAGTAGCCCACCACGCCCACCGCACCCGCACCGGTGGAATCCTGGGTCGCAAGGAAGTTGACGTAGTCCGCCGCGTCGCGCTCGACGGCCTCCGGCGTCAACGGGCCCGACAGTTCCCCAAGCCGCTTCGTCGTTCGCTCGTCTGCTCCAAATTTCGGCGCAAAGTCCCAGATCGGCGTCCGCGAGGTACGGTAGTAAACGTTGGGCATCAGCACGGCGTAGCCTTCCGCAGCCAGCCTCCGCGCCATTTCGCGCTGAGCCGGACGAATGCCGCCAATGTCGGTGAGAAAGATGACGCCGGGCCAGCGGCCTTCACCTTCCGGGCCTTCCGGCCGAAAAAGGACGCTATCGGATGTTCCGTCCGAGGTGCGAATTTCGATGTCCGTTTCAACCACCATTCCTCACCCTCTGGAAGTTGTGAAGAACTAAACACGGAGGCACAGAGAAGAACGAGAATCAGATGAAGGCGTCGTTTGTGTTCGGGCGTTTCCCAATGTCTCTGTGACTCTGTGCCTCTGCGTCTCTGTGTTGGAAGCTCCCTCGCAATTACTTCACAGCTTCTTTTCATTGGGTTCCCTGACCCTAGGAAGCCTGCTGCACCGCTCCCTGTTTCACAATGTTCCAGATCTTCTCCGGCTTCAGCGGCATATCAATATGCTTGACGCCGAACGGAGCCAGCGCGTCTACCACCGCATTGACGACGGCCGGCGTGCAGCCGATGGTCCCGGCCTCGCCCACGCCCTTAACGCCGAGCGGGTTCACCGGCGTTCGGGTTTGAGTGGTTTGGGTATCCAGCCAAGGCACCTGGTGAGCCTTGGGCAGCGCGTAGTCCAGGAGTTCCCCTGTCACCACCTGGCCGTTCTCATCGTAGACGTGCTCCTCGTAGAGCGCCTGACCGATGCTCTGCACGATGCCGCCGTGGACCTGCCCGTCCACCAGCATGGGATTCAGCACGCGGCCGCAATCGTCCACCGCGTAGTAGTTCCGCAGGGCGATCTCGCCCGTCTGCGCGTCGACTTCCACGACTGCGATGTGCGCGCCAAAGGGAAACGTGTAGTTGGCCGGTTCAAACACGCATTGCTCGTTGAGGCCGGGCTCGACGCCCGGAGGGAGCTGCTTGGCGAAGATAGCTTCGGCGACCACTTCGCCGAAGCCGATCGACTTCTGCCCGTCTTCGGTCTGGATTTTACTGTCGCGAAATATTAGTTGGCCTGGCTTCACGCCCAGCTTGGCGGCGGCGATGCGGGCCATCTTCTTCCGGATGCGCTCCGTCGCGTTGTGGATCGCGGTGCCGCCGACGGCCGTGGTCCGGCTGCCGAAGGTCCCGATCCCCAGTTGCACGGAGCCCGTGTCGCCGTGAAAGACGGTAACGTCGTCGTAGGGAATTCCCAGTCCTTCCGCTACGATCTGGGCGAAGCTAGTCTCCTCGCCCTGGCCGTGAGGCGAGGTCCCGCTCATCACCGTAACCTTGCCGGTGGGGTCTACGCGTACCGAGCCGAACTCCCACCCGCCGGCCGGCATGCGGCTGGAAGGTCCCATGGCGCAGATCTCGACGTAGGTGGAGAGCCCGATCCCGAGGTACTTGCCTTTCTTCCTCAGCCGCTCCTGTTCCCGGCGCAGCTTGGCGTAGCCCGCCAGTTTAAGCGCTTTCTTGAGCGGCTTCGGGTAGTCCGCCGTGTCGTAGGTGACGCCCGTGGGCAGCACGATGTTCTTCTTGGAAGCGGGGAAGTTCTTCACCCGCACGTCCACCGGATCCATCCTCAGTTCCTGCGCCACCAGGTCCATCGCTCGCTCGATGATGTATGTAGCCTCGGGCCGGCCGGCGCCGCGATAGGCATCGGTGGCCATTTTGTTGGTGAAGACGCCCTTGGTCTCCACAAAGACTTTCTGAATGTCGTAGCAGCCAAGAATCATCAGGGCGGTCAGCGTGGGGATGGCCGGGGTAAGCAGTTGGTGATACGCTCCCAGGTCGGCGATGATCCAGCACTTGAGCGCCACCACCTTCCCATCCGGCTGCACGTAAAGTTCGATGTCGTTAATCTGATCGCGGCCGTGGATGGTGCCCAGCATATTCTCGCGGCGGCCTTCGATCCACTTCACCGGCTTGCCGAGGCGGCGCGAGGCGAAGCACGCCAGCGCTTCCTCGCCGTAAACGTTCAGCTTGCTGCCAAACCCGCCGCCGACTTCCGGCGTGATAACGCGGCAGCGCGCTTCGTCGACCCCGCTCATGATGGCGAGTTGCGTCTTGAGGATATGCGGAATCTGCGTCGAGGACCACACGGTGAGCGTATCCTCACCCGGCGAGTACGAGGCGATGACTCCGCGCGTTTCCATGGCCACCGGCGCCAGGCGCTGGTTGATGAAGCGCGCCTTGACGACCTTGAGGCTTGTATCCGCCTCGATCGATGTCCAGTCACCGCTATCCAGCTTGGCCACGAAGGCGAGATTGTCGCCCAGTTTCTCGTGGATCACAGGCGAGCCATTTTCCAGTGCCTTTTCCGGATTGATCACCGCGGGGAGAGGCTCGTAATCCACCTCGATCAGGTCGCGAGCG
>Ga0335081_10013009_pt1 | contig 13466 bp, 6 predicted proteins | sample Lox_Sample_35_FD_206713 | JGI IMG/M metagenome (GOLD analysis project Ga0335081, IMG submission 206713) | Soil microbial communities from Loxahatchee National Wildlife Refuge, Florida, United States - Lox_Sample_3.5 | ecosystem: Environmental > Terrestrial > Soil > Wetlands | place: USA: Florida...
TTCCCTGATGAGTATCCAATAGACGATGAGGATCTCAAGATGCCGGTTCCGCGATTGTTCTATGACGCGGACAGTTCGCAGCACAGTGCGTTGATTGACGCCCTTAATGGCAAGAATTTGGTTATTGAGGGACCACCAGGAACAGGTAAATCCCAGAGCATCACGAACCTGATTGCCGCCGCACTTCTAAAGGGGAAGTCGGTCCTCTTTATCGCAGAAAAGTTGGCCGCGCTGGAGGTCGTCTACCGGCGTCTCGATGCAATTGGCTTAGGTCTGTTTTGCTTAGAATTGCATAGCCACAAGACGCAGAAACGTGAATTGCTAAACGGTCTCGAACGAAGGTTGAGCGCGCGCAATACTTTCGGCGGTGCTCCGAATTTGGAATACAAACTGAGTCAGGCCAAGGAAACTAGAGGCCAACTCAACAAGTACGTTCGCCTGCTGAATCTACCCCACCCTCAGTTTGGAAGCACAACCTTCGAAATCATATGGGCCAAACACCGCGCGGCGATGGCCCTCCCCGTCGATATCCCGGATCTAGATTCGCTAATGATTCGGGACGAGGACCGACTTAGCCGTCCGGCCTATGAGCGAGGCAAGCATGCCACGGATCTTTTCGCTGTTATTACTAAGGAGATGTTCCAGAAATGGCCCATGCTGAAAGAACATCCTTGGTACGGTGTCGAATCAGCTGACATCGGATATGCAGAACAGGCCGACTTGCTCAGACTGGTCCGCTGCGGGAGTGATTTGGCGAACGCCTGTGCAGATGCCGTCGCGAAGCTCCATGGACGAGGATTCGCACTTGCCGGGACACTGGGCGAGTTGGAGTGGTGCCGTTCAGCTGAAGCAGGCTTACCTCTTGCTAGCCCGAATCCTACGTTTGCTCTCTTGCCTGGGCTTCACTCAGATACCTCACGCCGGATTATTGGCGGCTTTTGCGATCAGATATCAAACTGGCGGAAGATTCGCGCTCAGATTTCGCAATTAGCCGATCTAAACACAGCCACCCAAAGCTATCCTTCTACTCTTCACGAACTTTCTCGCTTGGTGGATGGGAATGGCATCGGAGAGTTTTCCGCCTCGGAGATCAATGCCCATGCTACGAGAGTCAAAGAGCTACTTCATCAGATCCCTCATGCCACAAACTTGTCGTCTTGGGCGCAGTCTAGTCTCTCACCGAGGGTTTCTAGCAGCCGTGAGGGCTTCAATTTGCTGCGTGAAGCATTCAGAGCGCTTGCTACGGCTCCCGATGAGGAACTCAGCTACCGGCATTCAGCGCTACAGCGTGAATACTCACCGACCGTAATCAGGTTGGCCCAGGAGAAAGCTGCTGATATCCGCGCCAGAAGCGCAAAGCTCAAAGAACAGTTTGAACTGAGCAACCTTCCTTCGTCCGCCGAACTGCATGATCATGCAGCCAATCTGTTGGAAAGCAACTTTGTCAGCCGTCTGTTTCGAAAAGATTGTCGAAATGCAAAGCGAATCTTCCGCCGGATTCTGAAAACGCCTAGGAGGGTTGGCCACTCAGAGGCTATCTCAGGACTCAGGGACCTAGCGGAGTACGAGGATCGGCTCAGATCTTTCAATACCGACAAGCGTTTTAGCGAAGTCGCGGGAGTTCACTATTACGGCGTCAACACTCCGTGGCCGGCCTTACTGCGCGTGTCGGAATGGCTTTCTGGCGCAGCTCTCAGTTTAGGGTCAGCGGGCAAAGAATTCCTGGACGTGGTCACCGCGATGCCGGTAGCAGATTTTCGAACTTTGCGCCGAGAGGTCGGAGCAAGGGGCGAGGAGATCGACGCTCTGACCAGCATTTGCGATCTGGCCAAGCCTGCCATGGATGCTCTACCGGCTTCCATGAGGTGTTCGTGGGATGGGTCTCTGGAAGAATTCGGCGCCAATCTCCAGGGAGTAGACCGCAAACTGTCCCATCTGTCCACATTGGCCTCCCAGAGCGGGATAAAGAATCTTCTCAAGTTGGCTCACGTGGGAAGGCTGCATGACTTATGCCGCGACGAAAGCCTACATGCGCGTGAGGTTGATCGCTTAACCAAAGAGCTCGGATTAGCGAAAGTCTGTGAAGGCCCAGACACAGACATTGACGCAATAGGGGAAGCAGTGGACTTCGCTGCCGGAGTCGACTCTGGTGTACTTCCGCCTTCTGTTCGCTGTTGGCTGCTGCAAGAGTTCGACGCAAACTCTCAGTTGGTTCATGCGGAGATGAGTAGCTATATCGACTCGATGTCGGAACTTCAGCGAACACTGCTGACTATGACCAAAATCGCCAAGCTGGATGTCGTGGGATTTTGGGGTTGTCAAACGATCTACGAAGTTCCGTATACGACAGTTGCCGCCCGCTTAGGACGCGCACTGCATTGCCCGGACGACCTCCCCATGTTCGTCGACTGGCTTCGCTCATGGGATGAGTGCTCTGTGGCGACTTTGCCTGCGCTGCCACGCCTGGTTCTTAGCAGTGCGGTAACGACTGACATGGTGCCCAGAGTCTACGAATACCTTTTCTACAGTTCTCTGGCCACCAGTTGCATTAACGCTCATTCTGATCTGATGTTGTTTAAAGGGCTCGCTCACGAGAATGTCCGGGCCAGATTTGCTGGGCTTGACCGGGAGATTATGTCGCTTAATGCCAAGTACGCGGCGTCGGTTCTTGACGCCCGTTCTGTACCCATGGGCTCTCGATCGGGACCCGTAGGTCAGTGGAGTGACCTCTCGCTTATCGATCACGAGCTGGCAAAACAGAAACGCCATGTGCCAATACGGCAGCTCGTGAACCGCGCGGGAGATGCTCTGAAAGCGCTTAAGCCATGTTTCATGATGAGCCCATTGTCAGTTGCTCAATATCTAGAGCCGGGCAGGCTATTTTTCGATCTCGTGGTTATGGATGAGGCATCCCAACTGAAGCCGGAAGACGCTCTCGGCGCTATCGCACGCGGAGGGCAATTGGTTGTTGTCGGAGATCCGAAGCAGCTTCCTCCGACCACATTCTTTGAACGAGTAATGGACGACGGGGATGTGACCGACGATGATCTTACGGCTGCAGAGGACGCTGAAAGCATTCTTGATGTCGCCACGTCGGTCTATCAACCGATCAGGCGATTGCGCTGGCATTATCGTTCACGCCACCACAGCCTAATAGAGTTTTCAAACCACGAATTCTACAAAAACCTAGTCGTGTTCCCGTCCGCATATTCGGATCATCCAGGATTGGGAGTGAAGCTCATCGAAGTCCCAGATGGACGATTTGTCAATCGTAGGAATGTCGTTGAAGCACAAAACGTGGTTCGCGCAGCGGTCGAACACATTTGCGTACATCCGCAAGAGAGCCTCGGAATCGTGGCATTAAACTTTGAACAACGTGAACTGATAGACGACTTGCTTGACCAGGAAATCATGAATGATCCCCACGCGGAGGCGTTTGTATCGGACTGGCGGGGGAAGTCGGAACCGTTGTTTGTCAAGAACTTGGAAAATGTACAAGGCGATGAGCGGGACGTGATTTTCATTTCGACGACCTATGGACCAAATGAGCAGGGCAAGCAATTCCAGAGGTTTGGACCAATCAACGGACCACAGGGCCATCGACGGCTGAATGTCCTGTTCACGCGTACCAAGAGGCGAGTCGAAGTGTTTTCGTCCCTACAAGCTAACAACATCTTGACAGACAGCGCCTCCTGGGGAGTGAAGGTTCTCCGACAATACTTGGAATTTGCCAAGAATGGCACAATCCCCGAGATACCCGGAGCGGGAGGCGAACCTGACAGCGATTTCGAGATTTCGGTGGGGTATATTCTCAAGTCGGCAGGGTATGAAATTGTGCCTCAAGTGGGCGTTGCAGGATTCTCCATCGACATCGGCGTTAAAGACTCGGCCAATTCAGGTCGATACCTCGCAGGAATCGAGTGCGATGGCGCAGCTTATCACTCAGCGAAGTCAGCCCGCGATCGCGATCGTCTACGCCAGGAGATCCTTGAGAGCCACGGCTGGAAAATCTATAGAGTCTGGTCAACAGACTGGTTTAAGAATAAACGGCATGAGGAGACTCGACTGTTGCAGTTTCTATCAGCCGCGCAACTAGAAGCAGCCCGCGCCTGAGTCCACATACTCCAAGGTGTATATTGACATCTTACGCAATATGCGTAACAATATACGCAATATGCGTAACTCGTCGGTGTTAACCGCGCTGTTCCCACATGTGCGCCAAGGTGTGCTCGCGGCTACGCTCACACAGCCAAGCAAGTGGTGGTATCTGTCGGAGCTTGCTGATCGTCTCGGGACGACCCCATCGAGCCTTCAGCGGGAACTGTCATCCCTGGTGGCAAGCGGCATATTAACGCACCGCCGTGAAGGTACAAGGGCCTACTTCAAAGCAGAGACCAGATCCCCGGTATTCCGAGAACTGCAGCAACTGTTCGAGAAAACCGCAGGTCTCATTCCGATTGTGAAGCAGATACTGGAGCCCTTCGGAGACAAAATCCAATGTGCTTTTGTCTACGGCTCCGTTGCGCGAAACCGGGAGCATGCGACGAGTGACGTGGATTTGATGGTCGTCGGCAAAGCTGGTCTTGCTGACCTGTCTTCGGCACTGCGCAACGCGGAGCAACGCCTCGGGAGGGAAGTGAATGCAACGGTCTATTCCCAGGAAGAGTTTCGTGAGAAGGTGAAGTCGCATGATCATTTCCTGACAACCGTTTTGAAGGGGCGCAAGCATTTTGTGAGAGGAGCCCAGAGTGACTTGGACGAACTTGTTGGCAAGTAAGGAAGCCCAGAAACACAAAACCTCCAAGAAGGAATTAGACAATATGCGGGCCCTGATCGCTCGCGACCTAGCGGACGCGAGTCTTACTGGCCTCTCAGCAGATCGGAGATTCGCCACTGCTTACAACGCAGCACTCCAGGCCGCCAACATGGCGATTGCCTGTGCGGGATATCGGATCATGAGCAAGGTGGGGCATCACCGGGTGTCATTAGAGAGTACAAAACTTGTGTTGGGCAAACCCGTTCACAAGTACGCCGATTATTTCGAAACCTGTCGGCGAAAGCGAAATACGATCGACTACACCTTCTCCAACGTTGCGACGGAGACGGAAGCAAAGGAGATCCTCATCCAGGCATCCCAGTTTTACAGCGAAGTCGAAGGCTGGATTACGAAAAATCACCCTTCACTGAAGAAGTAGAAATAAGGAGAAACGGCCACTGTTTGGACTGGGCGAACCCTCACGCACAGAAGTAAGTCCTCTCCCGTGCTACTATTCGCGTAAATCTTGTGCTCCACGGTTGACATATGCGATCTGCGCAACGCATTCGTTTGCTGGCCATTCTGCTCGTCGCAGTATCGACGCGTCTTCTCGCGAGTTCCGCGCCTCTCCGGGTCAACGAATCGGAGATGAGCGCTGTCATTTCCGAACGGGAAATCGCATTGATCGCACCTGTTTCGAACGAGTCTGAAACAACCGTCTCCGGCACTCTTTACGTTGATCTGCTCGATCCCAAAGACGCGGTCGTAGCGTCATCCAAAACTACTGAGCACCTCAAACCCGGTCGCAGTTTAATCAAGTTGTCCTTGCCACGACCCGCAATCCCCGTGGTGGCCGACAATGATCCGGTGCTGTGGTATCGCGTGAAGTACCGGCTTCTATTGGATGACAAACAAGCGGCCAGTGGCGTCGTTGCCCTCGGAGCTATCGCACCCGACGTGTTCGAACTCCGCATCGCACACGCTGACAAAGCCCTGCCTGACCAGTCCTATCGCGTGCGAATACACGCAGCCAACCCGGTTACGCGGAAGCCAGTGAGCAGCGTGGAGGTTCGAGGAGAACTAGAATTCGATTCGGTCGACAAACGCACGATCATAACGCAAACTACAAACTCATCTGGCGATGCTGTCCTTCTCTTCCGTATCCCAGGAGCTGTGACTGACGGTGGCTCAGTCAACGTTGAGGCTCGGAAACGCGATCAAACACGGAAGGAGGATTTCGACTTCGAGCTCGACCCGCGGGCTCGCATCATCATCAATACGGACAAACTGCTTTATCAACCCGGACAATCACTACATGCCCGCGCAATTGTGCTCAGTGTGGACAAGCACGCGGTCGCAAACGAAGACGCTGAGTTCAAGCTCGTCGATCCAGAGTCGAATACCGTGTTTAGCGGCACGGCAAAAACAAACGACTTCGGCATTGCCAGCATCGACTGGGGGCTCCCCGACTCAACAGAACTCGGACCTTATGGGCTCCAGGTCTCGCTCTCAAACAGTGATCGGTACGGCAGCGCCCAGGAGATGACGAATGTTCGCGTCAGCCGCTACGATCTCCCTAACTTTACAGTCGCAGCCGAGCCGGATCGCTCCTACTATTTGCCCGGTCAGAACGCATCGGTTGCGATATCTGCCAAATATTTGTTTGGCAAAGAACTGACCCACGGCGTGGTGAAACTGGTTCGTGAGGAGCAGGGCCACTGGGACTCCGCACAACACAAATGGGTAGTTGACGAAGCTGATCGTCAGTCGGGAGAACTTGACCATTTTGGACGGGTGACGTTTACGCTTGACTTTAAACAGCTGCACGGCGAACTCGCAGAGGAGACGTACAGACGATTCAAAGACCTCAACTATGCCGCATATGTGACCGATCCCAGCACAGGGAAGACCGAGCAGCGCCGATTCCAGGTCCGTCTCAGTCACCAGCCGATTCACGTCTATGTTTCCGGCATGAATCTCAGTGGAGATCGGGCCTCTTTCTACGTGTCCACCTATTATCCGGACGGCACCCCAGCGGAGTGCCGTGTCAATGTCAGCGAAGATCGGAACCACTACAGAACCTACGGCGAGGAGAACTCGTCCGGTATAAGGGATTTTCTTCACGCCATCAAGACCAACCGATTCGGCGTGGCCAAAGTTTCCGATCTACAACTGTTAACTGAAGGTGACGACGACTCTAACCGCAACCGTGGCTATCAGCTTGTCTTCGACGTTCACGACAAGACTGGGGCTACCGTTTCTTATGACGAGGTCTTTTGGAGCGACTCCGACAGGCGGATTCGAGTCACAACGGACAAGTCCCTGTATCAGGCAAAAGATCAGATTACAGTCTCTGTTCGCGCTCCCAGCACTCTCTCCGGACACGTTATTGTCGACCTTTCACGCGACGGGGCCGTCTTGTGGACCGGCGGGATAGGTCTGCACAATCATCGAGGGTTCACGGTCATCCCGTACGCCCCCGAGTTCAAAGGGGAACTGACGCTTGCAGCGTATTCACTGGAAACAGACAGTGAAGAACGCTATGAAATCCCCTCCGGTGCCCGCGACATTCTGTTTCCGAGCCCGTCAACCCTGACAGTGAAAGTCAAGACTGACCGTGGCACCTACAAGCCAGGGGATGACGTCTCAGCCGCTCTCAACGTCAGCCTTCCATCTGGCTCGACTTCGGCCACCGCCCTGGGAGTCGTCGTGGTCGACAAGGCGGTAGAAGAACGTATTCGCACCGATCAGGAATTTGGGGAAGGGCACTACGGTTTCTGGGACTGGAGTTGGTGGTATCCACCTGAGTCCGTCGGCGGGATCACATTTAGGGATCTTGATGGACTGGACCTTTCTAAGCCACTCCCCGATGGTATGGATCTTGTTGCCGAGATGCTTTTGCAGGGGCGTAGCGGCTACTGGGTTGGATTGCCAGAAATCGAAGGCAACAACTACGGAGATGAAACCCGCGCGCTGTTCTCTGAGAAGATGCGGAGTGAACTTGAACCCTTTCGCGAAGCTCTTCTAAACGAAGATCTCATCGGGTGGAAGTTCGCGACGAACAACGATGAAGTGGGGTCCGTGCTCCGAAAAGCGGGGCTTGATCCTGGAAGTGTCGTCGATCCATGGGGTACGCCTTATCACTACAATTTCGGGATCGATTACCGTAACCGAACGCTGAATGTTGTATCCGCCGGCCCTGACAAGCAGTTGGGAACCGCGGATGACGTTGAGGCGCTTACGCTGAGCTGGCCATATTTCCAGCCGGTCGGGAAGATCATCGATCGAGTTGTTAAGGAGACCTACGCATCCTCTGGCGCGTACATTCGGGATTTTGATGCTCTTAGCGCTGCTGTGCTTTCGCGTGGACTCGACCTCAAAACGCTTCGGGATCCCTGGGGTAATCCATACGCGTTCAGTTTCCAGCCTAGCGGCTCGCTCTATCAGGTCATTGTCCAGAGCACTGGCCACAACATACCGCGTGAATTCTACGCACCGTTTGCGATATGGACCAGCGCAATTGACTATTTTGAGCAAGCTCGCGGGAAAATAGATTCCGCGATTTACAAACTCTCTCGCTCCACAGGGGCATTTCCTCAAGACGATGAAACGCTCGACAAAGCTATGATCGACAGTGGCGTGAACTTCCGTCAGTTGGTTGATCCTTGGGGACATCCGTATTACGTCAAATACAGCGTCGAGTCGGAATACGGCGATGCCACACGGATTACCTATCAGCCGGATGCGAGGGTCCAAACCGGCACTCCCGTAACTCGGAAGCTCGCGTGGATTCGGATCATGAGTCCCGGTCCGGACGGCAAAGCGAACACACCGGATGACTTTCCCGTCGCTAGCTTCTCCCGTGACATTGCCGAGCAAAGCGGTAAAGACCTCATTCCTCAGTCCGTTAATTCGGAACCTCTAAGCGGAAATACAGGTGCTATCAATGGCATAGTGACGGATCCGAGTGGCGCTGTCATTTCAAACGCCAGTGTGATTGCAACGCTCCGCCAGACAAGCCAGAAATTCTCCGCATCCACGGGCTCGGACGGCGCCTACATCATTCGCAACATTCCCCCTGGAACTTATGACATGAGCATTTCTGCTCCTGGATTCCGGGCGACACAGATACGGACTGTGCCAGTTCATTCAACGAGCATGACGGCTGTGAATGTATTGCTTAATGTCGGCTCGGTCTCTGAAACGGTCGAGGTTTCAGCAGTGGCAGCTACCGTCGAGACAACGAGCTCGTCGGTGGCGGTTAACAAGTCCGCAGAAGGAACTAAGGTTCAGGTTCACGAAGAGACATTTACGCCGAGGCTACGTGACTACTTTCCCGAAACCCTGTTCTGGTCGCCTTCTGTGATCACCGATGCCAACGGTCGCGCACGGCTGAAGTTCAAACTTGCGGACAACATCACAACCTGGAAGATGACTGTGCTGGCGTCCAACAAGACTGGCGAGATCGGTGTCGCAGACCGTGAAATCCAAGCCTTCCAACCGTTTTTTCTTGAGCATGACCCTCCAAAAGTTCTCACTATCGGCGATGTGATCGACCTTCCGGTTGTGGTCCGCAACTACCTTCCACAAGCCCAGCAACTCAGCGTCGAAATGAAGCCCGCGAGTTGGTTCGAGCTGGAGCATCCCCACAAACAGGAGATCTCGGTCGGCGCTGGAGAATCGACGACTGCCACATTCCCGTTCCGCGCAACTGCAATGGTGACGGCCGGCAAGCAGCAGGTCTACGGCGCCAACCGTACCACTGGCGATGCTGTCGAGAAGACAGTTACCGTACACCCCAACGGCCGCGACCAAACCTCAACCGTGGCCGGCATTCTCCACGGCGACTCTACGCTCTCGCTGAACATACCGGCCGATTTAATTCCGGGCAGCGTGCGGGCACGGCTGAAGATATATCCCAACCTGTTGGCGCATGTCACTGAGAGCATCGAGGCCGAACTTGAGCGTCCTTATGGTTGCGGTGAGCAAACTTTATCTTCGACATATCCCAGTGTCATGTTGCTGAAATACTACAAAGCCTCCGGCATCACGACCGCTCCAATGCAGGGAAAGGCCAGTCGCTACATCAGCCTCGGCTATCACCGTTTGCTTAACTACCGCGAGTCTGGCGGCGGGTTCAGTTATTGGGGCCACGGTTCGCCGGATGCGGCGCTCACTGCCTATGCCGTGCGCTTCCTGTTGGACATCTCCGCTTTCACCGATGTTGATCCCGAGGTCATCAATGGTGCCGAGAAATGGCTCGTTGAGCAACAGGCGAAAGATGGCCACTGGCAGCCGAAATATGGATACGATGACAGCGGGCTTACCGCTTACATCATCGTCACTCTGGCGGAATCCGAAAATAGCACGAACGACCCACTGAAGAGGATTCTTCACGAGTCGGTCTCGCGCGCTCTCGCTTATTTGTCCGATCCTCACCGTGATCTGAGTGAACCGTATGCCCTCGCAGAGTTTGCCATCGCGACCTCTGAGTTCGGCGATAAACAACACGCCTCTGACGCAATTGTAAAACTTATCAAACTGGCAACTCCAGAACATGGTGCGATGTACTGGGTGCTTGAACACAACACTCCGTTCTACGGCTGGGGACATGCTGGCCGCGTCGAGAGCACCGCGATGGCAGTCTTAGCGCTGGCTACCGTCGATCCAACTGACGAAACGCGCCGCCTCGTGGATGCCGGTACGCTCTGGTTGCTGCAGCAGAAAGATCGCTATGGAGTGTGGTACTCGGGTCAGGCGACCGTCGATGTTCTATCTGCCCTACTCAAAGGGATCGACACTAACGCTTCCAGAAACCCCGACGCCAGACTCGCAGCTGCGGTCAATGGCAAGACCGTACCGTTAGGTGGGGGCTGGTCTCCGACCTCAGACGCTCCGGCGATTATCGACATCTCGGAGTTGATCCAGCCAGGCGATAACATGATAGTCGTCCAGAATGGAAGTACACTTTCCAGCGCCAGTGTTCAGGTGGTTGCCGAGTACTACATCCCTTGGAACAGCGCCGCCGTCGCCGAGGCTACTCGTCCCGGCGATTCTGATGCCCTTCGTCTTGCGGTTAGGTTCGACGAGACCGAAGCCCGCGCCGGAGAAGAAATTCGTTGTTCTGTCGACGCCGAACGAATTGGAAGCCGTGGGTGGGGCATGATGATTGCCGAAATCGGCCTGCCACCCGGCTCCGACGTCGACCGACGCGTGCTCGACGAGGTAGTCAGCAACTCAGGCTGGACCGTGTCGCACTATGACGTTCTGCCCGACCGTCTTGTGCTTTACCTTTGGCCCACCGCCGGTGGTACCAAGCTGACGTTCGCGTTTCATCCTCGATACGGGCTGAAGGCCCGAAGTGCTCCGTCAGTTCTCTACGACTACTACAACCCCGAGGCGCTGGTCGCACTGCCACCCTCTGACTTCAACATCCAAGCGATTCCACAGTTAGAGCCAGTGAAGACCGTCGCGAAAAAATAGCAACCAAGCCCAAGTCGCATTGACTATTTCTCAATGGTGCCTCGCACTTCGCTGCGGAAGGGGCTGGGCCGGTACGTCGGGAGGTGCCAGCCCCTGCTGTGGCTGGGCCACGCTTGGCGTCTCCTGTGATGCTTGCCGTTCGCTGGCAAACCAACTACCCAAGAAGAAGCCCAATGCAAGAGCGGCACTGGCAACGACAGGCAGCCAAACCGCCCAGACCTGCTTTTCCAGCCTAACAAGGAAATCGTCCATCTGCTGCGCCCTGGTGGTCATGCTCCGCAGGAGCGAGTCATTGGCGCTTCTGACCTTTTCGATCACCCCGATGTCAGGGTGAGCTACTTCTCGCAACACGCTCACAAGTTGCTCTTGAACGGAGTTCATTTCAGAACAGGACTGGTCAAGCGCTCTGGCCGTGTCCGGCAGACCGGACTGCTGGAAGCACTGTCGCAGGCTCTCTCCCAGAAGCTTTGCTATGCGTGGCGGGTCCAAACCTGTTTCCAATTCCTTCGGCAATTGCGCAATGCGTGACTCAAGCCGTGACGAGTATGCTGCCATTCGCCTCTCGACTTCACCAGCCTTAGATAGAGCATTTTCCAGAATCTTCTGCAAAGACTTCCGTTCTACCGCGATCGCCGCGGGCGTTTCTCTCGTGAGAAGCGCCAGCATACCCATCGCTTCCAATACGCGGAGCACCTCGTCGTTTGGGCTGAGGGTGCGAGTGTGCGCGATGACCCTGTAGTATTCCGCCTGCCGTTCAGCGGGCACTAGTCCTGCCAGTTCATCGAACAGGCTTTGATTCTCGGACTCAGCGCCCGCCAGATTTAGGAGTTCCTGATCGCCGCTCATGGGAGGAACATCTCCTTTGCCCGGTCGAACTCGGCGAAGAGCCGCCGCCGGTAACTTTCGGCACGCATCACGATGGAAGCACGCTTCAGTTCGTTGATTCCATTTTGCCTTGTGGCAACCTGGCCAAGGCGGATACCGTGTTGACGGGCTGGGTTCTCCAGTTCTGCCAAACGAAATTCCATCCGGATCACGATTGGGGATAGTGCTTCGCGGAAACGAAGGGCTTGCTCGGCCGAATCCCAGTAGCTGAAGTCCGACTGAGGGCTTGTCGCATTCTGGACAATCAGATACCGCACCCGCTCCTGCAGTCGATTCGCCCATGCGAGGACACTCTCAACGCTTGCCGGGTCTGGCGTGACAACGCCTACAGCAGTGAAACGCGCGCCGGTTGCCGAGACATCGTCATACATCGCGTCGAACCAATCACTTGCTGCCTGCCCCGAACCGGCTCCCATGTCGGCGAGGATGATCGCCACGCCGGATTCGAGGTGATCTACGAACGCGTCGAGACCGGCTGGCGTGTGAATATTCACCTTGACCACCGACCCGTTGAAGAAGTGCTTAAGTGAGCCCCGAGCCTTGTTTTCCGTATCGAGGTCGAGCAGGGTGAACGGTATCTCATTGGCTTCGAACCACTCAGCCAGCGCGACCATCAGGCCGGTTTTGCCAACTCCACCTTTACCACCCATGGTGAAAACGACTCGTTTGTTCTTTGTTTGAGTGTTCACCGCGATCCTCCTTGGCTGACGAGTTTCAACGGTTCGTTCTCTTCAAAGTGAAAATGTTTGGCTTTTGGCTTCTGCTCGATTGGCTTTGCCTTGAGCGCCGCAATTCGGGAGGCAACATCGTCGGGACTCAAGCGGGTGCTCACTGGCGATTCCGGTTCGAGCGGTGGCAGTTCGTACTGCACCTGCTTTCGGTGTTTTGCGCGAACCTTGATGAAGGAGTGAATCGTGCTGACGGCCACGTGGAGGCCAACACGCTCGTGAAGAATGCGAACGATGTCGCGGTAGGTGCAGCCCTTCCGCCGAAGCTGGCGGATGAGTTCGCGGTGAGTTTCGAGTTTGGAGCGAGGTGATTTCTGCGGGATCGAATCCAGCAGGGAAACAAGAGTCGGGTCCATGATTTTCAGGCTCCTTGGCACCTGGCCATCACAGTCCGTTAACAGTCCGATAAACCGTCTCCACAGTCCGATAAGCGCCCTAGAGGGCTATCCGTACCGTTTAAGTTCAATCAGTTACGAACTCTAGGACGACTTTCACGGCGGTAACACGGGTTCAAATCCCGTCGGGGACGCCAAATCTTTTCAATGACTTACTGGGATTACCCCGATTTCTTGCAGGCACAAAGAGGCACAACCCAGAACAGAGTGTTTCCTAAT
>Ga0335081_10013010_pt1 | contig 13465 bp, 9 predicted proteins | sample Lox_Sample_35_FD_206713 | JGI IMG/M metagenome (GOLD analysis project Ga0335081, IMG submission 206713) | Soil microbial communities from Loxahatchee National Wildlife Refuge, Florida, United States - Lox_Sample_3.5 | ecosystem: Environmental > Terrestrial > Soil > Wetlands | place: USA: Florida...
AATCGTCTTCATTCAGGACTTCGACAGCGACGCGGCCAAGCTGGCGCTTTTCAAGGACGTTCGCTCCGGCAAGGTTCGCATCCTGATGGGCAGCACGCAGAAGATGGGGTCAGGGACGAACGTACAGGAACGGTTGATTGCGCTGCATCATCTCGACGCCCCCTGGCGGCCTGCCGACGTGGAACAGCGAGAGGGACGAATTCTGCGGCAGGGCAATCGCAATGCCGAGGTGCAAATCTACCGGTACGTTACCGAGGGCAGTTTCGACGCCTACATGTGGCAGACACTCGAAACGAAAGCGAAATTCATCCATCAGGTTATGACTGGCCGCAACGACCTGCGCCACATCGAGGACATCGACGGCTCGGCGCTCACGTATGCCGAAGTCAAAGCCATCGCGTCGGGCAACCCACTGGTTATCGAGAAGGCCCACATCGACGCTGAGTTGGGACGGCTAAGTCGCTTGCGCGCCCAGCACCACGAGACGCAGTACCGCATTCGCAACATGATTCGACGAACCCACGAGGAAATCGAGATTCTTACCAACCGGATTGAGAATCTCCGCAAAGATATTGCCGCGAGGAAAACTACGCAAGGCGACGCTTTTAGCATTCGGATAGAAGGAACGGATTACACCGACAGAGGCATTGCCGGTGAGTTGATCAATCGGCGCGCTCAGCAACTCCGGGGTTCGGGGAAGGACTACACGGTCGGTGAGCTTGCCGGGTTTGCCGTGGTTCTTCGGGCGAGCCCATTAGAGCACACCGAACTTGTCCTCAAGGGAGCAAATCTGTATTCGGCGAGCCTCTCTGACAGCGCGCATGGCACGATGCGTTCGTTAGAGCATGCGGTTCATGCTTTGGACGAGCGGTTGTCTCAGTCTGAGAAGGATATCACCGAATGCCGGAAGCGAGTGGTCGAACTGGAAACGAAGGTTGGTGAGCCATTCGAGCACGAGGAAAAACTGAAGAGCCTGACCCAGCGCCAGGAAGAAATCGTAAAGGCGTTGGACCTGACCCGCAATCAGGCATCCAATAAACTCGATGCCACCCCCACCTCTGATGGCGAGGAGGCGGCTTCGGAAAAGATGACCAGAAACGTTCATCAGCGAGCATGCCACGGTCACGGGGTGACTCTTCATTAGCATGGAGGGAAAATTGAATAGCGAGGCCACGAGAACAGATGACACCGCAGAGGTGACTCGTATGGCCGACCAAACGCCACAGCGGATCGGGCCGAATCTTTACCGGCGAGGCGATACCATTTATGCCCGCGTAACTGTGGACGGCAAACGGACGTTTCGGAGCACGGGAACAAATGATCCGATAACCGCCCGGACGGTGCTAAAGGAATGGCGGAAGCAACAGGTGTTGCGCGAACACGGCATTGAACCAAAGGTCGCAGCATTGGAGCGGCAGCGTCTCACGGTCGGCGAGGTTATCGACGCGTACGTAGAGGCCGGATGTCCAACCCGGAAAATGCGTTTGAAGTCGTCCCGTACCGTCGAGGGAGAGATGCATTTTCTGAAACCGGTACGAGAGTTTTTCGGGCACAAACATGCCGCAACTCTGACACTGGCCGATGCGGATGCCTATCGTGAATGGCGTAACGGCGGCAGGTACAAATCTGTGTTTCAACACTACGGCCACGAGACAACGAGACGCACCCGTGGTGGGGACCGTGCCGTGGATTTGGAATTGACCGCCTTAAGCACCGCCTTGAGCTTTGCAGTGCGTCGGACCAAGTTGAAGGTAAATCCTCTGGCAGGACGCGGAAGGTACACAAGCTCCCACGACGTGCGGCACTGCCGAGAGGTCGCCCCAACGCCGGAAGGGCTCCAGAAGATTGAGCAATGGTTACGATCGCACGGCGAGAATGGTGTGGCGGATTGCGTTTGTCTTCTTGCATATTCTGGGCTTCGCATTGGTGAGGGCTTGGCCTTGGGTTGGGACAACGTGGACTGGGGACAAGGACTCTTGCACGTTGTCCGCGAGAAGCGCGGTGTAAACCCTTGGGTGCCGATCCTGCCTGAATTGGACGCACTCCTTCGTGACATGCAAAAGCGCGTTGGTAGTGGCCTCTTGTTTCCGTCCCGTGTCGACGCCACAAAGCCTGAAGATGATGATATGATACGCCGAAGGCTGACTGCTGCGTGCGAATCGCTCGGCATTGGGCACGTAACGCCGCACGGGTTGCGGAGCTACTTTGTCACGCAAGCCCGGCAAAGTGGACTAACCGATGCGGAGATTGCCATGTTGATTGGGGACAAAACCGGGCCAAGTCTCATTAGCGAAGTGTACGGCGATGTGCGGCCCGATCATCTCATCGCACAGGCAAAGCGGATAAAACTGCGGGCATCGGGCCAGACCAAAGACCAGCGCCAAGGACGGGGAGTATCAGTCGGATAACACTAACTGATTCATTCCCTGACGGGTTTTGTGATACCGAAAGTGATACCACCTGCGCTGTTGGTTTCGGCAAGTCCAAGCGTTTGCTTGGCTTTAGCTACTTTGCGTATCAAATTGATTCGCAGCCTGTTGCTTGAAATGACAGCAAAGCCTCGAAACGAGATGAAAGCGTTTTGCGCACCTCTGGATCAGTTTGTCTAGGTTCGAGTCCTAGCGAGGCAGCCAATTCAGAAACGCCAATGTTCACCGATACAAAGTGAACGTTGGCGTTTTCGCTTCGCCGAATTTGTTTGCCATAGTTTGCCTTATAGGGTAGTTTTGCCTGTAGTTTCCAGCAGTAACCGAAACTGAGAGGAGCAAGGCAATGACGGCAAAACGACGCGGTAAGAGGGGCGAGGTTCACCTCTATCGCCCCGGTAGGTCGGCGACGTGGTGGGCGCGCTACACGGCCAACGGCAAGCGGTATGCGCGCAACACGGGCAAAACCAATGAAGGCGAGGCGCGCATCTTCGCCGCCAATATCGCCCGGATGGTGGGGTTGGCCAACTCCGACGCCCTCGACGAAAAGCGCCGGCTCTTGGAAATCATCCGCGAACTGGTGAAGGAAATCCCGGAACTCGAATCCGACGCCGCGCACGTCATCCCGGTGAAACACCTGCCCACGGTGCGGGAATGGTTCACCCGCGAATTGGACGCCATGCGGCAGAACGCCAGCGGCGATGATCGGCAACTGAAAGCCGTCAGCATCGCCCGCGTGGGGCAAGTGGTGGATGATTTTCTCGCGTACCTCAAAGCGCAGCCGGTGAACTTGGCGGACGCCCCGCTGAACCGCGTTGGCCCGGATGATGTGAGCGGGTTTCTGGCGCACTACAAGGGCCAGGGATACGCGGGCGCATCCCGCAAGTTTGCGCTGGCCCGGATTCGCGCCGTGTTCGGCCATGCGGTGGACAAAGGATTGCTGCCGGTGAATCCGGCCAGCATCAAGCAAGTGGGCCGTCTCAAATTCGACGCGGCCAGCATCCGCCAGCCGTTCAACTCCGCGCAAATGGCCACCGTCTTGGACGCCGCCGTGAAATCATCCGACAAGTGGCTGCACCTCTCGGCCATGCTCGGCTTGTTTACCGGCCAGCGGGCCGGTGACATTTGCGCCATGCGGTGGGAAGATGTGAAGGACTTCGACGGCGCGCTGCCGACGATTCACCTGCGCCAGCAAAAGACGGGCAACGCCGTGGTGATCCCGATTGCCGACCCGCTGCGCCGCGTCCTGCGCACGATTCCGAAAGCCGAGCGCACCGGCTATCTGCTCGGCGACAAGATCGCCGCCGCCTACGTTGCGGGCCATCGCCGGAACTTCATTCGGGGTTGGCGCGATCTGCTGAATGACGTGGACTTGGCCGCGCTGGTGGAAGTGCCGACGCTGGCCAAGGTGGAAGCCAACGGCACGCACGGTCGCACCCGGTACGCTTGGTCATTTCACAGTTGGCGACACACATGTGCGACGTACCTGTCCGGCCCCGATGCCCACTATTTACTCGGGCATCGCAGCGAGGCGGAGAAACGGCTCGGCCAGACGGCGCAATACCGGCACGAAGATTTGCAGCGGCTCAAGAAGCAACTCGACGCCATCCCCTACGCCGCGCCCGCCAACGTGGTGCAACTGAAAGCGGCAGCGAACCAGTAGGAGCGTGAACCGTGAAAACGAAGAAAACACGACAGCCGAAAAAGATTCAGCAAGTGAGCAAACCAACGATTCCAGCGAATCCGGCACCGGCAGAATACGCAAGACGGGAAGAAATCTCCGCAATCCTAAAGCTAGTCGCTGACTTATGGAGCGCCGTGGGCGAACTGCGCACAGCCGCGCCGACAGCGCCATCACCTGAGAAACTCGCCATGATCGCCGCAACGCTTGGCAAGGGTGCAACCGAAAATCCGGCGACGGCCATCGCCTACGCCGCCAAGTTGTACGATGTAGCGTGCGCGCACTTGGAATCGAAGGCGCGCCTCTCGGCAGCGTACCAAGCCGAGGCAGACAAAAACGCCGCCATCCCGCAACCGGGAAAATTCCCGGCACCGTTTGCTGATTTTCTCCGGCTTATCGTGAACGCCAAGACACCCGCAGACTCGACAAAGCGGTTCCGGGATTATCACCGTTACCGGGTGAAATCGTTTTGCACGATGGGAAAGCCAGAACGTTACCCAGAATGGGCGGAGTGGGCAGCGAAGAAACACTATGAGGAAATGAAACCGGAAGCGAGGCACGATCCGAAGTGGGCCGGGATGACGGAGCAACAGATAGGCGAGGCTCTGCTTGAATCGGTTATCGAAAAGAAGGTTGCTGATGAACTGGCGGAGTACCAGCACTACGGTATTTCCGACCGCGATTCGTGGTGTCGAGAGGCAAAGCAGTATCTCCACTGGTGGGCGACCCAAAAGAGCGCACAAGCGCGAGCGGCTGCAAAAAAGTTGAAGAAATAATTTGGAGACGCCTGAAAGCCGCTGACAACTGGCATCCGCTACGGCGCTGACGGAATCCGCTGCCGCCGAGTTCGCATCCGCTGCCCTTGCCGCTGAATCCGTCGGCATCGGCGCTGATTCCGCTCAACCCGGCGCGCATAAAACGCACGAGGCCGCCTGCTACTGTTGCCTCGTGAAAACGCACGAACTTTCGACAGCTACCAAGGCGGCTCTCCCCGCCGACTTGGAGATCATCGCCAACTCACAGATTCCACTGCCGGAAACAACGAAGTGGCGGATGGAGCGGAGCGGCGAACTCCCACGCCTCAGAATTGGCAGGCGCGTCTTTGTGCGACGTGGTGACTGGGAACGATTCTTAAACCGCTGCGCGCAACGCGGCCCGCTCGCCGTGCCGTGGGCTGGCACAAAACCGGAGACGAAGCCATGACACCGCTGCCCGATACCTTCCGCAGCGACGGCTTCGACTTCCGGCTGCTCAGACGCGCCGGTGCCGTGGCGCTGTTGGTCAAGTCAAAACCCGGTGGCACACCCAGCTACGAAGTCGTTCGGCTCGTTCGCGTGCCGGAACGAGAAATGTTCGGGCGAGTGATACCGGCACATGAGGCGATGCCTGCCAGCGAGCAGTGGGGCGAACGTGGGTGGACGTACTCGGACCGTGACCGGGCGGAGGCAAAGTTCAGCGATCTTACCGGCACCGGCGGAACTGACGCAGGGATGCCTCGCAGTACCCATGCCGAAGGCCAAAACAGCCGTCTACCTGAGCCGCAGGCGGTCGTCACTCCATGAAGGGGCAATCCACACGGTCGAGCGTTGTCGCGGGGGCAGGATCAGGGGACCGGCGCAAGCCGTCGGCCTCACGGCCGGTGGGTGTACTGACGACGATGCAGGCACAACTCGCGTGCGAGATATGGACACGCGACCAATGGTTTGCATTGGCCTATCACCTCCACAACGGAAACGGTCAGTTTGATTTCATTCTTGGCTGGTTCGGGCCGAACCGGAAGAACGGTGGTCGTCCCGAGCCGATTTATGCCAAGTCCAGACGCACGCCTGTGGCGAAGGCGATCCCGTGGGCGTGGAGTTCGTTGTGCGGAAAGGGCAACAAAAAGATCGCGGTCGTCTTCTACTCACAGAACTCAGCGGCGCTGTCGCGCTGGGCCGGCATTGATTTTGATGCCCACAGCGGCGATCCGGGCGAAGCGGAGACCGCACGGAGACGAGCATTCGCTTTCTTCCAGTCCATTCTGAACATCGAGGGGATACACGTCATCCTGGAAGCCAGTGGCCGGGGCTGGCATGTCTGGCTGCTCTCGAAAGAGTTTCGCCCATGCCGCGACTGGACGGCGCTGTTGACCGAAAAGCTGGTCGAATGCGGCATCCCGGTCGAGGAGTGCGAGCTGTTCCCGCCGCCGGCCACTGAGGCCAACCCGTTCGGCAAAGGGATGCGCGCACCGGGTTGCTGGAGTCCCGCGAGACAAGAGCCAAGCCGAATCCTGTGGGAGAACATTGGCCCAATCCTGGCGAAATCTGGAAGGTCAGTTCCCCTAAAAGAGAAAGATGACTCTCTTCCCTTCCTTTCTCTTTCCTTGTACCCGCGATTGCTGCCGTTGCTAGAGGAGTTCGCCATCGTCAAGGTGAGCACCCGGCGCAAGCTCTTGCAGAAATTCTGTGGGCAGTTGTTCCACCAAACTGGGTTCGACATGGCACAACAGTTCGCTTCCGAGCAATTCGCTCAGCGCCGCGCCGGAACGAAAGCCGGTAAGAAGGAGCACCTTCAGGAGTTTGGCGAGTTCTGGGCCGGACTGCATCGGCTGTGGCTGGCGGAACTGACATCTTCCGAGCGGACTGCTTTCGAGAGTCTGACAACCGATTCTGAGCAGGACGCCTTCCGCATCATCCGCAGCTACGCCCGGAAAGCTCATGCCGAGAACCGGCCGGACTTCATGATCGTGCGTGACGACTTGGCGGCCCGCATTGGTATCACCGGGCGCGGAGCCGGTCTCTTGATTCAGCGGTTCTGTGATGATGACCCCGCCATCCTCCAGCGCGTTCAAGAGTACGTGCCGCACAAGACAGCGGCACGCTACCGGTGGTTGCTGACTCAGCGCGTGGCCGATGTGACGAACAGCCGATGATTTTGGAAAAACCACATGAATGACATGACAACGAAGGAACGGTTCGTTGAACTACGGGCCGAAGGCAAAAGTTACGCCGACATCGCCGCTGAACTGAACGTCAGCAAGCCGACGCTGATCACATGGGGCAAGGAATTGCAGAAGGAAGTTGCGAACGCTCGGACGCTTCGGATGGACGGGCTTTTCGAGCGTTACGCAGTCGCCAAGGGCAAGCGGGTCGAAGCCTTCGGGAAACGGCTGGAAGGCATCTTGGCAGAACTGGACACGCGCAACCTGGCTGACGTGCCGACGACCGCACTACTGAAGCTGGCGCTTGACTACGGAGACCGCCTGAAGGCTGAAGCCGAGCCGTTGACCATCCAAGGGGAAGACCGGCCGTTTGACATGGACGCCATCCTGTCAACTACGCGGGAAACTTGGCCGGCCTGAATGTGCGATCATGGGTGGGTACGGAAGTGGACGGCCACGAGAGCGGACGCCGGTCGAAGACTGCCATGTCTTGCCGGTCGGGCTGTTGCAACGGGACAAGAAATTTGTGGGCTGGGCATCCGGGCAACTGATCTGGACCGTCAACGGCGAAAAGGTCGCTTCCATCGGATACGAAGCGGACTGCATGACTGCGGACGCCTGGCTTCGCCTTCAATACACCATGACGCAAACCGGGGAAGCTGTGGACTATCGCGTCCGGTTGACCACAACGCCGCTGCCGTGGGGCGGTGTCCGCTGGGCATTCCTGTGCCCGAATCTGGCCTGTGGCCGGGCCTGCCGCAAATTGTACCTCCCGCCGGGAGGCCGGTATTTCGCCTGCCGCCTGTGCTACCGCCTGACCTACACGTCGGCTCAAGAAGCGCACAAATGGGACGGGTTTGAAAATAAGATAGAACGGTTCTTGGCCAAACACGCCGCTAAGCACCCGCTCGCCTGACCGTTTCTTGTCCGTTTTTTTACCAGTTGGATTCACACCGAGGCGGTGCAATGGCCGCGTGAGGCGAATTTCAGAAACTTTCAATCTACCCACACGAATTAAAGGTTGACGGTGAATCTTTTCAATCTACACTGGCAATTGAAAACTTCTTAACGAGTCATGCAACGAGGTCTGACAGGTCATTTCGTGCCGATCCCCTCCGGGGGCGAGGAGTGCCGTGCTTTCGTGCCGAAGCCTTTGCCACCGGTGCCGCCGTTGGTCTGGGACACGGAATTGCTCGACCTCCACGCACAGGCCACGCTCGCGCTGGGTCGTCTCGATGGCTTAGCTGCGATTCTACCCAAGACGGGCCTTTTCGTTTATTCCTACATCCGCAAGGAAGCTCTGCTGTCATCACAGATCGAAGGCACGCAGTCGTCTCTCTCCGAGTTGCTGCTTTTTGAGAGCGCCGCCGCGCCCGGCGTGCCGCTCGACGACGTGCTGGAAGTCTCCAACTACGTCGCTGCCATGAACCACGGCCTCAAGCGGCTGAAGGAACTGCCCATCTGTCTGCGCCTCATCAAAGAGATTCACGGCGTCCTGCTCGCCAAGGGCCGAGGCAGCGACAAGGAACCGGGCGAGTTCCGCCGCTCGCAGAATTGGATTGCCGGCACCCGGCCCGGCAACGCCAAGTACGTGCCGCCGCCGCCCGACCACATGCTCGACTGCCTCGACGCACTCGAAAAATTCCTGCACGACAAGCCGGAGAAGATGCCGTTGCTCGTCAAGGCTGCGCTCGCGCACGTCCAGTTCGAGACGATCCATCCGTTCCTCGACGGCAACGGTCGGCTGGGTCGCTTGCTCATCACGCTGCTGCTGTGCGCGCAGAACACGCTGCGTTCGCCGCTGCTGTACCTGAGCCTGTATTTCAAACAGAACCGCCAGCAATACTACGACCTGCTCCAAAACGTCCGGCTCACCGGCGATTGGGAAGCGTGGCTGCGCTTCTTCTTTACCGGCGTGAAGGAGACCGCCGACGAGGCTGCCCGCACCGGCCATGCGTTGCTGGAGCTTTTCGAGGACGACCGGAAACGCATTCAAGCGTTGGGCCGCCCCGCCAATTCCGCCCTGCGCGTCCACGGCTTTCTGGAGCGCAACCCGATGGCGTCCATCGCTCGCATCAGCAAGGACACCGGCCTTACTCATCCAACCGTCACCAGTGCGGTCCGGCACATGGAACGGTTGGGCATAGTGCGGCCGGCGACCGACGCGAAGTATGGCCGGCTCTACGCTTACCATCGCTACCTGAAAATTCTCAGCGAAGGCACTGAACCACTGCGCTGAAAATGACACACTCGATCAACAAGCGGAAACTCGACAACCTCGCCGGCAAGGCGGCGGAGGATGCCGGCGAGCGATGATTGAGAGGGGCTAGATGACACCACCACTTCCCACATCAGGAATCCGTGATAACCACCATCGCGGTGTGGTCGCGGATTTCCTGCGGGCGAAGATTCAATCCGGCTCGCGGCTCTCTGTGGTCTCCGCTTATTTCACGATCTACGCCTACGACGCGCTCCGTGAGCACCTCGACCAAATTGACCATCTCGATTTCCTGTTTGGCGAACCGCGTTTCATCAAGTCTCTCGATCCCGACAAGACCGCAACGAAGGCGTTCGTTCTCGATGGCAACGGCCTGCAACTGACAAACCGGTTGGAGCAGAAGCGGGTGGCTCGTGATTGTACCGATTGGATTCGGAAGAAAGTGGACATCCGCTCAGTGCGCCACGCCCAACTGCTGCATGGCAAGATGTACCACATCGCCAACGCCGGCGTGGAGGAGGCGATCCTTGGTAGTTCCAATTTCACCATGCACGGCCTTGGTCTCGCGACCGGCAACAGCAACATCGAGTTGAATCTGGTCGTTGACAGCAATCGTGACCGGCAGGATTTGAAGCAGTGGTTCGACGAACTGTGGAACGACCCCAAGCTCGTCGAGGATGTGAAACAGGATGTCCTGCAATACCTCGACCAACTCTACGCGAACCAGTCACCACAGTTCATCTACTACCTCACGCTGTTTCATCTGTTTCGTGATTACCTCGACGGCACTCGCGACCTCGACGAAAACCTCCGGCAAGTCGCACTCCCAGATACCCGGATTTGGCGCACACTCTTTTCCTTCCAGAAGGACGGCGCGAAGGCGGCCATCAACAAGATTCTCGGTTACAACGGCTGCATCCTTGCGGACAGCGTGGGGCTGGGGAAAACGTACACCGCCTTGGCAGTGATCAAGTACTTCGAGTTGCGCAACGAGCGGGTCTTGGTGCTCTGTCCGAAGAAGCTCAGCCGCAACTGGACGATCTTCCGCAACCCAAGTTCCCTTAATCCATTTTCAGACGACAAATTCCGCTACGATGTGCTCCACCATACCGACCTCTCGCGGGAATCCGGTGAGGTAAATGGCCTGCTACTGGACTCCCTCAACTGGGGCGCATACGACTTGGTGGTGATTGACGAGTCTCACAACTTCCGCAACAACAAGCTCGCCACCCAGCGCCCCGGCGACACGACGGAGCGTCGCAGCCGATACCAGCGGTTGATGGAGGACATCATCTCCGCCGGAGTCCACACCAAGGTGCTACTGCTTTCCGCAACACCGGTGAACAACCAGTTGGCCGATCTTCGCAACCAGATTTCGTTCATCGCCGGCGGTGACGTGGCACGCGACGAAAAGGCGGATGCGGCCTTCACCGAGAAGCTCAACATCACCTCGGTGAAGGAAACTTCCCGACAGGCGCAGGCGCAATTCACCAATTGGGCGAAGAAACCACCGGGCAAACGCAAAACCCGCGAACTGATCGCGGCCATCGGCGGCGACTTCTTCAAGCTGCTCGACGGCCTGAGCATTGCCCGCTCCCGCCGGCAGGTTGCCGCGTACTATGCCAAGGAGATGGAGCACCTCGGCGGCTTCCCGCAGCGTCCGCCCCCGAAAGCAATTCACGCTCAGATCGACCTCAGGCAACGCTTCCTTTCCTTCGAGCAACTGGACAAGGAAATCAGCGCGCTCGGCCTCATGCTGTATCATCCCACGCATTTCCTGCGCGACGATCTGCCGGAGAAGATTCGCACTGCTTACGAAGCCAAGATTCTCGGCGGATTCACTCAGGAAGGCCGCGAGCGCATCCTGATTGCGATGATGAAGATCAACTTCCTCAAACGCCTCGAAAGCTCCGTGGACTCGTTCCGGCTGACGTTACAGCGCACGGTTGACAAGATTGACCAACTGGAGGAGCGCATCGCAGCATTCGAGACGCATCTCGACGAAAACCCCGAAGTTGATTATGACTCGCTCACACCCGATGAGTTGGACGACCCCGACTTCGACCAGGAAGAGTTCACCATCGGCGGACGGCGACGGATTCATCTTGCACATCTGAAGCTACCGGAGTGGCTCAAGGCCGTGCGAAACGACCGCACTCAACTTCAATTCCTGCTGGAGAAGACAGCAGACGTGAACGACAAGCGCGACGGCAAGCTCGCGGAACTCAAGAGCTTGATCGAAGCAAAAGTTCGCAAACCCACAGTTAACCGGGACGGCCAGCCGAACCGAAAAATTCTTGTCTTCACCGCGTTCGCCGACACAGCGCGCTACCTTCACAAGTACATTGAACCTTGGGCGCGAAACGAACTCAAGATTCACGTCGGCCTTGTCTGCGGCGACGGCGGCAATGCCGCGTCGCTTGGCCGAACTGATTATGATGAAATCCTCACCAATTTTTCCCCCCGCGCCAAGCGCCGTGCCGATCAAGCGCCGCGCTTCCCGAACCAGCGTGAGGAAATTGACCTGCTCATCGCCACGGACTGCATTTCCGAGGGGCAAAACCTTCAGGATTGCGACCTGCTCATCAACTACGACATCCATTGGAATCCTGTCCGTATCATCCAGAGGTTTGGCCGCATTGACCGGATCGGGACACGCAATGATTCCGTCCAACTCGTCAACTTCTGGCCAGTGGCCGACCTCGATCATTACCTCGGCGTCAAACTGCGCGTCGAAGCGCGCATGGCATTGGTGGATTTGGCGGCAACCCAGACCGACAACTTGCTCGACCCCGGCCAACTAGAAGACCTCATCAAGGAAGACCTGCTATTCCGCGACCGGCAACTCAAACGGCTCAAGGACGAGATTCTCGACCTCGAAGACCTCGATGACGCGGTCTCGCTTACTGACTTCTCGTTGGACGAGTTCCGTCTCGATTTGTTGCGCTATTTGGAAGCCAACCGCGCTGCGCTCGAAGAAGCCGGTGAAGGTCTCTATGCCGTCGTCCCGCCCAAAGCCGACGCGCCCGCGGCTCTGCCCGGCGTGTTATTCTGCTTGCGTCACCGGGTAGCCGTGAAGCGGAAAACCACAACGACTGACAAACCGGCTGACTCCACCAAACTAAATCCACTCATCCCGTATTACCTCGTTTACGTCCACGACGACGGCACGGTGCGATTCAGTTTTGCCCAGCCGAAAGAGTCCATGCTCCTCCTTCGTGATTTGGCGGCTGGCGAACCGGCGGCGTTCGAGGAACTCTGCAATCTGTTCGACAAGCATACGAAAGACGGTACGGACATGAGCCACTACGACGGGCTGCTCAAGAAGGCTCTGGCCTCCATCGAACACACCTTCCGCAAGCGGGCCGCCTCTGCGCTCCAATCCGGTCGCAGTGCCGTGTTGCCGACTGCTGACGAAATGCCGACTTCCACCGGCGACGATTTTGACCTCGTCACCTGGCTCGTCATCAAAGCCCCGGAGAAATTCTAGACATGCCTGATGCCCTGACCACCAAACAAGCCATCGCCAGCGCCCTTGCCGGGTTCGGTACGCAACCGCTCGCCGCCGCCGCCGCCACGCTTTGGGGGTCACTTGGCTACCGGAGTGAGAAGCGTTTCGCGATCAAGCCGAACACCGCCGCCGGCTTCGTTGACCAGTTCGGCAAAGACAAACCCCTGAATCCCGAATATGCCATGCTCGACGATTGGCAGTCTGTGGATTTTCTGTTCCAACTCACTGACGACGAAATCCGCGATGCTGCCACCGGCACTGCCTCATTCGCGTTCGAGAGCAAAGGCAAATACGACGGCGCGGCGATGGAATCCTACCTGTTCTTCGCCGTCACGCTGAAAAAGCCGCGCTACACCCGCACCGAGCTTGCCGGTGTCACCCGCGCTGTCAACCGGTTGTTCCCGATGCCAGTCATGCTGATGTTCCGGCATGGCGACACCATCACGCTCGCGCTCATCAACCGCCGCCTCCACAAGCGCGACGAAGCGAAGGACGTTCTGGAAAAAGTCACGCTCATCAAGGACATCCGATTCGCCAATCCGCACCGGGCGCACATCGAAATCCTCTACGACCTGTCCTTCGACGCGCTCCGCGAGAACCACGAGTTCACCAACTTCGTCCAACTGCACGAAGCTTGGCGCAAGACCCTCGACAGTTCCGAACTCAACAAGCGGTTCTTCCTCGAAGTCGCCAACTGGTATTTTTGGAC
>Ga0335081_10013011_pt1 | contig 13465 bp, 7 predicted proteins | sample Lox_Sample_35_FD_206713 | JGI IMG/M metagenome (GOLD analysis project Ga0335081, IMG submission 206713) | Soil microbial communities from Loxahatchee National Wildlife Refuge, Florida, United States - Lox_Sample_3.5 | ecosystem: Environmental > Terrestrial > Soil > Wetlands | place: USA: Florida...
AGCGGCGCAGGATGAGGTTCTTGGCCAGCGGCAGCGGGTTGGGCGGCACCATCGTCTGCGGCCCGGTGCAGGTTGCCACCAGGATCAGCCGCCGGCACCGGCGCGGGTTGCACAGCGCGAACTGCTGGGCCAGCCCGCCCCCCCAGGAGATACCCAGCACGTCGGCCTGCCGGTGGCCCAGATTGTTCAGCATCTGGCGCAGGAGCAGCGCCAGGGTGGTGAAACGGTACGGCAGATTCGGCAGCTGAGAGCCGCCGGCGCCGGGGGCATCGAAGCGGATCACCTCAATGGCCGGGTCGAGTGCATCCACGAACGGCTGCAACGCTTCCAGCCGCATGCCGATGCCGTTGCACAGCAGGAGCGGAGGCCCTGTCCCGGTGCCCGGCCGGATTGCCACGCGCAGCGGCCTCCCGCCCGCCTGCATGATCTGTTCGCGCACGGAGTCACCCCTGACAGGCATGTCCATTCCTGAATTTAGACCTCTGCATCACCAGAGACCCCCTCTCTTGAAATGCCAGGCCCGCAGGATCTGTAAGGCCCCATCGGGGTCAGCGCGCTCTTCCAGCAGCCCGGCCGGCTCCGTGGCGCCGTCCCGGTCGCCGGCGTCGGCCCGGATCCGCAGCTTGTCCAGGTCGCCGTGCTGAGCCAGCAGCCCGGCCAGCAGCTCGGCCAGCCGCGAGATGGCGGACTCATCCCCGGTGTCGGCCCGGGCGCGCAGGATCTGCTCGGCGTCGCCCCGGTCGCCGCGCTCTTCCAGCAGCTCGGCCAGCAGCTCGGCCAGCCGCGAGACGGCGGACTCATCCCCGGTGTCGACCCGGGCGCGCAGAATCTGCTCGGCCTCGCCCCGGTCGCCGCGCTGAGCCAGCAGCTCGGCCAGCCGCCGGGCGGCCCGCTCCTCGCCGGCGTCGGCCCGGGCGCGCAGGATCTGCTCGGCCCCGTCCAGGCCGGCCGGCCCGCTCAGCAGCCCATTTTCTGATGCCCCGCCCGCAACCCGGACTGGAGCGCTGATGGTTGCGCTGGCGATGTCCCCTGGCCGGGAGAGCTCGCGGACCTGAGCCAGGATCGGCGTCCAGTACTCAGCCTGCGACTGGCGGCCGATGAACAGGCCGATGTGCCCGCCCGGTGCGAGGTACCAGCGGACCTGCGAAGAGCCGACCGCGTGCCGCATGTTGCGGACCTGCTGCCACGGCGTGATGTCGTCCTCTTCGCCGCCGAGCAGGAACACCGGGCAGGTGATGCTGCGCAGGCTCACGGCCTGGCCCGCGACCTGCAGTTCGCCGTTGAACAGCTCGTTCTTGACGAACAGGTGCTCCACGGCCCACAGGTACAGCTTGCCCGGCAGGCTGACCGGGTGCAGGTACCAGTCGTAGAAGTCACTGAAGTGCTCCAGGTACTCGCGGTCGTGCACGTGCGCGTAGACCTTGAGATGCTCGGCCACGTGGGTCACCGGGTGCATCGCGATGAACCCCATGACCATGTTGATGCCGGGCACGATGCCGCCGTTGGCCGCGACCATGGCCTGGTACAGCGCCATGTTGCCGCCCGGGATCAAGATGGGCATCAGCTTCTGGGCCAGGCCGTTCCCGGCGCTGGTGTCGATCGGCGCGCCGGCCACGATGAGCGTGTTGACGCGCTCGGGGTGCATCGCCGTCCACAGCACGGCTTCCCAGCCGCCCTGGCAGTTGCCGACGATGTTGATCTTGCCGTCGGGCCCGGCGATCAGATCCGCCGCGCGGGTGATGAAGTCCAGGCGGTCATCTTCGGCAGTGTCCTTGGCGGCCTTGGTGCAGCTTAGCCAGTCGAATGAGTAGAGCCTGGTCAGGCCCTGCTTGAGGCAGAGCTGGACCTGGCTCTGGCCTCTCTTGTCGATGATGCACGAGGCATGCCCGGCCAGCGGCGGGAACAGCAGCGTGGGAACGACGTCATCGTCGCCGGCGCTGAAGTCACGCAGCAGCGCGAACGGCGAGGCGAGCACGACCTCGTTGCGGCTGTGCCACCTCGGGGGCTTGCGGTTGGTGGTCTCGTGCGCCCACAGCGCCGTGTCCACCGGCACCGCGATGGCCTTGGCCATGACACGCGCGCTCAGCGTGGTCGCGCCGAACATCGCCTGGGTCAACTGTCTGAACATTACTTCAATCTCCGAATCGTCGGTCACCCGCTTGCGGGTGCTTCCTCATAGCCATCCACGTCGGAGCAATTGCCGACACCTGTGGATCAAGATCGTTTAGGCGGCTTCCGGCTGGATTTCCCCGCCGGGTCGCCCGGCGAGTTCGCCGTTGACCAAGGCCGCTGCGGCGCGGACCAGGGCGACGAGGCGGGGTGCGTTCACCGCGCGCCAGCGGTCCCGTGCTGACCCGGTGAGCCTGGACGCCATGGCCGGCCCGGCCGGCCGCGAGCAGCGCGGCCAGGTGCTCTGCCCGCTCCGCGAAACCGGCCCGGCTCAACGCGACGTCTCCGCCGTGCTGGCGGCCGGGCGCGCGCCGGTGCCGGAGCCGCCGGCTGGACCGGAAACGCCGGCGAGGAAGTGCAGGACCTCCTGGTTGGCGGCTGGGGTGACGTCGGTGATGTACGCGTGACCGGCGTCCGGGAATATCACCAGCCGGGCTCCGGCGATCCCGCCGGCGAGCCGCCGGGCGCTGGCGGCCGGGACGATGCGGTCCTGGGCTCCGTGCATGACCAGCGCCGGGACGCCGATCTCCGCTAGCCGGCCGGTGACGTCGAACCCCGCGGCGCCGGCCAGCTGGCCGCGGCGTCCCCGCCCGCTGCACCGGGTGCGCCGGACGATCCGCTGGTCTTCGGCCCGGCGGGCAGCAGGCGTGCCCGGCCCGTACAGCAGCTTCTGCGCCATCCGGTTCAGGGCGGCGGCGGGCAGCAGGGACTGGACCCGGGTGAGCAGCGCGCCACGCGAGACACCCTCCGCCGAGGCGGCGGTGCACCCCAGGATCAGCGACCGGACCCTGCCGGGGTGATCCAGGGCCAGCTGAAGCGCGATGGCCCCGCCCAGCGACACGCCGTACACGTGGGCGGACGCGGCGCCGGCGGCGTCCAGGACAGCCAGCGCGTCGTCCGCCATCAGCTGCACCGGGTAGGGCCCGGGCGGGTCGGAGCTGCGACCGACCCCCCGGTTGTCGAACCGGATCACGCGGTAGGAGGCGGCCAGCGCCGGGGCGGTGCGATGCCACATGCCCGCCCCGTAGGCGTGGCCCATGATGAGCAGGACCGGGTCGCCCGTTCCGCTCTGGGCCCACCAGATCCGCGCGTCCGGGCGGTCGGCGAACGGCACGGCTTCCCCTTTCACGTCGGTAAGCAACCACTGTAGACTGACGATCGGCCAGTAGGCAACCGATCGGTCGGTAGGAACGACAGCAAGAGATACGTTTTGCCCAGGTGAAGAACTAGCATAGGGAAAGCAGGCGGCAAGGTTGCCTACGATCAACCGATTGGAACTGGAGCTTCCACTGAGTGAATCACCGCGGGCGCGAAGAATTCGTTCCGGCGTGCCGGCCCTGCCGCCCCGGCCCGCGACAGGCGGCACCCGGGGCCGGATCCTGCTCGCCGCGCTGGCGCTGTTCGCCGAGCACGGGTTCCACGGGACCTCGATCCGTGACATCGCCGCCGAATCAGCCGTTCAGTCCGCCTCGCTGTACGCCCATTTCCCGTCGAAAGAGGCCATCCTCGCCGAGCTGGTCCTGGCCGGCCACGAGGAGCACCACACCCGCCTGGTGACCGCGCTGCTCGACAGCGGCACCGACCCCCGCGACCGCCTCGCCGCGCTGGTGCGCGCCCACGTCCAGGCCCACACCGACTACCCGATGCTCGCCGTGGTCGCCAACAACGAGATGCACGCGCTGTCCCCCGCTGCCGCCGCGCCGGCGGCCGCGGTGCGCCGCCGGTCCGAGACGATGCTCGCAGAGGTGCTGGCCATGGGCCACCAGCAAGGTGTGTTCGATCTTGTCCACCCCGAGGCGACCGCCGCCGCGATCGGCAGCATGGGCATCCGGGTCGCCAGCTGGTACCCGGCGCCCCAGGCCGGCCTCACCCCCTCCCAGCTGGCGGACGCGTACGCCTCCCTGGCCCTGCGCATGACCGGGGCAAGGCCACAGTGATGATGCCGGGCTGCCTGACCTGTTCGATGGCCGCCCGAGACGGCCTCCGCGATGCCGGGCACGTCGCGAACCCGGACGGGTCAGTTGCCTGCGGGTGAAGGACGCCATGCCCAGAGCCCCAGGGGTGCCAGGACAGCAGGACGGCCCTGTTCTATCAGAGGTAACGGCGCATTATCTCCGGTAACGCAGCTGCCGGCCTGCGGGAACGGGGCCTGCAGCGGGACCTGACTCCCGCACGTTATCTCCGATAGCGCCAGGAATGACAGCGGCTGGCGTCATCACGGGCCGCGGTCAGGAGGCAGGGCATGAGCCGCGTCGCGGCCTGCACGTCGGCGCGCCATCGCACCGGCGCGGGGTGGCGGCCCGGTTGTTACCGGCACCCCGGCCTGGCCTGCACAGGAAGGCGACCGCCCCGCTCCGGCAGCTGACAACCGGTACGCGGCCCGGCGCGTCCTACGGGAGCGAGCGGAGATCATCTGGGTCCGCCGTCCGGCCGGGGGGGGGGTGAGCCGGACAGCGACCCAGGTACCAGCGGCGGCAGGCCCGTGGCAGGTTTCCCGTCCGCCCGGCCCGGAGCCCGGTCTGGACAACGGGCCAGTTCGCCCTCGGGTACAGGCGCCGGGCCTCATGGCGGCGGCTGTATGAGAAACGGCCTGCCGTACTTGCTGAACACCAGGGCTCCGCAACACGTTTTCCGGCACCGTCCGGGCCGTGATCGGGGTGCCTGGCGGGCAGAAGTTGATCATGTCGGGAATCGTTCGATTCTCGGCACCTCGCCGAGGGCTGCCGATGCATCATGCTATGGGCATGGGCCAGTACCGCGGCTTGCCGCCCCCGGGCGGCGGCAGCGACGAGGTGCAGTTCGGGCCGTCACGTGGGCCGCGGGTCCGGCTGGCGGCCTGGCTGCGCCGACTGCTCGCAAGGCGCCTCGCGCTAGGCATCGCGGCCCTGGTCACGCTCGCCGTGGCAGCCTTCGTACTAGCAACGACTCGTCACCCTGGACACCACCGCCCTGGCGTAACCGGCTCGGCGGTCACGGGTCGTCCCCAGGCGCAGCCGTGGTGGGTCGCGGCCCGCCCGGTCGTGGCAGTCGGCGCGGGTCACCCGCTGCTCGGCGTGCGGTCTGGGTGGGAGCTGTTCGGCGCCGGTCCGGGGGTGCTGATCCGGATCCAGTGGGCCGTGGGCCGCGTTACCCGCACCGCGATCCCGGCGCTGCAAAGCACCGGGCCGGTCTTCTTCGTCGTGGGCCCGCATCAGGCGATCATCCGCCCGCTTGACTTCGTGCCCGGCTACCTGGTGCCCGATGATCAGCCCGCCCGCGTCCTGCCGGCCGCGCTCGGTACGGCCGGCCCGGCGTTCCCCGGGCCGCGCCCCGGGCAGGTATGGGTGCAATCTGGGTCCGGCGCCGAAACTGTGATGTCGCTGGTGACCACGAGCGGTGCCAGGATCGGCTCGTCGATCCGGCTTCCGGCGGACGTCGGCTACGGCGCGGTCCCCGACGGGCGGGGCAATCTCGCGGTCGAACGCAACGGCGCGGCATACGATGTCCTCCCGGGCGGGCTCCGCCGCGTGGCAGCCGGCACGCTGGCTGCCACCGGCCCGTCGGCCTGGCTGATTGTCCAGTGCCCGAGCGCCCGCCACTGCGCCGGCGTCGTCGTCAACCCGGCCACCGGCACCCGGCGCGTTCTTCCGGACGAGGCCGCCCGGCCCGGCTGGCCGCCCGGCATCACCTCGCCCGACGGCCAGTACGCGGCCGTGCTCGGCTCCGGACCGGACGGGACCGCAATCCTGCACCTGATCAACCTCAGCACCGGCTCCGATCGCAGGGTCGCCATTGCCCTCGCGCCGCAAGGCCCGCCCGGCCTGGCCTGGTCGCCCGACAGCCGGTGGCTGTTCGCGGCCACCGAGGACGGAGCGCTCCATGCCATCGACCCGCAGACCGGGCAGGTTCGCAGCCTCGGCGTTCCGCTCCCGCCGGTGACCTACCTGGCCGTCAGGAGCACCGGGTCACCGCCTGGCTGACTGCCCGACCCGGCCGGTCACACGTTGAGCAGGTAGCTCGCCAGCGGTGCGGGCCGGGCTAGGAGGCCTCACGCAACGTCTTCGAGGAGCAGCAGCTCGCCGCGCAGGAGCCAGGAAGTGACCCAGGTGACATGGTCGTAACGATCACCGCGGCTACGCACGGTGACTGTGCGAAAATCGATCGATTTACAACATGATCACCGGTGGCCGGCCTCGGACGCACGGCCGGGTCGGCAGGATTGTTCTGCGGCGCCCGGTGTCTGTTGAGTGTGTTGCTACTGGGACGCATGTGCCTTGAAAAGCCTGTCCATGGTTTCGGCTCCGGTAGTCAGCACCGGCCGCAGCTCGCGAAATGGTAGACCACCTCGGTGGTTCTGGAGCTGGAGTGGCCCGCTAGCCGGGCGATCTCCTCGACCGGCACTCCCGAGCTGGACATCAGCGACACGAAGGAATGACGCAGCTCCCGTGGCGTCCAGTGCTCCCCGATCTTCGCCGCTTTGCAGGCGGCCCGGAACTCGCGCCGGACATTAGCCGCGTCCAGAGCAGCGCTTGGGCCGCCTGGTCCAGAGCGAACGTCGCATACCGGCCACGCTGGCGGCCGAGCTTGTCCCCGGTGCGCGGGTCGCGCTGCTGGTAGACCGCGTCATAAGGCCTGCGCTCGACGACCTGGCCGCCAGCAAAGCCCAGAGCCTGGGCTCCGGGTCCCCACCACCGGCCGGGCGGTTCCCCGGCTTGGGCAGCATTGATGTAGTAGCCGCCGATCGCGCGCTCGCCGCTGGTCTGCGCGGCTTCAGATCATGGTGGCGACGAGCGGTGCAAGATCACTGGCAGCGATGAGAGCGGGAAGGATGCATGGAGGGAAGGAAAGGTCCAGCGACCAGGGGGAACAAGAAATTATGGGAACGTGGCAGGTGGAACGCTGGTTCTTCAGGTGATGGCGGTCCGACGATGCGTGGCACGGCTATTTGGGTCTGCTGAAGATGGCGGCCGTGCTGGACGCCGTGGCATTCCGGCTGGTTGGCCAGTTATTCGCCGACTGCCATCTCCTGGCGGTAGCGCAGCGGTCGGCCAATGCAGCGCGTGCACGGGCTGAGGGGGCAGTGATGGGCTGGACACGGGCGCAAGCTGTGGCCTATCTCAGGCCGGTCGGCGGCCTAGCGGGGCTCGCGGACGCTGACGCCCTGGCGGCGGAACTCGAGGACGATCCGGTCGGGCTACGGCTGGCGCGCGGGTTCCTCGAACAGCGGCCGGTGGCGGTAGGTGCTTACGTACGGGAGATCCGGCGGCGGCGGATGGCCGGGGTCGCGCTGTCGGGGCCGGTCGCGGTCGCGCGAGCTGAGTTGAGCGCGGCCGCTTGGCAGCTGGCGTGGTTGCTCTCGTATCTCGCGGCCGAACCGCTACGGCTGGGGTGGGTGAGCGCTGCCATCGCGGATAAAGAGGAGGCAGCGAAGAGCCTCATGTGGATGGGGTCGACGGCCGAGGCGGTCGCAGAGCTCCAGCGGTTCGGGCTGGTAGCCGTGTCGGAGGACGGCGAATGGGTGCGGATGCACGCCGTTGTGCAGGATGCCGTGAGGGCGTCCGGCAAGTGGCGGACAGGTGCCTGGATGGCGGCGGTGTTCCTGCTCAAAGCGCTCGGCGACCCCCGCGAGCCCGCGTCGTGGCCGATGTACGACCATTTGGCCGAGCACGCTCAACGATTTGCCGAGCACGCGCGCGAGATCCGGCGGATACGCCCGACCGGCGGCACCGTCCTGCTGCAACTCGGCAAATACGCCGCTGCCGGCGGTCGGCAGGAGCGTGCCGCGCTGCTCTTCGAGGCAGCTCTGGAGCTGACGCGCGACGCCAGGACGCGCGCCGACCTTCACTTCCATCTAGGGGTCGCGCTTGGCAAGAGCGATCCTCAAGCCTCACGGCAGTACCTTGAAAGGTCCGTGGAGCTAGCCATCCGCGCCTACGGCACTCGCCACCCGACGGTCGCCCGCAACCGGCACAGCCTCGCCGATGCGCTCGAACGGCTCGGTGACCTGCCCGGCGCGCACCGCGAGCTGGAACGGGCGCTCGCCGAGGGCGAAGCCCAGCTCGGCCCGGGCCACCTCGACCTCGCCGTCGGACGGATAAGCCTCGGCAACCTCTTGCGGCGCGAAGGCGACCTCGCCAGTTCACGGGTGGTGCTGGAAGAGGCCCTCGCCGTCCTCGTCGCGGCTGCCGGAGACGATGACCATCGCGTGACCGCCTGCCGCACCGGCCTCGCCAAGACATACGTGGAGCTGGGTGAGCTGGAGGCCGCTCGCGACCAGCTCGAACGCGCCCTAGCCAGCGATAGGCGCCTTGTCGGCATAGATCACCCGGACGTCAGAAGCGACCAGGATCAGCTGAACGCGGTCCTCCGCGCCCTGGGCCGGGAGGTCGTAGACGTCAAACCGGCCCCCTTGGCCGCTGAGTCTGCCTCGGATCACCTGCTGGAGGCGTACGGCTTCGCGCTTGATCGGACGTCCTGGCGGTGGCGGCTGACCGGCCGGGACGGGACCGTTCTCGCTGAACACGCCGTCGTCCTTGATCCGGCTGCGGCCGAGTACCAGGCCCTCACCGACCTAGACGGCTGGCTGCGCTGGCGGCCCGCGCCGGACCGGCGCCGCAGCGATGAGGCCCGCCTGATCCTCGCGCTTGGCGAATGGATTGGCCGCGCCGTTTTCGGTCCCGTCGCGACCGCCCTGGCCGACCTTGCGGCCGCCGAGCCGACGACCGTCCGGGTGCGTGTCCCCCTGGAGGCGTCCTGGCTGCCGGAGTATCCGTTGGAGCTCGCTGTGCCTTCCGGCGGGACCGAGCCGCTGGCCCTGTTGCCGGTCCGGCTGGTCTTCGAGGTTCCCGGCGCCGTCTCGGTCTCGAAGGAGCCGGTTGTGCAGCCGCTGCGGATCCTGGCCGTATTCAGCACCCCGTCAGGGGGAACTGCGCTCGATCTCCGCCGCGAACGCCGCATAATGGAACGGCTCGCCGCGTCCCGTCCCGAGGCCGTTGACCTGCACGTCGTTCAGTACGGCAGCTCACCGGAACGGCTCGGCGCGCTCCTCGCCGACCCCCGAGGCTGGGACATCGTCCACCTGGCCGGCCATGGCGGGCCCGGCGAACTCGTGCTAGAGACCGCAGCCGGTGACCCGCGCCCCGTCCGGTCGAGTGAGCTGGCCGGTTTGCTCCGCCCCGCCCGTCCGCGCTTGAAGCTGCTCATCACCTCGTGGTGCTCCTCAGCGGCCGACACCGCCCTGTCCATGCTCGATCTGGACCCGCCCGACGATCTCCTCCCCGACAGTGCCGACAGCCCCGTCTCTGTCGGCTTGGCTCCGCGGCTGGCCACCCAGCTCGCGTGCACAGTCCTGGCCATGCGTCACCCGATCGGCGACAGCTTGTCGTCCCACCTCGCCGAACAGTTCTACAGTCGCCTGTTCACCTCGGCTACCGAGCCTTGGGAGGCCCTCATAGCCCAGGCCGTCACCCATTCCCTGCGCACCGTAACTCCCCTTCGCCCTCAATGGCTTGCCTCCCCGGTCCTGTTCACACCCCCTGCCCCGCCGCAGGCACCATCTCCGCCCGCGTCAGACCGCCCACCGGTCACATCGCAGGCAAAGGCCGACGAGTTTCTGGACCGATCCGATGTCGGCCAGTCGGATAGCCCGAGTCGGTCGGGCTTCCCTCTGCCGGAGGCGGGAGAGATGTTCGTGGGCCGGGTCGAGGCGCTGGCGCGCGCGGGGGCGTCAGATGCGGCGGTGCTATTCACGGGGATGCCGGGGGTGGGCAAGACGGCCTGTGCGCTGGAGATGGCGTACCTACGAGCCGGGGAATACATGCGGGCGGTGTGGTACCGCGCGGATGAAGTCGAAGAGGTTGCCGTCGGCGAGCGAGAGCTGGTCATCCTGGACGGCCTGGACTCGCCGTGGGACGAGCGGCAGTGCACGGTCGTCGCCGAACTAGCGCAGCGAGTGAAGGCGCAGGCGGGGCGACTGGTCGTGACCTCGCGCGGGAGACCCGCGGCTGAGCTAGCTGGGGTGATGATCGAGACTCTGCCGCCGCTCGGGGCCGGCGAGGCAGTGCTGATGGCCGCGGAGGACGGGAGGGTAGCGGGATCTGAGGCGCGGCAGCTGCTCGCAGCGGCGGGTGGCGTACCAGGCCTGCTTGCCGGTGTCACCGCACGGGAGGAGATCGTCGCATGGGCGAATCGCCGCATCGAGATGATGACGCGGGAACAGCGGATGTTCCTGGCGTTCCTATGCGCCCTGGAGTGGGCCGATCGGGACGGGGGACCGGCGATAGAGATGGTGTGGGACCCGGTGCGACGCGAACTCACCGGTGAGGACCTGGACGCGTCCGCCACGCCGCTCGTCGCGGAACTCGCCGCGCAAGGCCTGGCTGCTGCGGTCACGGCGCCATCCGGCTGGCTATCCGCCTGGGGCGCACAAATCTGCCCAGCCGTGCTGGAAGCTGGGCAGCAACTGCTGGACGGCGAGACCGAGCAGCTCGTCGTGTCGGTCGCGAATGATTACTGGACTTTCACACTGAACGAGTTGTCGAAAACAGAGCGTCACGGGCTCAGCCAGGCGGTCGTATACGCGGCCCGCAGACTGCTGCCCTACCGGATGCGGCTCGGTGACTGGCGCGGGGTGAAGGATGTTCTCGGCGTGATCTGGCAGCGCGAGTCCGCCCCGGACTTGGCCGCGACGGTGGGAGCAGCGCTGCGCCAGGCCGCCCCGGGCCCAGACACCGATGAGTCTGCCCTCGTCGCGCTGCTAACTGAGCTGGAGGCGCGCGCCAGCCAGCCCGAGACCGAGGCCGAGCTGGCCGAGGCCGTCGAGCGAGCCGCGGCCGACGGCGACTACGCGTTGGCCGCCGAGATCGGCACGCGCCTGGTGAATCTCCTACTGCTCGCAGGCCGGGCCGAACAAGCCCTCCCGTTGGCCGAACGGCTCCCGCAGTTCGGCCGCAGCGCCGGCCTCGACCGGGCCTACCTTCTGGGGCTGCGCATCCAACGCCCCCAGCTCCTTGTCGCCGTCGGTCACTTCGCTGAGGGCCTCGACGAAGCCCAGAGCCTGCTCAGACAGGTACCCCCGGGCCACGACGCCTGGCATGTCCGCGAGGTACTGCATAACATCGCGCTCCGCGCTGCCGTGAAGCTCGAACGTTTCCCCGAGGCCCTCCATCACTCCGACGCTATCGCCGCGAGTTTGAGCGCGCGGAGAGCCTCCGACCTGGATAGAGCCGAGGCACTGGTAAACACCGCGATCGTCCAACGAGAGTCTGGCCGTCCCGATCTGGCCAGGACACTGCTTCTGCACGCTCAAGAAATCCTCGACGGCGCGAAGAACGTAGAGGGTCTTATTGCGATCCGGGTCTCCCTCGCCGAGCTGGAGGCCCGTGAAGGCCGTCCGGATGAGGCTGTGCTGCTCAGCCGAGATGTCCTGCGCCTGCAATACTCTGGCCGTCCGATGGGCAATCCCTCCGCAGTCCGCGATGCCCACAACAACCTGTCGGCGCATCTAACCCGCGCAGGCCGGATCGATGCCGAGGCGATGAGCCATCTCATCGCCGCCACCATCATTGATGACCTGGCTGGTTCATGGCGGTACGCCGAGACCATCTTCCGGCTTCAGGGACTGGCCACCCGCTACGAGGACATGCCCGGCTCGATCGCCGAACTGGACGCCCAACTGGCGGCGACGCCAGGCGTCCGTTTCCGGGCGTACATAGCAACCCTGCCCGGCGGCGAACCAGCCGCCGGCCAGGCTCTGGAAGGACTGCGTCCCGTCGTACGCCATGCGGTACAGAGCCTGCTCTTCCAGTTGCTGGAAGGCGCCGGCCTGAAGGTCGGGTACGTCGACCTGGACGATCCGGCCCCTGAACCAGACGATCCGGCTCCTGAACCAGCAGCACCGCCCAGCAGGCTATCCCGGCTTGTCCGCCGGGGGTTCCTCCGCGGGCGGCGCTGATTCCGGAGGTGGCGCGGGCTCAGTGGGGCGGGCGGGCGGCCGCAGATGCATCATCTCGGTCGGCTGCCAGCCGCGCTGGCCGACCTCGTCCCAGGATGGTTCCCAGCCCTCCGGCAGATCCTCAGGCTCAGTCGGCTCGATCGGCTCGTTCACGCAGGCTCCTTTCCTCGGGTTCGGCGGGGCGGCCGTCGAAGAACTCGATTGACACAATCGAATCGCCGCTCAGCCACACACCCATGCTCTGCGGGTAGGGCTGGGCGAACCAGCCCTGCTCCTCGGTCCACTGCTGCTGCAAGTACAGATCACGCCCGCCGCTGTCGGACGAGGCGAACGACCGCGCACTGTACAGGCCATAGACGGTCCGCCCGTCGCTGAGGTGAACCCGGACGTAGGCCGGGAAACCCCGGCTGAAAACCCAGTCCCATGCCTGAGGCACCCGCGCCACCGACGACAGCCCGAGCCGAACAAGTACCGTCTTAAGCCATGCCGGGGACTGGACCTCGGCCAGCAGGGCCAGTCCCGCGCCGAGCACGGTCGGTACGATGACGAGGACGACCGCAGCCCAGAGGCCGATCTCTATCGCGTGCCCGGCCGGGCCATCCTTGACTATCTGTTCGACGAGCCGGACCGTCCAGGGCAGCGCCAGCAGATGGACGAAGATAGCCCCGGCCGCAGTGCTGGCGATGAACTCTCGCTCGCTGGGTGCTGGCCCTCGGCGGTTCCGGCTGTAGGCGGAACTCAGCAAGTAGCCAGGCATAAGCAAGATGATGGTTGCCCCGATGCCGGCGGCGAAGAAACTGATGACTGCCATGATGCCCTCACTGAGCGGTGAATCATCCTCGGCTTCAGTAGTGCACCCTATTTTGCGGCTCCGCGCGGATCTTGGCGGGCATGGCATCGCCGATGCCTTCCTCTTTGCCGCGTTCTGCCACGTTCGGCCCATCCGGATCTCCGAGCGCGATCCGCACGGTGACGCCCGCCCGGCCCTTATCGGCGAGAATCCGGAGAATCCCAGCGTCCTCGGCGAGGAACAGCGCGCTGTAGGCCAGGATGCCGCTACGGCTCCGGCCACCTGGTCAGCCGCTCCATCAGCCGCGCCACCCCGCTCATCCTTGAGGCCGTCGGCCACGTCCGCGCCAGAACCGCAAGCGCCTCATCGGGCAGCGGCGGCAGCTTACAGCTCATTTCAGATGAGATGTGAGGTCGCTCCAGTTCGGCTAGCCCGGCTAGGACTCCAGGGCCCAAGGCCCTGCCCGCCGCGGTCTTTTGGCCCCTGCCGCTGGCGTTGGGGGTGACCAGGCTCAAGAGAGGAGGCAGGAGAACGAGCCAGCGCAGTGAGCCTGGCGTGCGGCCCGGGCGACCTTG
>Ga0335081_10013012_pt1 | contig 13465 bp, 11 predicted proteins | sample Lox_Sample_35_FD_206713 | JGI IMG/M metagenome (GOLD analysis project Ga0335081, IMG submission 206713) | Soil microbial communities from Loxahatchee National Wildlife Refuge, Florida, United States - Lox_Sample_3.5 | ecosystem: Environmental > Terrestrial > Soil > Wetlands | place: USA...
CGCTGCGCATCGCCAACATCCTCAAGCGCGCGAGCCCGCCGCCGGCGCCGGCGGTCGAGTCGGTGCGCTTCGGTCCGTTCGTCTTCCATCTCGGGCGCGGCGAGCTGCGCCGCGGCGAGGAGGCGATCCATCTCACCGACCGCGAGCGCGACATGCTGCGCCTGCTCGCGGCGGCGCCGGGCGAAACCGTGCCGCGGCTCGCGCTCGCCGGCAACGGCGCCTCGCCGGGCGAGCGCGCCGTCGACGTGCAGGTCAACCGGCTGCGCCGCAAGATCGAGGCCGATCCCGCCAATCCGCTGTTCGTGCAGACGGTGCGCGGCATCGGCTACCGGCTGGTGGTGGCGACATGACGACGATCGACGCCGGCCTCGCCCATCTGCGCACCGCCGCGACGCGCGTCTCCGACGGCTGGGACCGTGCCAGCGGTTTCGTCAAGAGTCTGATGCCGACCGGCCTCTACGCCCGCTCGCTGCTCATCATCATCGTGCCGATGGTGCTGCTGCAGTCGGTCGTCGCCTTCGTGTTCATGGAGCGCCACTGGAATACGGTCACCCATCGCCTGTCCGCCGCCGTCACCCAGGACATCGCGGCGTTGATCGAGATCTACAAGGTCTACCCGCACGACGCCGATAACGCCCAGATCCGCAAGATCGCCGCCGAGCGGCTCGGCCTGCAGGTCGATTTCCTCCCCGCCAACGATCTGCCGCCGGTCGGTCCGAAACCGTTCTTCAACCTGCTCGATCAGGCGCTGTCGGAAGAGCTGCGCAAGCAGGTCGGCCGGCCGTTCTGGATCGACACCGTCGGCAACTCTTCGCTGGTCGAGATCCGCATCCAGCTCGACGACGCCGTCATGCGCGTGTTCGCCCGCCGCAGCGCCGCCTATGCGTCGAACTCGCAGATCTTCCTGTTGTGGATGGTCGGTACCTCGCTGGTGCTGCTCGGCGTCGCGATCCTCTTTCTGCGCAACCAGATCCGGCCGATCCTGCGCCTTTCCGAGGCGGTGGAGAGCTTCGGCAAGGGCCGCGAGGTGCCGAACTTCCGCCCGCGCGGCGCCCGCGAGGTGCGCCGGGCCGCTTCGGCCTTCATCGAGATGAAGGCGCGGGTCGAGCGCGCGATCGACCAGCGCACCACCATGCTGGCCGGGGTGAGCCACGACCTGCGCACCGTGCTCACCCGCTTCAAGCTCGAGCTCGCGCTGATCGGCGACCAGCCCGAGGTCGAAGCGATGAAGCGCGACGTCGACGAGATGGCCCGCATGCTCGAGGCCTATCTCGCCTTCGCGCGCGGCGATGGCGGCGAGCAGGCGGCGCAGATCGACATGGAAGCCTTCCTGCAGGAGCTCAAGGCCGATGCCGACCGCGGCGGCCGCACCACCGCGGTGGTCTTCCACGGCTACCCGGTGGTGACGGTGCGGCCGAACGCGTTCAAGCGCTGTCTCGGCAACCTCGTGTCGAACGCGGCGCGGCACGCCCATGCGATCGCCATCACGGGCAGCCGCGACCACCGCTATCTCACGGTCACGGTCGACGACGACGGGCCCGGCATCCCGGCGCATCTGCGCGAGGACGTGTTCAAGCCGTTTCTGCGCCTCGACGACGCGCGCAACCAGGACGAGGGCGGCACCGGGCTCGGCCTCGCCATCGCGCGCGATATCGCGCGCTCGCACGGCGGCGACATCACGCTCGGCGAGAGCCCGCTCGGCGGGCTGCGGGCGGCGGTCCGGGTGCCGGTGTAGTCGGCCTCACCATCTCCACCGCCGTCATCGTCCGCGCAAGCGGACGATCCAGCACGCCGCAGCGGATCGATGGGGCACCAAAGGCGTTGCATTCACGCCGGTTGTGATCGCTGGATCGCCCGCTTGCGCGGGCGATGACGCCGGTGATTGGGGCAATGATGCTTGAGAACTACGCCCGCACCTCGCGCAGGAACGTGCCGACATGCGCCTTGAGCGTTTCGCTGCTCTTGGTGAGCTGGGTCGCGAAGGCGAGCACCGTGCCCGCCGCCTTCCCGGTCTGCTGTGCGGCGCCGCTCACGCCGGCGATGTTGGCGTTCACGTCGGCGGTGCCTTTCGCCGCCTGCGACACGTTGCGGGCGATCTCCTGGGTGGCGGCGCCCTGCTGCTCGACCGCCGAGGCGATCGCGCTCGCGTTCTCGTTCACCTTGCCGATCGTCTCGGTGATCGTGCGGATCGACTGCACCGAAACCTTCGTCGCCTGCTGGATCGCGGCGATCTGCCCCGAGATCTCGTCCGTCGCCTTGGCGGTCTGGTTGGCGAGCGACTTCACCTCCGAGGCGACGACCGCAAAACCGCGGCCGGCCTCGCCGGCGCGCGCCGCCTCGATGGTCGCGTTGAGCGCGAGGAGATTGGTCTGCCCCGCGATGTCGCTGATCAGCTGCACGACCTCGCCGATCGTCTGCGCCGCATTGGCGAGGCCCTGCACGTGCTCGTCGGTCGCGTTCGCCTGGGCGACCGCCTCGCCGATGATGCGGCTCGACTGGGCGACCTGCTGGGAGATTTCCCGCACCGAGGATGAAAGCTCCTCGGTCGCGGTCGCGACCGTGCTGACGTTCTGGGAGGCCTGCTCGGACGCGCTCGCGACCGCCGTCACCTGACGCGAGGCCTCGTCCGAGGTCGCCGCCATCGTCTGCGCCGTCGTCTGCAGCTCGGCCGCCTGCGAGGTGACCCCCTCGATCACGGCGCCGACGCTGGCCTCGAACTTGTCGGCGAGGTCGCGCATCAGCTGCTGACGTTCCGTCTCCGAGCGCGCCTTGTGCGCCTCCTGCTCGGCGCGCAGGCGCTCGGCGTCGAGCATGTTGTCCTTGAACACCTGCACGGCCGCGGCCATCTCGCCGATCTCGTCCTTGCGGTCGGCATCGGGCACCTCCGCCGCCGTATCCCCGGCGGAGAGCCGCTTCATCGCCGCCGTCATGCGCCGCACCGGCCGCGAGATGCCGCGCCCGAACGCCCAGGCGAGCGCGATGCCGACCACGAGCGCCGTCCCCGAGGTCGCGAGCACCGTCAGGCGCATGTTCGCGGTCTCGGACGTCATCGTCGCCATGGTGGCCTGCTGCGTCTTGGTCGCGCCCTCGCTCATCGTAGCGGCGAGCTTGTCGAGCTCGTTGCCGACGGCGGCTACGGCGGCGTACGCCTTGACGATGTCTGCGGTGCCGGTGAGCGCGTCGTTGAACGCCTTGGTGAAGGGCGCCACCAGCTCGTCCATCGCCTTGAGCGAGACGGCGAGCGCTCCGTCGTTGTCGAGCTTCGCGACCGCCGTGCGCTCGCGGCCGTAGCGATCGAGCTCGATCGCGGCGGTCTCCGCGTCGTCCGCGATGCGGGTGCCGGCGAACCGCGCCAGCGCGGCGAGCGCCGCCTGCAGCGCGCGGTCCATGCGGAACGACGCCCGCGCGAGGTCCGGCTCGTCGGCGACCTTCATGGCGATCGCATAGCCGGCATTCGACAGCCGGGCGCCGTTGCTCGCCACCGCCGCCAGGTTCTTCTGGCGCTTCTCGACCTCGCCGATCATCGCCTCGGCGCGCTCCTGATACTGCTGGGTCAACGTCGAGGCAGCCTGCGCCTGGTCCGGAGCGACCGACGCCACGGCGGTGGCCGCCGCCGATATCCGCTTGAGATTGTCGCGCAGGCTGACCAGCATGTCGCCGCTTTCGGTCCGCAGGTAGTTGATCAGGGTGCGGCGCGTCTCGTTGACGGTGAAGCCGAACTGGGCGGCGGCCTGGGCCGCCTCGGCGCCGCGCGCCGCGCTCGCCGCATCAGCCTCGACGGTTGCGGCCCCGCGCAGCGCGAGGCCGGACGAGGCGGCGAGCAGCAGCAGCACCACCGCAAAGCCGGCGGAAATGCGTTGCGCGATCGAGAGGCGGGTCAAGAAGGAGAGAGAGGTCATGGCAACGGGTCCGATGGTTACTTGACGGCGCGGATGCGCTCGATGGTCTTTTCGCCGAACTGCTTGGCGGCCTCGGCGCTGGCGGGTTGCGCGGCCTTCTCGAAGGCGGCGCGGTCGACGGAGGTGACGACCTGCATGCCGGTCTTTTTCAGCATGTCGACGCCTTCGGCCTCGGCTTTGGCGGCCGCAACGCGCGACTCCGCTCCGCCCGCCTTGGCGGCAGCGACGAAAATGCGCTGATCCTCCTCGCTGAGCGCCTCCCAGGCCTGCGGCGACATGACGATCGCGGCCCAGGAATAGACGTGGCCGGACAGCGTCAGATATTTCTGCACCCGCTCGAAATGGGTGGCGATGATCACCGCCAGCGGGTTCTCCTCGCCGTCGAATTGGCGCGTCTGCAGGGCGCCGTAGAGCGCCGGAAACGCCAGCGGCTGCGCGTCGGCGCCGAGCGCCTTGAAGGCCGCGATCATCACCGGCGACTGCGGCACGCGCATCTTCAGGCCGTTGAGATCCTCGGGCCGGTCGATCGGCCGCTTGGAGTTGGTGATGTGCCGCATGCCGTTCTCGCCCCAGGCGAGCCCGACCATGCGATAGCCCTTGAACTTGGCCAGATATTCGTCGCCGATCGGACCGTCGAGCGTATGATGCGCGTGTTCCGCGTCGCGAAACAGGAATGCGACGTCGAAAATCCCCATCTCGGGGATGATGCCCGAGAACGGCGCGTTGGTGATGAAGCCGATGTCGAGATGGCCGAGCTGGACGTCGCGGATCATCTCGACCTCGCCGCCCGCCGCGGCGTTCGGATACATCTCGATGCGATAGCGGCCGCCGGTCTGCTTGGCGACCTCCGCGGCCATGCGCTTGGCGCCGGCGCCGAGCTGCGAATCCTTGGTGAATAGGAAACCGATGCGCAACACGTGCTCTTGCGCGGCTGCCGGTGCGCCGAGCGCAACGGCCAGCAGGGCCGCCGCGGCGGCAAACGACAATCGTGGCCTCATGGGGGCACTCGTTCCGACAAGTTTGATGGGGGTGATTGGTGATTAACGGCGGTCCATTAAGGTCGGCTTAAGTCGCGGCCGTTTCGCGGGCAACGCGCGACGGCGGCCAGTATCGGCTAGGTATTTTTACGCATTGGTGCCGCCACGATCGCACGCGCGCGCGACGCCAAACATGTGTCTGGCGTCGGGTTAGTTGACGGCGCGGATGCGCGCGATGGCCTTCTCGCCGAATTGCTTGGCGGCCTCCGCGTCGGCGGACTGCGTGGCCTTCGCGAAGGCGGCGCGGTCGACCGAGGTAATGACCTCCATACCGGCCTTTTTCAGCATCTCGACGCCCTCGGCTTCGGCCTTCGCGGCGGCCTCGCGCGATGCGACGCCGCCCGCCTTGGCGGCCGCGACGAAAATGCGGCGGTCGTCTTCGGACAACGCACTCCACGCCTGCGGCGACATGATGAAGACCGCCCAGGAATACACGTGCCCGGACAGGGTCAGATATTTCTGCACCTTTTCGAAATGCGAGGATGTGATGACGGGGAGCGGGTTCTCCTCGCCGTCGAACTGGCGCGCCTGCAAGGCGGCGTAGAGCGCCGGAAAAGCAAGCGGCTGGGCGTCGGCGCCCATCGCCTTGAACGCCGCGATCATCACCGGCGATTGCGGCACGCGCATCTTGACGCCGACGAGGTCCTCGGGCCGGGCGATCGGTCGCTTGGAATTGGTGATGTGCCGCATGCCGTTCTCGCCCCAGGCGAGCCCGATCATCTTGTGCTCCTGGAATTTCGCCAGGTATTCGGCGCCGATCGGGCCATCGAGCGTGCGGTGCGCGTGCTCCGTGTCCCGAAAAAGGAAGGAAATATCGAAGATGCCCATCTCGGGAATGACGCCGGCGAGGGTCGCATTGGTGACGAAGCCGAGATCGAGGTGACCGAGCTGGACATCGCGGATCATCTCGACCTCGCCGCCCGCCGTTCCATTCGGGTAGATCTCGATGCGGTAGCGGCCGCCGGTCTGCTTGGCGACCTCGGCGGCCATGCGCTTTGCGCCGGCGCCGAGCTGCGAATCCTTGGCCAAGACGACGCCGACCCGCAGCACCTGCTCCTGCGCGGCGGCCGGCGCGCAGAGGGCGGTCGCCAGCAGGGCAGCCGCGCCGGCACGCAAAAATCGTGAGCTCATGGGATCGTCGTTCCGACAAATTTTGCTGGGGCCGAGCGTGAATTATCAGCCGGCGATTAAAGTCGGCCTAAGGGGTTGCGCGGATCACGGTCGCGAAAAAGCGGAGCTGATGCGAAAGCAGTTGGGCTGAGGTTCCCGGTCGCGTCGAAATTGCGCGCGAAGCATCGGTTCCGTATCTTTACGTATCGCCACCGCGGCATGTCGGCAACTTTCGCTACCGTTTGATCCCGGTCAAATTCGCCGCTCGACATCGCAACCCTGCAATCTTCTCTTACCCCCTCCTCCCGTAGTGGCGGGTAAACGCGCGCATGCCTCTGCATTCAAGGGTCCGTGAACGGCGCTGCAGAAGCCAGGCCGGCTTGCTAAGTTGCGTGTCATGACCGAGCCGGGCTTCACCTTGTTCGACACCGCGATCGGACGCTGCGGCATCGCGTGGACGACACGCGGCGTCCTCGCGGTCAATCTGCCGGAGGCGGACGAGCGGCGGACACGCGCGCGCGTCATGCGGCGCTGCCCGCGGGCGCGCGAGCAGGCGCCGCCGCCCGAGGTGGCGCGCGCGATCGACGGCATCGTTGCGCTGCTGCGCGGCGAGCCGGCCGATCTCACCGGCGTCGCGCTCGACATGGCGGCGGTGCCGCCGTTCAACGCCCAGGTCTACGCCGTCGCGCGGACGATCCCGCCCGGGCGGACGATCACCTATGGCGAGATCGGCAAACGTCTCGACATCGCGGGTGACGCACGCGAGATCGGGCAGGCGATGGGGCAGAATCCGTTTCCGCTCATCGTGCCGTGCCATCGCGTGGTCGCGGCCGGCCGCAAGAGCGGCGGCTTCTCGGCGAACGGCGGGGTGGTGACGAAACTTCGCCTGCTCGCGATCGAAGGCGCCGAGGTCGACGGCACGCTGCCGCTGTTCGAGCGCGCGCCCGGCCGGCCGGGCTGAGCAGTTACGACGGCACGTTCAGACGGTGCGGCTCATGCCGCGACGGTCGCCTCGTCGTCCGGCTCCTCGTCCCAGTCGCGCCGGCGCCGCCGCCGCGGCCGGCAGCCCGGCACGAAGCGGCAGAGATCGTCGAGGAAGCCGACCCAGCGCGCGCCGCGCCCGAGCGCGCGGTCGAGCGCCGCCATGGTGCGGGCGTGCCCTTCCTCCTCGTCGTTGACGAAGGTGCGCAGCACGCGCGCCCACAGGAGCGCGAGCCCTTGCGCGCGCAGGGCGCCGCGCGGTCCCGACGCATGGATGTCGGCAGCGGTGAGCATCCATTGCTGCGAGCGCACCGCGAGCGCGTTGAGCGCGAGCGCGAGCGGCGGATTGCGCCGGGCCGAGCGCAGCAGCGAGCGTATCGCCTCCTTGTGCGGCGCCAGCGCCTCGATGCGGCGCATCAGCACGTCGAACAGCCGCTCGCGCGGCGGCTCCTCGGTCATGTCGCCCTCGCCGCCGTCGAGCACGGCGCGGTCGATCGCCCGCACGTGGGCGGCATAGACCGCGAGCGTCGAGCCGAACTCGCCCCGCATCGCGCCGAGTGAGACGCCGGCGCGCGCCGCCACCTCGGCAAGCTCGATCTGCTCGAACGATTTCTCGGCGAGCAGCGCCATGAAGGCGGCGATGATCCGCTCGCGCTCGGTGCCGGTCGGCGGGGTGGGCGTGTCGCTGTGCGCGCGGGACGGTCTGCGGGCCATGGCTGCCTCCGGTGCGGTTTTGTCCTGGTTGGAATGTAGGACACGGAACCCGGCGGTTCCAGGGCAGGCGACTTGCCTCACTGCCTGCGCTACCCGGCAAGCTCCTTCGAGCGGCGAGTGGCGGCGGCGACCGCCCTCTCCATCAGCGCATCGAGGCCGTCGCGACCCATGAGCACCTCGAGCGCGGCCGCCGTGGTGCCGCCCGGCGAGGTGACGTTCTGCCGCAGCGTTCCGGCGTCGACCGCGGCGCGATGCATGAGTTCGCCCGAGCCCGCGACGGTCGCGCGCGCGAGCCGCGCCGCGAGATCGGCCGGCAGGCCGGCGGCGGCGCCGGCCCGGGCGAGGCTCTCGGCGAGCAGAAACACATAGGCGGGTCCCGAGCCCGAGACCGCGGTCACCGCGTCCATCAGCGCCTCGTCGGCGATCCATTCGACCGCGCCCGCCGCGGCCAGAATCCGATCGGCGAGGTCGCGCTGCGCACCGCTCACCTTCGCGTTGGCGACCGCGACCGTGATGCCGCGGCCGACCGCGGCCGGCGTGTTCGGCATGGCGCGCACCAGCGCGGCGCCGGGCAGCATCGCGTCGAGGAACGCGAGCGTGCGCCCCGCCATGATCGAGATCACCACGGTGTGGCCGCGGATCAGTCGCGCCAGCGGCGGCAGCGCCGCGGCTGCGACCTGCGGCTTGACGGCGACCACGATCGCCGACGGCGCGATCGTGTCGAGCGACGGATTGATCCGCAGCCCGCGCTCTCCGAGCGTGATGATCTCGGGTGCCGGCTGCGGCTCGAGCGCGACCACGTTGCCGAACTTGAGGCCGAGCCGGTGCCAGCCCTCCAGCATGGCGCCGCCCATTTTTCCGGCGCCGACCAGCAGAAGGGTGCCGTCGAAATCAGCGAGTGTTGCGTGGTCCATCGGGCCCTCGGGACGCGAATAGCGAATGGCGAGTGGCGAATAGTAATGCGATCTATTCGCTATTCGCCACTCGCCATTGGCGGGCCCGCGGGGGCCTCACGCCTCGCCCGAGGTCTCGAACATGATGGCGTCGATCGCCTCGTTCGCGCTCTTGCCGGCCCACAGGACGAACTGGAACGCCTGGAAGTAGCGCTCGCAGGCGTCGAGCGCGGCGCCGAGCGCCGACTCGCATTGCGCCCGCGACGCCGAGGTGCCGCCGGTGAGCAGCAGGGCATGGCGGAACATCACCAGCCCGTCGTTGAACCAGACGCCGAAGTGGCCGATCCACAGCTGCTCGTTCACCCTGGCGGTGAGCTCGATCATCTCGTTGCGCCGTGCCTGCGGCACCTTGAGCTCGAATGCGCAGGCGAGATGCAGCGCCTCGATGTCGCTCATCCACGTGAACGAGACCTGGTAGTCGGTCCATTTGCCAGCGACCACCAGCGTGACCTCGTCCTCGCTCGCGCGCGAGAACGACCAGTCGTGCGTCGCCGCCATGCGCTCGACCACGTCGATCGGGTTGACATGCTCGGTTGCCGCGAAGTCTGTCAGGGACATGCCGTCTCCCACCATGCTGCCGCTTGATCATGGGATGCACACGCATCCAACGCTCACGCGACCCGACGGTACGGCCGCCTCGACGAGGCCTGAGTCGAGACTTCGGGCGGGCTGTTATGACGCAGCCTTCCCCCCGCCCCGGCGCATTGACCGGCAAGGGCCGAATCACTTACGCGGCCCACTATAACGAGCCGGACTCCCCTCGCCAAAACGGCTTGATGCTGGGAGTGATCGAAGATTCGCGTGAATCGCGCAATGCCGCGCGAATCGCCGTCCACAGCCATGTTTCTGCGACAAGATGACTCGGAAAGCGGCGCCAAGCCGCGAATGGGGAATGGCGAATAGCGAATAGGAGAACAGAAGGAGTCCGCTTCTCTATCCCCTATTCGCTATTCGCCAACTCGCCCTAATCAAACAGGCTCGACACCGACTCCTCGGCGGCGGTGCGCGCGATCGCCTCGGCGATCAGGGTCGCGATCGACAGCACCCGGATGTTGTCCGCCACCCGCACCGCCTCGGTCGGCTGGATCGAGTCGGTGATGACGAGCTCCTTGAGCCGCGAGGCGGTGATGCGCGCGACCGCGCCGCCCGACAGCACGCCGTGCGAGATATAGGCCGACACCGCGGTCGCGCCTTTCTCGATGAGGGCGTCGGCCGCGTTCACCAGCGTGCCGCCGGAATCGACGATGTCGTCGACCAGAATGCAGGTGCGCCCCTCGACGTCGCCGATCACGTTCATCACCTCGGATTCGCCCGCCCGCTCGCGCCGCTTGTCGATGATCGCGAGCGGGGCGTTGATGCGCTTGGCGAGGCCGCGCGCGCGCACCACGCCGCCGACGTCGGGCGACACCACCATCACCTTGGAGAGGTCGAACCGCTCGCGGATGTCGCGCACCATCACGGGCGAGGCGTAGAGATTGTCGGTCGGGATGTCGAAGAAGCCCTGGATCTGCCCGGCGTGCAGGTCGAGGGTCATCACCCGGTCGGCGCCCGCCCGGGTGATCAGGTTGGCGACGAGCTTGGCCGAGATCGGCGTGCGCGGCCCGGGCTTGCGATCCTGCCGGGCATAGCCGAAGTAGGGCACGACCGCCGTGATGCGCCGCGCCGACGAGCGCCGCAGCGCGTCGGTGATGATCAGCAGCTCCATCATGTGGTCGTTGGCCGGATACGAGGTCGACTGGACGACGAACACGTCGGCGCCCCGCACGTTCTCGAGGATCTCGACGAAGATCTCCATGTCGGCGAAGCGGCGCACCACGGCCTTGGCGAGCGGCAGCTTGAGATAGGCCGCGATCGCTTCGGCGAGGCGCGGATTGGAGTTGCCGGCGACGAGCTTGATCGCGCCGTTCTTGCCCGCCATTCCGGCCTCCTAACGCATCGTGCGCGGCAGGCCCGCCCGGACCGGCGTCCGGGATGGGTTTTTGCGTTCCGCGACCAATGCGACCAACGAACACTCCTCAGCGCGGCCCCCGTGCGGCCGGGCGGCGCCGTGATAACAAGGAGCCTATGCGGCTGGCAATACGACGGATTTCATTGTCCCGAGGCTTTTTCGGGCGCCGCGGGTTGCTCTACTGCGGGCGGCCTACGTAAGCGAGTGCGGCTGCAGGCCCGGCGTCGGCGACGTTCGGACCGCGCTCGGCCGGTGCGGCCGGCGCCGCGGCGGGGGGCGCGTTCGGGGCGCCCAGGAAGGCGGCGAGCTGATCCATGCCGTTCTTGGCGATCTTGCGCAGCACGCGGTCGTCGGCGGCCGCCCAGGTGCCGCGGCCGGAGCCGGCGGCCGGCTCCTCGCCGGTGATGCGCAGCGCCCGGTTCTGGTCGGCATCGTAGACGTCAAATGCCCATGCGATGGTGGTGGCGCGGCGCTTGCCGACCATCGCGGCCAGATAGCCGCGCACCCGGTACTGCGCCGCTCCGGCGCGCGAGACCATGGCGATCTGCCGGCTGGTCGCCTCGTCGTTCAGGTCCTGGACGAACTGGCGAAAGATGCTGTCGGGCGGGCCGTCGATCGAGTCGAACGCGACGGTCGGGCCGTGCACCGTGGCGGCCGCCATGGCGCCCTGTGGCGCCTGCGGCGCGGTCGAGCATGCGGCCAAGCCGGCGAGCGCGACGATCGTCGCCCCCAGCCGCGCCAGACCCAAAAATCCCCACGGCGCGCCGGCGGCGCGCCCGCTCCCCGTCATCTGCATCCGCATCCCTGCGCGGCCGGCAACCCTTTTGCGTCCCGAACCGCATCGTGAGCAGCGGTATTGGGTTGCTCGGGCCGATCATGAATCCGTAGCCGGTCTTTTGGCCGCGGTCCAGCGCGTTAACGGGCGGTTAACCATGACAATCGATTTGCGTCGCCGCCGCTCGGCCGTGCGGGCGCGCAACCATGGTCGCGCTGGCGCCGAGCGCCACTTCGCCGAGCCAACATTTTGTAGCCTTGTTTCCTGCCCTCACTTGCAAGACGCGGCGTCCAGGCGGGACACGTCACATGCGAATGCATTTTGTTGCTCTGATCTTGGCGGCCCTTCTTCTGGTCGCACCCGTCGTCGGACCCGACGGATCGTCGCAGGTTCTGGCGCAGGAGCCGTCAGCGCGCGCGCAGGTCAGCGCAGACTGGACCGGCGAGAAAATCGATCTGGCGCAGCTGTTCGATGCGGTCGTCGATGCCGTCGATAAAGACTTCTTCGATCAGGCGGCGTTGAACCAGGGCCATTGGCGCGAACGTGCGCAAGCCATGCGTCCTGCGGTGCTCGCGTCGCCGACCATTGGCGATGCGGTTCGGCAGATCAACGCACTGCTGGCCCAGCTCGGCGCCTCGCATACCGCGCTTTATACCCCGAACGACGAGCAATATTACGTTCTGCCGGATGTCCTCGGGACCTTCACGCGCACGCCGATGCGCGATTTGATCAATCGGCGGTTCTGGGGCAGCGGACCCTACTATCCGGGCATTGGCGCTTTCACCCGCAACGTCGATGGACGGAATTTCGTGGACGGCGTGTTGGAGGGCTCGCCGGCCGATAGGGCTGGCTTGAAATTCGGCGACGAGATCGTGTCGGTCGACGGGCGCCCCTACGGCCTGATCGAATCGTTTCGCGACAAGATCGGCTCGACAGTGGAGTTGATGATCCGCCGCACCGCGGGCGCAGCACCCGAGCGGGTGATGGCCGCCGTCATTCCAGTCCGGCCCGTGCAGGCATTTTCGGATGCGACCGAGGCCAGCGCGCACGTGATCGAACGCAACGGGCGTCGTATTGGCTATCTCCATGTCTGGGCGCTGGCGGAATCGAACAGCTTTACGACTGCACTTCGTGAACTCGATCCGTGGCCATTCGCATGCACACACGAAAAGTGTCTGCGCACGGACGGTTCGTCGCAGCCGATCACGGAAGAAATGCCCAACTCTTTGGACGCTCTGATCGTCGACTTGCGCGGCCGTGTGGGAGGCAACGTGGGGGTTGCCGGTCAATTGCTGAAACAGTTGGATGGCGACAGCTATTGGGGAACTTGGCAGGCATTTTCACGCTCGGACGGCGCACGCCTTCCCGTGACGGGCCAACCGTCATTCCGAGGCCGTTCCGCCATGTTGGTCGACGCGCACACGCGAAGCGCGGGTGAAATCGTGGCTTACGGATACAAGCGCAGCGCCTTTGGGCCGCTGTTCGGCACGCGGACGGCCGGCGCCGTCCTGTCGGGCGCGCTCCATCCGATGCCCGGCGACCTGATGCTCTATCTCGCGATGGCCGGGCACGAGATCGACGGCCATCGCCTGGAAGGCGCGGGCGTCGATCCGGATTTTCGCGTCGAGCAGCCGCTTCCATATGCCCAGGGCGTCGACCCGGTGCTGGATGCCGCCGCCGATTTCCTCTCCAGCGCCAAGGCAAAGTAAGCGCGCACGAGAATTTGGTCCCGGCTTACGCGAGCGCGATCGCGTTGATGTGGCGGCCGTAGTCGGGCTCGCCGCGATGGGTGGTGCGGCGGAAGCTGTAGAAAAGGTCCGGCTCCGCATAGGTGCAGCGGCCGAGATCCGCGACGTGGAAGAGGCCGGCCGCCGCGAGCCGCGCCGCCACGTAGCCGGCGAGGTCGAACATGGCGTGGCCCGGCCGCGCCGCCGGCGCGAAGAAGCGCGCGTTGGCGGCGTCGGCGGCGCGGAATTTGTCCACCAGCTCCCCGCCGACCTCGTAGTTCGGCTGGCGGATCATCGGCCCGATCGCGGCGACGATGCGCG
>Ga0335081_10013013_pt1 | contig 13464 bp, 13 predicted proteins | sample Lox_Sample_35_FD_206713 | JGI IMG/M metagenome (GOLD analysis project Ga0335081, IMG submission 206713) | Soil microbial communities from Loxahatchee National Wildlife Refuge, Florida, United States - Lox_Sample_3.5 | ecosystem: Environmental > Terrestrial > Soil > Wetlands | place: USA...
TGGAACAATATTTGAGATGCCTCGGCTTTGAAGTATAAGTGGCTAGTCTTAACTGTAACAACCATCGGCGTTCTAATGGCAGGAATCGACGCGCGAATAGTCATAATCGGCCTCCCCCAGGTCATTCACGCCATCGGAGCGGATGCTGAACAGGGAATCTGGATAAGCCAAGCATACATAATGGGCACAATCGGTATCCTTCTTCTTACAGGACGCTTCGCCGACCTCTATGGCAGAAAACGAGTATACACAAGCGGCTTCCTAATCTTCACCATCGGCTCTACATTAACCAGTCTCTCAACGAATCCAATTCAGCTCATAATTTTCCGTATCATCCAAGGCATGGGGGCAGGAATCATACTTACTAGCAGCATAGCCATAATCACCGACGCTACCCCAGCAAACGAACTCGGCTACTCCTTAGGCATAAACAACCTGGGATTCAGATTCGGCGCCATGGCAGGCCTAACCTTAAGTGGCGTAATAATCACATTTTTTGGCGATTGGCGAGCCCTATTCTACATCAACATACCCGTAGGCATAATCGGAACAATATGGGCTCATAAAACCATCAAGGAAACACCATCTCAAAACCACCAAGGCAAAAACAAGTTCCTTGGCATTGACTGGACAGGCTTTGCATTATTTACAATCTCGATTTCAACCCTACTTCTTGCCTTGACTTTTGCTGCATATGGTATCGGAAGCCAAACACTAACAGCATTATTTTTGGTCATGAGCATAACTTCATTCGCAAGTTTTCTTTTCCAAGAATATCGATGCCTAAGACCTTTAGTCAACTTTAAGCTTCTAAAGATTCGTCAATTCGCTGGAGGCCTCGTAGCCCTGTTGATCAACGGACTTGCCTGGGGCGCTGTATTGGTACTTTTGAGTTTTTATTTTCAACTCGTCTTGGGCCTGAGTCCATTGGACGCGGGTATACGCATCATCCCCTTTGACATCGCCTTTCTCGTTGCGGGACCAATAAGTGGAAAACTTAGCGACCGTTACGGCCACTTACCCTTCACAACAAGTGGCATCGCACTCTCCAGCCTCTCACTCTGGCTGTTTTCAACAGTAAGTATGACAACATCCTACCTGACCGTTTTAGCTTACATGGTTTTTTTTGGCTTGTCTATGGGTCTTTTCAGTAGTCCCAACATGAGCGCAGTCATGACCTCGTGCCCTGCAGACGAACGAGGCGTAGGCTCAGCAATACGCTCAACCTTCCTAAACGTGGGCTTCGTAGTCAGCCTAAACCTAGCAGTACTAATCATGAGTCTAACCATCCCATACGCCCTAGTGACTCAAGTAGCCGCAGGATACACTACAACCCTTTCCACAAGCAAAGAAATGTTCCTCCAAAGCATAAAAACAACCTACCTATGGCTAGCATTCGTAAACGCCTTTGCAATAATCCCTTCAATTCTAAGAAACAAAATAAAAGTGTAACAGCGTCAGAATGTGTCTAACTTACAAGAACCACATTTATAGTTAGGACAATGCGCCATACCTATCGTGTGCTGAAATGATATGCTGAAGGGATAAAAGAAATTTCGGTTACCAAGAGCCCTCTGTTCCATGGATCTCAAAATGCTCATCTGCCGCGACATGGTTGAACGTCATTTGTAAAGAGTTGTTTGTGCCATCATTAGATAATGTGTAACGGTCAGGACTTTGTATGTAATATTTCCAGATTAGTGAGATGTTTCCCCTCAATAAGTCAGTTGGAATAGTTATTTTGAAGAACACAGTTTTTTCAATCGATCCAATGAAGTCAATTGAAATATACTTCAAATCAGTTAAAGATGAGTTAGACAAGTTAACCTTTGGCGCAGAATTCCAGTTGGTTACAATAGTTATAGTGTAGGTTTTTTCTCCAACTGAAATAGGATAGGTGTATAATTTGCTACCTGTTGTTTCAAACCATAGCAGCCCAGCTGCCAATGATAAAATTAGGATTACAGTTATTACAGTTATCGTTAATGTCCTTCTATTCATAAGCACCGACTAGTTGATTTTTTGCTAAAAAGGTTTTCAGTAAGTTTGTTGATAAACATTCAGTAAAAATGATTGTTTCATGGATTAAACTAAAACCCTCTGATTTAGAGGTGGAATCGAATTGAACACTCGGTACAAGGAGGAACCATTTTCCTCTAACTCTATTTTCCTCTATGTACAGATTTAAGACTTATCATCAAAGAAAACTTAAAAACTACACTTAAGAAAATGATTTTTCAAATCCACGTGCCAACATTATGAACTCTGCAATACGTATTCCTAATCCAAAAAAGAAAATCGTAAAAACATTGCTCCATACTTGTAGATTTGTATCCTGCAATACATTCTGGTTGATGTAGGTTGACTACAGTCACATAGGTTTAAAATGGGTTTCATATAAAATGGGTCTTGAGGGACTTTCTTTGAACAGAAGGGGCCCCAAGCCACTTGAAACTAAAGAAGGAATGTATCAATGTCCAACTGACAGAGAAATCTATCCCACAAAAAAAGATTATGAACAGCATTGCAAGGAGAAGCATGAAAAAACAATCTTTTCATTTTTTCATCTGTTTTAATTTTCTTTAGCTGATTTAAGTTTCAAGTCACCAAACATTGAAAACAATCTAAGGCAACTTAACGGATTACTCAAGCTTTGCCCCAGACGTAGGGCATTCTAAGTTAGAACAGTTTTTAGCATTATTTGACATGTTTATACATTTCAGAAAATCAGAATTTTTAAGGATTGTTGAAATTCAGTTTTCGATGTTTTGCACTGCATTTTTTCTATGTGTTTCGGATTGCTTTTATTTCAAGGTTTGTTTCAGCTGCAGGCTAAGTGTTCTGTTTAGCTATTTTAAGCTTAGTTTAAGCTATTTCAATCCCCCTTTAATCGCAAACGGCAATTACAGAACAATCGGCACCACTACAAGCAAACCTGTGGAGATTACAGCTAAAAAATAACTTGGAAACCGGACATCTCAGGCAACTACACAGTCATAGTAAGTTCAAATGCAAAAGACTTTAGTTTGTCAGTTATAAATCACGTGATTGGACTATAGCGGCTAAAAAAATTAGGTTAAATCTTTAGCAATGTTCAGGTTGCGATTTTTTTGAATCTGTCATATGAAGAAAGGTAGCCTTGCCCTTCGATAGTCATAACGTATTTGCCGTTGTCCTCAGTGAGCATGCTTTGGGCTGTGAGAATTGCCAAGTAGGATTCTGCTTGCACATCATTCAAACCAAGCCGATTCATAATTCTGCCTTTATCTTTTGAGGTCTCACAGAACCGGATAATATGAGACAGAAGATCTAATCGATTGCTAACAGCCAAATTTACTCACAATAAATTGATGGGGCAGGCGACAATTAAGCATGTGTGACTGTTGATCGACTGTAACAAAACATTTGTTTTGGTTTCAAGATGCTGGCTTGCTAAACTGAAAAGAAAAAAAGCAGTTAAACCAGTATTCAATTCGCAAACATAGTTTTCTTATTGTTTATTTAATGAAGGCATAAGGTTTGCGCCTAAGCCGATTGTCCAAATGAGGTTTGGGTAAACAATCATTCTTTCCATTCCGCCAACACCAATTCCCAAATAGCTTGGTCCCGTTGACGCAAAAAGAACAAGCGCCAAAAGCGATGCAACGCCCAACATAACAGAAAAGTACCTGAAAGGGCTCTTTGTGATTCTGTAACAAGCAATTGCAGCTATTGCACCAAAAACAAATGAAATGATCGCCGCGACAGAGTGAATAACAGGAACGCCATTAGCCAAAAATGTGTTTTCAGGAAATAATCCAACACCAATCGGACCTAAGCCCGCCAAAACAAACAAACCCGTAACCGCACCCAATCTAAATTCACGTTGAATAAAATATGCACCAATCAGAATCGTTAAACCCAACAAGATTATTGATGGATCAAAAATTATAGCCGAAGGCTTACTCCAAACTCCCAAATCACTAATGTAGTTTCCAGAGACACTGTAATTTGGATAAACCGCTTCCGCAACAATCATCGCCACGACAAATTGTAAACCGCCGACAAAAAGCAAAGCTCCAACAATCGTTTTGTTGTGAGAATCCATAATACAGATGCTCCTTGCAAAGTATTTAATGATTTTCTACTAGGCTTTTTTGTTCAGCATGCTTTAGGTTTGAAACAAAGTTGCAATTTTGGGGGGTCGACCACGGTTGAAAACGGTTAATAAACGCTTAGAATTGCTAAAGCTCGAAGCATCAGGTTTTTCTCAATCTGAGATTGTGAATGAATTAAGCTAAAACTAGCCTGTTCCAAGCGGGTTTTACTCAAAGATTTTGAGTCTCGTGGGGTTTGGCAACCTTTTTTTTAGGCCAGTTAAGGCTGAGCTGAATTTCAAAATATCTATTCTTCAGATGAGCTTCGATATTTTTTTTGTTCAGCAGGTTGCATTTTGCCCTGTTTCCATTCAGTCTCTAATCCATCAGCAGGTTCTAGATCTTTAAGGCTGATTTTATCAACTTCAGTTTCAGACTTAGGTTTAATAATGTTAGGAACATGATACATGTGAATTTCAGAATATGTTAAGAAACTTTGATAAGAGCGTTCCAAATTAAATTTTGATATCTCTTTGGAAGTTGATTTTTAGAAAGTCATCTGGATAGTTGATAGCGTTGAAGAATAGTGGTGACCCCGAGAAGGAAAGCGGTGAAATTGGTCCTACTGTCATGAATGGGTATTGTTTGTGGTTTAGACTGCTTTGTGGGTCTTTGAAGGATTGATATAACTTCAGGGCATCAAACTGGCCACCTATTATGTCTTTGAGGGCTAACCTTTCTACTCCCCAGCCCAAGCCAAATCCAAAAACGTAGATTCTGATCTGGTCCAAGATGTCTCTACTAAGACTTGAAAGCGTTTGGCTAATAAACATCCAACCCAACCCGTACTTTCTGGTAGTTCTTACAGCATCGACAAGAATTGCCTTAACTTTTTCTAAATATTCATTCTAAGACGGTTCTTTAGGAGCTAATCGGTGAGCCTCATCAATTATTACAAGAGAATTCAATAGCTCGTCTTTCCTGTATGCTTCCTGCGCTTTTTCGGTAATCCTTTCCAGAAACTCGGCTATTACTACTAGTTTCATCATATCGTTCCAGTAAATATCGGATGGAACGTTTTTCTCTGAAAGATCTATAATTATGATGTCTTGAGAAGAAGTATTTCCAACTCCATGGATTTTAGCAACCAAATCTTTGATTTTAGCCTTTGAATTTCCATCAAACCTGAATAAATTAGCAATTCCGACCCAAATCTTAAAGAAATCCTCTTCATCCGCGCCTTCTAATGAAGCTCGAACTCTTTCCCTCAGATCTTGTGATGTATAGATTTTTCTTAATACGTTATCTGTCTTTAGAGCATCCCAGATTCTATTGAAAGCTTCTCTAGTATTAGCCTGATAAGGTGGAATTGGAGAACCAAGAAGGGAATAACTACCTTTGGCTTTCAATAACGGTGTGCCGGAGATGTTGAATCAGCATTTAAAGCTTCTCTTTTAATTCTACCCGTAGTTACTAATGTTACCCCTGTTACTGGTAAATTATAAATATCAGATAAAACGAAAGAAGAAATGCCTTAAAAAAAGGGCTACATATAAAGGAGAAAAGAAATTGTTTAAAAAAATAACCACAATTATTGCTATAATTCTCATGATATCTATGACTTTCACCCTTATCGCTTTACCAAATGCTGATGCGCATACCCCTCCAGCAACCGTTCAAACTTATGCTTATCTCAGCGTCATGCCCAACCCAGTAGGCATAGGCCAGACGGCATATATCGGCTTTTGGCTAGACAAACTGCCGCCAACAGCATACCAGCAATACGGCGACAGATGGCACAACTTCACTGTGACAGTGACCAAACCAGATGGAAAAACTGAAACCTTAGGACCATTCACATCGGACGACGCGGGAGGAGCACACACGACATACGTGCCCGATCAACTCGGCAACTACAGCTTCATTTTCAGCTTCTCAGGAGAAACAGTACAAGGATCTAACCCCAGCCCACTTATCGGCACCTACAACTCTATTTTTGTAGGCGACTATTTTGCACCAAGTACAAGCGCAAAAGAAACACTCATCGTACAACAAGACCCAGTAACCCTTCCCTCGTCAAATCCACTCCCAACAAACTACTGGACACGACCAATAGAATCCTTGAATAACAACTGGTACTCAATTGGCGGAAACTGGCTTGGATACACCTTAGGATCAGGCGGAGGAGGAGCAGGAGGAGGCTACTACAATAACACTGAAAACTTCAACCCCTACACCACCGCACCTAACACCGCCCACATAATGTGGACAAAGCCATACTCATTCGGAGGCACAATAGGAGGAGAATTCGGCGGATCCCAATACGGCAGCAACTATAACTCAAACAACATGTACCAGCCAAAATGGGGCGGAATAATCATCAACGGAGTAGTCTACTACAACCTAGTTCCAGGCAGCACAGCAAACACAGCAGGATGGGTAGCACTAGACCTTAGAACAGGACAAACAATATGGACCAAAAACACCACAGCCGTACTAAGAACTGGCGAGCTGATAAACTACATATCACCCAACCAATATGGAGCCTTCCCGTATCTTTGGGCCTTGGAACCATCCAACTACTACGGCACAACATCAGGAGCATGGCAATACAATAATACTTGGGAAATGTATGACGCAATGACAGGCAACTGGATTCTAAACATTATTAATGGACCCACATCACCAGTGGTGATCAACTCTAACCTGACCATAAATATCGCGTTGATCCCAACCCTTGCAGATGACGCCTCAGGCAACCTAATTGGCTACTACGTTAACTCAAGCACCGCAAACCAATGGAAAGCACCTACGCTGGTCATGTGGAACTCAACGCTGGCCATAACTCAGTACGCCTACTTATCCGGTCGAAGCGTCAATACTTGGGTCTGGACACCGCCCCAAGGAGCAAGCATAGACTGGGGCCTAGGAATACAATGGATACAACCCCTTGCAACTAATGTTACAGCAACCAACGGAACCAGCATATCCATAAGCCCAGGCCTTAGCATTTCCAAATTAGCAAGCGACGTGCTGCTTATGACAAGCACGCCACAAGTTGGAAGCTACGCATGGGAGCCAGGATACGTGTTTGAAGCAGGCTACAGTGCAGTTGATGGACATTTGCTGTGGGGTCCAATAATGCGGGATGAAACGCCATGGTGTAGAATGACTCTAGCCGCTACCGCACTAAATGGAGCCTACTACGAGTTTAACATGGAAACGATGTCATGGAGAGCCTTCAGTATCCAAACTGGACAGTTAATATGGGGTCCAGTTGCACTGAACAACGCCAAGGATATCTACGGATACTACTCCCAGTCTGCAGTTGTCGCGTACGGCGGACTATACATGAGTGACTTAGGCGGATACGTTTATGGTCTGAACGCTACTACAGGAGCCATTATGTGGACTTTCTCTACTGGAAACGCAGGATTAAGTACGCCATACGGCGAGTACCCACTGTATAATTTGGAAGTCGCTGCCGACGGAAAGATCTACGTTTTAGGTGGACACTTATACAGTCCACCACTGTACAACGGCGCTCTACTATACTGTCTAAATGCTAGCACAGGACAACAAATATGGAATATACCGAGCTTTGTCATCACTAACCAGCCTAACTGTGCCATAGCGGACGGCTACTTGCTAATGCCAAACGCCTACGATAACCAACTATACTGCTACGGCATGGGACCAAGTCGAACAACAGTTAATGCACCGGGAACTGGTATAACAACAACTTCACCTGTAACAATAACCGGCACAGTCACAGATATCTCAGCGGGTTCGCAGCAAAACGCAGTTTCAGCAAACTACCCCAACGGCTTACCATGCGTGTCTGACGATAGCATGACTCCCTTCATGGAAGCGGTCTACATGCAGCAGCCAATGCCCAACAACATAACAGGAATACCAGTAACTATAAGCGTCTTGGATTCTAACGGCAACAACAGAGTTATGGGTACCACCACAACTAACGCTAATGGCTTTTACAGCTTAACATGGACACCAGACATCCCAGGCAACTACACAGTAACAGCGACCTTTGCAGGCTCTCAATCATACTATGGATCGTCGGCTAACACAGCCTTCTATGCAAGCTCATCCGGAATAACTGCATCTCCGCAACCAGTACAAGCACAGCCACCAGTTGAAATGTACTTTGCAATTTCTACAATCGCTATAATTGTTGCAATTGCCATCGGCTTTGCCTTAACCCTGTTAGCGTTCAGAAAACGACAGTGAACACAAAATTCCCCAAACCCTTTTCTTTTTTCACTTTTATTTTGCAAGAATTAAGAAGTCGTAACAAACCCTTCAATACCCAGTCTTTTTCCTCTTTGAGAGCTTTCGCTAAAAGATAATTAAATGCCGAAAAAAAAGAATAGACAAAATTAATTTTAAAAAGTTGTTTATGATGTATGAACTAGAGCTGGTTCTATTGGAGATGTTTGTGACTGTGTAGGATTCGATGCTGGTATTTGTTTTGCGGCTTTAGTGACGATGTCTTCTATTTGGGTTAGTAGTTGGGTTGGGACTTCTTTGATGTAGTTGAGTCCTTTGCTAAAGAGTAGTCCTGCTAGTGCTGATGCGAATGGGTTTACTGCAACATTTGCTAGGGGTGTGCCTGAGATGTTGAATCCTAAGGCTAAAGCAAAAGAGGCAAGGACCAAGCGTAGGAATTTTGTTTCGCTAAAAACTTCGCTTAGTTTTCATGAGAGTAGGGCTTTAAAATTGCCAAAGCAATTGCACGCAGTAAAAAAACTCCCGAGAGCCGCCATTCACATTCTCCTTAGAACACATAAACATCACTAGTAGATGAATACAAGTTTGAGGTCTATGTTTAACTATGTGGCACAAGAAATAAGTTAATGCAAATTTGATAGTTTTGAGGGTTTGTGTTGGGAATGCTGTGATGACCAGTTGGGCATAAGAATCAGATAGTGTGTTCGGAGACAACCAGTATGCCTCCACAATGCTCCAGGATTCTCCTGAAATCTGATGTAGTTGATCCGAAAAAACGAAACTTCAAAATGAAATTCGAGATTTAGGGTTGGCTAAAGAATTGGGGCAGTTTAGGGCATGGTTTAATTGAGAAGAACGTAAACAATTCGACATAAAAAACGGAAACATTAGGCAGCCCAATTCGACGGAGCCTAATAGAAAACTTGGGAACTGCCCACATTTACTTGCTTTCAAGATATTCCTTAACGTTTGGTATAATTTGAATAAATTGATTTACGGAGACTATCTGCGTGTTCTTATAACAAGCTATTTTGAGCAGGTGCTTGTTGCCGCTAACTATGTAATCTGCTTTTCCACTAAGTGCAGTGCTGAGGACTACATCGTCGTTAGGGTCTTCCAATATGACCTTGGAAATGGAGCGCACTGACACGATAGTTGCCTTTTTGACCAGAATCGAAATGAACCTGTCAATCTGAGAGCTTGTGACAGAAAATTTATCTCTCGAAATTACGTCAGCTAATTCTGCTAACATTTGACTAGATAATATTACTGTATGTTCATCTAACAATTTAGAGACAAGTTTTCTTGACTTTCCGTTATTAATCAATGCTGATACCAAAACATTCGTGTCAACTACGACTCGGGCCATTTTATGCGCCTATTTGGCCCGCTTCTCAATTCTATAAGTCTGGATCTCTTTCAAAATTTCTTTGTCAGAAACCTTCTTGCCCTTATTTTGTTTATCAATTTCGCTGAAAAGATCTTTTAGTTCCTCCCTCAAAGGTGGGACTTCAAGTTTGGTTACCACAATTTTATCCCCTGTTCGGTATACTATGAGTTTTGTTTTTGAAATTATGTTTAGTTCTTTTCGCAGTCGTTGTGGGATGACTATTTGACCTTTTGTTCCAACGATTGCAATCTCAGCTTCTTCTTGCCCCATTTTAATATCTAAAGTATAATTTTCATACTGACTGATAAAAGTTTTCTTCAATCACTTCACACACAAAAAAAGTTAAACAAACAATATACCAATGCGACAAAGGTGTCGCCCAAAATTACTCACAATTGAGCAATCATACATTAAATTTCTTAGCATTCCTATTAATGAGATCTCAAAAGAGACAAACCTTTGAGATTTGAATAAATTTAAAACTGCATCCCGCCTATTTTCCTTTTAACTGGTGTATGCAACTTGACCTTTCTAGTTACAAAAGCAGACGGCTCCAAACAGTTGTTTAATAGAGAAAAGATTGTGCAGACTTGCCTGAAGATGGGTGCAGATAGCTATGTTGCTGATGAAGTTTCAGGGCGAATTGAAAGAAGACTTTATGATGGCATTACGACTCAGATGATTCTAAAGTTAATTTTCACGTATATGAGGAAATATAAGCCCGGGGTCAGTCATCTTTTTGACTTAAAACAGGGCATAAGCTTGATGGAGCCTAAGCCGGAATTTGAATTGTTTATTCAGGTTTTGTTGGGGCATGCTGGTTTTGAGGTTACGCCTAATCAGGTTCTCCGTGGAAAATGCGTTGAACATGAGGTGGATGCAATTGCTATGAAGGATGGGGTTTCTTATTTTGTGGAGGTTAAGCATCATTTTAGTTATCATGCATTGACAGGGTTGGATGAGAGTCGAATTGCTTGGGCGGTGCTCGATGACGTATCAGAGGCTTATGCGGCTGGTTTAACCGATCTGAAAATTGACCGCGCCGTTATAGTTACCAATACCAGATACTCAGAACACGCAATAAGATACGGGAAATGCAAAAACCTCATCCAAATAGGATGGACATCACCTGAGCACTTTGGACTCGGAGAGGCTATTGAAAAAAACAAGTTGTACCCGTTAAGTTGCCTCAGAGGAGTTACACGAGAAGAAAGGCTGAGATTAGTTGAGGCGGGAATAGTTCTCATAAAACAATTACTAGCCCAAGATAGAGGCGCGATTGAGAGTAAAACAGGGTTACCCCATGCAACCGTAGAGTCCATCATTGAAAAAGCGAAGCACAGTGCAAACACACTTTGGGACTCTTAGTGAGACCATCTTCCCGCCCGAGTGTGCATTATTAAAATATGAATCTGTGTATTAGTAATGCACTTATTTTGAACTTACATTCACTAACTGCAACTTGACTTTTCGATGCTTCCGCTTCAATTGGTATGAGACTTGTAATGGAGAAATGGGCTTTTCCTATAGGCTGGGGCATCTAAAGACTTCATGTGGCTTCCGCATTGATTCTCTTCTCGAACGCATTCCAATTCCCAATTGAATCTACACCTAAATCAACTTTATCAAAACATTTGGTTAAATCAACCCAAACACGAAGAAAAAAACTGCAGAGAATAAATCAACAGCAAACCTGTGTATTTTTCTCTTAACTGGTGCTTGCAGAGCATTTGCGAATGTGGAATTTGCCTCCGTTCTAACAACTGGACAGCTTGTTCTTGGACTTAGCATCATATAAAACCGTTCATTATAGACTATTCAGGTGAATTGATTATGGTTCAGAAAGAAGTGTTGAAGAAAACAAAAACTTATGGTTTAATTGCTTTACTTTTAGCTATTGTTCTTGTGGCGATGATTTATGCTTATGGAAACACTGAGATTTCTCCTGGTGCACCTCAGCAGCCAGGGTCCTCTAAGGGAACTCAGGGGGCAATCTCTCAGGGAAACTTGGGCACACAAGTGATGGGAACACAAAGCTCGATGAAAACTTTTACTTCATATGATGAACTTAAAAACTTTTTAAACCAGAGCAGCAGCTCAAACCTGGGCAGCTCTGGCCGTTACATGTATACCACAGGGACTTTTAACGGGATGGCAGCACCTGCCGCCGTGCCAGCACCCACAACAGCACCTTCAACTTCACAAAGCGGATCAACTAGCTATTCAACAACCAACATCCAAGTTGCAGGCGTCGACGAAGCAGACACCGTAAAAACTGATGGTCAATACATCTACGTCATAGGCAACAATAGTCAAGTCGTCTACATTTTAGACGCCAGTTCTCAGAATCCACAAAACGCCAAGGTTCTGAGCAAAATATCCTTTGACAACGGTTCTCCGCAGGGAATTTATATTAGCGCAGACGGCAACAAACTTGCTGTAGTCGGAAGCAGCTATGTACCTTATCAGGCTTACGGGAGAGTTCTCGGGTTGTATCCGGCTGACATTGTGTTTCCCAGTTGGACCACAAGCTCAACTTTTGTTTACGTTTATGATGTGTCAAACAAAGCTAGCCCGGTGCTTTCAAGGAACTTCACTATGAGCGGCAGTTACGTTAACAGCCGAATGATTGGTAACTATGTTTACGATATAATCTCTGAAAATGCTTATTTGTTAAATGGATCTGTTTTGTTTCCAACGGTGTTCTCTGGACAGCAACCCTCTGCAGTGGCGCCTACAAGCATCTACTACGTTAATAACTCCGACACAGCCTACATGTACACAACTATAGTTGCCTTAAACATCGAAAACGATCAGGAGCAAGGAGTAAGCACAACTGTTCTTATGGGCAACGCAGGAACGATGTATGTGTCCCAAAGCAACATCTACTTAACTGATCAAGTATCCACCTATCAACCTGTAGAAACACCTTCTTCCGCGCCGTCTCAAACGGGTACAACTATTATGCCAATGCCGGTCATTCCTGTGCAGCTTTATTGGCAGGGAACCGCCATTTACCGCATCCAAATCTCAGGGTCATCTCTTACGCTTGCCGCACAAGGAAACGTTACAGGCACTGTTATGAGCCAGTACTCGATGGATGAATACAACGGGTACTTCCGCATAGCAACAAGCTCCTATGATTACTCCCAAACCAGCTATACGTCAACGCAACAGAATAACCTGTACATTTTAGACTCGAACCTGCAGGTTGTGGGAAAAATCGAAAATTTAGCCAGCGGGGAACAACTGCATTCAGCCAGATTCATAGGCGATCGATGTTACTTAGTCACCTTCAACCAAATTGACCCCTTATTTGTCGTCGACTTAACTCAACCCACCAACCCCATGGTCCTTGGCAACCTAACAATCCCCGGATACTCAGATTTCCTCCAACCCTACGACGCAACACATCTGATCGGCATAGGTCAAGATGTAAACGCCAGCATCGACGCAAACAAAATAGAAACTCCAGGAGACGTATATTACACCGCTGTTTTAGGTATGAAAGTATCCCTATTCGACGTAAGTGATGTTGCAAACCCGAAGGAAACTTCAAACATCGTCATAGGCGACAGAGGAACAACTTCAGAAGCCCTAACCGACCCCAAAGCCATCCTCTTCGACGCATCCAAAAACCTGCTAGTGCTGCCAGTTGAACTGTACCTATCAACCAACAGCACGGCTACCGCATCGCCGGGCTCCACAGGTACAGCAGGTAATGGAATAGCCGTTCCAGCCCCACCGCCA
>Ga0335081_10013014_pt1 | contig 13463 bp, 9 predicted proteins | sample Lox_Sample_35_FD_206713 | JGI IMG/M metagenome (GOLD analysis project Ga0335081, IMG submission 206713) | Soil microbial communities from Loxahatchee National Wildlife Refuge, Florida, United States - Lox_Sample_3.5 | ecosystem: Environmental > Terrestrial > Soil > Wetlands | place: USA: Florida...
CGCCAGGATCGCCGGCGCCGGCGCCGTGTCCCGTACCGCGCGGGCGGCCGCGATCACCGAAACCGGGCGGATCTAGACTCCGGGGCGCCTTCCAGCGACTCGCCGGGCTTCCGAACTCGCTCGCCGGTCAGCGTCTGGCTGGATCACACCAGGTAGCTGTCATCCCGGTCCAGGTCGCGGGCGTCACCGGGCGCTGTCGCGGGAGCGGATCGACGCGGTCGCGCAGTAGATCGCCCATCGCAACGGCCTGGATGCGGATATCGTGGCCGGCTCCTCGCCGTCGCCGGTGACCATCGACCTGCCCGCGGACAGGTTCGTGCAGCCGTCCGCATCTATCCTGACGGTGCGTTCGGCCTGAGGGCCGCCACGGCGGCCTGGTCAGCGCCTGGGCGCCAGGAAACCACCTGCGTGCCGGCGGCAGAGCTCAGCTCGGCCACCAGCCGGTCGCCGCTGACCGGCCAGCCGAATCCCGTCAGGGAGGCGCCGCCTGCCAGAGTGCGCGGCGTGGGCAGCAGGCGGCCGCTGCCGGCGGCCACCACGACGAGCCACCCCGCCTGCGTCCCGGCGCGGCCGGAGCCCACGCTGACCTGCAGCGCGAGGAAGGTGCCGCCGGGACTGAACGCGCCGCTGACCGGAATCTCGCTGGCCGGCAACCGGACCGTGGTATCGCGCCCGGTTGTCAGGTCGAGCAGGTACAGGGCGCATACCGTGCCGCACTCGGGCCTCCAGGCGATCTCGCCGCGGCTTGCCGCGACCACGTCGTCGAAGCTGCGGCTGATCAGCCCGGTGGCCGGGTTCCACAGCAGGAAGGCCGTCGCTGGCGAGCGCTCTATCACCGACGCCAGTAGCAGCCCGCGGCTGGTCCCCTGGACGATCTGGTACCCGGCGGGGAGCCTGACTGGCGGACCGGGCGGCGGACCGGTGACGCTCACCAGCCGCGCTGTCCCTGCAGCGGTGCCCGGATCGGCGCCCGGGCGGTAGCGGGTCAGCCACATCTGGCCCGCCCTCGCGGCCGGGGCGACATCCTCGGCCACTCCGATCGGGCTGGCCAGCATGGCACCGTCGGCGAGGAAGTAGACGGGCGACCCAGGCCCGCCGCAGCCGCGGCAACCACGCGCCGGCGCGCTTGCCTGGACCGCCCAGCCGCCGCCGACCCGGCTGAACATGTAGCCCGAGGGGTCGCCAGGCAACCCGTCGATTGGCTCCACCCGGCCGGTGGCGGGCCAGAACCAGGCGGGACCCGTCGTGAGCAGCAGCCGCACGCTGCTGGGCCACCGAGTGGCCGGCGCGCCGGCGCTTCCAGCTTTGTCCAGGTCCACGGCTACAGCGTTGCCCAGACCGGCGAGTTGCACAGGGCCTGCCGCGACCAGCCGGCCATGACGACGCATCCGGGCGGGCCGATGGTGCGGGAGCAGCCGGACGATGGCGACAGCTAGCAGGACCAGCACCGCGATCACGGCCAGACGGCGGGGCCACGGGCTGCGCTCGCCGTCTCCGCCCTGGCTGATGATGTCGTCGGCCACTCGCACCACCCCGTGCTGGCGCGGCTAGCGCTCTGAGCTGTTTGCGCCGCCGGTTAGATCTCGTTGCCAAGTAGTATCGCGCAACTGTCTCGACGAGGCGAAGCTTCACCCGCTGCTCGACCTTCAGGCGGACCTGACCCGCCGTTCCCCGATGCGCCTCGACGGTGGCAAACTGCCGCGAATACATTTCGGGTATGACCAGTGAGGCTGGCGGAGATCGGCGGCACGTCGGCTGGAATTGGTCACGGATCTGGTAGCTGAGCTTCAGGTCGCGCTTGCTGACGCGAGCCGTGCGCTGTGGGACCCGGGCACCGGCTGAGGTACTACTGCGCGGTCAACGGCACGACGACCTGGCATCCCGAGGCAGTAGGCCCAGGTCAGCGGACGTTGGCGATCAGATGGGATAGGTGTCCGGCTCGGTGCGGTATGTGCGCCCGGCCGACGTGGTCCAGATCAAGTGGCCGGGCCGTGGCTGGTCCAGGTGCCAGCCCAGTGACTGCTTCACCCTGTGGTGCATCCGGCAGAGCGGGCCGCAGTTACATTCGCAGGTCCGGCCGCCCTGGTCGTGCGGAACGGTGTGATCGTTGTCGCACTGAGCGGCCGGCCGGCGGCAGCCGGGGGCGGTGCAGGTAGCGTTGCGGACTTCGATGAGATGCCGCAGCAGCTTGCCGGGCCGGTAGGCCGCGGTCTGCCTGGTGTGGCGGCAGGGGTCCTGCTCCAGCCAGTGGAACGTGAGCCCGGCGAGCCAGGCGAAGCGCGGGTCGTTCGCCGGCGCGGTGTTCGACGCGGTGGTGTTCGACGCTGCCGCCTCCGGCGGTCCGGTGCCCGGCGGTCCGGTGCCTGGATGCGTGCCCGACGGTCCGGTGCCGGGTGGTCCGGTGGCGGGTGGTCCGGTGGCGGGTGGTCCGGTGCCCTGGTGCGCGGCTCTGGGTGGCGGAGTGCGCGGGCATGCGTGGGCGACAGCCTGCCCCGCTGAGTCAGTTAGGGTCACGTGCCACTCGGTGTCACATTGGGTGGCGAGGAGATCGGCAAGGTCGCGGCTGGTATACGGGTCGATCGGGCCGAGGCCAGTCAGGTCGCCTGGCCTGGCTGCGAGGCCCAGCCAGGTCGCGGCAGGAAGGGTCAGGTGGATGCTGCCGACCAGGCCAGCAATCCCGACCGCGCTGTCCTTGTTGCTGTCGTTACTCCCGCTGTCATTACTCCCGCTGTCGCTGCTGCGGCTGCCGTTCCTTCCGCTGTCCTTCCTGCCGCTGCCGTTGCTGCTGCGACCGCCGCCAAAGCCGGCTGGGGTGCCGCCTGATGTGCGGGCGGGCTGGCCGGCCGGGATCACGTCGGGTCCGAGGATGACAGCTGGATCTGTGCCTAGCAGGAGCGCGAGATAGACGCCGGCGCGGAGTTCGTCCATTGTGCCGGGAGCTCCGCTGGCCTTGAGTGCGCGGGCGATCTGCGAGATCCGCCGGTCGGCGGCAAAGGCCTGAGCCGCGGGAAGCTCGCGGCCCGAGATGCTCGCGTTGCCGGAGTCTTCCTGCCAGGTCTCGACCCGGGTATCCGCGCGGGCCTTCTGGCTGCGGGTCCGGGCGGCGTCAGGGTCGTGGGACAGCACCGCGGCGCGCAGGGCGCGGCGCAGCGCGCTCGTGGTCCAGCCGGTGGCGCGGCCGAGGTACCGTGCGGCGATCTGGTTCGCCGCCATGTCGCCGACGGTACCGAGTTCAGCGGCGAAGATCCGCGCCTTGGGCAGGTCGATCGCACCGCTCCGAAGGGCAGCCAGCACGCTAGGGAGCCGGCTCAGGTCGCGAGCCAGGCCGAGCAGGCTGTCGGCGGCGCGGCCGGTCAGCGTCAGCGCGGCGGCTAGCTCGGCTGAGACGTGTTCGCTCACCGCCGACGAGACTACGTCGGAGGGACCTTTCTGATCCGCACGAGGGCTGCCCGAGTGGGTACCGTCCGTACGGAGACCGTCCGGATGAGTACCGTCCGGACCGCTCGCGCCCGACTCTCCCGTGCCCGGCCCGGGTCCGCTCGGCCCGCCGGATCGCGCGGATCGTGCGGCTGCGGCATCACGGCGGCGGCGGGCATCAAGCTCGGCGGCCACGGCCAGTTCCGTCGCGGCCTGCCAGGAGGTCATCCGCCGGGCCGCGCACAGCAGCCCGACTAGCTCGTCATCGGACACGCCGGCTAACCCGCCGTCGAGTACCTCCTGCGCCAGACTGGCCAGCACCGGCCCGGGGATCGCGGCGTCGAGTGGCCCGCTCGCCGCGAACCCCCTTGCGGGTCCAGCCGGTCGCGGAGCCGAGGACCGTCGCACCCCGTCGAGCCAGTCAGTACCGGCACCGTCAGCCGCAGCCCGCCGGTGGGTGAACCCGGCTGCGATAGCCTCAGCCGCGGGCCGACGGGCCGCGGCGAACTCGCGGGCAAGCGCGCCAAGCTGGGGGGCGCACAAGTCGGCCAGCCAGCCGTTCTCCCCGTCCGGCGGGTCGGCGTCCGGATCCGGGCACAACCCGGCCAACTCCGCCTCCGTCGGTGCCTCCGGCGGCACCCACTCCGGGTCGTCGCAGAACACAGCCAGCCCGCCATCGAAGTCCAGGCCCCAACCTGGATCCTGGGCGGCTGACTGCTCGGGCACGGGCGGCTCCCCGGCGGTCGGATCGGCCTTGCTGACTAGAACATACTATCGCAGATATGCTCGAAAAGCAACCATAAATCGAACGTGTACTCGTGTCGGTGGGATGGTGCCGGACGGGCCGGTCGCGCAGGGAGTCGGCCGGGCTGGCCGGTCGCGCAGGGAGCCCGTCGGACGGGCCGGTCGCGCAGGGAGCCCGCCGTGCGGGCCGGTCGCGGGGAGTCGGCCGGGCGGGCGTGTCGCGCAGGGAGGGCCGGTCGGGGCCGGCAAGGCGGCAGGCCGGGCGGACTTGCCCGGCCAGGCAAGGCTGGCAGCACGGATCCCGAGCAAGCGAGAGTCCGCGCCGCTCTTGTTCCACTTACGAGGCCTTGCCCTCGGCTCCTGCGACCGTGGCCTCATTCGCCGGGAATGGCTGGCTCAGACCGCGCTGCGACTGGAACGAGCTGACCTGGAAGGGCGCATAGTCCGACCAGTCCTTGTTCTGCGGGTCGTACACGAAGCGGAGGAACCAGATCGTGCCGTCACTGAACTTGGCGTTGAGCTCAGCGACCTCCATTCCGTTCATCATCCAGGGCCACCCGAGGAAGTGCACCTCGGTCATGGTGCTTCCGCCGTACTTGACCCCGAACAGCGTGTGGGCGATCTGGAGTTCGCTGAGCGGAACCGTCACCTGCGCGGCCGGAGGAGATGCTGGCGAAGGAGTTGCCGGAGGCGTCGTCGCATGACGCGTGGCCGGAACCGTAGCCACCGGGCCGTGCCCACCCTCGCCGGCCCCCGGCGTCGAGCCATGATGGCTAAGCACCAGTCCCAGGCCAGCACCCGCGCCAACCACCAGGACCACGATGACCGCGATCAGGACGCTGATCAGGCTCGGCTTCCGGCCAGCCGGTGCCGCACTGGGTGCTGGCGTGCTGGGTGGCTGCGCACTGGGTGGTGGCGTGCTGGGTGGTGGCACGCCGAATGGTGGCGCGCTGGGCGGTGGGGCGCTGGGTGGTGGCGGCTCGCGCAGGATGGTGGGCGCCTCTTGAGTTGGCGCACCGTAGTAAGCCATCTCTGTTCACTTCTTCCCTGGGCTCCACCGGACCTTCCGGTATCGCCGCCGCGTTGCCCCGGGGGGCCCTGATCGGGCAATACGGTAGCTATGCCAGGAATTTCCGCGAATCACCTCGCTGGCAAGCCTCCTATCATTGGGGTACTCGCCGGGAATCGAACCAGGTAGTGCCATAGGTCCCGTAATGAACCAGTCCTACGGCACGACGACAGATCCGGCGGCCCGTGCCCGGGTCCACGGCCGTCCGGGCCTACGGCCGTCCGGGCCTACGGCCGTCCGGGCCTACGGCTGCCCGGGCCTACGGCGCGCTCGTACCGGTCCGGCCGTACCTGTCTTCGAGGCGCACCACGTCCTCCCGCCATCCATCGGGCGCGGTGGAGGTCTCGGCGAAGGCGATGTCGGTGATCGCAGTGATCCGATGCACGACTCTCGCCGGAACGTGCACCGTATCCCCCGGCCCGAACGTCAGCGTGGTCAGCTGGCCACCGACCGGACCGAACTGGATCTCGGCCGTGCCGGAGAGCACGCAGATCGTCTCGTCCTTCTGCTCGTGATACTGCAGGCTCAGCGACTGGCCGGCGTTCACATAGATGATCTTGCCCGCGTACTTGCCGTCGACCGCCGCGTAGATCTGCTCGTGGCCCCAGGGCTTGTCCTGCCGCGAGGCCTGATAGATCTCGGCTCGCGGTTCAGTCGCAGGTGACGATCCGTTCACCGGGAACGAACCATTCGCTGACGACGAGTCGCCTTGCGAGTCGGGCACTGAGCCTCCGGTTGATTGACCGCCTGATGCGGGACAATTCTACCGTTACCGGCCTGACTGTCCGCTGGCCAGGTGCAGGGCCGGGCGCCGGCCCGATGCCGCTGCCACCGCCTGATCCTGCCACCGGCCAGGGCAGACCGCGAGCCGTATCCGCCGAGTCGCCAGGTCAGGCGTCGCCTATGATCCGAGCGTGCTGAGCTATCCCCCGACCGCGATGGGACCCGATTCCGACGACTACCACGGCGAGCGGGTCGCAGATCCCTACCGCTGGCTGGAGACCACCACAGCGCCGCAGACCAGGGACTGGATTGCCGCCCAGAACGAGCTGACCAGAAGCTGGCTCGCGCGGTCAGCCGACCGGACCGAGCTTGCCGCGGTGCTCACGGCGCTGTCCGACTACCCCAGGTACGGCGTGCCGTTCGAGCGTGGCCGGCGCTGGTTCCAGTTCCGCAACCCGGGGCTCGCCAATCAGCCTGTCCTGTTCGTCATGGACGGCCCCGGCGATGACGGCACCCCGCTGCTCGACCCGAACGGACTTTCGGCGGACGGCACGGTGGCGGTGACCGGCACCGAGATCAGCGACGACGGCGCCCTGCTCGCGTACGGCACGAGCACGGGCGGCTCGGACTGGCAGACCTGGCGGGTCCGCGACGTGGCCACCGGAACCGACCTGCCCGACCTGGTCGAGTGGGCCAAGTTCACCACGGCCGCCTGGCGCAAGGATGCCAGCGGGTTCTACTACGGCGCCCCCGACCGACCCGCCGAGGGGGCCGAACTGCTCGCCGCGGCCGGCCTGCAGCGGATCTTCTTCCACCGGCTCGGCACTCCGCAGACCGAGGACGCGCTGGTCTTCGAGCTGCCCGACCAGCCGTCGATGATGCCGTTCGCGCAGGTCAGCGAGGACGGGCGGTTCCTGTACATCGAGGTGAACGAGGGCACGGCGACCGAGACCGCGCTGCACGTGCTCGACCTGACCGACCCGGCCGCGCAGATGACGGCGCTGGTCGGCGACTTCGAGTCCACCGCCGACGTCGTGACCACCGTGGGCTCCGCCTTCTACCTGGTCACCGATTTTTCAGCAGAACGCAATCGCATCGTGGCGGTCGACGTCGCCAGGCCGGACCGGGCGCACTGGACCGAGGTCGTCGGCGAGGCGCCGGACACGCTGCTCGAGGCGCGCATGTACGGCGGCAAGCTGGTCTGCCACTACCTGCACGACGCGCACTCGGTGCTGCGCGTCTACGAGCTTGACGGGTCGTCGGCTGGGGAGATCGGCCTGCCGGAAATCGCCTCGGTCGGCGACCCGGTCGGCAGAGAGGCCGGGCTCTCCGGCCGGTCAGACAGCGACCTGATGCACTTCGGGGTGGTGTCGTTCACCGAGTCCGGCTCGATCTGGTCGCACGACCTGTCGGCCGGCACGACCACCGAGATCCGGCCGTCGATGGCGCCGATCGACCCGGTGCGGTTCCGCACCGAGCAGGTACTCGTCCCCTCGGCCGACGGGACGCCGATCCCGGTCTTCCTGACCAGGCGGAGCGACCTCGAGCCCACCGGCGACGTGCCGGTACTGATGACCGGCTACGGCGGGTTCAACGTCTCGATCACGCCGTCGTTCTCCGTGCTGCACGCCGCGTGGCTGCGCGGCGGCGGGCTGCTCGCGGTGGCGAACCTGCGCGGAGGCGGCGAGTACGGCCGGGCCTGGCATGACGCCGGCAGGCTCGCCGTCAAGCAGAACACCTTCGACGACTTCTGCGCCTGCGCCCGCTGGCTGGCGACCTCGGGCTGGTCGCGTGCCGACCGGATCGCGGTGCACGGCGGCTCGAACGGCGGGCTGCTTGTGGGTGCGTGCCTGACCCAGCATCCCGAGCTGTTCGGCGCCTGCGTGCCCAGGGTCGGTGTGCTCGACATGCTGCGGTTCCACAAGTTCACGATCGGCTGGGCCTGGATCTCCGACTTCGGCGACCCTGACGACCCCGGCCAGTACCGCTGGGTGCGGGCGTACTCGCCGCTGCACAACCTGCGACCAGGCGAGCGGTACCCGGCGACGCTGGTGGTCACCGGCGACCACGACGACCGGGTGGTGCCCGGGCACTCATTCAAGTTCGCCGCCGCGCTCCAGGCCGCCCAGGGCGGCGACGCTCCGGTGCTGATCAGGATCGAGACATCCGCCGGTCACGGCGCGGGAAAGCCGACCAGCAAGATCATCGCCGAGTCCGCCGACATCCTGACGTTCCTGCGCATCGCGCTTGGACTTCATGATCACGGTGGGTTTCTGTCGCCTGGAGTAGGTAATCCACCGTGATCATGAAGTCCAGTCTAGGTCCGCAGGTACGAGGCGCCGTTGAGGTCGAGCACGGCGCCGCTGGCCCACTGCGCGCGATCGGAGGCGAGGAACAGTACCGCGGCCGCTATCTCCTCGGGCTCGGCGACCCGGCCGAACGGGCTCTGCGCCCTGATCTCGTCCCCTCGCGGCGGCTTGAGGTGCTCGTTGGTCATGTCCGTGGCGACGAAGCCGGGCGCCACCGTGCAGACCGCGATCCCATGCGGTGCCAGCGCCACGGCAAGCGACTGGCCGAGCGAGTTCATGCCCGCCTTGCTCGCGCCGTAGGCCGGCGACTCCGGCTCGCCGCGGAACGCGCCGCGCGAGGATACGTTGATGATCCGGCCGCCGCGTTCCCGCATGTGCTGGACCGCGCACCAGGTGACGTTGGCCGCCCCGAGCAGGTTGACCCCGAGCGTCGCCTGCCACTCGCGCTGCCACTGCTCGTAGCTCACGGTCATGATCGGGTGCGCGGTGAACACCCCGGCGTTGTTGACCAGCACGTCAAGCCGGCCGAGCAGGCCAGCGGCCTGGTCCACCATCGCGCGCACGGCGTCGGCGTCCGCCAGGTCGGCCTGCACGACCGCGTGCCCGGTGCCTGGCAGGCCTGCGACCAGGTCGCCGGCCAGGTCAGCAGAGTCCCTGTGGTGCACGGCGACCCGGTCGCCTGCCGCGGCGAACTCGCGCGCGATCGCGCGGCCAATCCCGCGCGAGGCGCCGGTGACCAGGACGCCGCGTCCACCCATGCCGTGCCCTCCCGCTCGCCTCCGCATGGCGACCGGCTCGCTCATGCCGCCCTCCCGCTCGCCTCCGCATGGCGACCGGCTCGCTCATGCCGCCCTCCCGCTCGCCCGTGCCGGCGGCTAGTGCGAGATCGCCCCGCCTGGTGACGGCATCGGCGGGCAGCCCGCGGGTATCGCCGGTTCTGGCCGGTAATGCGGGGTGACCTTGCGCGTCACCAGCTTGCCGCCGATCTTCAGGGTCTTCCGCACGGGCTTGGGCTTGCCGGCTTCCCACCTGCGAACGGCGGCATAGGCGGCCTGGCAGGACTGGTAGTCCTTGCGGATGTTGGCGATGTACTTCCTCGCCTGGTCCAGGCTGTAGGTCTGGCCGAACGACTGCTGGTCGCTCTTGGGAACGCCGGAGACCGGGATGCCCGAAGAGTCGAACACGCTGGACAGCGAGTGACCGAGCACGCTGTCGTTGAGGCCGCGGAAGATCACGACCTTGCCGTTGCTGGTGCCGACGTAATACTGGCTGCGCGCGTACTGGTAGAGCGCGAAGATGCCGCCGCCGACGACCAGCACGAAGAGCACCAGGATCAGGGTCATCACCGGCCACCTTCGCCTGGGTGCCCTGGCCGGCCCGCCATTTCCGTTCTCCTCGTCGGCATCGTCGACCGGAGGTGTGCCCGCCGCATGGCGGGAATGGCGTCGGCCGGGCACGGTCGCCCGGTGCCGCTCGCTGGTGCTGCCGCCGGAAGCCGCGGCCGCGCCCGGCACCATGCCGAATTGGGTGACGCCGGGATCGTCGATCTCCGGCCTCGCGAACGGCCGGGTTCTGGTGTCGTGCACCTCGGCCGCCGCGGCCGCCGCACCTGCCACGATCGGTGCCCTGGTAGGCACGGCGTCAGGGTTGTCGGTGTCCACCACGTCGGCCACGATGCAGGTGACGTTGTCGGGGGCGCCGCCGGCGATGGCCAGGTCGATCAGCTTGAGTACGGCGTCGTTCGGCTCGGCGATGTCGGCGAGCGCTTGCAGGATCAGGTCGTCGCTGACCGCGACCGGGAGCCCGTCGGAGCAGATCAGGTACCTGTCGCCGACCCTGGCCTCGAGCATGGATAGGTCGGGGTCTGCGTCGGTGCGGCCGTCGAGCGCGCGGAGCAGCAGCGAGCGCTGCGGGTGGGTGGCCGCTTCCTCCGGGCGGATCCTGCCTTGGTCGATCAGGGCCTGGACGAAGGTGTGGTCCCTGGTGATCTGGTACAGGTCACCGTCCCTGAGCAGGTAGGCGCGCGAGTCGCCGATGTGGCAGATCGCGGCGGCACCGCCCGCCCACAGCATCGCGGTCAGCGTGGTGCCCATGCTGCCGACCGCCGGGTCGGACTCCACGATGCGGCGCAGCGTCTGCTTCGCGGTCGCGACCGCAGCCGACAGCGCGTCGGTAAGCTCGGACTCCGGCATGACGCGCCGGTCAAGCGGAGCGACGGTCGAGATGACCGCGGCGCTGGCAACCTCGCCGGCCTCGTACCCGCCCATGCCGTCCGCCACGGCAAGCAGATGCGGCCCCGCGTACGCCGAGTCCTCGTTGCCTTCCCTGAGCAGGCCGACGTCGGAGCGGACCGCATAGCGGAGTGCAAGTGTCATCTGCGCGGCTCCATGACGATCTGGCCAGTAGGGTAGGCGCCCCGACCCTGCACCTCCGGGTCGTCGGTCCGGTCAGCAAGCGTAGGGCGTCGTGCTCTGATTGAGCCTAGATCCTGGCGCGTACAGGTGAGTACCGGCAAGAGGGAGAACACCAATTTCGCGAACCGGAAATACGGCGCCGGCGTTGTGCTCCGCTCGCCGAGCATCCCTGCTCAGCGCGGGTGATGGTGCAAATCCGGCAGTTGCCATTACCATGCGGGGGGACAGGACGTGAATACGGGCGGCAGCCGTGCGCAGGACGGAGCGTGACAGGCCGATGAAGTCCGAGCCGCCAGTGACGCTCAAGGACGTGGCGGCGATGGCCGGCGTCCACCCGGCGACGGCATCACGGGCGCTCAACCCTCAGACCAGGCTGCTGGTCAGCGACGAGACCGCGCACCGCATCCTGGCCGCCGCCGACTCGCTCGGCTACCGGCCGAACACCGTCGCCCGCAGCCTGCGCACCCGCCGCTCGCAGACCGTCGGCGTGCTGATCCCCGACCTGACCAACCCGCTCTTCCCGCCGATCGTGCGCGGCATCGAGGACCGGCTCGCGGCCGACGGCTTCGTCGCGCTGATCGGCAACACCGACGCCGACGACGAGCGGGAGCGCCTGGTCTTCGAGCGGATGCGGGCCAGGCACGTGGACGGATTCGTGTTCGCGACCGCGCACCTGCACAGCCCGCTGCTCGACGAGGCGCTCGCCGCCGAGATCCCCGTCGTGCTCGTGAACCGGCACGCCGAGGGCTACGGCTTCCCGTCGGTCTCGGTCGATAACGCGCTCGGCGTGGCGATGGCGGTGTCGCACCTGGTCTCGCTCGGCCACCGCAGGATCGCGCACATCGCGGGCCCCCAGGACGTGTCGACCGGGCTGATCCGCTACCGCGGCTTCGTCGATGCGATGGCGGCGCACGGCCTCGAGGTGGACCAGGCGCTGATCGCGCACGCCTGCGCGTACTCGATCGAGGAGGGCGACCGGTGCTGCCGCGAGCTGCTGTCGTCCGGCCGCGGCTGCACGGCGATCGCGGCGGCCAACGACATGCTGGCCATCGGCAGCTACGCCGCGATCGAGGCCGCGGGGCTGTCCTGCCCGGCGGACATCTCGGTGGTCGGGTTCAACGACATGCCGTTCATCGACCGGCTCAGGCCGCCGCTCACCTCGGTCAGCTTCCCGCACTACCAGCTCGGCGCCGAGGCGGGCCGGCTGATACTCGAGCAGATCACCGGCGTGCGCACCGCCGCTGACCAGGACGCGAGCTCAGGCGGGGCCAGCTCAGGCGGGGCCGATGGGGCCGAAGGGTCTGGCCAGGCCGCTCATCGGCTGGCCGGGCTCGGCGAGGATCAGGCGGGCAAGCTTGCGACTCAGGGCGGCGGCGTCGCTGTCGCCGTGGCCGACGAACCTGACGTGCTTTACCTGGCGCCTCAGCTCATGATCAGAGGATCGACCGCGCCGCCGCGGCGCTAGCTCAGCGGCGGCCGGGCCGGCCTCAGCCTGCCGGGCGCTCACTCAGCCGGGCGGCCATCCAGTCCGCCGTGTACGGGCGGTGCTTGTACGGCACGTTGGCGCAGCCGTGATTGCCGTCGTCGAGCAGCAGCAACTCCGCGTCGCCGCCCGCCTCGTCGCGCAGCCGCACCGCGTCCTGCCAGGGGAAGATGCGGTCACGCCGGCCGGCCACGATCAGCAGCGGCGCCGTGATGCTCCCGGCTCGCCCGGCCATGGACAACTCGCCCGCCCGCTTCCGCGCCTGCTCGGGTGATGCCGACTTGGACCTGACCGTGAAGGCGGCCCGGCTGAGCTCGGGCATCTGGTCCCAGACCGCGGCCAGGTCATAGGTGCCGCAGAGCGACACGCACGCCCGCACCCGAGGCTCCGCGCTGGCCAGCCTGGCGGCGTAGTAGCCGCCGAGGCTGACTCCCCAGATTCCGATCCGCCCGCCGTCGATGCCGGGCAGGGCTGCCACCGCGTCGAGAATGGCCGCCCCTGGCACCTCCCAGTCGCCGCGGATCGCCAGGTCGTACTCGGCCTCGCCCTGGCCGGGCCCGTCCACCGAGAAGGTGGCGAGCCCGCGGCGCAGGAACAGCTCCTCGGTCGCCCTGAACTCCTCCTTGGCCGAGTCAAGGCCGGGGATCAGCACCACGACCGGGTGCGGCCCCTCGCCCGCCGGCCGGCGAAGCACCGCGGCGAGCACGGAGCCGGCGAACGGGATCTCCACCCGCTCGCCAGGCGGATCGAGCAGCGGCAGCGCGTCGGTCAGGCACCCGACAGCGGACAGGTGCGCGGCGCGCATCTGACCGAGATCGTCGACGAACATGAACTTGGCAAAGTGGTAGTAGACCGCCGCCTGGGCCAGGTGCGCCCCGGCCGACCGGTTGCGGCCGTCCGCCAGGGCGGTGCGGCCGAGCCGCTCGTGCACCGCCGCGGCGTCGCACCACCGGGCGCACCAGGAGCCCCAGTCGTCGATGCCCGCGGTGACGGCCGCGAAGTCGTTGTAGTCGACTCCATTCGCAATGAACCGCGGCGCCCAGTGCGAGATCGCGGCGGTCACCCGATTATCTGCCATAAGGGCTAGCATTGCACACGTTTGCGCTAAGCTGTGCTGGTCCGTCCGAGCGCCAGGAGGCCCGCATTCCGCGGACGGCCCCGGTGAGCGGGCGTTTATCCGGCGATTCGTCCGCGTGACGCCCGGCTCAGGAGGAAAGATTGCCCATTGACAGATCGCTGCCCAATAGATCACGCTCGTGCTGCAAACGATTGCTCAGGGATGTGCGCGACAGGACGTCGTGGTC
>Ga0335081_10013015_pt1 | contig 13463 bp, 12 predicted proteins | sample Lox_Sample_35_FD_206713 | JGI IMG/M metagenome (GOLD analysis project Ga0335081, IMG submission 206713) | Soil microbial communities from Loxahatchee National Wildlife Refuge, Florida, United States - Lox_Sample_3.5 | ecosystem: Environmental > Terrestrial > Soil > Wetlands | place: USA...
CCGCAAGCAGCAGCCGCGGCTCGTGCACCAGCGCACGGGCGATGGCGACCCGCTGCTGCTCGCCGCCCGAGAGCGTATCGACCGCGCTCGTCAGCCGGTCGCCGAGCCCGACCTGCGTCAGCATCGCGGCGCTCGTGCGCCGCGCGGCCCCACCGCGCATGCCGTTGAGCTCGAGAGCCAGGCGTACGTTCTCCTCGACGTTGAGCGTCGCGATCAGATTGAAGAACTGGTAGACGAAACCCACGTAGCGGCGGCGGAAGAGCGTGCGCTGCGGCTCGGCGAGCGCGCCGATGTCGCGTCCGTCGAACTCGATGCGGCCGGAGTCGGCGCGATCGATGCCGCTCACGAGGTTGAGCAGCGTGGACTTGCCGGCGCCGCTCCTACCGCGGATCGCTACCGCGGTGCCGGCCTGGATGCGGGCGCTGACACGATCGAGCACGCGGTGCTCGCGGCCGCCCTCGCGAAAGCTGCGAGAGACTTCCTCGAGAATGAGCACATCAGCCGTCCGCGTCGGCGTTGGCGCCCGGGTCGAAGCGCATCGGCTTGGTGACACCCATGCGGGTGAGCTCGCGCCGCAGCGACTCGGCCAGCTCGCGCAACGCAGCCCGATCGAACGCCGGCGCCGCCTGCCAGTCGTACGCCCAGGGATGCGCCGCGCGCATCTCCTCGGGCTCCTGTGCGTAGCGCGGCACGACGTGCGCATGCAGCGCCGGCTCGACATTGCCCAGCATCGCGTAGTTGACGCGCACGGCATCGGTCACCTTGAGCAGCGCATCCCCGACCCGCGACATGTCGAGCAGAAACTGGGAGCGCTCCTTGGCGCCCAAGGCATTCAGCGTCGGCACGACGGGGTCGGGCAGCAACAGCACGTACCCCCGCACGAACTGGTGCTCGCCGAACATGACCCAGCCCGAGAACAGCCGTGCCACCACGCGCGGCTCGCGCCCTTCGCGCGCGGCGGCGACCCATCGGTGGATCACGGTGTCTCCCTCGTGCCGATCGCTCTTCATGGTGTGCGGAACATGAAATAGACCGCCGCCAGGATACACAAGCCGGCCCACAGGTAGTCGAGCTTGATGGGCCTGCCCATGTACAGCACCGCGAACGGCACGAACACGCTGAGCGTGATGACTTCCTGCAGCATCTTCAGCTGCGCGAGCGACAGCCGCGTGTAGCCGATGCGGTTGGCCGGCACCTGCAACAGATACTCGAAGAAGGCGATGCCCCAGCTCGCGATTGCCGCGACGTACCAGGGGCGCGCGCTCAGGTTCTTCAGGTGCGCGTACCAGGCGAACGTCATGAAGACGTTGGAGGCCGCGAGCAGCAGCGCCGCCGGAATGATTGCCGGCACCCTCATGCGTCCACGCCCAGCGCGCGCAGCTTGGCGCGCGTTGCATCAAAGCTCGCATGCACGATGCCGTGCCAGCCGCGGGCACGCGCCGCATCGACATTCTCGCCGCGATCGTCGATGAACACCGTGGCGGCCGGCTGCAGCGCGAAGCGCCGCTCGGCGTGCGCATAGATCGCGGCGTCGGGCTTCATCACGCCGGCGACGTAGGATGGCAGCGCATCATGCGCCAGCCGGTCGATCCCGTGCTGCTGACACAGGTGATCCCAGTGCAGATCGCCGACGTTCGACAGCAGGTATACCCGGTAGCGGGCGGTGAGACGCTGCGCGAGCTCGACCATGTCCGGCTCGAGCTCGAACATGTCGAGCCACTTCGCCCTGAGCTCCTCCGGGGTGACCGGGAGCCTCGTCAGGGCCCGCATCCGCTCGACCAGGCCTTCCCCGGACATGCGGCCGCACTCATGCTCGTCGAGGGCTATACCCTGGATCAGGGACTTCAGATCCCGGCAGTCGGCGGCCCGCTCCTGCATGAGCTCGAGGATGGGGCGCGGATCCAATCGAACGATCACCCGGCCCACATCGAAGACGATCGCGCGAATCACCTCGCCATTCTCGCACCTTCTACAGCGGAAACGGCAGCACGCTGCCCGCATCTCCCGCCGTGAGATTGACCGCCACGACGGTCGCTTTGGGAAAGAAATTAAACTCCGACGCGCTCGCCCACGTATAGGCGCCCATGGCCCGACCGACGATGAGGTCGCCGGGCTCGAGGCGCGGCAGCATGAGGTTCTCGGCGATCACATCGATGCTGTCGCAGGTCGGGCCGGCAAGCACGGCCGGCAGCCGCTCGTCAGCCTCGCGCAGCGGCTCCACCGGATAGCGCGCATGATCGTAGAGCTGGCCGCTGTAGGACCCGTACAGGCCGTCATCCAGGTAGTACCACCAGTGGCCCTCGCGCTGCGCCCGTCCCATCACCGAGGCGACGCCGATGGCGGAGGGACCCACGATGTAGCGTCCCGGCTCCGCGATCACCCGGATGCGGCGCGGGAGCTTCGCGAGCGCGGCACGGATCGGGGCGCAGAAGCGCCCGATGTCGGGGACCGGCTGCATGTAGTCGATCGGGAAACCCCCGCCGATGTCGAGCGTGTCGAAGGCACCGAGACGCTCGCGCCGGGCGGCCGCCATGAGACGCGCGCAGGCGGCGATCGCCTCGACGTGCTTGCCGGAGTCCGCCGCCTGCGAGCCCACGTGAAACGACAGGCCGCGCACGCCGATGTTGAGATCGGCGGCGAGACGGGCGAGGTCGAGTACGTCCTCCGGATCGCAGCCGAACTTGCGCGACAGGTCGCACACGGCCCCGGGGCTGCGGAACGATACCCGCAGCAGCAGCTCCGCCTGGCGCCCGAGGCGGGCGAATTTACGGACCTCATCGGGGTTGTCGGCGACGAAGATCCTGAGCCCGAAGGCGAGCGCGTTGCGGATGTCCTCGGGACGCTTGATCGGATGGGTGTGGATACAGCGCTGCGGATCGACCTTCAGGCGCTGCGCGAGCTGCACTTCGCCGGTGGTCGCGAGATCGAGGTACCCGCCCTGCTCGATGATCGTCTGCACCACCGCGGCGTGGGGCAGCGGCTTCAGCGCGTAGTGCAGATCGACCCGCGGGAGCGCGTGCCGGAGCTTCGCGAACTGCACCCGCACGCGCTCGCAGTCGACGATCAGCAGCGGCGAACCGAACTGGCGCACCAGCCGCTTGATCTCACTCGGCTGGAACGGGTCGATGAATCGCGGGCGTCGGGTGCGGCGCGGCATCAGGGCAGCACGGCCATCGCCCCGGTGTCGTCGGTGTCACTCACCTTGCTGGCCGCGCGCATGAGTCGGTCACGGGTCGCATCCCAGCGCTCGTCCGTCGGTACATCCTGTACGAGGATCTGCTGGCAGCCGGCCTTGTCGAGCGTGCGCAGATTGGCATACAGATCCTGCGCGTAGACATCCGGACGGCGCCCGGCATTGATCCAGGTTACGTACTTGTGCGACTTGAGCGGCAGGCGCTGGGCGAGCACCGCGATGCGCCGCCCGCCCTCGGACATCGCCGCCGCCTGAGCATCGATCTCCCCGGCCGGCACGATCACAACGGGTGTCGCGGGCGCATAGTGCGAGGGCGTGCTGCCGGGAACGCGGGGTGACTGCAGATCCGGTCCGAGCTGCAGCTCCCCGACGACGGCGCGCAGCTGACTGGCCGTCACCGCCCCGGGGCGCAGCAGCCGCACTCCCGTGCCGTCGCAGGCAATGATGGTCGACTCGAGGCCGATCTGACATTCGCCGCCGTCGAGGACCATGCGCACCGCCTCGCCGAGCTCATCGCGGACATGCTCCGGGCGGGTCGGACTCAAGCGTCCGTAGCGATTGGCCGAGGGTGCAGCAATGCCGCCGCCGAAGGCCGTCAGGAGCTGCTGGGCCATCGGGTGCGAGGGGACGCGGATGGCGACCGTGTCCTGCCCTCCCGTGACGATGTCGTGCACCTGCGGTGCGCGCTGCATCACGATGGTGAGCGGCCCCGGCCAGAAGCGGTCGGCCAGCTTCACGGCGCTCTCGGGAACCTCACGGACCCAGCGGTGCAGGTAGCGCGGACTGTCGAGGTGGACGATCACGGGATGCGTGGTCGGGCGGCCCTTGGCTTCGAAGATCTTGCGGACCGCCGCGGGATTCTGGGCATTGGCGCCCAGGCCGTAGACGGTCTCGGTCGGGAATGCGACCAGGTCGCCGTCGCGCAACGCCTGCACGGCAGCATCGATCTCGACCTGAGTTGCCCGGACCACCCGAACCATACGGGAATTCTAGCAAGGCTGAGGGTTCGGACCCCGGTTTGTAGCGGCGACGCCCCGGCGTTGTCGCGTCCTTGCGACGTGTAGCAACTACACCCTACGGCTCATTCCAGGGACTTGCGCTCCCATCCGGATGCCGTGCGCGTCAGCTCGTAGGCCGGCCAATAGTGGCGGTCGAGTTTGAGGGTGATCACCTCGGGCGCGTTATTCCACGTGATGGTCTTCAGGCGCACGGAGGAGCGATCGGCTCGGCCCGTCACGGCGGCGAGGAAGGCATCGAGATCGGGCGTCGGCGTGCCGTCCACCTCGACGATGCGGCGTCCGGGATACAGTCCGTAACGGGTGGCCGGTGAGCCATAGGAGAAGTACGCGACGTACACGCCCACCGGCGGGATGCCGCGTTGCGTGCTCATGGCCCGATGCGGCGCCTGCAGCGTCGCACCTGCCCACTGCACCACGCGGTTGATGTCCGTGCCCGGCAGCTCGGCAGTCGGCACGGTAAGGGTCTGCGCCGAGCTGCCACGCCACACCGTGACCTCGACACTGGACTTGTCGGCGACCGCCCGCTCGACCTCCCGGAATCGCGTGACGATGTTGCCGTCGATGCTGAGCAGGATATCGCCCTGCTGCAGGATGCTCGCGGCAGGCGAGCCTCCGACCATGCGCACGGCCGTGAGCGCCTGCCGCTGCGTCGCGCTGTGCTGCTCGAGCCGCTTCAGCCAGTCCTCGGACAGGCCGAGATCGCGCGCGCTGGCGAGGGGTTGACCGACGAGCTCGACCTCGAGCGAATGCAGCGCCTTGCCCGAGCGAATGCGCGCGAGCATGTCGGCGACGAGATCGATGGGCACGCCGCGGTTGTCCTGCATGACCTCGCGCCCGTTCTCATAGGCGAAGCTCGACCACAGACCCAGCACCTGTCCCGAGTCGCTCACCAGCACGCCGTCATAGTCGAGCGGCGGATTCACGAGCTGCGCGACCTCGATGTTCGAGTCGCGGAAGCGCATTGTGCGCGACAACGGCAGATCGAGCGGATCGACGCTCGCGATCTGGGTGCGCCTCGAGCGCACCTGGCTGTCGGCGCCGAGCCCGATGACCGTGATGCTCTCGCCATCCGTGAGATCGCGCGTCGCGAGGCGCGCCGACTGCACCGGTGTCGTGCCGATCAGCTTCGGGTCGTAGGCGACCACCGCGAGATTGTGCAGGGGATGCACATAGACCACCCGGCCCCTCACCTGCAGGGTGCCGGCAAAGGTAATGTTCACATCGCCGAGCGACACCGGCACGGTGTTGCGATCCACGACGATGAGACCGCGCTCGGCATCGACGACGAGCCCGGTGCCGTGATAGGCACGCTCGGTGATGCCCGAAACCGAATACGGCATGTCGTAGGTCACCAGCGCGAGCGAGGGAGCGAGCCGATTCATCAACGCATCCGCGTAGTGCGGGAACTGCGTGGAGCCGGGGACCTGCTGCTCCGACGGCAGCGCCGAGGGCAGAGTGGTGCAGTCCCACAGGCCCACGGCGTCGTCGCGCCGGCAGCGGCGTGCCGGAAACCAGCGCCGATCCATGCGCAGCGAGTGCAGCTGACTGCCGTTCGGGTCCTCGATCGTGAAGAACCGCACCGTCGCCCGATCGCCATCGCCGAGAGTGGCGACCGCCTTCTGCATGTCATCGAGGCCGGCGATCGGTGCGCCGTTGACCGCCGTGATGACGGCGCCGCGCGGAATGCCCGCGGCCGCGAACACGTAGCCGGGATTGGCGACGTACACGCCTCGCACCGGAACATTGAAATGGCGCGCCTGCTGGTATGAGAGCGTGTGCACGACGGCCTCGCCGAACTCCAGATACGAGTCCGGCGTAATAGCGTTGAGGTCGCCGATCGGGAGCTTCGCCGAGATTGGCTTGCCGCCACGCTCCAGATCGAGCTCCACGTTACCGCCCACCTCCGAGTCGAGCAGATCCTCGAGCGGCTCGAACTGCGTGACGTAGCGACCGTTCACCTTGGTGAGAATGTCCCCCGGCTGCAGCACTGCACTCGAGGCCGAGCCCGGCAGGACCTCGCTCACGACGAGCATGCCGGTGAGCGCCGGGAACGCCTTGCGCGCCGCCGCCTCGGTCTCCGGAGTGAGTCCGAGACGCTCGAGCTCATCGTAAGGCGTATAGCTGAATACCGTCTCGAGCGTGCCGCGCGTGACCACCTTGCCCTGCTGAATCAGCTGCAGGGCGCGGCGCACGCGCCCGAGCGGCAGATAGAAGCTCGAGGCGGCGCCGCTTGCGCCACCGGCATTGAGGGCGATCACGCGGCCGCGGATGTCGATGACCGGTGAGCCCGAAGAGCCGCCCGAGGTCCCGGAGGCGGCCTGCAGGTAGAACGTATTGAAATCGTTGTACTTGGCGACACCGTACTCCGGAGCCTCGCGATCGAGCCGCGCGAGCGTCCCCGCGAGGATCGACAGCTGCTCGCCGGCGTTGTTGCCAACGACGCGGATCTCGCGCCCGATCTGTGCGCCCTCCGGATACAGCGGCAGCGCCTTCGGTTTGATGAAGCGCAGCTTCTGCGGATCGTAGCGATAGAGCCCGAAGTCATGCACCGGGTCGCGGTAAACCGGGTAGAGCTGCACCTCTTCGCGGTTGAGAAAAGTCGCCTCGGAGGTGACCGGACCGGGGGTCACGACGTGACGATTGGTGAGAATGAGGCCGCGCTCGGCATCGACCACGAAACCCGTCGCCTGCGCAGTCGAGTTCCACTCCGTATCGAAGGCGCGCGTCGAGTCCACATCGATGGCGACGACGCTGCTCGCGATGCGCTCGAGCGTCACGGCCCAGTCCGGGTTCTCCTCGACGGCGCCGGCGCGCTGCACCAGCTCCTGCGGCGCCGCGGTGGCCGCGCTCGTCAGCACGCCGGTCCGCGCAGGCGTGCCTGCGGGTGCCAGCTGCGCGGTGTCACGGCCGGGCCCGACCTGTGCTCCCGCGGCGAGCGGCACGAGCACGAGCCAGGCAAATCGAACAACTCTCATAGACAGCCCCGAAAGGATGACGAAAGGCTCAGCGGCCGAGCAGCACGAGCAGCCAGACCGCTCCGAGCAGAACGAAGGACATGAAGACCGCTGCCGAGCCGATGTCCTTGGCCAGTCCCGCGAGCACGTGCCGCTCGAAACCGATGCGGTCGACGGTCGCCTCGATGGCGCTATTCAGGAGCTCGACGATCAGTATGAGAAGCATGGGCGCAATGAGCAGCGCACGCTCAACGCCGCTCCGGCCGAGCCACAGTCCCAAGGGTATGACGATGACCGCAACCGCGAGTTCCTGGCGGAAGGCGGCCTCTTCGCGAAACGCCCCCGTCAGGCCGTTCCAGCTGGCCGCACACGCACGCAGCACGCGCGTCGCACCGCGTGGCTTGTCACGATCGGTGAGCTTGGCCGCTGACGCCACCGGGGTGCGCGCCTCATGTCCCGGCAGCTGGCCTAGATTGGACGATGACATAGGATCAGTTCGAAGCCGGCGGCCTCCAGGTCAAGTCGAGCTCGCGGGCGGCCCGCACGTCGTCGAGGCGCCGCACCACCATGTTATGCGGAGCGGTGCGCACGTGCTCGGGTTCCTGCTCGGCCTCGCGCTGGATCCGCGCCATAGCTTCGACGAAGTCATCGAGGCTCTCCTTGCTCTCCGTCTCAGTCGGCTCGATCAGCAGGCACTCCGGAACCAGCAGCGGGAAATATGTCGTCGGCGCATGCACCCCGAAGTCGAGCAGTCGCTTGGCGAAGTCCATCGCCGTCACCTCGAGCTCGCGTGCCTGCCGCTTGAGCGTGAGGATGAACTCGTGGCTGGCGCGGCGGCGCGGATAGGCTGCCTCGAAGCCTGCGGCACGCAGCCGTGCCAGCAGGTAGTTGGCATTGAGCGTGGCGTACTCACCCACCTGACGCAGCCCCTCCCGGCCGAGCATCCGCATGTAGACATAAGCCCTGAGCAGTACGCCCGTGTTCCCCATGAACGCGGAGAGCCGCCCGATCGACTGGGGCCGGTCGCCCTCGGTGAGCCAGCGGAACCCTCCCGAGTGCCTGTCGACGATCGGTATCGGCAGGAAAGGCAGCAAGCGGCTCGACACCCCGACGGCACCCGCACCCGGTCCCCCGCCGCCGTGCGGCGTCGAGAACGTCTTGTGCAGGTTCATGTGCATCACATCGAAGCCCATGTCCCCGGGGCGCACCTTGCCCAGGATGGCGTTGAGGTTTGCGCCGTCGTAATACAGCAGACCGCCCGCCGCATGCACGACGGCTGCGACCTCGAGAATGTTGCGCTCGAACACGCCGAGGGTCGAAGGGTTGGTGAGCATGATCCCCGCGGTGCGCGGCCCCACTGCCGCCCGCAGCGCCTCGAGATCGACATCGCCCTCCGGGCCGACCGGGATCTCGCGAACCGTGCATCCGCACATGCTCGCCGTTGCAGGATTGGTGCCGTGCGCGGCCTCTGGAACGATGATCTCGGTGCGCGCGCTGTCGCCGCGGCTCGCGTGATAGGCGCGGATCATCGCCACTCCGGCGAACTCCCCTTGTGCCCCGGCCATCGGGCTCAAGGCGATCCCCTGCATGCCCGTCACCGCCTTCAGCATCTCCTGCAGTTCGAACAGGCACGCGAGCAGGCCCTGACCGTGCGACTCCGGGGCGAGCGGATGCCGCGCGAGGAACTGCGGCAGCATGGCGTACGCGTTGCACGCCTTGGGGTTGTACTTCATCGTGCACGAGCCGAGCGGATAGAAATGCGTGTCGATCGAGAAGTTGAGCTGCGACAGGCGCGTGAAGTGGCGCACGGCCGTGAGCTCGCTCACTTCGGGCAGGAGCGGCGGACGAGCGCGGCGCAGCTCCTGCGGCAGGTCGGGCGGCGGGCTCTCGCGCGGCCACTGGTCATGGGCGCCGCGCCCTGGACGGCCGTGCTCGAAGATCACTTTCTCGCTGTGCAACTGCATCTCTTGAGGTGCCTCGCTTCAGGCCGCGCGCGCCGGGCGCAGCGCCTCGGCCAGCGCTGCCGCATAGGTCTCGATGTCACGGGCCGTCTTGGTCTCGGTGGCGCACACGCTCAGCGCATGCCCGAGCTCCGGATAGTCGCTCGCCAGATCGAACCCACCGAGGATGCCGCGCCCGGCAAGAGCTGCCAGTACCGGCCCTGCGGGCCTGTCCAGTGTGAGCACGCATTCGTGAAAGAACGGCGCCTCGAACGCCCTGCTCACGCCGCCGACCCGGGTGAGCGCGTCGACGAGCTCGTGCGTGCGCGCATGACTGGCGGCAGCCACGCGCTCCAGTCCTCTCGCGCCCATGAGCGACATGTAGATCGTCGCCGCGGTCACCGCCAGGCCCTGGTTGGTGCAGATGTTGGAGGTGGCCTTGCCGCGGCGGATGTGCTGCTCGCGCGCCTGCAGCGTGAGCGTGAACCCCGGGCGACCGGTCGCATCCAGCGTGCGACCGACGATGCGCCCCGGCATCTGCCGCACATGCTCGAGGCGGCTCGCCATGAACCCAAAGTACGGTCCGCCCGAGGACAGCGGCACCCCGAGCGGCTGTCCCTCCCCGACCGCGATGTCTGCCCGGCCTGCCCATTCACCCGGAGGCTTCAATAACGCCAGCGAGGTCGGGTTGACGACCGCGATCACCGCGATGCCGCGGGCGCGCGCCCAACTCGAGAGCGCATCGACGTCCTCGAGCACACCGAAGAAGTTCGGCTGCTGGATCGCGATGGCGGCTATGTCCTCGCCCTCGTGTGCCGCCAGGGCCTCGAGCGAGGTGCGGCCGCAGTCCGCAAGGTAGGGGATCTCCTCGAGCGTGAGCCCTTGATTGCCGACCGTCGCCCGGGCGACGCGCCGGTAGTGAGGATGCAGGCTCCGCGCAACGAGGATGCGCTTCGAGCGCGACTTGCGGTTGATGCGCACGGCCATCAGGCAGGCTTCCGCGAATCCCGAGGCGCCGTCGTACAACGATGCGTTCGCGACCTCGAGGCCGGCGAGGCTCGCGATCATCGTCTGAAACTCGTAGATCGTCTGCAGCGTCCCCTGGCTCGCCTCCGCCTGGTACGGCGTGTAGGCGCTGTAATATTCCCCGCGGGTCGCGAGCGCCCACACGGCCGCGGGTATGTGGTGCTCGTAGGCGCCCGCGCCGATGAAGCACAGCGCCCGGCCGTCGAGCTGGGCGCGCTCGCTCATGAGGCGGCCGATCTCCATTTCATTGAGTGCCTCGGGCACCTCGCTCAGCGCCCCGATCGTGAGCGCGGGGGGGATCTCATCGAACAGCTGCTCGATGCGCTCGACGCCGATGGCGGCGAGCATCTGTGCCACATCCTCGGGCGTGTGCGGGATGAACGCCATCACTCGCCCTCCGCCTCGAGGACCCTTGCATAGTCGGCCGCCGACAGCAGCTCCCCCTGCTGGCTGTCCGATCTCATGCGCACGAGCCAGCCTCTTCCATACGGATCCTGATTGATGAGCTCGGGAGCGCTGGCGAGCGCGGTATTGACGGCCGTCACCGAACCGGCGAGCGGGCTGTAGACATCCGAGGCCGCCTTGACCGATTCGACCACGCCGTAGGCCTCGCCGACCGCGAGCGTGCGGCCGGGCTCGGGAACCTCGACGAACACCAGGTCGCCGAGCGCCTCCTGCGCGTGGTCGGTAATCCCCACCTCGAGCTGCCCGTCGGGCAGCCGCCGCACCCACTCGTGAGTCTTGGTGTACTTGAGATCGGGTGGAATGTGGCTCATGCGTTGCAACCCTTTCAATTGATGAGTGAGCGGCCGTGCCGCACGAACGGCGGGCGCACGATGCGTGCCCCGAGCAGCTTGCCGCGGATCTCGACCTGCACGTCTTTGTTCGCACCTGCAGGTACCCGCGCGAGTCCGATGGAGCGCTGCAATGTGGGCGAGAATGTGCCGCTCGTCACCTCGCCGTCTCCGGCCGCGGTCACCACCCGCTGGTGCGCGCGCAGGACGCCGCGGTCCTCCAGCAGCAGCCCCACGAGTTTGTGCGCGACGCCGCGGGCGCGCGCCGTCTCGAGCGCGGCCCGGCCGATGAACTGCCGGTCCGCGGGCTCGAAGGCAACCGTCCAGGCAAGGCCGCACTCGAGCGGATTGGTGCTCGCATTCATGTCGCTGCCGTACAGATTCATGCCGGCCTCGAGGCGCAGCGTGTCGCGCGCGCCCAGGCCGCACGGTGCGACCCCGTCGGCTTGCAGCCTCTGCCAAAGGTCCAGCGCCTCACCTGCGGGCACGATCAGCTCGAACCCGTCCTCCCCGGTGTAGCCGGTGCGCGCGACGCAGAGGCTCCCGATCTCGAGGGCCGTGAAGGGCGCGAGAGCGAGCGCGGGCGCGGCCACCGAAGCGCCCAGCAACCGCTCGAGGTGCTGCGGCGAGGCCGGTCCCTGCAGCGCGAGCAGCGCGAGATCGGTGCGCTCGACGACCTCGATCGCTGCCGGCGCATGGCGCCGGACCCAGGCGAGATCCGCATCGCGCGTGCCGGCATTGACGACGAGGCGCATGCGCTCCGCGCCGAGGTAGTAGGCGATCAGATCGTCGAGGATGCCGCCGGAGTCATCGAGCATGCAGCTGTAGAGTGCGCGGCCGGGTGTGGCGAGCTTGCCGATGTCGTTGGCGAGCAGCTGTGCGAGCAGGTCACGCGCCCGGCGACCGTTGAGATCGATGCAGCACATGTGCGAGACGTCGAAAATCCCGGCGGCGCGGCGCACCGCATGGTGCTCCTCGAGCTGCGAGCCGTAGTGCAGCGGCATATCCCAGCCGCCGAAATCGACGATGCGTGCACCCAGAGCTTGATGCAGCGCGTAGAGCGGCGTGCGTCGGCCCATGACTCCTCAAATCGTAAGGCCCGCGACCCCTCAATGCTATACTGAGCCGCTGTGAGGATGGCGCCCGCAGCGCGCGCCATTGCTTGCCTTCCTTCGGCCGCCACCGTGACCACACGCCGCCACAGCATCGCCGTCCAGATCGGCTCCGTTCGCGTCGGAGGCCCGAATCCCATCGTCGTCCAGTCGATGACCAACACCGATACGGCCGACGTCGAGGGTACCGCCCAGCAGGTGCGCTCGCTCGCGCGCGCGGGCTCCGAGCTCGTGAGAATCACGGTCAACACCACGGAAGCCGCGGCCGCGGTCGCGCCGATCCGCGAGCGGCTCGACCAGCTCGGTGTCACCGTGCCGCTGATCGGCGACTTCCATTTCAACGGCCACAAGCTGCTGCGCGAGTACCCGGCGTGCGCCGAATCCCTGGCCAAGTACCGGATCAACCCCGGCAACGTCGGGCGCGGGAGCAAGCGCGATCCGCAGTTCGCCGAGATGATCGAGGCGGCCTGCCGCTATGGCAAGCCGGTGCGCATCGGCGTCAACTGGGGCAGTCTCGATCAGGATCTGCTCACGCGCATGATGGACGAGAACTCGAGGCTCGCCGAGCCGCTCGATGCGCGCGAGGTGATGCGCAAGGCGGTGGTTCAATCCGCGCTGGAGAGCGCCCAGCGCGCGGTCGAGCTCGGCCTGCCCCGCGAGCGCATCGTGCTGTCGGCGAAAGTAAGCGGCGTCCAGGACTTGATCGCCATCTATCGGGACCTGGCGGCGCGGTGCGATTACCCGCTGCACCTGGGCCTGACGGAGGCGGGCATGGGCTCCAAGGGCGTGGTCGCCTCGACCGCCGGCATGGCCGTGCTGCTGCAACAGGGGGTAGGTGACACGATCCGCGTCTCGCTCACGCCGCAGCCGGGCGGGGATCGCACCCAGGAGGTGATCGTCGCGCAGGAGATCCTGCAGACGATGGGCCTGCGCTCGTTCACCCCGATGGTGATCGCTTGTCCTGGCTGCGGGCGCACCACCAGCACCTACTTCCAGGAGCTCGCGCAGCGCATCCAGTCGCACGTGCGTCACCGCATGCCGGAGTGGCGGCGCGGCTACGATGGTGTCGAGGAGATGACGGTTGCCGTCATGGGGTGCGTGGTCAACGGTCCCGGTGAGAGCAAGCATGCCAACCTCGGCATCAGCCTGCCCGGCACCGGCGAGCGGCCGGTCGCACCGGTCTACGAGGACGGGGAGAAGACCGTCACGTTGAAGGGCGACCGCATCGCCGAGGAATTCCAGGAGATCGTCGAGCAGTACGTGGCGCGCAAGTATGTGCGCCGGTCGGCCCCGTGAGCGCTCTGACGGAGCGCCGCTGCAAGCCCTGCGAGGGCGGTGTGGCCCCGCTCGCTCCGGCCCAGGCGCGCGAGCTGCTGGGCCAGCTCGCGCCGGGCTGGCGCCTCACCGAGGATGCCAAAGCCATCC
>Ga0335081_10013016_pt1 | contig 13462 bp, 9 predicted proteins | sample Lox_Sample_35_FD_206713 | JGI IMG/M metagenome (GOLD analysis project Ga0335081, IMG submission 206713) | Soil microbial communities from Loxahatchee National Wildlife Refuge, Florida, United States - Lox_Sample_3.5 | ecosystem: Environmental > Terrestrial > Soil > Wetlands | place: USA: Florida...
ACCCTTGCCCCGCCCGACCGGGGGCCGGGGCCCGCCCCCCCACATCGCCACCCCGGTCCCGCCGCGCCGCGCGGCGCCGTTGGGGGCGCCGCCCCCGCCGGTGAACAGGCCGTAGCCATAGGCGTTGTGCACGATGTCGCCCGGCAGCGCCCCGCCGCAGGCGAGGCAGCGCGCCATCAGGTCGCTCCACAGGTCGAGGTCGCCCCTGGTGTAGCCGACCACCGTCGGCTTGCCGGTCGTGCCGGAGGATGCATGCAGCCGCAGCAGCTTTTCGCGCGGCACCGCAAAAAGGCCGAAGGGATAATTGTCGCGCAGGTCGGCCTTGAGGGTGAACGGGAATCGCGCGATGTCGGGCAGCGCCTTGAGATCGTCGGGCCTGACGCCCGCCTCGTCGAACTTGCGCCGGTAGTGCGGAACGTGCGTGTAGGCTCGCTGCAGGACCTGCTTGAGTCGCCGCAGCTGCAGCGCGCCCAATGCCTCACGCGGCATGGTCTCGGACGGCTGATCGAACATATGGATGCCGGATTTGCGAGCTGCGGTTTGTGTCCTCATGGAGCGACCTTCATCTTATTGTGATCGAAGCTCGGCTCGGCGCGCGACCACCCGGGCCTGACGGCGCGCCCGACCGCGCCGCTACCGCGCGCCGGAATATGATCGAGCGCGAAACCCTGGCTGTAGGCGGCGCGAGCGACCAGCGTGAACTTGAGGAGCCAGCCTGCCGCGCCGGCGCTGAGGCCGGCGAGCACGAAAGCAAACGTTGCGTCAAGGCCGCGAATGAACCCCGCCACAACGCACAGTGCCGGCAGCGCCAGCCCGAGCGCCGCCACCCAGGTTCGCGCAGATTGGAGAACGGCGAGCGTGCGGCGCGGCGCACCCGTCGTCGCGAGCGAGCGCAGATAGGCGCGCCAGACCCGGTGGCGCGCCGCGGCCAGCAGGACGACGACGAGCGCCGTCACTTCCGCCGCCGACCTGGAGACGCTCGCGAGAGGCAGCAGCGCGAGAAAAAGCCCCCCGCCCTCGGTGAGCCCGGTCGTGATGATGAGCGGGACAACCCGCGGCGCGCGCCAGCCCGGGATGCCCTTCGCGGCGTGCAGGATCATCGCCTGGCAAGAGAGGAACGCCAGACCGGCGATGCCCGCGGCGAGCACGAGCCGGACGTCCGGCTGCCACACAGCCAGCGCGGCGAGCGGGAACAGCGCCATCGCGACCCAGGCCTCGCGCGCCATCCAGGAGCGTTGCGGCCGGCGCAGGACATTGAGCGCGCGCCACGGCCGGCCGATCTTGAGCAGCACCAGGAAAAGGCCGACGGCAACCAGCCCGGCACCCGCGAGCAGAGGCGCGCGCGCCGGTGCGCCGAACACCGCCGCGGCGGCGACGACGGCGACAAGCCCGGATCCGGCGCCGCCGCACATGAAATTTCCGGCGGCCTTCCAATCCCAGTGTTTCTGGTGAACGGGCTCGACGCCGCGCGAGCGGATTTGTCCCACCGCGTCCGGCGGCCCGTCGGTCGCCGCCGCGCTCGCCGGCGCATCAGGCCGATCCGCGCCGGCGTAGACGTAGTAGAAGCCCGGTTCGCTGCCGAGCTCCTCGTGCATGCGGAAATGCTTCTGCTCGCGCAACAGCCGCGACACGTTGCTTTCCGGATCATCGGCGTCGCCGAAATGCAGCGCATTGGCGATGCACGCATTGACGCAAGCCGGCGTCGCCAACGGATCGATCCCGGGCGCGAGCCCGTTGGCGATTCCGAAATCGATGCGGTCCGAGCAGAAGGTGCATTTCTGTGCGACACCGACCCGGCGCGGGTCCTCGCGCCGAAGCTCGTTCTGCATCGCGTCTGCGCCATAGGCGAAGCGCGGCGCATCGATCTTGAAACGCGCCTGGTAGGGGCAGGCGACCTCGCAATAGGCGCAGCCGATGCAGAGATCGTAGTCCATGACCACGATGCCGTCGTCGCGCCGATAGGTCGCGCGGGACGGACAGGCATGCACGCACGGCGGGTCGTCGCAGTGCTGGCAGCCGACCGGCACGAACGTGCGGCTGACATTCGGATAGGCCCCCGACTCGATGTCGAGCACCTTGCGCCATTCCACGGCAGGCGACGTCGCGTTGGCGTGCCGGCAGGCCGCCGTGCAGGTCTGGCAGCCGACGCAGCGCTCGAGATCGGCGACCATCGCCCAGCGGGTCATGGCGCACTCCCGACCCGCGTGATCTTGACCTTGACGAGGTCCGCGCTCGAGCCGGTCGCGTCGGTCAGCTCCAGCATCATCGGCATCAGCGCATTCATGCTCGGCGCGCCGAAATCCTTGGCGTAGGGTGTCGCCCAATGGTCGAACTGGCCGATCATCAGCAGCGTGTCGGGACGGATGCCCTCGCACAGCAGGACACGGCCTTTGGTGTGGTTGAGCGGCGAGCGCACCTCGACCAGCTCGTCGTCGGCGAGCCCGAGCTTTTCGGCGGCACTGCGGTTCATCACCACGCGCCCGTGACCGGCGACGTTCTCGGCGACCTCCTTGATGAGCTGGATGCCGACATTGCCGCCCCAGGAATATTGCATGCTGCGCGCGGTGATCAGCCAGAACGGATAATCCTCGATGCGCACGTCGAAATGGCCGGCGAGCGCGCCCTCCCACAGGGCCGACAGGTCGCGCCAGCGCGGCAGCGGCTCGTACTCCTCGAGCTGCCTGTCCCACCAGGCGATCCCCTGCTCGTGCAGCCGCCGGCCCAGCTCTTTGCCGATACGCGTGAGGCGCTCCTGATACGGCTGCTCGAACCGCAGCCCCGCGGCGACCAGCTTGGGATAGAGGTACCATTGCCGGCGCGGGAACGGCTTCACGCGAAACCCGTGCCGGCGAAAATAGTCGAGCCCCTGCGACTCGGCGCCGTCGGTCAATTCGGCGCTCGCGGCGCGGCACGATGCATCCCAGATCGCCTCGACATCGTGCGGCCTGGTTGGATCGAGCGAAAAATCATAGTTCGGCCCCGACAGCTTGACGCCGGCGGCGCCGCGGTTGATCGCCGCGTTGTAGGCTTCGAGCAGGCCGGTGCGACGCGCGATCTCGGTCGCAATCCAGGTGAAATCCTTGGCCCCGCCTTGTGCCGGGACCGCCGGATCGCGCAATGCGAAGCCCTGATAGTCCCAGAATTGCTCCACATATTTTGTGCCGCCGATGCGCAGGAGCTGCAGCCCCTCGAGGTCGGTGCATTCGGGCAGCAGGACATCCGCCATGTGGTTCGTCTCGTCGCGCGTATAGGCAAAGCAGACGACGAAGGGAAATCGCGCCATCGCGGCGCCGACCGATTTCGTATCCCAGAACGAGATGGCCGGATTGGTGCGGTAGACGAACCACACGTCGGGCGGGGCCGCGTGCGGCAGCTTGTCGAAATCTTCGCTCTGCATCATCCAGGCGAGATGAGTCGGGCCGAGCGCCTGGCTCCAGGCGGAATTCGCCACCAGCGGCACCAGCGTGCGGTGGGCGCTGCGCGCCGGCGGACGCGATATCCACTCGTCGCGGCCGGTCGGATTCATCGGATAGTCCATGAATCCGTCGGGGCCCGGCTTCACGCTCGACCACCTGTTGTCGGCCGGGCGATTGAGGCGCACCGTCGTACCGAGCGTGCCGCCCGGCACCTCGAGCGCGCCGACCAGGCAGGCGAGCAACGTGCGCGCCCAGCAGCATTCGTAGCCGCCCCAGCCGTTGTTGACGGTCTTGCCGAGCGCGATCGCCACCGGACGCAGCGGCAGCGTCTCGCCTTCGATGTCGATCGTCGCGCCGACGCGCGCATGATCGAGAAACCCGTTGGCGATGCGGCGGATGGTCGCCGCCGGCACGTCGCAGATCGCGCTCGCCCATTCGGGGGAATAGTCCTTCACGTGCGCGACGAGATGCGCGAAGGCCGGCCGTACCGCCGCGGCGTCATGCGTCGTGATCTCGTCATCGGGGCCGATCTCGATGCCGTCGACCGAGCACACGCCTTCGAGCGCAGGATCGATGTCGAGCGTGTCGAACACCACGGCCTTGCCGGCGCGCAGATCGAACACCAGCGGTTTGCGCGTGGCGGGCTCGCGCAGGAAGAGCCCATTCGGACCGACCAGGTAGGGCGACGACGTCCGGTGCTTGAGGAACGGCAGGTCGAGGCGCTCGCGCGGGTGCTCGTGGGCCAGCACATGGATCATTGCGAACATGAACGCGGCGTCGGTCTTCGGCTTGATCGGGATCCATTCGGCCGAGCACGCCGCAGTGACCGAGAGATGCGGCTCGATCTCGACGCGCGTCATGCCGCGCTTGCGCGCGTCGGCGTGTCGCCTGACGCCGCAGACGCCGCCCGAGGCCTCCACGTTGGCGCCGAACGAGACGAGGTAGTCGCACAACGGCGTGTCGGGCGAGACCGTGAACGCCCGGTGCCACAGCTCGCCGTAGAGGTGCTCCGAGTGATAGCACTTGACGCCCTGGCCGCTGCCGAAGCTCATGTCGACCGGTCCCCAGGCGGCGAGGAAGGCCGGAAACGTGCCCATGTAGGCGGTGGGCGTGCCGCCGCCGCCGAAGCTCGCGGCGACGCGCGGATAGCCCGACGGGTCGACGACACCGGCCGCGCGCGCAGCGTTGAGCTTGTCCGCGATCAGATCAAGCGCCTCGTCCCAGGAGATCGCGACGAAGCCGGGGTCCTCCCCGCGCCCCTTGCGCGGATTGGTCCGCTTCATCGGATGCAGGATGCGGTTGGGGTTGTAGGCCTTCTGCACGAGCCCGAAGGCCTTGACGCAGGCCTTGCCGCCGGCCGGATGAACCGATGCAGCCTCGTAGCTCGGCAGAATCTCGGTCGCGACGCCGTCCTCGATGCGGACCTTCAGGAGATCGGGCCCGGCTACGCACTGGTAGCAGTAGGTCGAGACGGCGCGGTCGCGGCGTGTCGCGTCGGCGGTCATGACGAGGCCGGACGCACGGATTCCTTCATGGGCGTCCTCGCGGATCGATGGGGATAATGCCCCACATTATAGTGAATGGCATCATACGCCGCCGGGATGCCCTGCGACTTGACTTCGGTCAGGCAGCCGGGCGCGCGGCCTTACATCAGCTCGCCGCCGGCGACGACGATGCTCTGGCCGGTGATCGCGCCCGAGCCGGGCAGGCAAAGCCAGGCGACCGTGTCGGCGACTTCCTGCGGGGTAACGAGCCGCCCCTGCGGATTGTGCGCCGTGAGCTCGCTCAGCGCCTGCTCGCGCGTTCGGCCGGTCTTCGCCGTGATATTGGCGACCGCCGCGACGACGATGTCCGTGTCGGTATAGCCCGGGCAGACCGCATTGACGGTCACGCCGGTGCGCGCGAGCTCGCGCGCGAGCGCGCGCGTCAGGCCGATCAGACCGTGCTTGGCGGCACAGTAGGCGGCGCAATAGGCATATCCGGTGAGGCCTGCGGTCGACGCGACGTTGACGATGCGGCCGCCCTTCGCCTTCGCCATAGCGCCGGCGACCTCGCGGATGCAGAGGAACGCGCCCGTCAGATCGACGTCGATCACCTCTTGCCAGGTCGGCAGATCCAGCTTCGACAGCGGCGCCGCGGTGGCGATGCCGGCATTATTGACGAGAATGTGCGGCGTGCCGAACTGGCTCGCGGCCGCGGCGAACGCTTGCGCGATGGCGTGCGGCCGGGCCACGTCGATCGCGATGCCCTGCGCGCGGCCGCCATGCGCCCGCTGCAGCGCCGACGCCTGCTCGGCAACCTGTGCGGCGGTGCGGCTCATCAGCGTCACATCGGCGCCAAGGCCGGCGAGCTTCGCCGCGATCGCAGCGCCGATGCCGCGCGACGCGCCGGTGACCACCGCGTGCCGGCCGTGCAGCGGCAGCCCCTCCTCGGTCAATCTCGGCTGCGGCTCCAGCATGGGCTCACCTCGAAAGCATCGATCCCACGAGACGCTCACATGGGCGCGGGCCCGACGCCTTGACCAAAATCAGGCGGGTCGCGTGCACCGGCCATGTGGCGAAGGCGCCCTTGATCTTGGACAAGTCGGCACGCCTATCGATGCGCTAGGAGGGAAAATCGACAACCCGCCGGGAGCCCAATGGACCCGTTCCTTTCGCCAGGCCGCTTCATCGACAGCGACTCTCCGCCAGTGATGAAATTCGCCCGTGCGGCTGCAGACGGCGTCAGCGGTGAGGTCGCGCGGGCCCTGCGCCTGTTCCACGCCGTGCGCGACGGAATCGTCTACGACCCTTACGTCAATTTCGCCGATCCGGCGAACTACCGTGCAAGCGGCGTGCTCGCGGCCGGACGCGGCTTTTGCGTCGGCAAGGCGGCGCTGCTGACCGCCGCCTGCCGCGTCCTCGGCATCCCGGCGCGTGTCGGCTATGCGGACGTCCGCAACCACATGACCTCGCCGCGGCTCTACGCGATGATCAAGACCGATGTCTTCCTGTGGCACTCCTATGCGGAAATCCACCTCGCGGGTCGCTGGGTCAAGGCCACGCCGGCATTCGACGCGGCGCTGTGCGAACGCGTCGGAGTGGCCCCGCTCGAATTCGATGGCGAGCACGATTCCCTGTTTCACGCGTTCGACCGCGCGGGCCGGCGCCACATGGAATATCTCAACGATCGCGGCACCTTCGCGGACGTTCCGTTCGAGGTCATGCAGGCCGATTTCCGCGCCCACTATCCGAGCCTGATGCGCGAGGCCGGCATCGCCGGCGATTTCCACGCTGAGGCCGTCGCGGCCGACGATTAGACGGCGTGGACGATCGCCGCGCCGTCGCGTCGACGCGGCGTCGTGTGCTTCGCCTCGAGGCCGAGATAGCCATCCAGTGCGCGTTGGTCGGCACGGACCACTGCGCCGTCGCATTCGTAGACGATCGCGCCGCGCTCGATGACTGCCACACGATCCGTAAAGGCGAGCACTTTCCGGACGTTCTGCTCGACGATCAGCGTCGCAAGTCCCTCCTCGCGGATGACCTGCCGCAACACCGCGAGCAGTTCGTCGACGATGATCGGCGCGAGACCCTCGAGCGGCTCGTCGAGCAGGAGAATCCGTGGGCTGCCGATGAGCGCGCGGCCGATCGCGAGCATCTGCTGCTCGCCGCCGGACAGCTGCCCGCCGAGGTTCTTGCGCCGCTCGTGCAACCGCGGGAACATCGCGTAGACGCGACCGAGCGACCAGCGTCCCGGGCGCGCGACCGCGGTCAGGTTCTCCTCGACCGTCAGCGAGCGGAAAATGCGTCGCTCCTGCGGCACCCACCCGATGCCGGCGAGCGCGCGGTGGTCAGGGCGCAGGCGCGTGATGTCGCGGCCGTCGAGCGCGATCGATCCGCCGAACCGGCGCGTCACGCCGATGATCGAGTTGATCAACGTGCTCTTGCCCATGCCGTTGCGACCGAGCAGCGCCAGCGTCTCGCCCTGCCCCACCGCGGCCGTGACGTCGGCGAGCACCACCGCCTCGCCATAACCGGCACACAGGTGGCTGATGCGGAGGAGCTCAGGCATCGAGCGCCTCACCGAGATAGACCGCTTTCACGCGCGGGTCGCGGGCGACCTCGTCAGGCGATCCCTCGACGAACACCGTACCGTTGACCAGCACCGTGATGGAATCGGCGAACGAGAACACCAGATCCATGTCGTGCTCGATCAGCAGGACCGTCACGTCCTCCGGCAAGTTGGCGATCATGTCGAGCAGCTCGCGGCGCTCCGTTTCAGGCACGCCGGCCGCCGGCTCGTCGAGCAGGAGCACGCGCGGCCTGCACGCGATGGCGAGGGCGATCTCAAGCAGCCGCTGTTTGCCGTACGCCAGATCCGAGGTGCGCTCGTACATCACGTCGGTCAAACCGAAACGCTCCAGCACATCGACGATCTCGTCGACCACCCGCGGCTTGCGGCCAACCAGGCGCCACCAGTCGGCGCCGGCGCCGAGCCGCTCCGACACCGCAAGTCCGATCGTCTCGAGCGGCGTCAGGCCGGCGAAGAGCTGGTTGATCTGGAAGGTGCGCACCAGACCGAGGCGCACGCGCTCGTCGGGCGGCTCTTTGGTAATGTCGCGCCCGTCGAGCACTACGGTTCCGGCGCTCGGCCGGAGCATGCCGCTGATGAGATTGATGATCGTCGTCTTCCCGGCGCCGTTCGGACCGATCAGGGCGCGTCGCGAGCCCCGCTTGACCGCAAGCGAGACGTTGTTCGCCGCGACGATGCCTTCGAAATGGCGCTCCAGGCCGATCGTCTCCAGCGCGTAGGGCACGGATCAGCCCCCTTCCGCCGGACGGTCGCGCCCGACGGCGGAGTCGACCGCGCGGCGTGCAAGCTCGACGACCGAGGCCCCGACGTGACTCGCTGTATCAGCCATGCGGTCGCGGCCGACCAGCACGATCAGCACCAGGACGAGGCCGATCCAGAATCCCCAATACTGCGGCGTCAGGTCGGCGAGCCAATCCTGCATCACCTTGAAGATCACCGCGCCGATCAGGCCGCCGTAGAGATAGCCGGTGCCGCCGATGATGAGCGCGAGTAGCACGTCGGCGGAGCGCTCGAAATCGAGCCCGGCGAGCGAGGCGAATTGAGTCGTCTGCGTCAGCAGGGCGCCGGCGACGCCGGCGTATCCGGCTGCCAGCGCGTAGATCGCGACCAGGCGCCGGCGGGTCGGAATGCCGATCGCGGACGCACGCCGCGGATTGTCCTTGAGCGAGCGGAGCGAAAGTCCGAACGGCGAGTAGATGAGGCGGCGCGCGATGAGAAAGAGCACGAGGGTGACGGCGAGCGAATAGACGTAGGCGACGTGGCCCGCGATGTCGAACTCGAACCATCCGAGCACTGGGCCGACGTCGATGCCTTGCATCCCGTCGGCCCCACCGGTGAGCCAGACCATGCGGTTGGCGAGCTCGCGCAGCACCAGCGCGAAGCCGAGCGTCACCATGATCCGGGTCAGATCGGAGCCGCGCAGGACCAGAAAGCTCGTGGCCCATCCGAGCAATGCCGAGGCGACACCCGCCAGCAGCAGCGCGAGCACCGGCTCGGTGACGATCCCGTGCTTGGCCATCAGTCCGGCGAGATACGCGCCGAATCCGAAGAAGGCGGCGTGCCCGAGCGAGATGATCCCCGCGAACCCGAGAATGAGATCGAGCGACAACGCGAACAGCCCAAGGATGGCAACCTGCGACAGCAGCAGGTGCCGATCCGGCAGCAGAAAGATGGTCGCGAGCACCGCAAGCCAGAACGCGATCTCGAACGGGCGCCAGTCTGCCCGCGAGGCGAGATGGTCGGCGATCTCCTGCTTGTGCTCGCCCGGCTGCCGCGTCGTCATCTCGGCGCCCTCAACGCGCCGCGGCCCGGGCGAACAAGCCCTGCGGCCGCCAGATCAGGATCGCGATCGTGATGGTGTAGATGGCGAAGGCGCCGAAGGTCGGCACATAATATTTTCCTGCCACGTCGGCGATGCCGAGGATCAGCGCCGCGAGGAACGGCGCCGTCATGCTCGATGTCCCGCCCACCGTCACGACGATCAGGAAATAGATCATGTATTTGAGCGGAAAGACCGGATCGAGTCCGATGATCTCGGCGCCGAGCGCGCCGCCCAGTCCGGCGAGCCCCGATCCGACCGCAAAGGTGATCGCGAACACGCCGCCGACGTTGATGCCGAGCCCGCGCGCGACCGTCGGATCGTCGACCGACGCCCGCAGCCGGCTGCCGAACCGCGTGCGGGCGAGCCCGAATTGCAGCGCCATCGTGATCAGGCCGCACAGAACCACGATCGCGAGCCGATATTTGCCGATACCGGCGCCGAGGACGTCGAACTGGCCCTTGAGAACCGCCGGCAGCTCGACGAACACCTGCGCGGAGCCGAGCGTATAGTCCACGGCGGCCACCGCCATGAACACGAGCCCGATCGTGAACAGCACCTGGTCGAGATGGCTCTTGCGGTAGACCCGCACGTAGAGCGTGCGCTCGAGGACCGAGCCGAGGATCGCGGCGCTCACGAAGGCGATCGGCAAGGCGGCGAAGAACGGGACGCCGTGCCGGTTGACCAGGATCACGGCGACGTAGCCGCCCGCCATCGCGAAGGCGCCGTGCGCGAGATTGACGAAGTTCATCACGCCGAGCGTGACCGCAAGTCCCGCCGACAGGACGAACAGCAGCATGCCATAGGCGATTCCATCGAACAGGACGGTGAGCATGTCGCACCCGATCGCTGGTGGCCGCCGCTGGACATCGCCTTGGGCGGCCGCTCCGCGACGCGCCGGCCGTGCGCCGGCGCGAGGCTCCAATGCGTCACATCTTGGCGCCGGCCTTGACCGGATCCTTGATGGCTTCGAACGTGGCAAACTCGATGTTGTAGAGCTCGCCGTTCACCTTCTCGACCTTGCGGACATAGATGTTCTGCACGATGTCGCGCGTCTCCGGATCGATCGAGATCGGTCCGCGCGGGCTGACCCACGCCATGCCCTTGATCGCCGCCATCAGCTTCTCGCCGTCGGTCGCACCGTTGGTCTTCTTCAGCGCCGCGTAGATCAGGTGCATCCCGTCATAGCCGCCGACCGCCATGAAGTTCGGCCGGAAATTGTTCGCTTTCTCGAACGCCGCGACGAACGCCTTGTTCTCGGGCGAGGGATGCGCGGCCGAATACATGTGGGCCGTGATGGTCCCGATCACCGCGTCGCCCATCGCGTTGAGCTGGTCGTCGTCCATCACGTCGCCCGGACCGATGATCTTCACCCCGGCCTTGTCGAGGCCGCGCTCGACGAACTGGCGGACCAGCGTCGCGCCCTGGCCGGATGGCACGAAGATGAAGATCGCGTCGGGCGCGGCATCGTGCGCGCGCTGCAGAAACGGCGCAAAGTCCGGCGCCTGCAGCGGGACGCGCAGCTCGGCGACCACCTGCCCCCCGGCCTTGATGAAGCGCTCCTTGAAGGATTGCTCGGCGTCGTAACCAGGGCCATAGTCCGACACCAGCGTGACGACCTTCTTCAGCCCATTCTTGGCGGCCCAGTCGGCGGTGATCACCGAGGACTGCGCGAGCGTGAAGCTCGTCCGTGCGATGTAGGGCGATTTCTCGGTGATGATCGACGTGCCCGCCGCCATCACGATCTCCGGGACCTTGGCCTGGGTGGCGAGCGGCGCGACCGCAAGCGCGCAGGGCGTGATGCCGAAGCCGGCGACGAACTTCACCTTGTCGTTGACGATCAGCTCCTGAGCGAGTCGTTTGGTGTTCTCCGGGATCGTCGCGTCATCCTTGATGACGAGCTCGATCTTCTTGCCGGCGACCATCGCGCCGTTCTGATCGACGTAGAGCTTAGCGGCGGCGGCGATCTGCTTGCCGGTCGATGCCTGCTGGCCGGTCATCGGCAGGATCAAGCCGACCTTGACGACCTCCTGCGCGCCGCTGCCGGCGCTGAGCGACATCGAGAGCGCGAGCACTGCCGCTCCGGTCGCGAAGAGTCTCGTTGCCATGAATGTCCTCCGTAGCCGTTCCCTCATGTTTTTCACGAGCGGCAGAACCATCGGCTTGGGCCGACCGGCCGCTCTCTTTGACGCCGCCCCGCCGGCGCGAACGTGCGAAAACCGACCGACATCATGCAGGCGTTGTCGAGAGCTTAAGCGTGCGCTGCGCGCATCCCCTTGACCAAAGTCAACCACCGTTCAGCACGGCACCTCGCTCGCACGCTCGACGCGGCAGAGCAGCCCGCGGAGCTGATAGGTGCCCATCGCGGGATCGTAGGGAGGCGCGTTGTCGGTCAGCAGGTTCACGTTCGAGTCCCATACGCCGTAGTCCGGCGCGCCCGCCTCGGGAAACCACCAGCCGTGCTCGGCGTTGATCACGCGCGCGTCGATACCGGTGGTCAGCTTCGCCTTCTGCCGGATACGGCCGCGGCGGGTCTCGATCCACATCCAGTCGCCGTTGCGGATACCGTGACGTGCAGCCGTGTCGGGATGGATTTCGGCGATCGGAAAGCGATGCGCCTTGCGCAATTTCTCGATCTGCCGGTGCTCCGAATTGAAGAAATGCGGGATGCGCCCGCCCGTCGTCAGCACCAGCGGAAACTGCTCGGCGAGCGCCGGCGTCGACAGCGGGCTCTCGGGCGCCTCCTCATAGGATGGGAGCGGCGAATAGCCGAGCTGCTCGAGCCGCGTCGAGTAGAGCTCGATCTTGCCGGTCGGCGTGCGGAAGCCGCCGTCCTCGAACTTCCGGTAACGAAACGGCACCGTCACGAAGCCGCGCTGCGCCAATTGCTCGAACGTCATACCGAGGCCGCCGGCGGCGAGCTGCGCATCGAGCACGTCGCGCACCGGCTCGGTGCATACCGGCAGCTTCATGCGCCGCGCCAGCGCGACGAAGATCTCCTCGTCCGCCATGCACTCGCCGACCTGCACGACCTTCTGCTGGGCGAGCACGACGTTCGCCGCGACGGTCGGCAGGCCCGCGAGCTGATCGAGCTCGGGCCAGGCGGCCGCCGGCAGGACGATGTCGGCGAGCTCCGCGGTCGGCGTCATGAACAGATCGGCGCAGACGATGAAATCGAGCCGCATCAGCGCATCGCGCACGCGCGCGCCGCCCGCATAGGTCGTCAGCGTGTTGTTGCCGAATATGAGAAATGCCTTGACCGGATAGGGCTTGCCCTCGCGCATCGCCTGCAGCAGCGTCGGGATGTGGGCCGCCGGGAGATCCGCGCCCTCGCCGCCGAGCAGCTTGAAGCGATCGGCGCCGAGTCGCTTGGCGGCGACCCCGGGCGCGAGATTCTCGATCAGGCTCGGGAACCGGCCGAGCCCATGCATGCCGAATATCCATCCGCCCGGCACGTCGATGTTGCCAGTCAGCGCCGGCAGCATCGAGACGGCGCGCACGGTCTGAATGCACTTCGGCGTGTGCTCGATGGCGCAGCCCCATTCGAGCATGGCGGGCTTGGTTTGCGCAAAGAGCCGCGCGGCGGCACGAATCTTGTCGGCCGCGACCCACGTGATGGGCTCCGCCCATTCGGGGGTGCACGACCTGACCCGCTCGCACAACGCCTCGAAGCCGTAAGTCCAGCGCTGCACGAACGGCGCGTCGTAGAGCCGCTCGGCGATCAGCACGTTGAGAAACGCGAGCGCGAGCGCATCGTCGGCGCCAGGCCGGACCTGCAGCCAGACATCGGCCCTGCGCGCAAGCTCGGTCTGGCGCGGATCGACCACCACGAGCTTCGGCTGACGGCTCAGCGCCTCCAGCACATTGAAGCGGGTTTCGCCGTCGGGCCCGGAATGAACCGGATTGTGCCCCCAGAACATGATGCATCCGGGCGGCGTATTGCCCGTGTAGTCACACACCGGAAAGTCGCCGAACGTCAGGATGCAGGTATTGACGCGCGGGTGGAAGCACTGGGCGAATCCCGGCTCGCACCAGTTCGGCGTGCCGAGCGCGTGGCCGAAGCGCGACACCCAGCGGATATGATGCCGGCCGGTGCCGGTGCCGAGCGCGATCGCCTCCGGGCCGAACTCCGCGCGGATCGCAAGCAGTCGTTCGG
>Ga0335081_10013017_pt1 | contig 13461 bp, 14 predicted proteins | sample Lox_Sample_35_FD_206713 | JGI IMG/M metagenome (GOLD analysis project Ga0335081, IMG submission 206713) | Soil microbial communities from Loxahatchee National Wildlife Refuge, Florida, United States - Lox_Sample_3.5 | ecosystem: Environmental > Terrestrial > Soil > Wetlands | place: USA...
CAGGAAGCGATCGCCTATCAAGCTGCAACCGAGGTCTCGCAGATCTGCGTCGACGCCGGCGGGATCGGGCATGGCCAGCCGCAATGGCTGTGCTTCCCGGGTGTGGCGTCGCGCGTCGCGGAGGTGTCGCCATGATCCGTGCGCTCGCGCTTGCTACCATCCTCGTGCCCGCCGCGGCGCTTGCCGACGAGCCCGGCCACGCGCCGCAGGACGTCAACAGCCCGCCGGCGCCGAGCGCCGCGACCGAGCTCGGCCATCCGGTGACGGCGGCGCCGATCTACGTCGTCTACATCAATCACGGCACCGAGCCGACCTGCGTCGAGACCAACGACGTGGTCGGCTATCGCGAGTGCACGCAGTACGGCGTGTGGTCGAACAACCTCGCGATGCCGCCGCTGCTGCTCGATCTCGCGTTCCGGGTCCGCCAGCTCCCGCTCGCCGCCGGCCCGGGCATCGTGCCCAGCCCGCCGCCCGGCACCGCCGCGCGCACCGCGACCGGCAGCGCGTCGACGCCGTCGGCCGCGCTGCTCACGACCACCGCGCTGCGCCTGGCGTTCGGCAACGGCCCGGCGTACCTCGGCCTCGAGGGCGAGCTCGGCACGATCGAGAGCGCGGCCGGCAACGACACGCCGAACCTCACCGGCTCGATGATCGGCGGCTACCTGGTCGGCGGCCTGCGCGCCACCTCGCGGTCCGGCTCGATGGGCGTCGAGGTCGCCGGCGGCGTGCGCTCGCTGTCCGATCCGCTCGCGACCGTGCAGGCCGAGCACACCGGCGTGCTCGAGCTCCGCGCGCGCGGCGAGCTGTGGGTCGGCCCGTGGCTGTCGGTCGGCGCGATGGCCGGCACCAGCATCGTCGAGTCGGGCGACTGGATGGCCGGCGTGTTCGTCGGGGTGCACAGCCGCGCCTACGGCAGCCGGAGATGAAGATCTCGTTGCGCCGCGATCTTCACGTTTCCTTCGGATCGCGGCGCGGCGCGGCTCTCTAGCATCGAGCGCGTGACAGTCGCCTGGTGCGTCGCGCTCGCGGCGTGTTACGTGCCCCACATCCCGGCCGAGCCGACCGGGACGCGGGTCGAGCTCGGTTGCGTCGCGCTGGGCGTCGCGTTTCGCGGCGACGACGTCGCGCGCGGGCCGATCGTGGTCTACCGGTTCGTGAATCGCTGCGATCACCGCGCCGTGATCGATCTCGCGTCGGTGCGCGTGCTCGCCCGCGACACCGCCGGGCGCGAGGTCGCGCTCGCGGCCTACGATCCCGATCGCGAGCTGCGCGCGCTGCCGCTGCCGGCGCGGCTCGACGGCGTCGAGGCGATCGAGTATCGCGGGCTCGAGCGCGCAGACATCGCCTCGCTGTGCGTCGACGTCGGCGGGATCGCGGCCGGCGCGCCGCGCGCCGCGCGCTGGATCTGCGACGGAGCGCCGCGATGATCGCGCGCCTCGCGCTCGCGCTCGCGCTCGCCGCCGCGCTGCCCGCGCTCGCCGAGGCCGGCAGCTTCTGCCACGACCGCTCGACCGTGCTCGGCTACCGCCACTGCCGGCGGTTCGGCGCGTGGTCGCATCCGGTCGCGATGTGGTGGGACTTCGGCGCGACTGTCCTGCACTACGACCCGCAGATGATCGACGCGACCGCCAGCGCGGTGCACGGCGGCGACGTCACCCAGTACCGCGTGATCGCCGACCCGAGCGACCATCGCGGCGTGACCGCGCTCGGCGCGCGGATGGCGAGCCACCTCGCGCTGCCCGGCGGCTGGCTGTACATCGGCGCCCAGATGGACCTCGCGCCCGAGCTCGCCGGCCCGCGGCTGGTCGCCGACGTGACGGCGCGCGGCACCTCGACCACGCTCGACAGCGCGAGCTCGGGCTACGTGATGTCGAACGAGATGCTGGTCGGCGCGCGCGTGGCGATCGGCGGCGTGGTCGCGTCGACCGAGCTCGCGCCCGGCGTGCGGTTCGCGCAGTACGCGACGAGCGATCTGCCCGATCGCGTGACCGCGCCGGTCCAGACCTGGTTCGTGCTCGAGCTCCACCAGAAGCTCGAGCTGTGGCTCGGCCCGCACACCAGCGTCGGTGTCGAGCTCGGGGTCGACCTGCTCCACACCGACGCGGTCGAAGGCGGCGTCACGTTCGGCGTTCACCTCGAGCCGTTCGGCGGGATCCGCTAGATCTCGAGCTCGTCGCCCTCGCGCGCCGGGACCACGGTGATCCCGCGCGGCGCGAGCGTGCGCCGGCACGCCGCGACGATCTGATCGACGTCGTCGTCGCTGTAGTCCTGATCGTAGTGGAACGTGACCAGGCGCTCGACCTCCGCCGCGGCCGCGGCCGCGCACGCGTCCTCGTACGACGAGAACCCGCGGTTGCGCCGGGTCGCCTGGTCGTCGGGGCGGTAGGTCGAGTCGTGGAGCAGGACGTGCGCGCCGCGGTAGAACTCGATCGCGTCGCCGGTCGGGCCGGTCTCGGGGTAGCCGACGTCCGAGGCATAGACGAACACGCGGCCGGCCTCCTCGAGGCGGAACGCCAGCGCGGTGGTCGCGCCGTGCGGGTGCTCCCATGCGGTGACGCGCAGGCCCTCGGCGCCGAACGTCGCGCCGAGCGGCGCGGCGCGCACGTCGAACCTCGCCGAGAAGTTCTTGAGCGACTGCAGCGGCGAGAAGTTCGGATCCATCTGGCCCTCGAGGATGCCCTCGAGCTGCGCCGACGAGTTGCCCGGGCCCCACACCACGAACTGGTTGCCGTTGACGAACACCGGCGGGAAGAACCCGAGACCCTGGATGTGATCCCAGTGGGTGTGGGACAGCAAGATCGACGCGCGGCCGCCGCCCTTGCCGAACGCGCCCGCCATCAGCGTGTTGCCGAGGTGCATCAGCCCGGTGCCCATGTCGATGATCACGAGCGCGCCGCTCGCGGTGTGGACCGACACGCACGACGTGTTGCCGCCGTAGCGGATCGTCTCGGGCCCCGGTGCGGGGATCGAGCCGCGCACGCCCCAGAACCGGATCTTCACGGGTTGTCTCCCAGCGTCAGCTCGAGGCCCTCGTACGCGCTGTGGATCGCGAGCTGGTCGCCGGCGGCACGCGAGCTCTCGCGCACCGCGGCGAGGATGGCGTCGTTCTCCTCGTCGGAACGCATCGGCGCGTGGTGAAACAGCGCGAGCGCCTTGACCTTGGCCGTGCGCGCGATGTCGAGCGCGTCGTCCGGCCGCGAGTGGCCCCAGTGCGGGCGCGACGTGTACTCGGCGGGCGTGAACTGGGTGTCGTAGATCAGCAAGTCGGCGCCGCGCGCGAGCGCGACGACGCCGGCGCGCATCGCGTCGAGCTCCTCGCGCACCGGCGGCGGCAGCGTGCCGAGCTTGGGCGCCTCGATGAAGTCGCGGCCGAGCAGCAGGTCGGTGAACGGCGCGGTGTCGCTGCAGTACACGACCGCCGCGCGATCGACGTCGATGCGGTACGCGATCGCGACCCACGGATGGTTGAGCCGCGCGCACGTGATCCGCGCGCGGCCGATGTTGAACCGCGCGCCCTCGATCAGCTCGTGGAAGTGCATGTCGGCCTGCATCGCCGACAGCGGCACGGGGAAGTACGGCGCGTGATGCTGCTGGCTGAACACCGCCTCGAGGTGGAGGTCGCGCTGGCGCGCGAAGATGTGGATCTGGTTGCCTGCGCGGTACAGCGGCGAGAAGAACGGCAGGCCCTGGACGTGATCCCAGTGGGTGTGGCTGATCAGGATCGACGCTTTGCCCTTCCCGGCGGCGAACGCATCCTCCATCAACGCCTTGCCGAGCCGGCGGATGCCGGTGCCGGCGTCGACGATGATCGGCGCTTCGCCGGCCGGCCGGACCTCGACGCACGACGTGTTCCCGCCGTACCGGTTCGTCGACCGCCCGGGGACCGGGATGGAGCCACGGACTCCCCAGAACCTGACCTTCATGCGCCAGAGGCGACCCTAACGCTGGTCGCGGAGGCTTCGCCAGGGGTCAGAACTGCTTCCGCGAGTCGAGCAGGATCGTGACCGGACCCTCGTTCACGAGCTCGACGCGCATGTCGGCGCCGAACTCGCCGGCCTCGACCCGGGCGACGCCGGCGGCGCGCAGCGCGCCTTGCGCCTGCTCGTACAGCGCGCGCGCGGCGACCGGCTCGAGCGCGCCGGTGAACGCCGGGCGCCGGCCGGTCCGCGCGTCGCCGTAGAGCGTGAACTGCGAGACCACCAGCACGCCGCCGGCGACGTCCTGCACCGAGCGGTTCATCTTGCCGGCGTCGTCGGGGAAGATCCGCAGGTGGGCGATCTTGTCGACGACGTACGCGAGATCGGCGGCGGTGTCGCCCGCGCCGGCGCCGAGCAGCACGAGCAGGCCGCGGCCGATCGCCCCGGTGACCCGGCCCTCGACGGTGACGCTGGCTCGGCTGACCCGCTGGACGACCGCACGCATCTGGCGGGAACGTATCGCATTCTCGGAGCAACCTGGTTGCCTTGCCCGCGGTCTAACCCGCCGCTAGGATGCGCCCGCTCATGAAGTCCCTGATCGTGATCGCGATCGCGGCGGCCGCGGGTTGCGGTCAGGAGATCGGCGACTCGTGCTCGGTCGACTCGGACTGCGATCCGACCGGCACCGAGATGCGGACGTGCGACGTCACCCAGCCGAGCGGCTACTGCACGATGCAGGGCTGCGACTACGACACCTGCCCGAGCGAGGCGGTGTGCGTCAGCTTCTTCATGGGCTCGTTCGAGAACGAGATGTGCACGTACCCCGACGATCCGACCAAGGCGTGCTCGCTCGACGAGGTGTGCACGCTGCAGGGCGAGTGCACTCCGCGCAACTCCGAGGTCCGGTTCTGCATGCGCAAGTGCAGCAGCAACGGCGACTGCCGCGACGGCTACGAGTGCCGCACCTACGACGAGATGATCAGCCACGGCGGCCAGCCCGTGCTCGCGCCCGGGCTGACGCTGAGCTCGCAGGACGCGCCGAAGTTCTGCGCGGTCAAGCCCGCAGGCTAATGTAGCGGGGTGTCGATCGGATCGTTCCTGCTGCGCCGGCTGGGCTCCGGTGCGCTCGCGATCGTCGGCGTCTCGATCCTCGCGTTCGCGTTCCTGCACCTGGTGCCCGGCGATCCGGTCGATCAGCTGTCGGGCGGCGAGGCCACGCCGCAGCAGCGCGCGAAGATCGAGCACTGCATGGGCCTGGACCGCCCGCTCGAGGTGCAGTTCGCGCGGTTCCTCGGCCATATCGTCGACGGCACGCTCGGCCATCAGTGCCCCGATCCCGAGAACAAGCCGACCGTCGCCGCGCGGATCGCCGAGGTCCTGCCGCACACGATCTGGCTCGCGCTCGCCGGCATGGTCGTCGCGGTCGTGCTCGCGCTGCCGCTCGGCGTGGTCGCCGCGGTCCGGCGCGGCACGTGGGTCGACACGTTCGCGACCGTGACCGCGCTGTCGGGCGTGTCGATCCCGATCATGGTGCTCGCCGAGCTCGGCCTGCTCGTGTTCTTCGTCGACCTCGGCTGGCTGCCCGGGCCGACCGAGACCGGGCCGGCCGCGCTGATCCTGCCGGCGCTCGCGGTCGGCACCCACCTCATGGCGATGCTGGCGCGGATGACCCGATCGTCGCTGTCCGAGGTGCTCGGCGAGGACTACGTGCGCACCGCGCGCGCCAAGGGGCTCGGCGAGCGCCGCGTGATCTACCTGCACGCGCTGCGCAACGCGCTGCTGCCGGTGATCACGACCGCCGGCCTGCAGTTCGGCTCGCTGCTGTCGGGCGCGATCATCGTCGAGAAGGTGTTCGACCGGCCCGGGCTCGGCACGACCCTGCTCGACGCGATCCTCGAGCGCGATTACCCGGTGGTGCAGGGCTGCGTGCTGGTGATCGCGGTGATCTACGTCGTCGTCAACATGCTGGTCGACCTCGCCTACGGCATCGCGGATCCGAGGATCCGCCGGGCATGACGCGCCGGCTCACGCCCAGCGGCCGGGTCGGGCTGGTCATGCTCGGCGCGTTCGTCGTGCTCGGCGTTTTCGGGCCGTACCTCGCGCCGTACGCGCCGGACCGCGGCGACCTCGCCGAGCGCTTCCTGCACGCGTCGAGCTCGCACTGGCTCGGCACCGACGCCGCCGGCATCGACACGCTGTCGCAGCTGCTCTACGGCGCGCGCGAGGCGCTGATCATCAGCCTCACCGTGGTCGCGATCTCGTCGGTGCTCGGCGTCCTGTACGGTACGGTCGCCGGCTGGTTCGGCGGCTGGGTCGACGAGCTCGCGATGCGGATCGTCGACGTGATGATGGCGTTCCCCGGCATCCTGATGAACATCGCGATCGTCGCGGCGGTCGCGCGGCCGGGCACCGGCCTGATGATCGCGGCGCTGTGCGCGAACGGCTGGGTCAGCTACGCGCGGGTCGCGCGCGGCGAGGTGCTCGCGCTGCGCGAGCGCGACTTCGTGGCCGCGGCGGTCGCGCTCGGCGCGTCCAACCGCCGCGTCATGCTGCGCTACCTCGTGCCCAACGTGCTCGGGCCGACGTTCGTGCAGATGGCGTTCGGGTTCGGCAGCGTGATCATGGTCGAGGCGTCGCTGTCGTTCCTGGGCCTGGGCCCGCAGCTGCCGTACACCTGGGGTGCGATGCTGGTGCAGGGCACCACGTTCATCTGGAAGATGCCGAGCTACATCCTGTTCCCCGGCGCCGCGATCACCTGGGTCGTGATCGGCGCGAACCTCCTGTCCGACGGCCTGCGCGATCGCTACGACCCGCGCCGCCGCGGGAGGGTGTGATGGCGCTGCGCGTCCGGGTGTGCCGGCTCGCCGAGGTCGCACCGGGCGTGCTGCGCGCGTTTCGCGTGGCGGGCGTGACCTGGCCGGTGATCGTCACGATCGTGGACGGCGAGCTGCGCGCGGTGCCAGGCGTGTGCCCGCACGAGGACGTCGAGCTGGCCGGCGGCGAGCTCGACGGCGCGACCATCGTGTGCCCCGGGCACGGCTATCGCTTCGACCTGCGCACCGGGCAGTGCGCGCACGATCCGGCGCTCGAGCTGCGGCGCTATCCGATCACGCTGGTGGGGGACGAGGTGTGGATCGATCTGCTCTGACCGCGGCGGGCACGCCGAACGCGACCAGCCCGACCAGCACGACCGCGCCGGCCGCCACCGCGATCCCCGGCCACATCAGCTCGTGGCGATCGAACAGGTCGAGCGCGCTGGCCAGCGCGTACGACACCGCGAGCGCGATCGCGGCGACGACCGTGGCCGCGAGCCACAGCCAGGCGACGTAGCGGAGCGGCCGCACCGCGGCGAGCGCGCCGAACGCGACCACGACCGCGACCAGGATCGCGATCCGGACCCCGGCCGCCGGCGCCTCGCGCACGGTCTCGGAGCCGCACAGGAAGCCGCGTTCGGTGGTGAACGCGCAGTTGAACGTGTCGACCACGCGCACGCCGGGCACCCGGCCAAACGCGATCAGGCCGATCCCGAGCAGCGTCGCCGCGGCCGCCAGTCTGCGCAACGCGCGCTGCATCGTCCGATCATAGCGCTACGCGATCGCGTCGAGGTCGGAATCGCCGCCGCAGTAGAACCAGCGCGTCGGGTCGAGAAAGCGCGGATCGCCGCCGGGCGCGAGCGCGACCAGGAACGGCTTGGCATCGCGCCGCGCGAACCCGGCGCGCCACATTCGCCGGCGCTTGCCGTCGAGCTCCATCAGCTTGATGTCGAGCACGTGCGCGTCGGTCTCGGCGGCGTGCCGCGCGATCGCCGCGAGCGCGCTGTGCCAGTGCTCGCGCGCCGCGAGCAGATCGACGATCCACACGTCGCGGCCGCGGTGGGTGACCTCGAGCGCGCACGCGGCGATCGGCCTGCCGCGCAGGACGATCACGTACGGCGGCTCGCGATAGGCGGGCGCGTCGATGAACCGCCACGTGTAGAACGTCGCGTCGCGCACCGCGGCGAGCGGCAGGCTCGGCGCGATCGCGGCCCACACCTCGTCGACCCGCGGATCGTCGCGCACCATCGGCTCGAGGTAGGGCACGAAGCGCGGGCGCAGCACGCCGCGGATCAGCCGATCGAACGGCCGCGGCGCGCCGAGCGCGGCGCCGCGCAGCGGGCGCACCCAGCGTGCGACCATGCCGATCTCGTGCGAGCCGCCGTGCTTGAGCGGCGTCACGTTCATCGCGCCGGGCGCGCCGTACATGCACGCGATGTCGTGGTCGCGCATCGCCTGGCGCGCCGCCTCGTGGAGCTGCGCACCGAGCCCGCGCCGGCGAAACCGCGGGCGGACGTAGCCGTCGCCGCCGAGCGCGGCCAGCACCGGCGAGCCGTCGAGCTGCATGCGAAACGGGAAGTACGACGTGCAGCCGGCGACCTCGCCGTCCTCGCGCGCGATCCAGGTCAGCGCGCGGCCGGCCGGATTGCGCTCGTACAGCCACGCGAAGCGCGCCGCGGCGTCGACGCCCGGCATCATCTCGCGGATCAGCTCGAGCAGTGCGGGCCGATCGGCCTCGGTCGCGGTGGCAACGTCGAACGCCACCTCCGAGGCTACCGGCCGGGCGCGAGATCCGCACCCCGGCCTCGCGCTGACCTCACGCTACTTGTATTCGGGCTCGACGATCTTGACGTCCTTGATCCCGGCGTCGGCGAACGTCTTGTCGAGGTGCGCCTTGTCGGCCAGCACGACCACGACCTCGTTGTTCGGGTCGAGCTCGGTCTGGATCAGCGCGCGGACCTGCGCGGGCGACACCGCGGCGACCTGCTGGAGCAGCGTGTTGTAGTAGCTCGGCTTGAGCGCGTACAGCGAGATCCGGTCGAGCCGCTGCGCGAGCTCGTCGCTGACGGTCGACTCGACGAGCAGCTGGCTCAGGATCTTGCGGCGAGCTCGCACGAAGTGCTCGTCGAACTGGTCGCCCTTGCGCAGGGCGTCGAAGCTGTCGCGCAGCGCCTTGATCGACTCGCCGGCGCGCTCGGCGTCGATCGTGCCGCCGATCACCGCGCCGCCGCGCATGATGTACGCCGACGGCCCCTTGTGCGCCTGGCGCATCATGTAGAGGCCGTAGGTCGAGCCGAGCTTGAACCGCACGTCCTGCGAGCGGATGTTGAGCATCTCGGCCAGCACCTCGCGCGCCGCCTCCTGGCCGTCGATCCCGGCCGGCGATGGATACGCGATCGTCACGGTCACCTGCTGGTCGACCTTGGGCCGGGTCACGCCGACGAACTCCGGCCCGGTGCGCCGGTACAAGGTCGACGGGACCGGCGGGTCGACCCGGCCCTTGCCCCACGAGCCGAACGTGCTGCGGATCAGCGACTCGGCGCGCTTGGCGTCGAAGTTGCCGGCGAGCACCAGCGTCGCGTTGCCGGCGGTGTAGTGCTCGCGCCGGAAGTGATCGAGCGCGTCGCTGTGGAGCTTGCCCGCGGCATCCGGCGTGATCAGCACGGTGCGGGTGTACGGGTGATCCGGGCCGTAGAGCGCGGTGTAGACCTGCCGCACGTACTCGGCCTGCGCCTGGTAGGTCGGCAGCTTCCAGTCTTCCTTGACCTCCTTCTGCCAGTGCTCGACGTGATCCTGCGAGTACACGCCGGCCGAGATCATGCGCTCGAGCCCGCGGACCATCACCTCGAGGTACATGTTCATGCCGTGGGTCGAGCAGAACGCGGCATCCTCGGTGCTGCCGCACTCGACCTCGATCCCGGTGCGCGAGAACACGTCGGTCTGGCGCGTCAGCTGGGGATCGATGTCGGGCACGCGCTGCAGGAACTGCGCGGCCATCGCGGCGAGCGCCGGATCGTTCGGGGTCGACGCGTCGCCGGCGTTCTTGAACATGATGCTGGCCGACATCGCCGGGATCGGGGTCTCGACCGGCATCAGCACGACCTCCATGCCGTTGGGCAGCGTGAAGCGCTGCGCGCTCTCGAGCACCTTGAGCTCGGTCGACACCTTGACCGGGTGCACCGCCTCGCGCGGATCGACCTGCGGATCGGTCATCCCTGGATCCGACTTGCCGTCGTACTTGACGCGCGAGCGGGTGTCGCCCTGGATGCCTTCCTTGTTCGGCTTGACGATCACGATCGCCGCCTTGTCCCAGTCGAGCGCGGCCTTGACCTGGGTCGCGACCATGCCGCTGTCGTACTTGTCGATCTTGTCGAGCTGGTGATAGAGGTAGCGGTCGCTCGAGTTGAAGTCGAAGTCGCGCGAGAACTGCACCAGATCGGCGACCGCCTCGGTGCGCGCCGGCAGGCGCTGCAGCTCCTCGATGAACGCGGCCTTCGCCTTGTTCTTGTCCTCCTGCAGGTACTCGCTCTCCTGGAGCTGCTGGCTGGCGTCGACGATCGTGCTCTCGTACGAGCGATACGCCTGGCGCGCGCCCTTCTCCGCGAAGTCGAGCGCCTCGTCGAGCTTGTCCATGCCCTTGAGCTCGATGCGCAACAGGAACAGCGGCGCGAGCTGGCCGCCGAGCACGGCGGGCTCGACGCTGTACGCGAAGTCGTAGTCCTGGCCCTTCTGCGCGATCCGCGCCCACGCCGCGCCGATCCCGAAGCTCGCCGCCTCGCCCTCCGGCGTGTTGCGCGCGGGCAGCGCCCAGCCGATCCACACCGCCGGGCGGTCGACGTCGGCCTCGATCGTGGTGGTCGTGTGATGGGTCTGGAACGGCGCGACCGCGACGCGCGGCGCCGGCGTGCGCGGCGGGATCTTGCCGAACCAGTGCTTGATCATCTCGACCGTCTGGTTCACGTCGACGTTGCCGGCGATCACGATCAGCGCGCGCTGCGGCGCGTAGTACTTCTTCATGAACTCGCACGCGTCCTTGAGCGACGCGCTCGCGATCTGCTCGTCGTTGCCGCCGACCAGGCGCTGGTAGGCGTGGCCCGGCGGATACATCGCGGCCTCGACCAGCTGGAGCACGTAGTTGTCGGCGCTCGACTGCGCGCGGATCTCGTTGCGCACGACCTCGCGCTCGCGCTCGAACTCGCGCTCGTCGAGCGTCGAGCAGCCGAACGGCGGCAGGTCGGCCGCGTAGAACATGCGCATCGCCTCGACCTTGAGCATCGAGTCCAGGTTCTCGGCGCGCGACGTCATCCAGTAGTGCGTGCGATCCCACTCGGTGTACGCGTTGAAGTTGGTCGACAGCTGGATGATGGTCTGGAAGATCGGCGCGGTCTCGGGGCCGTCGGGCCGGACCTGGAACATCAGGTGCTCGACCAGGTGCGCGAGCCCCGCCTTGCCGTTCGGATCCTCGCGCGACCCGACGTCGTAGCGGATGTCGAGCTGGGCGAGCTGGGTGGTCGGATCCGGCATGATCACGAACCGGATGCCGTTGGCCTCGAGCACGCCGCGCTGCTCCGGGCTGTTGAACACGAAGCGCGGGGTCTCGGATCCGCCACACGCGAGAAATGCCAGGCCGGCCAGCGCGAGCACCAGCAGCCGCCACGAGGTCTTCGACATGTGCGCGATCTTTGCGAAGACTTCGGCGATTGCAAGGGCGACCGACGATTGCCGGGTGCGACCCGGTGCGTCGACGAGCCGGTCGCACCTTTTCTGGCAACGCCGGGGCGGTTCTTGAGCTAACGTGCCCGGCGATGTCCAAGGACAAGGACCGCGCGTTCTTCGGCCACCCCGCCGGTCTTTCGACGCTGTTCTTCACCGAGATGTGGGAGCGCTTCTCGTACTACGGGATGCGCGCGCTGCTCATCTACTACTTGACCGCGAAGCGCGAGCTCGGCGGGATCGGGCTCACCACCGAGGACGCCGGCTTTGTCTGGGGCCTGTTCGTCGCGTGGGCCTATCTGCTGTCGCTGCCCGGCGGCTGGATCGCGGATCGCTTCCTCGGCCAGCGCAAGGCGATCACGGTGGGAGGGCTCGGCATCCTCGCCGGCAACGCGCTGCTCGCGGTGCCATCGCCGCGGTTCTTCTATCCGGGCCTGGTGCTGATCGCGCTCGGCACCGGGCTGTTCAAGCCCAATGTCTCGACCGTGGTCGGCCAGCTCTACGGCAAGAACGACGCCCGCCGCGACAGCGGCTACACCATCTTCTACATGGGCATCAACGTCGGCGCGATCGCGTCGCCGCTGGTGTGCGGTTATCTCGCCGAGAACCCGGGCTTCCGCCACTTCATGGTCGGTCTCGGCGTGGATCCCAACTGGATGTGGCACATCGCGTTCCTCGCGGTGGCGCTCGGCATGGCGCTCGGGCTCACGCAGTACCTGCTGAGCGCGAACCGGATCGGCGAGGCCGGAATGCATCCGACCGTGCCGGCCGATCCGGCCAAGGCGGCGCGCGATCGCACGCTGATCAAGGTGATCGGCGGCGGTCTCGTCGCGCTCGTGATCGCGTTCGTCGCCGCGATGTACGCCGGCCTCAGCCTCGAGGCGGCGGTCAATGGCTTCGGGGTCGCGCTGTTGATCGCCGCGGTCGTGCTGTTCATCGGGCTGTATCGTGGCGCGCACGATCACGACGAGCGCAAGCGGGTGATCGCGATGATCCCGCTGTTCGTCGGCTGCGTCGCGTTCTTCGGGATCTTCGAGCAGGCCGGGACCACGCTGTCGCTGTTCGCGGCGTCCGGTGTGCACGAGCACTACCTCGGGATCAACTTCCTGCCGGAGTACTACCAGGACGTCAACCCGGTGTTCATCCTGCTGCTCGCGCCGGTGTTCGCGTGGCTGTGGGTGCGGCTGGTCAAGGCCAACAAGGAGCCGTCGAGCGTCGTCAAGTTCGGCATCGGCATGATCCTGGTCGCGGTGTCGTTCCTCGTGATGCTGCCGGCGCTCGGCGGCATCAACGCCGGCCAGCGGGTCAGCCCGAACTTCCTCATCGCGCTGTACTTCTTCTCGACCTGCGCCGAGCTGTGCATCTCGCCGGTCGGGCTGTCGACCATGAACAAGCTCGCGCCCGAGCGCCTCGCCGGCATGGTCATGGGCACCTGGTTCCTCGGCATCTCGGCGGGCGAGTACATCGCCGGCCGTTCCGCCGGCTTCTCGCAGTCGCACGGCTACGCCGTCCTGTTCTACACGCTGATCGTCGCCTCGCTCGTGGTCGCGGTCGGGCTGCTCGCGGTGGCGCCCACGATCCGGCGCATGACCGCGGGCAACGCGCCGCTGCCCAAGGCGACCGCGCTCGAGACGCCACCCGCCGCCTAGATCGTCGGCCAGGCCGCGTAGTGGCGGCGCACGCGCGGCGGCACGCGCGCGAGGATCCAGTCCCAGGTCGGCTCGGCGATCAGCACCATGCCATCGCGGTCGCGCGGGTGCGCGCTGATCGGCGGGTCGAGCGCGGGATCCGCGCGCGCGGCGTCGAGCACCGGCTCGAGCGAGAACCGCTCGTTGACCGGCGACAGCAGCAGGACGACGCGCACGCGCCGGGGGTAGGGCACGGCGTCGGGGCGGGCCGCGACGTCGGCGCCGGTGTACCAGGCGATCATGAACTCGACGTGGCGCTCGGGCACGATCGCGGTCGCGCCGGCCGGGATCTGGTCGGCGAGCGCGAGCGCCGAGGCGACCAGCGCCGGG
>Ga0335081_10013018_pt1 | contig 13459 bp, 11 predicted proteins | sample Lox_Sample_35_FD_206713 | JGI IMG/M metagenome (GOLD analysis project Ga0335081, IMG submission 206713) | Soil microbial communities from Loxahatchee National Wildlife Refuge, Florida, United States - Lox_Sample_3.5 | ecosystem: Environmental > Terrestrial > Soil > Wetlands | place: USA...
ACGAGTTGAAGGACCTATAGCAGGTCGTGGCGGTTGCGAGCTTCCAGCAACTTCAGGACCTCGCCCACCTGTTGGGCTTTGTCGCGGCCGGCGACCAGAAGCGCATCGGGCGTGTCCACCACAATCAGATCGTTCACACCGAGCAGCGCCACTACCTTGCCGCGAGCGTCCACAAAATTGTTATGCGCCTCCAGGCAGACCGCGTCCGGCGCGGTCACGTTGCCCGATTCGTCGCGCGGCAGCAGTTCGTACACCGCGTTCCAACTCCCCACGTCGTTCCAGCCGAAGTCGGCTGCCGGGATGCCGGAAACGTTGGAGGCCTTCTCCAGCACGGCGTAGTCGATGGAGATGTTGTCGCAGAGGGGAAAGGCGTGTTTCAGCTTGGCTGCAAAATCGCGTGCCCCGAACCGCGGGAGCGCGGAAATTGCGGCGAAGGTTTTGGGCAGGTGCTCACGGAGGTTCTCCAGCAGCACGTCCGCCCGCCAAAAGAACATGCCCGAGTTCCAGTAGAAGTTCCCCGCCGCGAGGTACTCCGTAGCGACCGGCAGTTTCGGCTTCTCGTGAAATCGCTCGACCGGAACCGGCCCGGTTTGGGCGCCTGCCTGCGTACCGGCGGGGAACTCGATGTAGCCATAGCCGGTTTCAGGCCAGCGGGGAGCAATCCCCACGACCATCAAGCTGCGGCCGGCGGCGCCTTTCAGAGCGGCGTCGATGACCGCCCGATACGCCGAGGGCTTGCTCACCACGTGATCGGAGGGGAACACCCCCATCACCGCTTCCGGGTCCAGCGAGTGCAGGATGTGAGCTGCCAGCCCGATGGCGGGCGCGGTGTTGCGCTGTTCCGGTTCGGCCAGGACCTGCTTCCGCGGAATTTCCGGAAGCTGCCGCAGGATGGTGGCGCGCAGATGCTCGTTGGTGAGGATCCAAAGACGTTCCGGCGGGATTACGGGCGCCAGACGATCGACCGTTGCCTGAATCAGTGAACGGTCGCCCACGACATTCAGCACCTGTTTGGCAGATCGTTTGCGGCTCCGCGGCCAGAAACGCGTTCCACGCCCTCCCGCGAGGATCAGGCCGTAATAGTGCGGGTTCATCTAGTTCAGCGGGTAGCCGTGAATCAGATTGAAGGTGCGCTTCCAACGCGTCTTGGTCGGAAAGTGCATCACGAGGTCCACCAGATGCGTCACGTTAATCGATGGGTCGGCGAGATCTTCGGTGGGAGCGTCGTACGACCAGTAGATAATCAGCGGCTTGCCGATGATATTGTCGCGCGGCACAAAGCCCCAGTAGCGGCTGTCCAACGAATAGTCGCGGTTGTCGCCCATCGCAAAGACGCAGTTTGGCGGTACCACCACCTCTCCGCCCTGCACATGGTTCATGAGCATATCCAGGGCGGAGGGAGCGAGATGGACATTCGGCTCGCCGGGAAAATCGTCGCGGTAGGAATCGATGTATTCGGTCTTATGGTAGACGTACGGCTCCTGAACTTTCCTGCCATTCAGGACTAGCTGCTTGTCCACGAGCTTGATGCGGTCTCCCGGTATGCCGATGGCGCGCTTCACAAAAGTCTGGCGGATGTCCACGGGATAACGGAATACGATAATGTCTCCACGCTTCACGTCCGTATAGGGCAGGATGTGGTGGGAGACAGGTCCGTAAGGCGAGTATGCCAGTTTATCGACCAGAAGGTGATCGCCGATGAGCAGGGTATCTTCCATGGAGCCGGTGGGAATGACGAACGCCTGCACCAGCGAGGTTGTTCCGAACAGCAGCAGGATGATGGTAACCGTCCACTCGGCGATGAAGCCGCGCTGGGGTTCCGGCCTGTGAGGTTCGGGCGTCTCCCGCGGTTCTGCATCCTCTAGTACTACATTTTCTTGATCTTGATCCACAGATACTCATTTTAACGGAATCCTTGCTATCCTGTTTGATTGCCGAGGCCTGATTGAGTTCTGTTGCGACCCAGCCGATGCCTGCAGGGATCCCGGCTGCCAGGCGAAAATCCGTATTGCTGGTGTTTTCCTGCACCGTGCTGGGTGCCGCGGCCCAGATCCTGATGAAAACCGGGATGGCGCACTTCGACCCCCACCTCCCGGCGCTCCTGACCAACTTCCCCCTGATCGCCGGCTACTTCCTGTACGGTGTCAACACCCTGATGCTGGTGCTGGCATTGCGCGAGGGCGAGCTATCGATGCTCTACCCGATTATCGCGTTGACCTATGTGTGGGTCACGCTGCTGTCCTATTGGCTTCTCCACGAGCCGCCCAATCTCTACAAGAACCTCGGAATCGCGATCATCGTCATCGGCGTGGCTGTTTTGGGCCGGGGAGGACGGAAGTGACGCCGGGGCTGTTGACGTCCATGCTGCTGGTGTTCGCGGCGTCGGTGGTGGGTTCGTTCGGCGCGGTGTTTTTGAAGCTGGGGGCTCACAACCTGACGAAGTCGCTGCTCAGCTTCCTCAATCCGAAACTGGTGTTTGGGGTGGCGCTGTTCCTCGGGTCTTCGGTTTTCTATGCCCTGGGTATCAAGGGCGGACAGTTATCCGTGCTGTATCCGATGGTTTCGCTGGGATACATCTGGACCCTGCTGTGGTCGCGCCTGTTCTTCCAGGAGCCTTTGACCCGCCAGAAGTTCCTGGGCTTGGGACTGATTCTCGTGGGGGTGTTCTTCGTCGGGCTTGGAAGTTCCTAGCGGCTCAACGGGCATTGGCCAGGCGGCCGGACCGAAAGTAGTCCGGCAAACCCGTTTTCGTCTCCCGCAAAATCTCCACCACAGCTTTCCGGTCGGATGCAGACAGCTTCGCATACGCACCGCTTCGATTCCGGCCGGACAAAACCTGCCACAGTTGCCGGTAGATCGCGTCTTTCCCCGCCTCCGGTAATCCATCGAAGGCCGGTGCGTAGATCATGTAGCTGCACGGATATCGCATGAGGCGGTGCTCCAAATCGAGGTCCCGGAGAGAGCGGCCCTGGTGGTCGCGGATGCCTGACCGGGCGAAGGCTTCAGCGAACCCCGAGGTGCCGCGCATCCGTCCCGCGAAGGGAGCCTCATCGACGAACAGCAGGTAGCCGGCGATCTCTTTCGCCGGCGGCTCGACGTCGAAAGCCGACTTCTCGTGGGCGGCCACGCGAATCTGCCAGCCGAAGCGCGTCAGCAGATTCATCAATCGCATCTGGTGGTCGAACACCATCAACGCAACCACGTCGCTGAAAGGGGTGAGGTAGGCTGCGCCGTCCCATTTGGGATCGATTCGAATGTTCCTGGCGGGATCGCGGGCGTCCAGGTAGACGGTGTTACCCATGTGCGCCGTAGTTCCCGGGTCGCCCGTGACATACCAGCCTCCCCAAAGCTCGGCAAACGGGCTGCCATGGTTCGGTTCGTAGTCGCCGAGCGTTCGTAACGGTACACCCTTCGAGTCGGGGTAAACACTGCGCAGCAGCATCCCCGGGACATTCAGGCTCGCGTAAGAAACATGGCACGTCAGACAATCATTGTCGCGGACGAACTGGGGCTGGCTCGCCGGCCACTGCACGAGCTTGTAGAAGAGTACGCCTTGTTGCGGGTCTTGGGACGCGGCTTCGACGAAGGGCTCGCCCGGGACCCACGCCACCACCACCGAGTCGTTGAAGAATACCGTTCGGGGATGGCTAGGGCCGATGATCGGGGCCTGCAGGCTGGTTTTGGAGAAGACCGCCATCTGCGATTCGACCGGCACTCCCAGCGCAGACAGGACCGCCCGCAGATACCCGTCGGGCCATGCGAATGTGAGCTGAGTCCTGCCGCCGCGGATGGCGGCATTCAGTGAGGCGATGGGATCGTGCACCGGACGCGCGTAGTAGTCGATCGCCGGGTGCTCCGGCGGCTCCGTAAAAGCCCCGGGCTGCGCGCCCGCAATGCCCAGGGCGGCGATCCAAAACCCGGCCTGCAGGCGACACAGCAGCATTCAGGCCTTCCGTGCCCGCATGGTGGCGCTCATGAATCTGCCTTGCAACCTGTACTTCTCCTTAACGGAATTCCATCAAGTCCATGATTGATTATCGCCCTACCGGACTTCTACCCAGTTGGGCATCACGCGCAGGTAGCCGCCCTTCATCCACGCATGGAACGGTACCCGGCCAAACACGGACCGGAGCTTGGATTCCAGGGCGTCGTCCTGAGATCGCCTCATGATCACATCGATGATGTTGCGGCGCGGCGGGTACGTCAGGACGGTCACCGGTTCGGACGCCGGGATGTTCGCCTTGGACTTTACCAGGTTGAAGGCGGTATCCAGCCCGCCCAGTTCATCCACCAGCCCGCGCGACTTCGCCTGCGAGCCCAGCCACACGCGCCCTTGGGCCACGGCATCGATCTCACTGGTAGACTTGTGGCGCGCGGTTGCCACCTTGGACAGGAATTCCTGGTAGCTCTCGTCGATTCCCTGCCGCAGCTTGTCGCGTTCGTCGGGGCTCAGCGACGTGTAGTCGGAATCGATATCGGCATGCTTGCCGCGCTGGATCGCATCTTTGGTGACGCCGAGCTTGTCGTAGAGACCGTGAAGATCGGGTTTGCCGAAGACCACGCCAATGGAGCCGGTAAGAGTGCCGGGCTCGGCCACAATGGGATCGCCGGTCATAGCCATGTAGTAGCCACCGGAAGCCGCCACGTCGGACATCGAGATGACGACCGGCTTCTTCTTGCTGAGGAGACTCATCTGGCGCCAGATGTCGTCCGAGGCGGTGACCTCGCCGCCCGGTGAGTCGATGCGCACCACCACTCCCTTAATCGTGGAGTCGCCGGCCACCTGGGACAGCAGTTTGTCGAAACCGTAAGAGGTCAGGCTGCTCTCGTCGGAGCCGTTGTCGTCGGCTCCGCCGCGCACGATGTCGCCTTCCCCGACCACCAGCGCGATACGGCTCTTTCCCTGTATACCCGCGCTCTCCGGCGGCACCTTCACGTACTTGTCGGCGGACAGCTTTACCAGGTCGCCCGAATGCAGCTTGTCCTTCAGGGCGGTCCATAACTCGTCTTCAAAGCAGAGCTGGTCGATGAGTCCCGCCTTCTGCGCCTCCTTGGCGGTGTAGGGACCCTGGTCGATGATCGACTGCACCTCCTGGGGAGACTTCTTGCGCGCCGCGGCGATCTTCGCTACCAGGTTGCCGTACAGGTCGTCCACCACGCTGTTGAGGACCTCGCGAGTCTCCGGGCTCATGTCGCTGCGTGTGAACATATCGCCGAAGTCCTTGTACTTGCCGGCATGCTCCACGTCCACCGTAACGCCGATCTTGTCGAGCGTCTTCTTGAAGTACATGGCCTCGGCACGGAGTCCCTTGAGCATCAGGGGCTCTTCCGGGCCGCTGAAAATGCGGTCCGCGGCGAGCGCCACATAGTAGTCCCGGGCGTTCGGAGTGTGCAGGTACGCAAACACCGGCTTGCCCGATTTCCGGAACTGTTCCAAGTCAGCGCGGATTTCCTCCAGCTTGGCCCACCCCGCCGACAGACCTTCGGGCTCGAGCACGACGGCTTTAATGTGGGAATCGGCGGCAGCCATCCGCAGGACCATCCAGACGTTGCTGACCGAAAGCCCGGGGCGTCCGCCGCCCAGGAATTCCGGCACTTCGACCGGAGTTTTTTCCGGGATGTCGCCCTCCAGCCGAAGGACCACGGCCGAATTGTCCGCCACCGTCGGAGGTTTCTCGCGAAAGCGCAGAAGCGCGGCAAACAGCAAAATGAACGAGAGGAAGACCAGCACGACGCCCGTGACCAGTCCGATGAAGAACTTCGCCATACCTAATACCTATTCCGAAAGTAGCATGGCTTGAACTCGCGGGCGTCTCGACGCTGGTTGGGATCGCACCAATTGGCCGGAGTTCTCACTTCGGAGGCTGGCGCGGGCGGTCATGGCAGTCCGCGCCGCTTGTTCAATATCCGCGGCGCCGGGCCTCGAATTTGAACAGCGGATTGTTCCGCCCGCTCGAAGGTCTGCCGATCGAGTTCGCCGGAAACCGGCGCCCCAGGAGCGGGCGATCCGGGAAGGGCAGCTGGCCGGCGGGGTTCCTTCATGTAACCGGCATCGAGAACAGGTCCGCCGGGGTCTTTTCCCACAAGCGCAGACCTTGCGGCCCCCGGTACAAGACAGCATCGAAGAGTTCTTCGACTGGTTTGCGAAGAGGGTTTGCGGGCGGGATGGCATCAAGGAGAATTGGATCCGCATCCGGAGGCTGCCCACGAACTTCGGCGTCTCCTTCAGAAGCCTGGCTACCTGCTCCAGCGGAAGGATCTCCGCCGGAAACTCTATTGACACGAAAACGCGATTGGCCTAGACTCTAAAACGAACGATCGTTTTTTATTATATGCCGAAGCTCAAGGACGGTGTCGTTCAGAAGAACCAGGCCGCGATCGAGGAAGCCGCGCTGCGCCTCTTCATCCGCCAGGGCTACTTCGGGACCTCGATCCGCGACATCGCCGCCGAAGCCGGCGTCTCGATCGGAAATATCTACAATTACTACGCCAACAAGGAGGCCCTGTACGTCAGCCTGGTGCGGCGCTACACCGGGCGGATGGCCAAACTCCAGCAGCAGCTCCAGCCGCTGCTGGGGAAGTTCGACGCCGCGAGCCTCCGCGAACTGGCGCGCAAGACCCGCGAAATCGTCTACTCCCACCCCGATTACTGGCGCCTGATGTACATCGATGTGACGGAATTCGGCAACCGCCACTTCGCGCACAGCTTCCGCCGCCTCTCGGCGACGCTGGAAAAACTGGCCGGCGGGTACGGCCCGTCCACTCTGCGGCAAGGCATCGACCCCGCCTTGGCGTATGGAGCGATTTACCTGCAATTTTTCACGTATTTTCTGGTCGAAAAGCTGTTCGGCGGCAAGCAGCACCTGGGCCTCAGCGAGGATTCCGCCATCGAACAACTGATCGAAATCTTCCGAAATGGGACTGCCGCCGCGGAAGCCTCGTCGCGCTCCCGGGCGATTGGAGGAAAGGAATGAAACCGATTTCGTGTCGGATCGCACTTTGCGTGCTCGTCCTGGTCCTGGCGCCGGTCCTGCCGGCGCAGACACCCACCACCGGAATGCTGGCCGGCACCGTCAAGGATCCTAGCGGCGCCGTGGTCGCCAACGCCAAATTGGTCGTTACCAGCGCATCCGGCGAAGAGCGTGCCGGCAATTCCGGGCCGGACGGCAGCTATCGATTCCCCGGACTGCCGGCAGGAACCTACAGCCTGACCGTCAATGCCTCGGGATTCCAAACGTACCAGGCGAGCGGCGTCGAGATCCGGATCACCGAAACCACCGACCTGTCACCGGAACTCGCCGTGGCCGGAACCGCCACATCGGTGGGAGTCAGCGCGCAGGCACCGCTGGTGCAGGCATCCTCCGCCACCACCGGGCGCGTCATCGGCGACTCGCAGATCCGCGAGCTGCCCCTGCCCACGCGCAATTTCCAGCAGTTGCTGACGCTCTCTCCGGGCACCGTTTCGAACCTCTCCAACAACACCGAGATGGGCCGGGGCGATGTGAACATCGATGTCAACGGGCAGCGCTCCACCAGCAACAACGTGGTGGTGGATGGCACCCAGGTGAACAGCCCCGGCACGAATTCCACGCCGAACATCTCGGTGCCCGCGCCCGACGCCATCCAGGAATTCATCGTGCAGACGTCGCTCTACGACGCTACGCAGGGACGCAATGCCGGCGGCAACGTCGCGGTGATTACGAAGTCGGGAACCAACACCGTGCACGGCAGCGCGTGGGAGTTTCTGCGCAACCGCGAACTGGACGCCAACGATTTCTTCCTCAACGCGGCGGGGCGTCCCAGGCCCGTGCTCAACCGCAATCAGTTCGGCGGTACGCTGGGCGGGCCGGTGGTGAAGGATAAGACGTTCTTTTTCGTGTCCTACCAGGGCACGCGCGAGCGCAATGGCGCGTCGCTGACCAGCAGTCTCTCGTTCCCCTTCATCCCCGCCGGCCTTACCAATGACCGCAGCCTTGCCGCGATCACGGCGCTGCAGGGATCGTTCTACGCCCCCGGGGCGACCATCCCGGCACTCAGCCCCATCAGCGTGAAACTGCTCCAGGCGAAACTCCCGGACGGCGGTTGGGCGATTCCCAGCGCGGCCGGCGCCGCGGCGTCCGGAGCCATTCCGATCAGCACGCCGATGAGCGGGGTCTCCACGTTTCGGGAGGACCAGTTCACCGCCAACGCGGAACAGGCCATCGGGACACGGAATCGTTTGCAGTTCAAAATGTTTTATTCGGACACGCCGCAGTTCCAGGCGCTGTTCAACTTCGTGGGCAGCAACCCGCAGCAGATTCCCGGCTACGGCGGCAACATCGAGTTCCACAACCGCGTCGCGAGCCTGGCCGATACCCACATCCTCTCGGCCAACCTGATCAACCAGGCGCATTTCGGCTACAGCCGCATCAATGGGCCATCCACTCCGCAGGAGCCGTTCCGGAATTCCGACTTCGGCATCAGCAACCCGCTGTGCCCGACGAAGCCCGGTTTCTGCGGCCTGGCCACGATCGGCGTCCTGGGATACTTCACCATCGGTTCCACTACGCTGGCCGACCAGAAGTCCACCACGCAGACCTTCGAAGGCACCGACATGCTCACCTGGACGCATGGCAGGCACGTGGTGCGGGCGGGCTTCGAGGTACGCCGCTACCGCGTGGACTTCTTCTTCAATTTCTTCTCGCGCGGCCAGATCAGCTTCAATACCTTCCAGGATTTCCTCAGCGGGAACATTGCCTACGGCCTGTTGGGCAATGGCATCCACGACCGCGGCATGCGCGCCACCGATGCCGCCGGCTACGTGCAGGATGACTACAAAGTGAGCGACTCGCTGACCTTGAATGTCGGCATGCGCCTGCAATACCAGGGCGGCATCAGCGAGATCCGCGGGCGGCTGGCGAATTTCGATCCTGCCGCGTTTCAGGACTACGCCTGTACGGTGGCGGCTCCGTGCAGCAGCGGGACGGGTTTCAGCATTTTGAAGCCCGGCGAGCCGCTCAATCCCAACACCTACGGCGCCGCGCCGCGATTCGGTTTCGCCTGGAAGCCGCTGCATGCCCGGAACGTGGTGGTCCGCGGCGGCTACGGTGTCTACTTCGACCGCTTCTCCACGCGCGTGGCGAACCTGCAGATCTTCAACTACCCCTTCGACATCGTGGGGCTCGCGTTGGGATCGTTCTCGAACCCCTTCCCCGACTTGTCGAAGGTATCGTTCCCCGTCAATCCGGTATCGGTTCCTTCACCGGTGCCGTTCTATTACGCCGGCGTGCCGCTCGCCACATCTCCGACGCCCATCAGCGGCATCTACGTGAGCAGGAACTTCCGCACACCTTACGTGCAGCAGTACAGCGTGGGGGTGCAGTGGGAGCCGTGGAAGAACTGGATGGCCGAAGTCGGTTATGTCGGCTCGAAGGGCACCAAGCTGATCAATGTCTACACCCTCAATCAGGGGACCGCTCTTTCGACGGCGCCTTACACGGCGGCGGGCTTCTCCAACAACAAGGCGCTGAACGGATTCCAGTTGGCCACTACGGACGCGGACTCGCTCTACAACTCGCTGCAGGCCAGCCTCACCAAGCGCTTCTCGAGCGGCCTGCAGTTCCTGGCATCGTACACCTTCTCGAAGGCCATCGACGACGCCTCGGGGGCGCCTACCAACGAATTCGCGGCTGTGCCGGGCAACCAGCAAGTGCGCTCGTCGAATCGATCGGTCTCCGATTTCGACCGCGCCAACCGGTTCGTGCTCAGCGGAACCTACGACCTGCCTTCGTTCTACCGCGGCAAGTCCGCCACATCCTCCAGCCTGATCAACAACTGGCGGCTGGGCGCCATCGTTACAATGCAATCGGGCCTGCCGTATTCCGTGGTGTGCGTCTCCGGTTCGGCGCTCTACAACCGCGCCGACCTCATCGCGACCAACGCCGCCGGCAGCGGATCGGTGGAGAGCCGCCTGGGGCGCTACTTCAATACCGGCGCGTTCGCCCCCACCTGCACCAACACCGCGCCGTTCGGCACTTCGGGACGGAATATCCTATTCGGACCGGGCCAACAGAACTTCGACCTCTCGCTGGTGAAGGCATTCACGGTAGCCGACAAGGGCCGGGTGGAATTCCGCTCGGAGTTCTTCAATGCCTTCAATCGCGTGAACTTCGCCAACCCGAACAACAACGTCCTGGTGCCCGCCACGGTGGGCACCATCACCTCGGCAGCCAGCGGTCCGAGAGTCATTCAATTCGCACTGAAGGCGAGCTTTTAGTTTTGTGGCGCGGAGACTCGTGTCTGCCGCGTCCCCACTCATGGGGACGCTTTTTGCAGGGACAGCCTCGAAAAAGAGTCGGCCAACATGGGCTTGCCGGCGAGCCTGAAGGCGTCGGCATGAGTACCGTGCTCGCACGGCGAGACGCGGCAGGCAGGAGTGCCCGCGCCACGTGTCATCATAGACAGTCATGATCGAAACTGGACTTCACGACAAAGTGGTCATCGTCACCGGCGCCGCAGCCGGTATCGGCAACGCCACCGCGCGGCGCTTCGCGCAGGAGGGCTGCAAGGTAGCCTCGTGGGATGTTCGGGAAGGCGACCCCACACCCGGCGGCCTCTTCCGCAAGGTCGACGTGACGAACGCTTCCGAGGTGGAAGCCGCGGTGGAAGAAGTCATGTCTCACTGGGGCGCCATCCATGTATTGGTGAACAACGCCGGCATTCTGCGCGACGGCCAGCTCGTGAAACTCAAGGAAGGCGCGCTCGCCGGGATGATGAGCGACGAGCAGTTCGACTCCGTCATCGGAGTGAACCTGAAGGGCGTCTTCGTCTGCACGCGGGCCGTGACTCCGCGCATGATCGCGAGCGGCGGCGGCGTGATCCTGAACGCCTCGAGCGTGGTAGGCCTTTACGGGAATTTCGGACAGACCAACTACGTCGCCTCCAAAGCCGGCGTGATCGGCATGACCCGCGTGTGGGCCCGCGAACTGGGCAAGTACCACATCCGCGTGAACGCCGTGGCGCCCGGCTTCATCGCCACCGACATGACTAAAGCGATGCCCGAAAAAGTGCTGCAGACCATGGTCAGCCACACCCCGGCGGGCCGTCTGGGCCAACCCGAAGACATTGCCAATGCCTACCTCTGGCTGGCCTCCGACGCCGCGTCGTTCGTCACGGGCACGGTCCTGAGCGTCGATGGCGGTGTGGTCACCGGAACCTGATATCCATGTCCCGATACGCCACCATTCGTTCGACGGGCCGTTATCTGCCCGAGATCGAGGTCCCGAACAGCGCCCTCCGACAACAACTGGCCCACGTGCCCGATTTTGTAGACAAGATGGAAGCGGGCACCGGCATCCGAACGCGGTGGTACGCGCGCGATGGTTGCGCCACCTCCGACCTGGCGGTGCCTGCCGCAAGACAGGCGCTGGAACGCGCGGGCCGCAAGCCCGAAGAGGTTGACCTCATCATCCTGGGCACCGATTCGCCCGACTACATCACGCCCGCTACCTCAGTGGTGGTGCAGCACAAGCTCGGCGCGATCAACGCCGGCACGTTCGACGTCGGCTGCGCCTGTGCCTCCTACTGCACCGGACTGGCCGCCGCCGCCGGAATGATCGCCACCAATCCCGGCATCCGCACGGTGGTGGTGGTGGGCGTTTATCTCATGCACCGCCTGGCCAGTGCGCAGGATCCCATGATCTTCTTCTACGGGGATGGCGCCGGCGCCGCCGTCCTGGAACCTTCGGACGAACCCGGATTCGTCGGCTCCGCCTTTCAGGCGGACGGCTCGTATCACAAGTTCTGGGGCATCTATTCCGGTGGCACGTTTGAACCGGCCAGCGCCGAGTCGGTGGCCGCGGGCCGCACCCAGGTGCGCATGAACGACCGCTACCCGCCCGAGATCAACGATCAGGGCTGGCCCAGACTGGTGCGGCGGCTGGCCGCGGAAAACGGCTTCGCCATATCCGACATCGGCCTGCTGATCTTCACCCAGGTTCGCAAGCCGACCATCGAACTGGTGATGCGCGAACTGGGACTGCCCATGGAGCGCACCCACACCATCATGGAAGAGTGGGGCTACACCGGGTCGGCGTGCGTGGCCATGGCGCTCGACAGCGCGTTCGAGCAGGGAAAGATACAGCCCGGCAGCCTGCTGGTGATGGTGGGATCGGGCGTCGGCTATAACCAGGCGGCCGCGGCATTCCGGATGCCGTCGAAAGGTTGAATCGTGGCCACCCTCTTCGATCCCGGCCTGAATGTGATCGACCAGATGAACCGGCGTGCTCTGCCGGCGGCGGGCCTGGTGGAGCACGTGGCCGAGTCGCCGGCCGGGCCGCAGACCTACTTCGCGGGCGGATCGGGCCGGGATCTCTGGCTGCTGCATGGTGCGGGCGATCACGCCGGTGCCTGGTCGCGGATCGTCCCGCCGCTCATGGCCGCCGGCCGCTATCGGCTGGTGATCCCCGATCTCGCGGGGCACGGAGCCAGCGCGCCGTTCGGCGGTCCGCTCCAAATGGAGAGCTTGCTCTCCGCCATCGATGCCGTCGCGGCGGGTTGCGGCAGTGCTCGCGCGATTTTCGCCGGCAACTCCTTCGGCGCGTGGCTTGCATTCCTGCAGGTTGCTCGCGACCCTGCCCGCGTCGAGCGAGTGATCGCGATCAACGGCGGTCCCATCACCGGCATTCGTCCCGACCTGAGCCTTACCCCCGCCGATCGCGCCGAGGCCCGCCGCACCTGGGAGGCCCTGGTGGACCGTTCGCATTGGGCTGTCCCCGACATGATCCTCGACGAGGTGATCCGCAAAGGGCGCGAAGGCGCTCTCTCGCGCCTCTGCATCGCGAACATGCGGGACTACCTGCTCGACGGCCGGATCGGCGAGATCCAGACACCCGTCGATCTGATCTGGGGCGAATCCGACGCATTGGTGCCGCTCGACTATGCACGCGGCCTGGCCGCCGGGCTCCCCAATTCCCGGCTCACCACCGTCGCCGCCTGCGGCCACGTTCCGCAGATGGAATGTCCGGAGCGCTTCGCGAGCGTATTGTTGGGCGTGTTGGCTGCGCCGCCTCCCGAAGGACGCGAGCCATGATCGCGGGCGACCTGCTGGGAGAGCGCGCCCGACTGACTCCCGGCAAACTGGCGCTCGTCGAAGTCCACACCGGCCGCCGATTCACCTATGCGGCTCTCGATCGCCGTGCTTGCGCCATGGCCCGCGTCTGGACCCGCGACTTTGGCCTGGCGAAAGGCGACCGAGTCGGAATCCTGTCGGGCAACCGCGTGGAGTATGTGGACGCCTTCTTCGCGGCAGGCAAGACCGGCATCGTCCTGGTGCCCCTCAGCACCCGCCTCACACCGGACGAGCGCGAGGCGCAGATCGCCGATGCGGGAGTCCGCACGGTCCTCGATAGCGGGACGTTGGACGCGATGGATCTGGATGCGGGAGCCGCCTTTGACCCGGTCCCTTGCGCGCCCGAAGATC
>Ga0335081_10013020_pt1 | contig 13457 bp, 10 predicted proteins | sample Lox_Sample_35_FD_206713 | JGI IMG/M metagenome (GOLD analysis project Ga0335081, IMG submission 206713) | Soil microbial communities from Loxahatchee National Wildlife Refuge, Florida, United States - Lox_Sample_3.5 | ecosystem: Environmental > Terrestrial > Soil > Wetlands | place: USA...
ACAAAGCATTCCGCCGTTCCGTACTCCAGGAGTTGCATCTCGAATGCAACCGGTTTGAGTTCTGCCCGGAAGTCACCGCCAAATTGCGGAGGCTCGGCCACCAAATTCACGAGGTGCCCATCCACTACAACGGCCGGGGCATTGCAGAAGGCAAAAAAATTCGCGCGCGGGATGGTTTTGAAGCCTTGTGGACGCTGGTCAAATATCGATTCGCTTCTCGGCGTGCCCTGGTTCGTGGTGAAGCCGTCGGTCGACTGCAGGCTCACGGCGCGTCCCATTGAGGTCGATGTTCCTGTTCGACCTTTTACAATCATTCCTGCCTCTTCATAATCCGCTCGGCTTTGGAGCCAGTGACTTCATCGAACTCACACTGGCCGCGATGCTGTTGCTGGCGACCCTTATCTGGCAACCCTGGATCCAGCCATACGCCCTTCGGCTCGCGGAGAAGACCGGATGGTGCATGCTGCTGCTGGCTTTCCTCCCGGTGGCGCTCCGTCTGGCGCTATTTCCCCATCACCCCACCCCGACACCCGACATTTATGATGAATTCGGGCACCTGCTCGTCGCCGACACGCTGCGCCATTTTCGCCTGGCCAATCCGCCGCATCCCCTGCACCAGTTCTTTGAAACGTTCTTCGTTCTCCAGGAGCCCACATACAGCTCGATTTATCCCATCGGCCAGGGTCTGGTCCTGGCGCTGGGATGGACAATCTTCGGCCATCCATGGGCCGGCGCGGTTGTGGCTATCGCCGCGTTCTGCTCCCTGTGTTACTGGATGCTGCGCGCATGGACGACGCCGGGTTGGGCGCTCCTCGGAGGCGTGCTGGCGGTCATCGAATTCGGTCCCCTCAACCAGTGGATGAACAGCTACTGGGGCGGCGCCGTTCCGGCAGCGTCCGGGTGCCTGGTTTTCGGCGCGCTACCCAGGTTGCGCGAAAACGGCCGACTTCGCGATGCCGCTTGGCTGGGTCTCGGCCTGGCGCTGCACTTGCTGACCCGGCAATATGAATCCATCTTTCTGGCCCTGAGCGCAGTGCTTTACTTCTTGCCGGACATCCGCCGGACCGATGTCTTGCTTCGGCTGGCGCGTCCCGCTGCGGTTGCACTCTGCGTCGTGTGTCTGGCACTCGCAGTCACGCTGGTCCAGAACAAGCGCGTCACTGGCAGTTGGACCATGCTGCCCGAAGCGCTCAGCCAGTATCAGTACGGCGTCCCCGCGGCGTTCACGTTCCAACCTGACCCCGTTCCTCATCGCGAACTCACACCACAACAGGCGCTCGATTACAAAATGCAGCGCGCATTTCGCGGCAACCACGGTGAAACTCTGACCAGTTTCTTGTTGCGCCTTGAATACCGTGTGCGCTTCTTCCGTTTCTTCCTCCTCGCGCCGCTGTACCTGGTGCTGCCCATCTTTCTCATTACAATCCGCGCGTACCGGTATGTCTGGGTTCTCCTGACTTTGCTCCTTTTCACGCTCGGCGTGAATTTCTTCCCGTTATTTCAGTTTCGCTACCTTGCCGCGGTCTCGTGCTTGTTCGTGCTCATCAGTGTGATCGGACTCGATCGCCTCAGTCGGCTTACCATTCGAGGGCGGTCCGGCGGCCAGCAGGCAGCGACGCTTATCGTTCTCCTCTGTGTCGCCCAGTTCGTCTTTTGGTTCGCTCTTCACGTTTTTGAGACCCGCGATTTCTCGATGGCCTTGCGGCCATACGAGACGTGGGACGCCATCAATCATGGATATCCGGACCGGCGGATTGCTGTTAACCATCAGCTCGCCCAACTTCCCGGCAGGATATTGGTCTTCGTGCGCTACTGGCCGCAGCACATTTTCCAGGAAGAATGGGTCTACAATGCGGCCGACATCGACGGTTCTCGCATCGTCTGGGCGCGCGATCTGGGCGCGGATGAGAATGGGAAGCTCCGGCGCTACTATCCGGATCGCTCTGCCTGGCTGTTGGAACCCGACGCTCGCCCGCCCAAGCTCAGCCCTTGCCAGCCCGAGCCGCTGACGAACGCCGAGGGTCCGCGGGAGCCGTAATGTTTTTGTTGGACCTGTTTCGCTCGTTCCTGCCTCTGCACAATCCCATCGGATTCGGCGCGAGCGACTTCATTCTGCTGGCGCTGGCTGCGGTGCTTGTGTTGCTTGCGTTGCTTTGGCGGCCCTTCGTCGAGCCCTGCGTCCGTTCGCTTGCGCCGCGCACCGGCTGGTGTATGCTGCTGCTGGCGGCTCTGCCCGTTGCGCTACGGCTGTTTTTGCTCGGTCACCATCCTATCCCCACTCCAACTGTCTCCGATGAATTCAGCCATCTGCTGGTTGCTGACACGTTACTTCACTTCCGCCTCGCGAATCCGCCGCACCCGCTGCACCAGTTCTTCGAGACGTTCTTCGTTTTGCAGGAGCCCGCTTACAGTTCCATCTATGCCATCGGGCAGGGCTTGGTCCTCGCACTCGGCCGGATGCTCTTCGGTCACCCTTGGGCAGGTGTTGCCCTCGCGACCGCTGCCCTCTGCTCGCTTTGTTACTGGATGCTGCGCGCGTGGACCACGTCTGGTTGGGCGCTTGCCGGCGGCCTCATATGCGTTATGCAATTCGGCCCTTTATGCCAGTGGATGAACAGCTATTGGTGCGGCTCCGTCCCCGCCGCGGCCGGCTGCCTGGTCTTTGGAGCGCTGCCTAGGCTGCGCGCAAACCGCCGCCGGCGCGACGCCGTCCTACTAGGGCTCGGCCTGGCCATGAGTTTTCTGACCCGTCCTTACGAATCCGTCTTTCTGGTGTTGAGTGTGCTCCTGTTCTTCGCGCCGGATCCCCGCAAGTTGGTCAGAGCCATACCGGTTCTGGTCCTGGTCATCACTCCGGCCATCGTATTGACTCTCGCGCAGAACAAACAGGCTACCGGAAGTTGGACCACGCTTCCTTACATGCTCAGTCGTTACCAGTATGGCGTCCCCACGACGTTCACCTTCCAGGCGAACCCCACCTCCCATCGCCAACTGACGTCCGGGCAGCAGCTCGATTACGAAACGCAACTAGCCGTACACGGGAACGATGCCGAGACAATCGGCCGCTATTTGGAGCGCTTCCTCTTCCGCCTGCGCTTCTATCGTTTTTTTTGGATCGCGCCGCTTTACCTTGTGCTTCCCTTCTTCTTCCTCGCGCTGCGTGAGAGGAGATTCATCTGGGTCACGGCTACTCTGCTCATCTTCAGCGTGGGAACGAATTTCTATCCGTACTTTTACCCGCACTACATCGCTGCCGTGACCTGCCTGTTCGTCCTGGTCAGCATCGCGGGCCTCGAACAACTGAGCCGGTTATCCATTCGCAGCAAGCCCGTGGGCCAGGAGACGGTGCAGCTGATCCTTTTTCTTTGCGCCGCGCATTTCCTGTTTTGGTGCGGCGTGCACCTGTTCGAAAACCAGCCATTCGCCAGGCCGCTCGAGCAATTTCAGACCTGGGACATCATCAATCATGACGACCCGGAAGGGCGGATTGCGATTCACGACCAGCTCATTAAGTCGCCAGGCAAGCAATTGGTGTTTGTGCGCTACTGGCCGCGTCACACTTTCCAGGAATGGGTCCATAATGCCGCGGATATCGACGGTTCCCCGATCGTATGGGCGCGTGATCTGGGCGCCGCGGAAAACGCCAAACTTCTTCGCTACTATCCGAATCGTTCGGCCTGGTTGTTGGAGCCGGATGCGCGCCCGCCGAGACTGACGCCTTACAAGCCGGATTCGGCACCGCCGTTCGAGACGCCGCCTTAAAGCGCGCGACCGCGAAGGACTTTCTGAACCGCCTCGGCCAACGGCAAAGCGGAAAATGGACTGTCGATCCTCGCCGACGCACCGGCCTGCAATTTCTGGCCCGCCGGCTCGGACACCAGGACTGGTACACGCGGCCGCATTCGCTTGAGCTCCTGCATCGCCTGGACGCTGACGTTCCGCGTATCTAGAACCACTAACGCCACCCGGCCCGCCGCCTTACGGAAAACAACGGCGGCCTGTGTGCCGTTGTCCACCAGCGCCACATTGTACCCATAGCGCTCGAGCGCGGTTTTCGCGATGAGCCGCTGTCCCTCGTCGCTCTCGACCACCAGGATTGTCTTCCGTGTGTCCACCGCTCTCCCGGTCGCGCTGCGCCTGAGAACCCGGTCGATAGCCGCCGAAACTCGCGCTGCCGTCACATAGTTGCTGTCGAGCACCGAAAAGTAGGCTGTCCCGAGCATCGCCGCAAGGCACAGCAGCGCCACAATCACATCCGCATAATCCTTGAATGACGGCTTGCGGTACCCATAGGGAATCTCGCGCCCTTGACCGATAGTTTGAGCCACCGAAAATGCCGCTTTGGGCGACGGTTCTATGTTAGACGGACCTATATTCGGCGTCGTCATACCGGCACACTCCTCCTCAGCCGTTTCTGAAGCTTTCCAGCTCCGGCATCGGTTTCAGGATTTGTCGATCATGATGACCTTAGCCCAAACCGCTAACCTTGGACAATCGGGCAATCACCCGGTGTAATAGGATCGTGGGCTTTGTCCTCTGGATTTCCGGCGACGTTGCCTGGGCGCAAGGCACTTATGAATCCCGCGCCATGGGATCAGCCGTCATCTCCGTAACCGATCTGTTCTGCCAGCGCGACTTCCGCCCCACGCGCCTGCCGCCCAGCGTTTTCGATGCAGGATACATCGGATGGTTCGCGTCGTTGTCGGATGTGAACGCGCGGCTGCGAGCGAGTTCCAGGGGCAAGCCTCGAAGGTTCTCGACTACAGTCCCGCTCTCTTCCACAACTCGTCCACCCTCTGCTTCACCTCGCGCGACATCCGGATCTCACCCGGCCAAGGCCGCGAAAAGCCCTCGCCCGGCCACTTGCGTGTAGCGTCAATCCCCATCTTCGAGCCGTAATTCGGCAGGCGGCTCGCATGATCGAGCGAATCCACCGGCCCCATGGTGAACTGGATGTCGCGCTCCGGGTCGATGTGGTTGAGCGCCTTCCACGCCACTTCGCGCGCGTTCTGCACGTCCACATCTTCATCCACCACCACAATGCACTTGGTGAACATCGCTTGCCCCAGCCCCCAGATGGCGCTCATCACTTTGCGGGCGTGTCCCGGATACGACTTTCGTATGGAAACCAGCATCAGGTTATGGAAGATGCCCTCCGCCGGCATCGAGATGTCACGGATCTCCGGCAGTTGCAACCGCATCAGCGGCAGAAAAATCCGCTCCACGGCCTTGCCCATGTAGTAATCTTCCATGGGCGGTGGCCCGACAATGGTGGTCGCATAAACCGGTTCTTTGCGTTGTGTGATACAGGTCACGTGAAAAACCGGGTACTCGTCGGCCAGCGAATAGAATCCCGTATGATCGCCGAACGGACCCTCCGTGCGCATCTCGCCAAGCTTTACGTAGCCCTCGAGCACGATTTCCGCGTTCGCCGGCACCTCCAGATCGCAGGTCTGGCACTTCACCATGTCCACCGGACTCGACCGTAGAAACCCCGCCATCATCATCTCGTCGAGATCCGGGGGCAGCGGCAGAATTCCCGAGTACATGGTCGCCGGGTCCGAGCCAATCGCTACCGCCACGTCCATACGATCCTGGCCGGATTGCGCCAGCATGCGCCGGTAATGCTCCGCCCCTTGCTTGTGCGTTTGCCAGTGCATGCCTGCGGTGCGCTCATCATAAACCTGCATGCGGTAGACGCCGCAGTTGCGCTTGCCTGTCTCCGGATTCTTCGAGAACACCATGGGAAGGGTGATGAATCTTCCGCCGTCCTCCGGCCAGCACTGCAGCACCGGATAATCCAGCAGCGAGAATCCCTCGTGCTTGATGACATCCTGGCACGCGCCTTTGGAAACGATCTTCGGAAAAAACGCCCCCATCTCGGCCAGCTTGGGAAGCATCTTCAATTTGCCGATCAGCCCCTCCGGCATGCGCATCTCGAGATACTCCGCGATGCGCCGGGCGATCTCGTCGATCGAGGCCACTTCAAGCGCCAGTTCCATGCGCCGCATGCTGGCATAGCTGTTGATCAGGACGGGAATTGTGTAGCCCGCCGGCCGTTCAAACAGCAGCGCCGGTCCTCCCGTCTTCACCGCGCGGTCTGCGAACTCCGCAATCTCGAGCACCGGATCCACTTCGAGCGGGATGCGCTTCAGCTCACCTTCTTTTTCCAGCGTGTCAATGAATTCGCCGAGATCGCGGTAGGCCATCGGAGAGAGTTCTATTATGATGGCACGCGGGAATAAACCGCAAAGCGTTAGACAACGCTGAGACTGGCCGCTTCCTCAATGACGGCCAGAAGCTCCGCCGCGTTGATCGGCTTGGATACGTAGCCATCCATGCCTGCCTCCAGGCAGCGCTCCTCGTCGCCCTTCATGGCATGGGCCGTCATGGCAATAATCGGCAGATGGCGTCCCGTCCCGGCCTCCCTTTCGCGAATCACCTGCGTCGCAACGAAGCCATCCATCTCCGGCATCTGAACATCCATCAGGACAAGCTCGAACCCGTCCTTCTCGATGGCTGCCAAGGCTTCCCGGCCGTTTTCCGCGATCGCCACCTCGTGGCCCTGCTTCTCCAGAAGGCGCCGGGCCAGTTTCTGATTCACCAGGTTGTCTTCCGCCAACAGAATCCGCAAGTTTCTGGTCCGGTGCTTCACCGGACAGCGGCCCGGCCCGCCTCGGCCTGCGGTAGCGCCTGAGGCACCCACCGCGCCTACGATGGCATTTCGCAGCTCGGATTGTCCCACCGGTTTGGAGAGGCATGTCTCCAATCCAAGTCCCGGACAGCACCCGCTGTCGCACCACCGGCCTGCTGAAGTCAGCACGATAATCTTGACGTGGCCCAGGTGCGGCCGTTGCCGGATCTGCTTGACCAGCTCGAGTCCGTCCATGTCCGGCATGGATGCATCCGTCAGCACCAGCCCGAAAGGCCTGCCTCGTTCTGCCGCCTCTTCCAATTCGATTAGCGCCTCGCGTCCGCTCTCCGCCAGCACCGGCGCCATTTGCCACTGCCGCAGCATATCTCCCAGGATGCGCCGGTTGGTCGCGTTGTCGTCCACTACCATGACCGGAATCCCGCACAAGTTCGGTTGGCGCACCAGTTCTGATCCGGCCGCTGGTTTGCCCACACCGAAACTCGCGAGGAAATGAAAAGTGCTGCCGTGGCCGGTTTCGCTGTCCAGCCAGATGCGTCCGCCCATCAGTTCAACCAGCCTTCTGGAAATCGTGAGTCCCAGGCCCGTGCCACCGTAGCGGCGCGCCGTCGAGCCATCCGCCTGCGTGAACGCTTCGAAGATCGCCGACTGCTTGTCTGGCGAGATGCCGATCCCTGTATCCGAGATGCTGAAGTGCAGGCACACCTTGTCTCCTTCACGTGATTCCTGCTCCACGCACAATGTGACTTCTCCGCGCTCTGTGAATTTGACCGCATTCCCCACCAGATTGATCACCACCTGCCGCAAACGCCCGGGATCCCCCACCAGGATCTTCGGTACCTCCGGAGCGATATGGCAATTGACGTCCAGCGGCTTTTCATGCGCCCGCACGGCCAGCGCCTTCAGTGTCGGCTCCAGGTTGTTGCGGATGTCGAAGTCCATCACCTCCAACTCCAACTTGCCCGCCTCGATTTTGGAAAAGTCCAGGATGTCGTTGATCAGGATCAGCAGCGCATCGGCCGATGACTTGACCGCGGCCAGATAGTCACGTTGTTCCGGCGTCAGTTCCGTGCCCAGCACCAGCTCCGTCATCCCCAGGATTCCGTTCATCGGCGTGCGAATTTCGTGGCTCATGTTGGCCAGGAATTCGCTTTTGGTCCGGTTCGCCGCCTCGGCCGCTTCCTTAGCTGTCTGCAGTTCCCGTTCGGCCCGCTTGCGTTCCGTAATATCCACTGCCACCGCGCCGATGAATCTCTGGCCCGACGCATCCACCGGAAATTTGAAAATCAGCAGGTCCCGGGAGGCACCATGGGGTGTCGGTATGAGTTCAATGAATTCAGCCGCTTTGCCCGTCGAGAGCACCGCGAGATCGTGCTCCCGATACTCCGCGGCGGCCTCGGGAGTCATCCAATCAAATGCCGTCTTTCCTTCGATCTTGGTCTCCAGCAAAGCCTCGAAAGGCCGGTTGGCATACACGTATCGCCCGGAGGAGTCCTTCAGGAACGCAAAGGTAGGGCTGTGGTCCATGAAAGCCGTGAACCGGTCTTGCGCCTCCCGCAACGCTTCTTCCGTGCGCTTGAGAGTGCTGATATCCATCAGCGCGCCGATCATGCGCAGCGGCTTTCCAGCGGGATCCCGCAGAATGTAGCCGCGATCGTAAACGTTCGCGTAAGATCCGTCGGCCCGGCGGAAGCGGTAATCACTCGACCAGTGCTCATCGCCGGATTCGATTGCCGCGTTTATATTTCGGAACACGCGGTCCCGATCATGGGCATGGACACGATCCACCCACCAGGAAGCGGTGAACTCGATCTCTTGAGGTTGGTATCCAAAGGTCGTGTAGAAACGTTCGCCGCACCACAATGCGTTCGTCGTCAAGTCCACATCCCAGACCGCGTCGTTGGTCGCGCGCACCACATACTCAAAGCGCTGCTGCAACGCCGCTTCACTTTCCAGCCGGCGCCGGATCATCTCGGTCTGGCGGCCGACGCGGCGCCGCAGAGCGGCTACCCAGCCCAGCACCACCAGGATCACCGCTCCTGTGGCGGCCACTACCAGTGCCGCGTGTTGGGCCGTCCACCATGACGGCCGCCGCTCCAGCACCACATCCTGGGGCGAGCGCAGATGGATTACAAAGCCGTTGGGGTCCCGGTTTTCATTCACCTGAACGGAACAGACTCCCGTCAATTGCAGCAGGGCGCCATTCTCCAGTTCCGCGAATCCCGGCCACCGCAATGCCTCATCCATCTCCGCCACGAACGTAGTCGTCCCCGCGCCCAGCACCAGAGAATACTGGCCCTGCCGCAACGAATGATCCACCAGACGGGCCGAGATCCGCACTAGTTCAGCGTCGTAACTGCCCTCCGTGGCCTGGTCGGCCGTCACGCTCGGCGGAGTGGGCACGTTGCCAGCGCCAATCTGCTGAAACACGGCATCTTGCAGGATTGGTCCGAATTCGTCCAGTGCCGGAAACCCGGCGACATCCACACGATCGCCTACCCGTAGCGGAGTGTTCTGGCGGGTCTTCACCAGTAGTCCTACATCGTCCCCCCGGATGAACAGGGAGCGCCCCGGACGCTGCAGCGTGACCACTCCCTGCACCCGCACCCGGTGTAGAAAGGCGCGATTGGGCGCGGCGCGTAGGATGGCCCGGACCGGACTCACCGGCAATGCGAAATAGTTGCGCGGCGGCCGCTCCACCACAACGATGTCCTCGATCTTCGGGACGAGCACTTCCAGCGCGATAAATTGCGCCCGCCGGTTGTAAAATCCCCCGCACGTTCCGCGGATTCTCACCCGCGCGTCCACCAGGTCCGTCGGCAGAAAAGTCAGACCGGGAATATACGCTTTGAACTGGACGGCTCCGGCCACAATGTCGAGCATCCACCCACCCTGGTAACTCTCGGCCGAGCGGACCACGCCGTCCACTTCCACCCGCAGGCAGTCGAGCGTGCCTGAGGCCAGTTCTTCGGCCGAAACCTTGCGCGCCGCGGGCACACGCCGCTCGGCCACCACGCGCATCTTGACGTTGGTAATGTCGGTCGCGAAATCGGCCGGCTTGGTCACGCCCTGAACGTCGAGGACCTCGCCCGGACGAAAATCCCTGTCGCTGAGCGCCCGGTCGACGAACACGGCTCCGGTAGCGTCCTGAACAAACAGGTCCCCATGCACGGCGTCCGAATACGTGACGATCCCGCGCAGGTGCACCGGGTAGCCTCGTTTCGCTTCTTCGAGTGAGAGCGCCCGGAGGTGCTTCACACTGCGCAGGACCGGCAGCCCCGCCGTGGCCCGCCCGTCCCCCCAGCAGACCACGCCAAGGACAGGCGCCAGCAGCGGAACCAGAATCCCTGGCAGAAAAGATCGCCCGGGCTTTCTCGACCAGCCGGTTCCGGATAAGAATGCCACTGTTACACGGCTCCGTTCTGCCGGGCGGACTACACCCGTCCATGCTCTTATCGGCAGAACCCGGCGTCCGCTTTAGCGGCGGATCGCCTTTTCATTTGGTTTTCCGTTTTACCCCTGTGCCGCCCGCCTAAGTTTCGTTTATCATTGCACTTCGAGGTCTTCATGAAGAATCGAGTCGCGTTTGTGACCGGCGCCAGCCGCGGCATCGGACGGGCCTGCGCCCTCGCTCTGTCCGCCGCTGGGGCCCGCGTGGTCCTGGCCGCCCGCCAAATCGACAAACTCGAGCAGGTCGCGGCCGAAATCCGTGCGGCTGCGGGCGAGGCTTTTGTCGTCCCCATGGACCTGGGCTCTCCCGACTCCATCCGTCCCGCTTTTGCCAAGGCTGCCAAGGAGTTCGGCCGCATCGACATATTGGTCAACAACGCCGCCATCACCAAGGATGGCCTCGCCGTCCGCATGAAACAGCAGGATTGGGACGATGTACTGGCTACCAATCTCACCGGTGCGTTTGTCGCCACACAGCAGGTCCTGCTGGGCATGATGCGCGAGCGCTGGGGTCGCATCATCAATATCACGTCCGTGGTGGCGGAGGCAGGTAATGCCGGTCAGGCAAATTACGTAGCCTCCAAAGCCGGCCTGATCGGCCTGACCAAGTCGCTCGCTCAGGAAATGGCCAGCCGCAACGTCACCGTCAACGCCATCGCCCCCGGCTTCATCGATACCGATATGACTGCTGGTTTGCCGCAGGAGTGGAAGGAAAAGCTGCTCGCCGCCATTCCGCTCGGCCGCTTGGGGAGACCCGAGGACGTCGCCGCCGCCGTGCGCTTCCTCGCCAGCGAAGAAGCTGGCTATATCACGGGGCAGGTCCTCAACATCAACGGCGGCATGTATATGTAGCCGGGCCGCACTACAGGTCTTGCGGCAAAGCACTGTACGGGCTTTGCGCATGGCGGAGGTATGCTTCGGCCAGTACATAGCCGCTTTCGACCCCGCGGAACTTCGCCACCTGCGATTGCAACGCGTAGTACCGGTCGGGCGTCTGCGAAGCATGTGCGTAACAGGCGGCGCGCTTCCTCGGCTCGACTGACGTAATGTCCACGTACTGCGTGGGAGTGAACATGAGCGTATCTTCCCCGTTCGAGACCTCGTAGTAGTAGAAGGCGCATTTCTTCCCGATCCGCAACCAGCCATCGTAAGCCAGCGTGGAGATCGCGCGGTGGTCCCGGTGCCCATCGATGGGCCACTGCGTGAAAATGACATCCGGCTTTTCCGCTTCCAGAATCTTTTGGAAAGCGTCATAGTGGGCGCCGTCGACCACTGCCTTGCCGTTGAACTGCCCGGCATAAGCAGGACGCGCTTTCAAGATCTCGCAGGCTCTCGCCGCCTCCGCCATGCGAACGGGCGCGGCGTCCTCCATCGGCGGCTTTTCCAGGTAACCCGAGTCACCCCGGTTCAGATAGAGGAGGACAACTTCATGCCCCAAGTCTGTATACCGCGCGACCGTCCCTCCGCACCCGTACTCCGGGTCTCCAGGATGACCGCCCGATATGACTACCTTGATTTTGCGTTTCGGAGTGACCACTTGCGAGCCGGCCGGTGTCGCCACCAATGCCGTTCCCGCAAACAACTGGCGACGAGAGATCACGTTGCCATCATAGCCCTGTGAAACCCTCGCAATCCGCCGCCGGCCGGCCCGACGGTTACATGACCTATCAAACTCCGGTGTGAGCGCCGGCGTTCGCACCGAAAGACTGAAGCGCCAGGTAATTCGGTCCAAACCGCTGTATGTTCTCGTGCTGCTTTTCAAACGCGTCGAAGTGGCCTTCCTCGTCCTGGATCAGCTTCTCGAGGAGCTGTTTGGAAGCGGCATCGGCGTTTTTGGAACACTCCAGCGCCCACAAGTTGTAATCCCTGGCGCTGCCTTCCTCCATTGCCATAGCCTTAGCCAGCATCTGCGCCGGTTCCGTAATCTTCTCGACCATGCCGGCAGCGGCCATTTCGGTATCGCCCTTCAGAAACAGAATGCGCTCCGACAGCGCTTCCACGTGCCCCATCTCCTGAATGGCGGTTTGCTTGAACAACGCCGCCAGAGGCGCGAAACCCAAATCGTCCAGGTGAATGTGAAAGTACATGTATTGATGAACGGCCGCCAGTTCATCCGCCACCGCCTGATTCAGCAACGCAATGCTATGTTCGCGATTCATGAGCATCTCCTATGGCCTGGTAAAAGCAGGTCTGCGGGCGGCACTCAGCACCACGCGAAGTGGCGAGACCCGAGATTCGCGCGCAGAAGAGCAGGCCAAGCCCGAGCACACATACGAGTCTCATGGCCTTTCCCTCCGGCATCATTCTAACACCATATAAGAAAAGCAGATCTCCTGATCCTTTTCCTGGTAATGGGATTGTGATAGACTTTTCATGGGTTAAGTCTGGATTCCCCCATAGACCGGGCCACCTTGGCAATCTCGCCGGGCCGGTCCGCTAACTCGGGTTGCGAACCCAGCATATGCTGCTTGCCAGCGAGGGAGATATGCCAGTCGAATTGGTTTGGCTGGGCGGCATTCTGGTGGTAGTGGCCGGAATTGTGGTTGGTGTGTTGATTTCGCGCAGCAAACCTGCTGAGCCGACACATCTTAAGTGAGCGGCAAGACACCACTATTCCGCAAAGTGCGAAGGCGCCGAGCCTTCGTGGGGTGAGTCTTTTGCCCCGAATTTGACAGGCTGCCGCACCGCACGCTGCCTGACCAAACTAACAACTCCTTCAGAATCAGCATATTGCGCGTGGCAGCCGAAGTGCACCCGCGGAAACTCTCTGTGTGCCGCCGGTGAATTCAGCTTCTTTGTGAATGCCTAGACAAATGCGCCGCCGAACCTTCCTCGCCGCCGGAATCGCCGGATCAACAGCAGCGTGCAGCCATCACAACACTTCGGGGCGATTCTTTCGCGTCGAAGAAGCCCGCACCATTGAGGCCATTTGCGCTCAGATCATCCCCGAGGACGAGGACGCCGGCGCGACTACGGCAGGCGTTGTCCACTTCCTTGACAAACAGCTGTCAGGTTTTTACAAACCGCTGCAACAAACCTACCGAACGGGAATCGCTGAAATCAACCGGAAGAGCGTCGAGCTCACTGGGAAGAAGTTTGCCGAATTGCCCGCCGGCTCTCAAATCGATTTGCTGAAGCACATCGACAGAGATTCTGACCTCAAGCCCTTCTTCAGCCTTCTCATCGAGCATTCCATGCAGGGCTTCTATGGCGACCCGCGGCACGGCGGCAATCGCAACCGCGTGAGCTGGAAAATGCTCGGCGTGCCATATCCGCCCGTGCGGGGCCGGCTGCGCTACGACTTCGCCGATCCTGCAAAAGGAGAGAATCCGTGGCTCTGAAGCCGGTGAACGCC
>Ga0335081_10013024_pt1 | contig 13454 bp, 6 predicted proteins | sample Lox_Sample_35_FD_206713 | JGI IMG/M metagenome (GOLD analysis project Ga0335081, IMG submission 206713) | Soil microbial communities from Loxahatchee National Wildlife Refuge, Florida, United States - Lox_Sample_3.5 | ecosystem: Environmental > Terrestrial > Soil > Wetlands | place: USA: Florida...
ATCTGATGTAAAATTGTCATCAACCCAGCAAGCGTACTCACCGCATCCATGCCCCAAGTCCCACTCGCACCCCTCGTATCCAACACCGTCGGCACGCCCTCAACACGTTTCCGCTCCGAAGCCTCAGAATTCAAATCCTCTGGTTCAAAGTTTAAGGGCGGCAATGTCCATGTGGCAGTGTTCGACGAACTTGTTGCTCCGTTCTGTCCGACAACGCCGGTTTCCTGCGCAGTGTCATTTGAGAGAACCATGTCCCACTGTCCCTCACGATATTCGTTTTGCCGTGCGGGTCCAAAGTATGGACGATGAGGATCGTTGATGGAACGTAGCCCGCCGTCTGCACCGCCTGGAATGGGACTTTGGGCTCTACTTACGCCTGAGGAGGAACTCTGCGGTGGTGCGAGGGACATGGCCATCGCGAGTTGCAATTGTTGAGCGTCCTCATCGTCTTCCGAGACATTGACAATTTCGGCTAACGAGGAGTTTGTCGTGGAGGAAGGCGACGGACGACGATTTTTGAGCGGGGATTTAGAGCGAATTGTGTTGCGAAGGGAGCTGAACATCCCGCCTTTTCGAGGTTGCTCTTTTTCCTTTTGTCTGTCTCGTTCCAAGTCGCCTGCTAAGATGTAGTCGATTGCTCGTTCGATGTTGCTGTCTTTCACCTTCAAGGAAAAGGTTAGTATAGAAGTGAATTCGCTACGGATGCTGTGAGGGGATACTTTGAGAGCCTGCTCAGCATCCTTCTTCGAGCATTGGGTTATGTCCATTATTTGGGCAACGAGGCCCTCGTTGAGGCGGGGAGCCATTTCTACGCAGTGGAGGGAGACAGTCGACAGGAAAGGCGGTGCGGTGGAGGAGGAGCTGTGGTGCGATGTTCAATGTTGTTGCTTTCTGCGGGATTTCGTAGTCGAATCGGTGCTGATCTGCCGGCGCGGGCGGAAATTAGGTGCACGAAAACTATTGTAGGACGCGATAACAAGATACCATTATCGATTCTATAAAATGTAATTCACATAATGTGAATCCAAGGCATGCCCATGCCATGCTCCATATAGATCCATCAATCTAAGCTCTAATCTAAATACTTATCCCAACTCCGGAACACCGTTGTCCAAACAGAGGTCTATCATGTGTCGGGTTCATCTCGCAGTCTTCCTCCTCAACAAACCCTTCATCATATCAAAACTATTCCCGTCCGCAACAACCTCTGTAACAGCCCTCCTCAAACTCCGTCCAGTCATATCCACCTCATCCACCAGGAGCCCACCGCTCCCACCATCGAAGCAACTTATCCCAACCACTTTCCCTCGAGCAATCCCATTTTCGATGTGAACGATTTGCCCGGTGTGTAGCCACCGTTTGTAGTATTGGGCTTCAAAACTGCTGAAGCCCGTAATGAGGAATTTTGTGTACATATCTGAGAAGACGGAGAGGATTTTGGCGAGGAGGGCTTCGTGCGTCGGGTGGCGAAGATGTTCGGGTATGATGTTCAGGAGAGACGTTGTTGGGTGAGGATTCGTCGTGTTAATCCCGATTCCTATGGAGTCAGCAACCTCGTCGAAAACAAGTACAGAACAAAAAGAAAGGAGACGGTATGTTGCCAGGTACCAACGACGAGAACGTACTGTTTTTCGAGGTACGTTGAATTCACGATAATCCCGCCAATTTTCTCCCATCTATCTTCTCCTCTTGGCTTTCCATAGACATCATTAGGCCACTTGATACACACGTCCACATCTTCCCATCCCTCGTCATACGTACGTATCGCCTCCACAACTGCCAGACTCACAAGGTACTGCACAAATACCAACCGCGACGAAAGATTCAACGGCAGATGGATAATGAAACTGAATGGCAAGGAACCGCGAGGTGAGATCCACGCGTTGCCCGCACGTCCACGACCGTTAACTTGACTCGTCGCCGTAATCACGAAACCCGAGGGCAGCGTGTGTAGGAGAGCGGAGTTTTTATCGAGGAGCGTTTGTGTGGACGAAGTGACTTCGACATATGCCAAGGACTGTCCGATTTTCGAGTTTGATGGCAGATGCTTGAAATACTCCTTCGACGAAAAATGTCGATAGGTCATTGGCGCAGAATGAAAATAAACCAGTTTCGGAACGATATCCAGCGAATAAGCGTCCATCTCTTCCAAACACGCCCCCAATTCCCTCATAGACTCAAAAGCACTCTCCAAATACTTGATATAGAACACATCGTTTGTATCCCTGATGGAGAAAGTATTCCCTGCCACGGGCGCAAGGGGGTCATCGGCAAGGATTACAAGCGACTCGTAAAGAGCCCTGTTGAGTGCTTCAGAGGTCGAAGAAATATGAATTGGGGTGAGTTCGGGATTACCCTTTCCGTTCACATCATTCTGTGAAGAAGAATCTTCAGGGGAGACTTTGAGGCCGAGTTTTGTGAGGAGGGCGCGGAGGAAGGTTGATAGGGCGGCGTCGTGAGCGAGGAGGTCGTCGATGAGGCGGACGTAGTTTTCCGCGCCGTCTCCTTTGTGCAATTGCGACCCGCGGAATCTTCCCGATCAATATGCTATTGACAACGAAATCGAGAGGGAATTTGGGCGGGGAATTACTCTGGATGAACGCCGGTGAGAATTGCTGCGCCAATGCCGACCTTGCAGTATACGACTGCAGCATCACCGCCGTCAGCCTTGACTTTCTCCTTAAACCGTGCAAGAACCTCGACTCCTCGCTCTTTATAAGAATCAGCATGCACGAAAATCCCACCACCATTACAATAAGCCTTAAGCTCCCCTACCGCACCGATCCCCAATCCCTCTTCCACCTTGAGCGCCGCGGCCCGTGCCCCGTCCTCCTGGTCATACACAAACCCTGCGAAGGCTGAACCCCTACACGTCCCGGGGAAGAACTCCAATTCCCGTGGGCCAGCAACTTCCAGCAGTTTATCCCCCATCTCGAATTCACAACGTTTAGAGCCGTAGTATCCGCCAGCGCAGAAGCCCAGGTATTTCCCGCCACGGTAACGGATCCAGGAGGCTATGGCTGCGTTGGGGGAGCCGGTGAGGGATTGACAATAGGGGACGTCGCGGCCACCGGGGAAGATGAGGAGGGCTGTGGAGGATTGCCAGGGGTCGTTGATGAAGACGTTCGCGGAGGTGACTGTAATGATGCTGTAGTAGGGCGAGAGAATGGGCGTCAACGTGGCAATTGCGTTCGATACTGCCATTGGGGAGGCCCCGGGGCCTAAAGAACATTACTCAGGACCTTCGGGAAGGGGAGACTATACCAGCCCAGACTATGACGTTCATGAGAGCAGTTGATGGCAATGATGATGGGGTGAGGGAAATGTTGGGAGAATTTGACTTTCCGTACTGGGAAATTTTTGTGGCGGCGGACCGAGCTCGTCCGACCTCGAAGGGACCCGCGGGTTTCGGTCATTCTGCGACAATATGACAACCAGGGGACAGCATACGACGAAATCTCCTTAATCTTAAAATAGCACTAAAACAGGATATATTGTTGAAACGTCGTCCTATGCTGACAATCTCAGGCACGATCCTGTGATGTGACATTTCCTGACCAATTCATTTTATCTATCTCATCGCTGAAATAAATCAAATACTTTAAATATAGAAATAATTATAGATTATTAAAGATATATATATATTTGCATATTTTTTTTTCGAAATTATAGCATTATTATATAATTTTTTTATTAAAAGATTTACTAAAAGATATCTATCTATACTGATCTTTATAAATATAAATGTTAAAATTAATAATAAATATTTTATTTCATTATATGATTGCATTTTATATATATAAATTTAAGTTATTTATTTTTATACTATTACAATTAAGTTTTGAAGAACAGAATTGGCTTTTTACTAAATCAAATGCAAAGTTTAATTAATATAAACTTAATAAAAGCTATAAATGATATCAGCTGGCTGTCACGGGGGTCTCAGGCACGGGCTGCAGCGACTCGGGATCTTATTGAATTAAGTTGTTGCAAGCTAAGGAAAATCTACGCGCTGTGAGAATTTTATCTACACCGGATGGCCCCCTGTCCTCGGGGCTCACGGCTCGCGAGGCTCGGGGCTCGGGGCTCGGGACTCGGGGCTCGGGACCCGGGGCTCGCGAGGCTCTCTGTCATTCATGACAGTGGCATTAAATTTTACTAACTCTAGAATATAATTACTTAATTAAGAAAATGATAGCTGAATAGTATCCAAATAGTTTCATCTAGTAAAGCAATAATTAGAAGCGTTCTAGCTGAGGAAATTACTTTTAACTCTAATATCCACTTATTGTTAGCTGAGTGTCATGGGTTTACAGGCTCAGCCCTGATATTTGGATTTAGACTAGAATTCTTAGCTCCATGTTCAGATCACCAGTTTTTTAGCAATCAACCTCACCTTGTTCACCCTTTTAACCACCTTTCTTATTCATCACCCCAGGGCAATTCACGTCGCCGAATCATCCATCCATCATTATTCTATCATCCACAACCAGTCCCTTCACACTGAGTCTTAAGAGGAGATGTAGTCTTTATACAAAAATATTGCCATCAAAGATTTTGCAGTCAGAAAAAGATTCTAAAAGAAAAGGACAAAGTTTATAATCTATTTCAAAACTTTTGTGGTGCTCAAACAATTTCAACTTATTATCGCCTCAATAGGCTGTCTAATATAAGCACATAGTGCTATCGCAGATATTTTGGAAGTACAATAGATTTTGCGAAAATTCAAACTAGTTTTTAAGTGCTAGCACTTACAGTTACTTGCAATCTGAAAGATAGAGGATTTATATCCCCTCTATATCTCTCCAGCTAAAACAATTCTCAAATTCTGATTAAACAATATATTCATGCAGTCTTATTGGTCAGCGAAACTTCGTTTAGTTCAGTTCGAATTCGAATTCGAATTCGGCAGTCGGCTCTGCGTGCCAATCGGAAGACCCTAACCCTACTTTGACCTGATTGGCTAAAAGCTGGTAAGAACTAGTTCATTTTCAGAACAGCTCTGGATCCCCTCTGAATCGATCCGCTTCGTGCTTGCCGTTGGAGCAATCCATCCTTCATCCACCGACTACTGCCTCCAAAGGAACCGAACGACGACGGAACGAAAACAGGAAGCGCTCGAAGCGCGTTTGGATCAATTTCACTCAATCCTACCGGCAATTGCCGGCCGAGTTTCCGATCTTTAGTTAACGGGATGTTCCGAGATACTCAGTCTACACTAGGGGTCCTGTGACGTTAAAGTGAAGATGGAGTTACCGAACAATTTGGACTTCTCATCGCCCGAGCTTTTCTCCCTTGGAAGCACTGACCATATATCAGGTTGAAACACTTCGCACGTTGATCACGAGCTGAACTTCAGGTGACCCTCCTCCGGAACAGCCAACGACGTCTTCGCGGATCATGGATGTGGAGAAATTATCCCTTGAAGATCCACAGACCCCGGACAACCCAGGTTCCAGAATCTGACTGAATATATCTGACCGATAGGAATGATTACAAACTGTGCGACTTGCCCAGCCTGGGCCGTGTGCAAGAATACCTTCCACCTCGGCGTACCAGCCTCAAAATACTCAACACCTTCTATGGTTATCCAGTACGAAGACGAAAATGAATCCAGGAAATTAGAACCCACACAAATTACGCGGTATTCGTCTCGTTCGCCAACAGGATCCAGTCGAATGTCCGCTGGCCCCGAAACAATCGGTCAAAATACACTCGAACTCTGGCCAAACGTGAACATCAATCGCGTGCCGCTCTACGGCACAAAGGCGAACAATATTTTCATGCAAATGCACGACCAACCGCTTCCCGGAAGTTTCGAGCCCATGGAAGAAGAACCGGCGCAACTGCCCGAATCGGGAAGACCGTTGTTCTATCTTTCGCTGCCGGCTCCGGACGACCTCCCAGTCGAAGATACGAGACGGTGGTTCCTGAGCACAAGAATGGACGCATTCCTTGGATTCCAAGATTGTTTTACCTCCGCGTATAACCGATTGTACCTTTTGTCCGCGTTTACTCCTCCGTTACGACACATTCTTCTCGCTTTTGTCAAGTACATCAATCAACGGGATCGGTTAAGCGAAGCCGATGCTTGTATGCTCCACATCCATAAAGCACTTCCTTCCCTGCAGCACGCCATCACAAATCTAAACTTCGACGAAGGACATATCCTGTGCATCCCGCTTCTTGCCCACCTGGCTTTCTGGTGGAACAAAGAAGAACTTGCGAAATCCCATCTTCGAGGATTTTACAAAATGCTTTTACAAGCACAATTCCTTCGACAGGATCGTCAGGGGAAAATCGCTGTATCAAAAGACATGCCCTCGTTGTTGTTGTTGATGTGGCGAGTCGCTATCCGCCTCGATCATTCATTCGGATTCCTGAGGCCAGATGACGAGATTTTCCCGCCTCTCATCTCCAATCTAGACGCTAGTCGACGGTACATCACTGAATTCATCGCCTCGAGAGCCGCAGGTTGGACAGACTGGCTCGTTCTTGTGGATGAATTAGAAGACCTCCACAGCCTCGCGGTCCAATTTAACCGACGCACAGAACAAGTTCGACGATCAAACACGTACACTCCTAACGAGGCCCAAACATATATCGAACAAGCCGGCAATAAAATCATCCGCCGGATCGAAGGGTCGAAAATCTCTATCCTATTGGCGTCAAAGGAATATCACACCCGATTTGGCCCCTACTTATCGACGAATTTGTATGTTGATTTGCAGCCCTTCCCGACGGCGGAGTTGAGTACATACGCCGCGAACTTGCGGACCGTCCATCATAGGTTCATTGAATCACTCATCTCGAATCGGGTGTGCATCATCTGTACGACAGTGACGATAAATCCGCGCGCCGGGCCCCATCCGCCTGAACGACTCGCAGCGGCGATTGAAATTTGTTGTGCATTCTACGTATTGAAAAAGAGGATGCCCTTTGCTACGCATGGCAGAGGACGAGCCCTTGAAGCCCTCATGTTCGCAGGGTATACGTTTTGCAATGCAAATAATTTGCTTCGTACTTTGCCCTGTGTCCCTCGCGGCTAATCGAACTGCAGAATTTCAATGGATCCAGAATCAGTTATTGGAGGAGTCAGAGGTTGGACATAGTGGCGCATTGAGGATACGTGATTTACTCTCGATATGCTGGGAAAACCCCAATTTGACGCCTTGGGACTTAATTAAGTCTGGTATATTTTAGGACGCTATATTTTCTGTAGTTATATTGCTATTGTATACACTGGACACGGGACGGAATCGAATAGGGTCAAATGATTAATCCACTTAATGTCATGTTACAAATATGGGGATCTGTGAGGAAATCGGTTGGAATCGTAAACATTGCAGAGCGATCTTCTGTCGACAACGCCTTGAACAGTAAAGTCGGTTCAAGGTTCAAAGATGTAAGTGAACATATCAATTGATGTTGTGGCTTGAGGACAGGATTCCCTTTGAAACTCTGTTGAGGACACAGTATTCAATGACTCAAGTTCTTAGATCCTCTTTGAACGTCCAAGTTTGTCAATATCCATAGGAAGTGGTACGGACAGCAGCAGGTCAATAGGGAGATCGTTCGACATGGATTTGCAGGGAAGACGGCGTTGAGGTCTGGGTCAGCCTATGGCCTACTTGACCCTTTCATATAAAATATCGGATTGATTCCATTCACGCCCTTGTGCTATGATACATTCACTTCCGCCGTTTGGCAGACGGCTCAATTTCATCCTCCCCAGCCCGGTCCTGCAACAACGTCTTTGGCTGATTCTTCAAATAAGCCTTTGTAAAAATCGGATCAGTCTTGGCCTTCTCCGCAAACTTTAACAACGCCTCCCTAGGATCCTCATCTCTCATCGCAGCAAGTCCAATATGCGCTTTGACGTGATCCTTATCGGGATCACTCGCCACCGCCGAACTCGGCATTTCCGGCGCCATAGCCTTTTGCGCCGCCTTGGCCTGTGCCTTTAATTTCCTTATCAGTCGTTCACCCGAGCCGTCTTCGAGTCGCGCGGCTTGATCCCCGGAGTATCCCTCAAGGATGTCGGTGGTGAAGGCAGTGTCGTCATCGACATGGCGGACCTTTGGGGCACGGGTTACGATGAGTTTTGCGCCGCGCAGAGAAGAGTGTGGAGAATAGAGAACGTGGATTGAGGCATTGTGCGAGCTTGTTATGATTTGGTTTATTCGCGAGTTCCAGAGGACGCGGATTACGCTGGAATTTGAGATGGGAATGCGACGGATGGGAGAGAGGGATTGGGCGGAGAGGACGAGGAGATGACTTTGTTGGTCGGGGGGACATGATACACCGGTTAGGAGGTATTTTTGGTCCGGAGAATATATTATGTTTGTCTCGATGTGGTTATTGTCGACGTCAGTGATCTGACCGATGGGTTGTTTAAAGTTCCGTGTGTCCCAGAGTTTGACGGTTTCATCGCCTCCCCGCGTAGCGAGGTAATTCCCATCGCACGAGAATACCATCCCTGATGTTTCCGACTGCCGGACGTGGCCATCGACGGTGGCAGTAGGTCTGGTGAGTGGGCCATTTGTCCCCCATATATGAACCGTCCCATCTGTGCACGCACCACCTATCCACTTCCCATTCGGGCTGTACGCACACGTCGTAACCTTTGTCCTCATTTGGTGTCCCGTTCCTTTTCCCCTGACAACCAGGACAGTCTTATGCTCCCACCGATTATTCACATCCCAAATTCGGACAGTCGAGTCCGATGAAGCGGTGATGAACTCGTCTCGATTAGAAGGGTGCCATGAACCCGAAGTGACTTCAGCGACGTGGCCTTTGGTATGCCGCATGTCACGTATATACACATCTCCACGAACGAATTCGCTCAGTTGCACTCCGTCTCGCGAGAAAAGGCGGGGTTGAAGGGATGAGGTGAGGACGAGGAGGGACTCTCCAGAGAGGGAGTATTCAAGGTGGTGAACAGGGTGGCCTTCGACGGGTTCGATTGTTTTGAATGGTTTTAGAGCCGCGTTCATGCCTGCAAAGTCCCAGAATTTGACGTCGCAGTCGTATGAACCGGACACCAATCGTGAACCCGACGGGTCGAGAGCTAGTGCCGACACGGCCTCCATCGTCAGCATAATCAAGCAGTAGAGTTACATACCTTTGTGTGATCTCTGAGCACTATTTCGTGGCTTACCGGGAGGTCGTCATCTTCTGCCTCTTCGTCCTCCGGATTCTCTGCTTCAGCAGGCATAGGTCCAATCATGTCATCGCTGTCGCTCTCGTTATCTTCATCGTCAGCAGCCAGTTCTGTCGTCGTGACTTTTGTGTCCGCAGTCTTCTCCAGGCCACCCGCCGTCCGCTTCGTCCTTGCGAAACTCGTTGTAAGATCGTGTTTTTTCTCCTGTTTGCCAAACGATGTGGGCATTATCGCCAAAAGCTGATCGGCTCCCAGTTCCTCGACTTCGTAGTCATCGTTATCCACTGCTGGCTCAGGATCAGCCTTTTTCTTGTTTTTCTTGCCGCCCATGTTCTTTGGCATGTAGGCCGATAATGCGTCGTCCTAGTCCGTTTAGTACTTTTACTTGCGGTCGAGATTTACCCAACCCTCCTTGGTCGGAGTTCGATTGGCGCTGAAATTTCGTGATCGGCGGCCTACATATTCAATTGCCTTGAAGGTTCAAGCCATCGATAACAAAAACACAACCCATCTGACGTCGCGCCCTGGTACGTACGAGGGTGGCCAAGTAAGGAATTACACATCTAACAAAATTTCCAATGTCCTCGATGATGGCGAACCATCAGCTCGCCTCACATCAAGCTCATTCTCCAACTTTATCTAAATGGTTGTCCGGGGAAAGTCCACTTTTCAACGGCCCAAAAAAAAAAACGAATACTTCCTTGGATCGAGAGCAAACCTGGCATACTTCCGGTCAACGATCGCAGAAACTGAACGGGGATTTGCATATTTAAATTGAGAGCGCGAGATCGACTGGGGTAGCTCTGGACAAGTCTCCAGAATTGCAGAAATTCATTATAATTCATTTTATTGGTCTCGGAAGCCTGTCTTGCCCATGTGACTGATTGAGCCGAGCCTAGGACTGATCACTGTGCACATTGCAACATGACTAGATTCAAAACGCTTAGACCCGAAAAGCTGCTTTGCTTTAATAACGTCAGATTGCAGTAGATGGTCCACTAGAATAGCTCAGGATGTTCCTTATTCCTCATCACAGATACATCGACTCGGCGTCTCCATGCTATCTCATGGCCGATCGCGGGGAGTCTCCCTCTCGGCCTCCTGTTTCTGGAGAGTGCTTCTCGCTAATGCCATCTCAAGCATCCAAAGGAGGAAGACGATTGAGTAGAGGAAGACCAAAACCCACGGGGGAAGTAACGGGTCTCGGGGGGAAGAGGCAATGTCCGCAACAAGTTGGAGCAGCTGCCCAGACAGTTTCACTGATCCTTTTTTAGCCCTCAAATTAACTTGGTGAAAGTTTACATATGAGGCTTGGCGTCAGAGTCGCAGATTCCATTATTTCCAGTCTTTTGAAAGCAAAGGGACTGGGGACCTCGTTGCTCAGGACTTGGAGACAGCATTTGGAACGGAAGGGACTTGTGGCTTTTGAGGCGGGAGCCGTGCAATCCCTTCTTATCATTCAATTCTGACGGATTTCGCATCACTCTGTTTCGCTATAGAATACGCCTTCCTAATTAGGCTTCCACAATTTTTCAGGGAGCACAATGATCCCCTCTGATTGGCCACCCCTAACTGCAAGAGAACGCTGTTTCAGTAACCTTCCGAAGGTTGGCAACTTCTGAGCTTGTGTGTATGCGGGGACCGTCGGTCCTCACCTTGGGGCCGCTTATTTAGGAAATATTATTTGATGGTTATATTACATTCCCCGGGTAGGCTGGCGGTGAGTGTGGATTTGCAGTTGAGTATGTATAATAGAGGAGTTCGAGGAACTGATAAAAAAAAAAGGCCTAGGGCAGATCGAGCGTTCCTAGAAAGAAAGGCTAAGCGCCGAGCGACTTTGGCCCAGTGCCCACTGAACGGTTAGCCGGGGGTGGAAGCTTAGCTAGGCAGGCGCCGCAACCGCGGCTCTTGGCTCAGTCGGCGGGGGTTTACCACAGGGGTGAGAAAAACCATGGATGGGGACTCCTGTGTCCCGGCCCGCAATTGAGGAGGAATGGCTCTGTGTACAATATTCCAGCAGTTAAGACAATCTATCAATTCAGTGCTACAACGATGCCACAATTGCTCTATGCATGAAATAAGCAACACCCAACGTTTCACGTGTTTATATATATAGCGCGCACGCCCAACTATGCACCCGTCATCTCCACATCTCCATTCTCTCCATCAAGATAATTAGTCACCTGTTGCGCGACAGCCCGGCGCTTATGCGACCTCTTTACGGCCGCTTTATGCGTATCCCCGGCTCGAGACCGAGGCTTCTTCATCGACGACCCCAACTCGACGCCCGACGCAGGTGTAGCTGTCCCAGACGCTCTCGCAGAAATATCCTCAAAATTGCCCTCACCTGCAAATTAGGACTGTTCGTAATAAAGACTCCGGGAATGAAAGGAGGGTGGGCGTACCCTCATGATACATATCTTCTAAGGTCCGAGAGGCAGCCGGACCTTCGAGCGCTGCGACATTCTTCTTTTTCCCGCCGCGTCGTTTCTTGGTGCCGTTCTTGGCTGCCTCCGCGTCCTCGGCTTCTCGTTTTGCTTGTTGTATGCGGAGTTGTTCTTCGAGCTCGTTGTCGTCGAGAAGCCAGGATACAACATCCCGGGAATTTCCCTTGTTGAAATCGACTTCTGTATTGAATGCGTTGCCAGAAATAACAACCCGTTGTACCTAAAGTTAGAGTGAATTGCATGAGTGCGGTTACTTCTTCCTTTTGCTTGGCACGTAATAGGATTCGTTCTTCGATGGAGTTGCGTGTGATGAGGCGGTAAACAGTGACTTGCTTTGTTTGTCCGAGACGATGGGCTCGGTCCATGGCTTGACTGTCGACTGTGGGATTCCAATCCGAATCATAGAAAATGACGGTGTCTGCCGCCGTCAGGTTGATACCGAGACCACCCGCCCGTGTACTCAGCACAAATACAAACAAGTCCGGACGAGTTTGCCAGTCCATGACCATATCCCGACGGTCTCCAATCTTCGACGACCCATCAAGTCGGAGGTACTTGTACTGCCGATACGTGAGGTACTCTTCGATCAAATCCATCATTCGAGTCATCTGGAAATAGAGGAGCACACGGTGCCCTCCGGCTCTGAGTTCGGCAAGAAGTTTATCGAGGGTAGCCAATTTACCGGAGTCTGTGACAAATCTGTGCATTTCCGGAACGCGGATGCCTGAATATCCACTTTTCTCGAGGACGGCGGGGCCTAGGAGACCATGAGGAGAGATTGCTCCGAGATCGAGAGTCTCTCCTAATTCGTCGAGTTTCGGTTCTTCAAGGGGGAGGATGCCAAAGAGCGCACGACGAGATTTAGCGTTAAACAGGACATCCTGTTGATCCAGTAAGAAAGTGCGATCGGAGCAGTTGACGTCAATGGGAGGAGCTGTGACAGCAATATCGTACATCGGATCCATGATGTGAAGACGTTCATCGCGGAAGGTATCGTTTGCGACATTGCATAAATGAGCCATGACCTTTTCATTCGTGACATCTTTGAGCGGGAAGCGATTCGCCGTCTCAGGGACAAGCAGCATCGACTTTTGCGTGAGTTGTCCGTCGCCGTCATTGTACACCGCATTAACCGTCGCTCGATGACCATGCCTCTCAATATCCCCCGTGGCAAACGAAATATCAGCCGCCTTGAACGCACTCACTATATCCGACGCCGCCGCATCCACAAACCGTAAAAACGAAAAGGCAGAACCCTTCTCGGCAGCCGAAGCCTCGATGTGATTTGGTTGCCAGATATTCATCAAATTGTTCAGGTATTGTCGTCGAACTCCCGCATTCGAGTCCTCGCACGGCACATCCAACATGCCGCCATGTCGATACATTAACTTTGGCACATCATATGTAATGCGATTTCTAGTCGTATAAGCCAACGACAACACCGGTCCCTCCCTCGCAATATTCGATGTCGTACCAAATGACGAAAACGACAGCGGTGAACGTACATCCGCCCGCTCAAACAAATCCGGATGATTGCAGACTTTTCGAAATTGCATAACAAGATTCATCAAACTCTCATCGCCCTTGGCCTCGCCGGACATGGCACGTTCCAGTAGATCGCCGATGGATATTCGCTCACGAAGGGTCTTGTAGTAGGCACGCTGGCGATAGGACAGGTTGCAGTAGATATCGAGTTCGACTTTCGCGGGGAGTTCTGATTGAACATCACGTTTATTCCGTCGTAACATGAATGGTTTCAGGATCATGTGGAGACGGCGTAGTTGGGCTCCGGTGAGTTTGCTGCTTGAGCCTTGAGAGTGGGCTTCGATGTCTTTTGAGAACCA
>Ga0335081_10013025_pt1 | contig 13454 bp, 13 predicted proteins | sample Lox_Sample_35_FD_206713 | JGI IMG/M metagenome (GOLD analysis project Ga0335081, IMG submission 206713) | Soil microbial communities from Loxahatchee National Wildlife Refuge, Florida, United States - Lox_Sample_3.5 | ecosystem: Environmental > Terrestrial > Soil > Wetlands | place: USA...
AACAGACACTCAGGACGGCAGCTATCGGGGGACGGCATCAGCACCGTGATCGTGCAGGAACGCAAGCACTGCGGAAATGACTTCCCCGCCATGTCCTACCAGCATGTGGCCGCCCGTGCGATAGCCGATGAACATGCTATGCGGGATATGGCGGGCGATGAACTCTGCGTTCGAGTAGGTGCCATACAAATCATCTTCGGCGCTGATCGCAAGCGTGGGGGCGATGACCGATTCCAGGGGCTTCGAAAGGTCGGCAACGGTCAGTTGTGCCTCAAGGGACAGACCCACTCGCCGCTGACTGACAGGGGAGATGTCGCGCAGCAGCATTGCGACGCGGTCCTGCTCGCCAGGGCTTCCCGCCGCTACCACTGCTGGAGGGGTACCCAGGACGGTGCGGTCTGAAATCGACGGCAGGAACCTGGTAAGCGCCCAGAAAAGCAGGTCCGAGCGCAGGACCTGGTTGAACACCAGGGCCTCCAGTGGCCCCGAGCGCTTGAAGCTTCGCCTTTCAGGCGGATACCAGCCTGGCACTTGCAGAACCAGAGCAGCGCAGCGTGCGGGGTGCCTGAGGGCGAATTCCAGCGCTGATGGTGCGCCAGCGGACACGCCGATGACCGCGGCACTCTTGACGCCTAACGCGTCGAGCAGGCAAGCGTGCGCGTCGGCTTGCAGGGCGATCGAGGGGTGTACCGGGGCAGGCGTGCGCAGATAGCCGAACCGTGACACCGCGATCACTCGATAGCCACTGGTCGCGAAAGGACCCGCGAGCGCCAGTCCCTGATCAAATCCGCCACCGGCGCCATGGATAGCGAGGATTACCGGTCCGCTTCCTACTTCGGCGTATTCGATCGCACCGCACGGTGTGGAGATGAGGCGACTGCCCGTAGCTGTGCGAGCACGAGCCCGGACAATATCCCGGTGATACTGATAAGCGATCCAGGTCGAGCCAGCCAGGAGTGCGGCCAGTACGCCAATCGCGGTGATACGCCAATACCAAGCCATGCCGTTCTGGAGCCTCGCGCGAATCAGCGGAAGCAATCCAGATCGTCAGCAAAGACGACGGGGCCGGAATAGGTCGCCGCGATGAAGTGACGTGTCTCCTCCTCCCGGCCCAGCGTTCGCAACATACGATGCGACAACACCAGGCGCTTGACGCCGGCCGCCCGGGCAATTTGCCCGATTACCGACGGCGGCATGTGCAAGGCGCGGGGCGCGCCGGTCACGCCCTCCGGGACGGCGTTGTGCGCGACGAACACATCGGCATCCTTGGCCAATGCCCGCAGGCTGCCGGCTGCTCCGTTGGTGTCGCCGCTGAAGACAATCACCCGGCCGTCCATCTCAATCCGCCAGGCGATGGCAGGAACCGAGCCATGAACTACCGGGGTTGCCAGGATTGCAATCCCGTCTGTGGTGAAGATCTTCCGTATCTCGTCGCGCCGGAGTGTCACATCGTGCGCCTGCAGCTGGTAACCGTCGTCGCTTCCACTCAGGTAGTCGCCGAGATACCGGTAAATGCCCCGAGCTGGATCAAACAGGGCCGCCACGAAGCTCGTCGTGGCGGGGAAGCCCTCGTTGCCCGCGGGCCCGTACACGGGCAGGGGACGGCGGCGCTCGCCGAAGTAGGAGGACTTCATCAGTGCGGGCAGGTCGGCTGTATGGTCGACGTGCAGGTGTGTAAAGAGGATCGCATCAAGATCCTCAATTCTCGCGCTTGATTCCCCGAAGCGCAGCGCCGCCCCGCCTCCGATGTCGACGAGCAGGTGCGCTCTGCCATCCCTCCAGATGAGGTAGCTGCTGCCGGCGCGCTTGTCTCCGACTTCCGGGCCTCCGGAGCCCAGGACCTGTACCTCGACACCCCTTCCAGTACAGCTCTCGGCGGCTGTGCCGGCCACCCCCCAGCCGCAGCCGACCGCAAGGCTCAGCAGCGACCACAGGGTCGCGGTCTGTGATGCTCCATGTATCACCATGAGTCGCCTCCTGCTTTGCGGCCCGGGCTCTTCACCCCAGTCAGGAAGTCACCGCCTCGCTTTCCCGGTTGCTGAGCGCGCTCTTGCCTGGTAGCCGCGCCTTCGCGCGCCTGCGCTTCTGCCGCGCGGGATCTGCTGCGTGATGCAGTGGATGTTGCCGCCGCCGAGGAGGATCTCGCGCGCCGGCACACCGACCACCCGCCGCCCCGGAAACAGCCGTCTGAGAGATGCCGCCGCGCGGCGGTCGGTGCGCGCATCGAGCAGCGGCATGACGATGCCGCCGTTGGCGATGTAGAAGTTGACGTAGCTCGCCGCGAGCCGCTCGCCGGCGACCCGCGGGTGACTGTGCTCGCCGCGGATCACGCCGGCCGCCTCCCGCGCCGTCATCGCGAGCGGGCCGGGCATCGGCAGCTTCTTCACCTCGAGGCGCCGGCCGCGCGCATCGCGCGCCTCCTTCAGGCGCTGCCACGCATCGAGCGATACCGGGTACTGCGGATCGCTGCGCTCATCCGGCCAGGTGAGGCACACCACGCCCGGGCGCACGAAGCAGGCGAGATTGTCGATGTGGCCGCCAGTCTCGTCGTTGACCACGCCCTTGCCGAGCCAGATGACCCGGGTGACTCCGAGGTACTCGCGCAGCAGCGCCTCGATATCCTCTCGACCGAGCTCGGGGTTGCGGTTGGGATTGAGCAGGCACTCCTCGGTGACGAGCGCCGTGCCCTCGCCGTCCACGTGCAGGGCGCCGCCTTCCATCACCAGCGGCGCGCGATACCGCGCACGGCGCTCGATCTCGAGCACCTTGCGCGCCACCTCCTCGTCCTGGTCCCACGGAAAGTACAGCCCGCCCTCGAGCCCGCCCCAGGCGTTGAAGCGCCAGTCGACGCCGCGCACCGAGCCACGCCGGTCGACGACGCAGGTCGGCCCCACGTCGCGCATCCAGGCATCGTCGTGCGCCATCTCGACGAGGCGCACGGCCTCGGGAAGCAAGGCTCGCGCCGTGTGGTAGTGGGACGTCGACACGCCGACCGACACCGGCTCGAAGCGCGCGATCGCCGAGGCGACCTCCGCGAACGCGAGTTGCGCGGGGCGCGCGGCTTCGCGCCAGTTGTCGGGGCGCTCGGGCCACAGCAGCCAGCAGCCCGCGTGCGGCGCGAACTCGGCCGGCATCGCGAAGCCGTCCGCGGCCGGAGTGCTCGCGAGCGCGCGCGTCATCGGCGCAGGCGGCTGTGGCGGTACCCGTAGAACGCGTAGATCGACATGCCGAGGATCGTCCACACCAGCAGCCGCCACCAGGTGCCGTTCGACAGGGTCAGCGTCAGCCCGAGGCATACCGCAGTGCCGAGCGTGCAGGTGACGGGCGCCCATGGCACGCGGAACGGCCGGTGCACCTCCGGACGCGTGCGCCGCAGCACCAGCACGCCGAGACACACCACCGCGAAGGCCAGCAGGATGCCGATCGACACGAGGTCGGCGAGCACGTCGAGCGGGAAGACGCCGGCGATCGCGGCCGCGAACACTCCGGTCCAGAACGTCGACACGTGCGGGGTCTTGAAGCGCGGGTGGCAACGCGCCATCGACATCGGCAGCAGGCCGTCATCCGCCATCGACAGGAGGATGCGCGGCTGGCCGAGGAGCGAAGTCAGGATCACCGAGGTCATGCCGGCGATGATGCCGATCTTCACCGGCCACGAGAGCCAGGCGAGCTGCGGGTGGGCATCGAGCGCGACCGCCACCGGATCCGCGACGCCCAGGTGCTGATAGTTGACCAGGCCGGTGAGCACGGTCGACATCGCGACGTACAGCACCGCCGATATCACCAGAGCGCCGAGGATGCCGAAAGGCAGGTCGCGCTGCGGGTTGCGCGTCTCGAGCGCCATGGTCGATGCGGTATCGAAACCGACATAGGAGAAAAAGATGATGCCGGCTCCCTGCAGCACGCCGGTCCATCCGAAATGGCCGAAGGTCCCCGCGTTGGGCGGAATGTAGGGCCGGAAGTTCGCGGGGTCGATGTACTTGAATCCCGCGACCACCACGATCCCGATGATGGCGACCTTGAGGGTCACCATGAACGTATTGGCTCTGGCTGACTCGCTCACGCCGACGTACAGCACCACGGTGCAAGCTGCCACGATCAGGATCGCGGGCACATTGATGATGGCGTGGGTCCACTGCAGGTGGTCGTGCGCATCGACGCCGAGCGGCGCGTTCACCAGCGCATCCGGCAGGTGGATGTGGAAGTCGTTGAGCAGGCTCACCACGTACGCCGACCAGCTCACCGCCACGGTGGATGCCGAGATCGCGTACTCGAGCAGCAGGTTCCAGCCGATGAACCAGGCGAGCGCCTCACCGAGCGTCGCGTAGGTATAGCGGTAGGCGCTGCCCGGCACCGGCAGGAAGGCCGCGAACTCCGAATAACACAGCGCCGCCAGCATGCTGCCGAAGGCGGCGATGAGGAGCGACAGCGTGATCGCCGGGCCCGTCTGGTTGGCCGCCACCTGACCGGTGAGTACGAAGATGCCGGTGCCGATGGTGGCGCCGAGGCCGATGGCGGTCAGCGCCCCCGGGCCCAGCACCTGCTTGAGGCGGCCCCTCTCGGCCGCCTCCACCGGATCGATCGGCCGCACGGCGCACATTTGCCGCAACACCGACCCGCGCGCCGCGACGCTGCCACTCTTATTAATGTCGGTTGCCATACGCCCTGTCACGACCCCCGCAGGCGAAGCGCCGCTTTCAGTCTCTCACACGCGTGCCCTCCGCGGCACGCGGCCCGGCCCTCGGGGCCCTGTGCTAGCATTGCGCGCCCGGCGAGGCTCGCCCCGAGCCGGTGGTTCCCCGCGGAGAAAAACCCATGTCGAGTCCGGCAACCCCCAAGGTCGCACCTCCCGCCCAGGGGGCGAAGATCGCGATCCGTAACGGCAAGCTCGCGGTCCCCGAGAACCCCATCATCCCCTTCATCGAGGGTGACGGCACGGGACCGGACATCTGGCGCGCCAGTGTGCGCGTCATGGACGCCGCGGTGGCCAAGGCCTACGGCGGCAAGCGCCGCATCCATTGGATGGAGGTCTACGCCGGGGAAAAGGCCAATCGTCTCTTCAACACCTGGCTGCCGGATGAGACGGTGGCGGCCTGCCGCGAGTACCTGGTGTCCATCAAAGGGCCGCTCACCACCCCGGTCGGCGGCGGCATCCGCTCGCTCAACGTGGCATTGCGGCAGATGCTCGACCTGTACGTCTGTCTGCGGCCGGTGCGCTGGTTCAAGGGAGTGCCCTCTCCGGTCAAGCACCCCGAGAAGGTCGACATGGTGATCTTCCGTGAGAACACCGAGGACATCTACGCCGGCATCGAGTTCGAGTCGGGCACGCCCGAGAACCAGAAGTTCCTCGAGCTGTTCCGCCAGGCCTTCCCCAAGGCCTACGCCAAGATCCGCTTCCCCGACAGCTCCGGCGTGGGCATCAAGCCGGTATCGAAGGAAGGCTCCGAGCGCCTGATCCGCTCGGCCATCGAGTACGCGATCGCCAACCGCAGGAAGAGCGTCACCCTGGTGCACAAGGGCAACATCCAGAAGTTCACCGAGGGCGCATTCCGCAACTGGGGATACCAGCTGGCGGAGCGCGAATTCGGCAGCGCCACCTACACCTGGGAACAGTGGGAGCGCACCAGGGCGTCGAAGGGCGAGAAGGAAGCAAGTGCCGAGATGGATGCGGCGCGCAAGTCCGGCCGCGTCATCATCAAGGACGCGATCGCCGACATCACGCTGCAGCAGGTGCTGACCCGCCCCGAGGAGTTCGACGTCATCGCGACCCTGAACCTCAACGGCGACTATCTCTCGGATGCGCTCGCCGCGCAGGTGGGCGGGATCGGCATCGCCCCGGGCGGCAACATCAACTACCTCACCGGGCATGCGGTGTTCGAGGCGACGCACGGCACGGCGCCCAAGTACGCCAATCTCGACAAGGTGAACCCGGGATCGGTGATCCTGTCCGGCGAGATGATGTTCCGCTACATGGGCTGGCTCGAGGCCGCCGACGCGGTCATCGCCGCCATGGACCGCACCATCGGCCAGAAGACCGTCACCTATGACTTCGCGCGCCTCATGGAGGGTGCGAAGGAAGTGTCGACCAGCGCGTTCGCGGATGCGCTGATCCGCAATCTCTGAGACGACCGATGAGCGGCTACTCGGGCACGCCGCTCGCGAAGAAGCTCGGCATCGGCGCGGGCTGCCGCCTGTTCCTGCGCGATGCGCCGGACAACTACGGCGCGCTGCTGGCACCGCTCCCCGAGGGTGTGCGGCTGGTGGGTCGCATCGGCGCCGACACCGATGTCATCCACTTGTTCGCCACGCGCCGCGCGCAGCTCGAGCGCGCGCTCGCCTCGAGCCTCGGGGCGATGCGCGCCGATGCCGTCATCTGGGTGAGCTGGCCGAAGAAATCCTCCGGGCTCGCGAGCGAGATCACCGAGGAGACGGTGCGCGAGCTCGCCCTGCCGCTCGAGCTCGTCGACATCAAGGTATGCGCCGTCGATGACACCTGGTCGGGACTGAAGCTCGTGGTGCGCCGGCAGGCACGTGCCGCGTGGCCGCAGGGAGGCGGTCGCCGATGACCGGCAGCGCGCGCACGCCGCTGGTTCTCGACTGGGCGCGCAAGCTCCGGGCGATCGCGCAGAACGGGCTCACCTTCAGCCGCGACTCCTTCGACCGCGAGCGCTATCACGAGCTCGAGGAGCTGGCCGCGGCGATGCTGAGCACGGAGCTCGGCGCGCCGCCCGAGGCGCTGCGCGCCCTGTGGAAGGACGAGCAGGGCTACGCGACGCCGAAGGTGGACGTGCGCGGCGGCGTGTTCCGCGGCGCCGAGGTGCTGCTGGTGCGCGAGCGTGCCGACGGTCGCTGGACACTGCCCGGCGGCTGGGCGGACGTCAACGACTCGCCCTCCGAGGCCGTCGAGCGCGAGATCCGCGAAGAATCGGGCTACCGCGCGCGCGCGGTGAAGCTCGCCGCTCTCCTCGACAAGAGCCGCCACCCGCACCCGCCCGGCTTCTGGCACATCTACAAGCTGTTCTTCCTCTGCGAGCTCGAGGGGGGCGCGGCGGCGGTGAGCGGCGAGACGGACGCGGTGCAGTTCTTCCCCGTGGCCGCGCTCCCCGAGCTCTCGACCGGGCGCGTGCTCGCGAGTCAGATCGAGCGGCTCTACCAGCATCGGCTCAACCCGGCGCTGCCTGCCGATTTCGACTGACGCCACGCCGCTGCGACACGGATGGACTGCGCGCGCCACCTGGTCGAGGCCTTCGCCAACTACAACGCGGAGTTCCGCGCCATCACGCGGCGTGCGCCGCTGCGCTTCGACGGCCGCGACTGGAAGGGTGCGCAGCGCGATCACGTGGAGCGCATCGAGCTCTACGACCGCTTCGTCAACCAGACGATCGACGAGCTGCGCACGGCCCTCGGGGAGGCGGCGCTCGAGCGCGAGCGCTGGCGGGAGATCCGCCGCGAGTTTGCCGCGCTGATCACCGGGCTCCCCGACCCGGAATTCACCAAGACCTTCTTCAGCTCGGTCACGCGGCGGCTGTTCGGCACCGTCGGCGTGGCGCCGGACATCGAATTCGTCGCCACCGATCTCGACCCCCTGGCCGGCATCCATGCGGGCGCCGGCACCATCAGCTACGCCAACCACGGCTCGCTGCCGCTGCTGTTCGAGGATCTGCTGGGAGACGTGCGCTTCCGCTCGCCGTGGCGCGACCTCGACAAGAGCATCGCGCACGTGGCGGGCGAGGTGCGCAGCTTCCTCGAGTGCAGCGGCGAGCGGCGCACCGTGGAGCGGGTCGAGGTGATCCGGCCGGTGTTCTACCAGATCTCGCGCGCCTACATCGTCGGCCGGCTGGTGGGGCGCGGGCTGCTCGCGCCGCTGGTCATCGCGCTCAAGAATACCGACGGCGGGCTGCTGGTGGATGCCGTGATGCTCGCCGAGAACGATGTCAGCATCGTCTTCAGCTACACGCGCTCCTACTTCCACGTCGACCTGGAGCGGGTCGCGGAAGCCGTGGTGTTCCTGCGCTCCATCATGCCGCGCAAGCCGGTGAGCGAGCTGTTTACGGTGCTCGGGCGCGCACGCCAGGGCAAGACCGAGCGCTACCGCGAGCTCGTGCGGCACCTCGAGCACACCGACGACCTGTTCGTGCACGCGCCCGGCGAGCGCGGGCTGGTGATGGTGTGTTTCACCCTGCCCTCCTTCGACGTGGTGTTCAAGGTGATCCGCGACCGCTTCCCGCCGCCGAAGACGGTGCTGCGCGAAGAGGTAATGGCGAAGTACCAGATGGTCTTCATCCACGACCGCGCCGGGAGGCTCGTGGACGCGCAGGAGTTCCGCCGGCTGCGCTTTCCGCTGGCGCGCTTCGAGGCGGCGCTCCTCGAGGAGCTCGAGCGGGAGGCGACCCAGACCGTGCACCGCGAGGGCGCCGACCTGGTGTTCGATCATGTGTACGTCGAGCGGCGCATGACGCCGCTCAACCTGTATCTGCGCACCGCCAGCCCCGAGGCGGCGCGGCTGGCCGCCATCGACTACGGGCAATGCCTGCGCGACCTCGCCTACACCGACATCTTCCCCGGCGATCTGCTGCTGAAGAATTTCGGCGTGACGCGCCACGGGCGGGTCATCTTCTACGACTACGACGAGCTGTGCCGCGTCACCGACTGCAATTTCCGCGACCTGCCGCAGCCCGACAACGCCGAGGACGAGATGCGCGGCGAGGCCTGGTTCTACGTCGCCGAGAACGACGTCTTCCCGGAGACCTTCATGCGCTTCCTCGCCTTCGGCGACGCGGAGCGCGAGGCACTGCTGCGCTTCCACGCCGAGATCCTCACCGCGCGCTTCTGGCGCGAGGTGCAGCAGCGGCTGCGCGCCGGAGAGGTCGTCGAGGTGCTGCCCTACCACCCGCACCGGGTGCGCGTCGCGAGCAGCGCCTGAAGGCGCTCGCCGCGGCCGCGATCTAGGAGTGCGGCAGCAGCGCCTGCACCTCGAGCGCGAATCGTTCTGCCGGTGCGCCCGGCGCCGGACAGCTCAGGCCGCCCATGACGCGCACCGGAAGCGCTGCGAGCAGCCGGGCATTCATCTGCCGCAGCAGCTCGCAGTCCGCGCTGGTGAAGGATGGCAGTTTTCCCGGGCCGAGAGCGACCTTGGCGTGCTCGACCACCACGTCCGCGTAGCGCGCCAGCGCGGGCGGCAGCGCATCCGGCAGCTGAAACTGCAGCTGCACGCTCGGCGAGCGGCCGGACGTCGCGGCGGTATTGCCGCAATGAAAGGTGTCGATCCTCGGGTAGTCGCGCGCACCGAGCGCCATCAATACATCGTGAAAGCGGTACCACAGCTCGGTACAGGTATAGGCGCGGGGCAGATCGTGAAGCTCGACGTACAGATCGAAGGCACGCCATTGCGCGGCGGGGCCGGCAGCCGGGTGCGCAACGGCAGCGCCGCCCCGCACCGGCGCGACGAGCGCCGCGCACAGTGCAGCGGCGCCGAGCGCCGCCAGCAGCCAGGATCCGTGTGCCGTGATGCGCCTCATGACAGGCAGGGCCGCTGCTCGCCGGGGGCTGCCGGCGCCGGCGGCCACCGCTCCACCGCTTCATCCGCCGCCGCGATCCCGGCCAGCAGCCGATTGGCGCTCTCCCAGCTCACCAGCTCCTCGAGGAACGTGGCCACGTAGGCGGCACGGCGGTTCTGATGATCGAGGTAGTAGGCGTGCTCCCACAGGTCGAGCGCCAGCAGCGCGGTCTCGCCGCGCGTCAGCGGGGTCGCGGCGTCGTGCGTGGCGACGATCTCGAGCGTCCCGGCTCGCCACACCAGCCACAGCCAGCCGCTGCCGAAATGCGCGCTCGCGGTCGCCATGAAGGCATGGGTGAAGCGCTCGTAGGAGCCGAAGCGTCGACGCAGCCCCGCGCCGACCCGGCCGTAGGCCTGGCCGCCGCCGGAAGGGCGCATCGAGCGCCAGAACAGATTGTGATTCCACACCTCGGCTGCGTAGCGGTGCAGCGCCCGGTCGCCCGGGCTGCGCTCGGTCCTTGAGATCAGCTCCTCGAGAGAGAGCGGCTCGAGCTCCGTGCCGCGGACCAGTGCCCGCATGCGCTCGAAGCACAGCCGCTGATGGCGCAGGAAATGGAACAGCACGCTGTCGCGCGACATGGCCGGCTCGAGCTCCGAGTAATCGTAAGGCATGACACAAGACTCGAGGTCCATGAGGAGTCCTTCCCGCATGCTGCGCTTCGCCGCCGCTGAGCGCTTGGACCCGCGCACCGCGCCGCGGTTCCACGCTAAGCTTCGATGCCCATGAACCGCACGCTCATCGCACTCGGCATCGTACTGGTGCTCGGCGGCGTCCTGTGGCCGGCGCTGCGCCGGCTGCCCTTGTTCCGCCTGCCGGGCGACTTCGTCTTCCACCGCGGCGGCTTCACGTTCTTCTTGCCGCTGACGACCATGCTGCTGCTGAGCCTGGCCGTCTCGCTGCTCGCGTGGCTGCTGCGCCGCTGAGCGACACCGCCCTACGGACCCAGGTTGGTGCGCAGGAATTCCGTTACCTTTCGATACAGGGTCAGGCGCATCTCCGGACGCTCGAGGCTGTGGCCGCCGTGCGCTATGAGCACCAGCTCGTGCGGCACGCCGTGGCGCGTCAGCTCGCGGTCCATCGCCTTGCTGTGATCGACGAGCACGGTGTAATCCTCCTCGCCGTGCACCAGCAGCACCGGCACGCGGATATCCGCGACGTGCAGCAGCGGCGACTGCTCACGGAGCGAGGCCGGGTCGGTGCCCATCGCATCGCCGGCCGAGGCCTTGCCGCCGTAGAAGCGCTCGTCGTCGAGCGCCATCTGCGACAGATCCGACACGCCGGCGATGCTGACGGCGCAGCGGTATAGCCGCGTCTCCTTCTCGACGGCCGTGAGCGCCGCATAGCCGCCGTAGCTCCAGCCGACGATGGCGAGCCGCGCCGGATCGACGATCCCCTGATCGATGAGCCAGTGAGCGCCGGCGGTGATGTCATCGAGCATGATCGTGCCCCAGGCCTGGTGGCCGGCGTCCCGCCATTGCTCGCCGTAACCGGTCGAGCCGCGGAAATTGAGCTGCAGCACGGCGTAGCCGCGGCTCGCCAGCACCTGCACGAGCGGATCGTAGGCCCAGTGATCGCGCGCGTAGGGGCCGCCATGCGGCAGCACCACTCCCGGAAGCTTCCTGCCCGGTGCGCTGCCCTTCGGCAGCGTCAGGTACCCCGGAATCTGGATCCCGCCCGGGCCGGCCACGGTGATCGGCCGCATCGGCGAGAGCTGGCCGTCGGCGAGCCGCGGAATCTGCCTGCCGAGCTCGGTGAGGCTGCCGGTCGCGACGTCGAGCAGCTGGTAGCGCGGCGGCATCACGTCGCTGAAGGAGAGAGTGACGAGCTTCGCCCCATCGCGGGTCGCATCGATGACCACGTGATAGGCGCCGGGAAGCGCGCGCTCGAGCTGCTCCTCGATCGCCGCAGCGTGCACGTCGGTGTAATAGGTGTGCGGGCGGTCGGTTTCGTAGACGTAGCCGGCGACATGCCGGTCCGTCGGCCACTCGAGGATGCCGCCCACGTCGACGTCGGGGCGCGAGTAGACGAGCTGCATGCCGCCGCCCGGGGTCTCCAGGTCCATCTGCCACACCGCGGTGCGGCCCTCGTAGGGGGCGAACACCAGCAGCTCGTTGGGATGCGCGCCGAAGGCGAGCGGATCGAAGCGGTTCTTGCGATCGAAGCGCTTGAACTCCTCGAGCGTGCGCCAGGGTGCATCCGGCCCGTTGCGCGCGATGTACTCGCCGGTGTCGTTCTGGAAGCCGTAGCCGAAGCGTACGACGCCGCTCGGATCCGCGGTCCAGTCCATCACCGGCGGGTGCGAGGCGACCACCTGCTTGAGCCCGCCGTCGTAGACGTCGAGCCGGTAGACGGACGGGAATACGCTGCCCGCATCCCCGAGCTCTATGAGCACGTGCGACGGATCGTCGCGCAGCCAGGAGATGATGCGGTCCTGGAACTGCGAGGTCGCCGCCGGCGCCATGCGCGCGAAGAAGGCGCTGCGGAACAGCAGCCGGAAACGGCTGCCGTCGGCGTCGATCGCCAGCAGCCGCGAGGCCGGATAGAGCCGCTCGGGCTGACCACCGTGCGCCACGCCCTCGAGGTGGCACAGGATGCGCTCGCCGGTCTTGAACTCGCAGCGGCTCACCGCGAAGGAGCCGGCGGCGGCGTTGAGAATCGTCCATTCGCGCGCCGTGCGCAGGTCGCGCACCGCGACGTGCTGCCTCCCCGAGGCGGTGGTGAGATACACCAGATACCGGCCGTCGGGCGAGATGTGCGGCTCGGCCATCTGCGCAGCAGCGGCGAACACCTCGAGCGGAATCTCGGCCCCGGGCGGGAGCGGGGAGGTCGTCGTGCCGGCGAGCGGCGGCGGCGCTGCGGTGGGCACGAACGGCGGCGCCGGCGGAGGTCGCGGCGCCACGATGCCGGACGGTCCCGGAGCGCGCAGCGGCGGCGCCGCGACCGCCGCGGGCAGCGCCAGCACCGCGACGGCCCACAGCGAGCGTGCGAGCGTGCGCAGAATGCGCGCCATCGGCCCTTCCTCGCTCACCACTCCGCAGCTGCCAGCGCCCGGCTGACATCCTCGATCAGATCATCCGTGTCCTCAAGACCGATCGACTGGCGTGCCGTTCCCGGGGTGATGCCCGCGATGCGAGGCTCGACGCGCGTCGGCTTCTTCATGGGCGTGCTCAAGCCTCAGTCGGCGAGCGTGAAGCGATCGGCATCGAGATGCGCCGGGAATTTTTCCCGGAACGCCTCGAGGCGCGCGCGGTCGAGCGTCACCGTGAGCACCGCGGGCTCCGCGCCGGCCTCGGCGAGCGGCTGACCGAGGTAGTCGATCGCGGCGCTGTCGCCCGCGTAGGGTATACCGTTGCCGTCCGCGCCCACGCGATTGACGCCCGCCACGTAGGCCTGGTTCTCGATGGCGCGCGCCCGCAGCAGCTGCCGCCAGGCATAGGCGCGCGGCGCGGGCCAGTTGGCGACGTACACGAGGAGGTCGTAGTCGAGCTCGGGACGACGGCGGCTGAAGACCGGAAAGCGCAGGTCGTAGCACACCAGCGGGGCGATGCGGAACCCGCGCCAGGCAATGCTCAGGGCGCCCGCACCCGCAGTGAAGTGCTGGTGCTCGCGCGCCATGCGGAACAGGTGCCGCTTGTCGTAATGCCTGAGCTCCGCGCCCGGCTCTGCCCACAGCAGCCGGTTGAAGTAGCGGCCGCCCTCCGCCGTGATGACGCTGCCGGTGACGGCCGCGTCGAGGCGCGTGGCGAGCTGCATGAGCCACACGCTGGTCGGCCCGGGGGCAGCCTCACCGAGCCGCTCGACCTCCATGCTGAAGCCGGTGGTGAAGGTCTCGGGCAGCACCACGAGATCGGTGGCACCCGCGAGGGAGCCGAGCAGCGCCTCGAAGTGCCGGCGGTT
>Ga0335081_10013026_pt1 | contig 13453 bp, 12 predicted proteins | sample Lox_Sample_35_FD_206713 | JGI IMG/M metagenome (GOLD analysis project Ga0335081, IMG submission 206713) | Soil microbial communities from Loxahatchee National Wildlife Refuge, Florida, United States - Lox_Sample_3.5 | ecosystem: Environmental > Terrestrial > Soil > Wetlands | place: USA...
GGACCGAGCACAACATCCGCGTCCACGTCTTCACCTGCGTACTCGCCCTGCAGATCGCCCACCTGATGCGGCGCCGCGCCCGCCAGCACGGCCTGGACATATCCGTCCGCGAACTGCTGTCCCAGCTGGCCGGCATCGGCGAAACCGTGCTGGTCTACCCCTCTGCCGGCGGCCGGCCCAAAGCCCGCCGGATGATCACCGAGCTCACCGGCAATCAGCCCCGGCTGCATGAGATCTTCGGACTCGCCCGGTGGGCACCGCGCAGTTAGGTCATAGGCCCGCCAGCTCGCAAAACACCCCTCAGCCTGCGGAAACCCCTGGTGAGGTCAAGCTAGCCAGGAAACTCGGGCTAGGAGGGCGGCCTGGTCCGGCGGCTGCCCGGGGCGCCGCTGCTGCCGGAAAAGCAGATCGGCGCCGCGGCTGACCCCGCCGCCGGGGCCAGGCGCTGGCCGACGTCGGCTTGAACGTCAACCTGGCCCCGGTGCTGGATGTGTCTCGCGCGCCAGGTGACTTCGATGAGCAGTCCGGCCCCTCCTACGGCAGCGACCCGGGCACGGTGTCCGCGCTGGGTGCGGACTTCATCACCGCGCAGCAGGCCACGGGCGTCGCGGCCACCGCCAAGCACTTCCCCGGCCTGGGCGCGGCCGCCAGTTCCCAGGACACCGATCAGCAGCCGGTGACGCTGACCGTGTCGCGGGACGACCTGCGCAACATCGACGAGTACCCCTACGGGGCGGCGATCGCCGCCGGGGTCAAGCTGGTGATGGTGTCCTGGGCGGTGTACCCGGCGCTGGACCCCAGGTGGCCCGCCGGATTTTCGGCTGCCGTCATCGGCGGCGACCTGCGCGGCCGGCTCAGCTTCGCCGGCGTCACGATCACCGACGCGCTGGGGGCCGGGGCGCTGCAGGCGTCCGGCACGACCGGGCAGCGCGCCACCTTGGCGGCCAGCGCCGGAATGGACCTGATCTTGTGCTCCGGCCAGACCGTCGACCAGGGCGAGCAGGCCAGAACCGCGCTCCAGCACGGCCTCGCCAGCGGAACCCTCCACCACGCCGCGTTCATGGCCGCCGTCCAGCGCGTCATGTCCCTGCGATCCAGCCTCCGCAGCTAAGCCAAAGCGGCGATCACGACGGCGCTGTGCCCGCGGTGCGGCGGTACCTGGCACCCTGGCCGCCAGCGGCTGCCGCGCGGTGACGGTGGACAGCGCGGTGCCGGCCGTCGAGCTGCCCGGGCGGCAGGGGCGTGACCGTCCTGACCGCCGGCGAGGTGATGGTAGACGCCCACGCGCCGCAGATCCCGGTCGGGATCCACGGCGAGACGGTCATGATGCCCACCCCAGTGCGGTGCGCCATCCGGCCGCGGGCCCTGCGGGTCCGGGCAGTGCCGAGGGACCGGCCCGGTTCCGCCCGGCCGAACCCGAACTCGACTGGCCGGCCCTGCGGCAGCTGGCCTCCTTCCGCGCCGCACCGGCGCCCGCCGGCTCATCCACTTCCATGCCATCGTCCACCTCGACGACTCCGGTCACGCCCGACCCGAACGGCCAGGCATGAGTCCAGACGCTGGGCTCGGTCAGCACCACCACTCCCGGGCGCCCGGCACCCGCCCGCCATACAGTCACTCTGCCCGTCCGGCGTCGCCAAGCGACGATGACTGGCCCGGGTGCGACCGCTGCCACCGCACCCCTCCCGCTGGGTGGTCACGTATCCCTGGTCGCGTGGACCCTCCGGACGCGCCCGGCGCGGCTTACTGCAGGGTCCTGACGGTCGCTGGATGCATGGATTTCTCGCTGCCCGCGTGTGGCGGCGCAGGGCGTACGCTCCGGTCGGCAAGGCGGCGGATCATCAAGTTCATACGCGCCTGTATCGTCGTGACTGACCGCTGATACGGCAGGGCCGTCTCGCAGCCGACCGGGAGATTGAGCTGGAGTGAGGCGCCCAGCCGATCCGTACCGGACCATCGCGGCCGGTCGGAAGGACGTCCCCGGCTTCGCGGCGCTGCTATTGCAGATTGCTGTTTGCCGGCGTGCTGCTGGCCGCGGGTTAAGCTCACGCAGGCCGGCTCCTGCCCTCGGTGCTCGCGGAAACCGCCTGCACGCCATCGAGGCCGTCTTCGTCGCTACCCTCGGATGAGGGTACTGACGGCGCCTTAAAAGGCCGTAAGGGAGCTTGGTCTTGCCTCGCGCCGGGCCATAATTGCCAGCCCTGCACAACCACGAGGCTGGCGGCCCGCAGGCGGTGCTGGCTTGCAGCCGGAGGCCGCCGGTGCGCGCGGAGGGCGGGTGAGATCGTGAGCGTCGCCGACCTGGCCATCGTGGCCGCTCTGGTGTTCGGCTGGGGCGCGCTGTCGGCCCGGCTGGAACGGTTTGACGTCACCGCGCCGATCACCTTCGTGCTGGCCGGGCTGCTGCTCACCCATGGGCCGCTGGCGTTCCTGAGCGTGACACCCAGTAGGGAGCTGATCAAGGAACTGGCGGAGTTCACCCTGGCCCTGGTCTTGTTCTCGGATGCGTCGCGGGTCGGGCTGCACGAGCTGCGGGTGGATGCGGGCTTGTACCTGCGGCTGCTCGGGGCCGCGCTGCCGGTGACGATCGGCCTGGGCACGCTGCTGGCGTTCGCCCTGGACGGCGGCGCTGGCATCTGGCTGGCGCTGCTGGTGGGGGCGGCGCTGGCACCCACTGACGCCGCGCTGGGCGCGGGCATGATGGCCAACCCGGTGGTGCCGGCCAGGATCCGGCGGCTGATCAACGTGGAAAGCGGCCTGAACGACGGGATCGCCACGCCGTTCGTGTCCGTCGCCCTGGCCGGAGCGGCGACGGCGGGTGTGGTCGCCGGCCACGGTCCGGCCGCCGCGGTCGCCGAGCTGGCCCTGGGCATTGTCGCCGGGGTGGCCGTGGGCGGTGCGGGTGGCCTGCTGGTGACCGCGGCCCCGCAAGCGCGGCTGGGCCGCCGAGGGCTTTGCCGGCCCGGCGGGGCTGGGCCTGGCGGTGTGCGCCTACGCGTCGTCGGTGGCGGTGGGCGGCAACGGGTTCATCGCCGCGTTCGTCGGCGGCCTGGCGTTCGGCACGACAAGTGGGCGGCGCGGCGAGCCGCTGTGCCGTTCGTGGAGGCACCGGCGCGCTGGTGTCGTTGCTGGTCTGGCTGGCGTTCGGCGCCGTCGCGGTCGCCCTCGCGGTGGGGGTCCTGAACTGGCAGGTCGTGCTGTACGCGGTCCTGAGCCTCACGGTGATCCGGATGGCGCCAGTGGCGGCGGCACTGGCCGGCTCTGGCCTGGACCGGGCCACGATCGCCCTGGTGGCCTGGTTCGGTCCCCGCGGCCTGGCGTCGGTCGTGTTCTGCCTGCTGGCCCTGGAGGAACTGGGCAGTCCGGCGGCCGATCACGCCGCCGCCGTCATCACCATCACCGTGGTCCTGAGCGTCCTCGCGCACGGGGCCACGGCCGATCCGCTGGCCAGCCGGTACGCACGGCACCTCGCCCGTCAGGCAGATCAGCCTGCCAGTACCGACATACCCGGTATACCGGAGCGCAGGCTCATCCGCCGGGCCGCCAGCCCTGGCTAACCAGGGCGATTCACCCGAGGACGAGCGATCAGTGATGCGCGTCGGGCCAGCCGCGGCCGGCCGCTCACACCGGACACCAGATCCTGGCCTTCCGGGCTGCAGCGCGGCCGCCTGTCCGGAGATGATGACCTGCCGGGGCGGTGCCGGGCAGGCTGGACCCATGAGCGACGGCTTGAGCGGCCTGGTGAGCCGGGTCATCGCTGGGCAGACGGCCTGCAGCGCCGGCATGGCGTGCGGGGGTTCCCGTACGCGGTGGTGAAGAAGTACGGCGACGATGCGGGCGGCCGGCAGGCGGCGCTGATCACCTACTACGGATTCCTGAGCATCTTCCCGCTGCTGCTGCTCGGGGTGGCGGTACTGACCCGGGCGCTGGCCGATCACCCGGACCTGCGCCGGCAGCTGACCGCCGCGATCGTGCCGCCGGCGTTGCGGCCCACGATCGAGCACTCGCTGGCCACCTTGCCGACCTCGACCATCCCGTTCGCACTCGGCCTGATCGGCTTGCTGTTCTCCGGAACCGGCGTGGTGTTCTCCGCCTACCAGACGCTGAACCACGTCGCAGCGGTGCTGCACCGCCTCCGGGCCCCGTACTTCTCCCGGTACGCCGGGGTTTTCGCGATGCTCGCGACGCTGCTGGCCGGGGGGGCTGGCCGTCGGCACGCTCACGGTGGTGGCCACCGCGCTGCCCGGCCCCGCGGCGCAGAGCGCGGCGGCGGTGGCCGGGGCGGCCCTGGTCGTCTTCGCGATGTTGCTGCTCGGCGGCAAGCTGCTGCTGGTGCGGCCCGCGCCGGTGCGGGCCCTGTGGCCGGGCGCGGCGCTGGGCGCGGCGGCGGTGACGGTGGTGCTCACCGTCGGCGCGCCGCTGCTGGCCAGGCTGGTCGCCAAGGCCGGGCCGGTCTACGGCAGCTTCGCCACCGTGGCCGGCATGTTCGCCCTGCTCTACCTGGTCGGCCAGGCGCTGGTGTGCGCGGCCGAGGTCGCCGCGGTCCGCTATGCCCGGCTGTGGCCACGCGCCCTGGACCTGACCCGCCCGACCGCGGCGCTTTCCGGCGGGTGAACGGCTCCGTTGGCCTGTCCGCACGACCGCAGCATGGTCTCCGGCTCGAACTGGCTGACGACTGCAGCTGCCACGCGTGGCCATGCTCATCCGGTTTCAGGCGCTCACTTCGCCCCGGCGAGTTTCATAAGACGTGGCGCTATTGCCGCGGCTGCTGCTGATGCTGCTCCCGCAACCGCCGCGAGCAATCCGGCGGCAAGAACCGCCACCGCGAGAGAAAGTCTTGTCGCAGAACGCCGCATGCTGATCCTCCCGCAGTGTTCATGGCCAGACGCCGGAGCCTGCGCCGCCGGGCGACACGGATGCTTACTGGACTGGCCACTCCGCCTGCGGCGCATGCCCGGATGACCTGGCCGCTTGGCCTCCTGACCCGCAGGCCTGCCTGCCTGGGCGGAGTCTGCCTGCGGACACCATCATGGGCGGCATCGGGCTTGGGGTCAGATCTTGCCATTTCGGCGGGCCGTGGCCGGCCGCTGCGCCATGTGCCCCGAACCCTGCGACCACGGCCAGCAGCATCCCCAAGTACGGCGCCAGCAGGGGCGCGACCCAGAGCAGGTGCCTGTGAGCGCCGAAGCAGCTGAGATCCACGCGACGGCCCATAGCGCCAGCGCCACCCGCAGGGCGCTGATCCGGGTACGTTACACCACTTGCCGCGCGCGCGGCCGCATCGGCGCTGGCGAGTCCGGCCAGGAGGAGGCATGACAGCAAATCGCCCCGCATGACAGCAAGGGAGTTGCGATACTACTAAGCCAGGCTCAACCGGAGGGGGTCGCCGTGCCGGATATCGAACGCGCGCTGGCCGGGGACGGTCACGCGGCTGGCGGCCGACGCTACGGCGGGCCGGGGTCATGACCGCCGTCGCCGGGCAGGTCCCGGCTTCGTCGCTGCGGCAGATGCTGGTGCCGCTGGCCCTGGCCCAGTTCATCTGCAGCTTCGCGGGCTCGAACATGAACGTCATGATCAACGACATCAGTGCCGACCTGCACACCGATGTCCAGGGCGTACAGGTCTGCATCACGTTGTTCCTGCTGGTCATGGCGGCCCTGATGATCCCCTGCGGCAAGCTGACCGACCGCTTGGGCCGCAAGTGGTGCTTCCAGCTCGGGCTGTTGGTCTACGGGGCCGGCGCGGTGGTCAGCGCGGTGGCGCCCGGGCTTGGCGTGCTTATCGCGGGCAACTCCATCTTGGAGGGGGTGGGCACCGCGCTGCTGATCCCGCCGGTGTACATCTTGACCACCATGCTGTTCGCCGACATGAAGTCGCGGGCGCGGGCCTTCGGGGTGATTAGCGGCATGGGCGGCATCGGCGCCGCCACCGGGCCGCTGATCGGCGGCGCGATCACCGCGGCGATCTCCTGGCGGGCCGCGTTCGTCTTCCAGGCGATCATCATCGTGATCATCGTGCTGCTCGGCCGCGGCATCATCGATCCGCTGCCCGCCGACCCCGCCCGCCCGTTCGACACCGTCGGGGCGATCCTGTCCGCGTCCGGCCTGGTGGTCCTGGTCGGCGGGATCATGGCAGCCGAGCAGAACCTGGCCCTGATGGCGGTCCTGCTGGTGGCCGGGGCGCTGATCCTGGCCGGGTTCTTCGCCTGGATCCGCCGCCGCGAGCGGGCCGGCAAGGAGGCGCTGCTGTCGACCAGCTTGTTCCGCAACCGCACCTCGAACCTGGCCCTGGTCACCCAGAACGTGCAGTGGGCGGTACTGCTGGGCGTGTCGTTCGTGGTGTCCGCCTACCTGCAGGTGGTGCGGCACTACGACGCCGTCCAGACCGGCGTGATCTTCACCGCCGCCACCGTGGGCATCTTGCTGTCCTCGCTGGCGGCCGGACGGCTGGCCCGGCGGTTCCGGCAGCGGACGCTCATCCTGGCCGGGTTCGTGACCACCATCGCCGGGATCATCGTCCTGCTGGCCATGGTGAAGGGCCACCCCGGCGCCTGGTACTTCGTCCCGGGGTTGTTCCTGATCGGCGTGGGCCTGGGCGTCATGCTCACCCCGTCGGTCAACCTGGTGCAATCGGCGTTCCCGGAGAATCTGCAAGGAGAGATCTCCGGGCTGTCCCGCAGCGTGTCCAACCTGGGATCCTCGTTCGGCACCGCGATCGCGGGCACCATCTTGGTGGCCGGCCTGGCCGACCCCAGCCGGTCCTACGGGATTGCCATGATCGTCCTGGCTTTCATCGGCCTGATCGGCCTGGGCGCGACCATGTTGCTCCCGGCCGCCGAACCCGCACCAGGAAGCGACATCCCAAGCCCGGGCGCCCAGCGCCTGTCAGGGCGAACCGGCAGCCGGTAGAAGCGCCCAACGACGGATCAGCCGCGCCCGCAGCCGCCTGCGCAGTTACATTCCGCGATTGGGCTGCCTGTGCTGTGCCTGGCGCTTGCCCGGGCTGGTCAGGACGCCGGCGAGCGGCTTGTTGGCAGAAACACATTGTCCGCGGATGTGATGTGGATCGGTCGGTGGTCGAGGTAGGCGTTCCCGCGTACGGTCGCGTCGTGGTCGGCACTCTGGCCGGATATCTTCAGCAACTGCCAGGCAGATCCTGGGGCGTCAGGTAAAGGCCGGAACCGGCCCGTTGCCGGGCCGGGAGGTCTGGGCTGCGGCGACGTGCAAACCGAGCCGACTGCACAAATCGAGTTCGGCAGGCCAGTCCCCGAGTATTGTTTGCTGACATCTGAGGTGGCCACGAAGGTCATGCTGGGGGTGATGGCCGCATCAGGGCACCCGGTCGGCCGGGCTGCGTGGATCTCGTGGCGGGCCGCGCGCGGGAGGAGCTCATGACTGCAGTGGCCAGGGATGTTCAGGGAGCGCACCGGCTGGAGCGGCGGCTGCGTGCGGCGGTGCTGGGCCCGCGGGGCGGGGGCACCACCCGCCGGCGGGCATCTGATGCCTTCCGGCTGGGGCTCGCGGTCGTGGTGGTGGCGGTCTCCATTCCGGTCATGCGGGCCAACTCGGCGGCCGAACTGAGCATCGTCCGGGTCCTGCACCCGCCGCCCGCGGCGATCAGCTGGCTGGTCACATCGGTCTTCTGGCTCGGCTCGGCCGGGGTCATCGTGCTGCTGGTCATCCTCGGGCTGCTGGTCCCGCGGCTGACCGCGGTCCGGCACATGGCGGTGGCCGCGGTGCTGACCTGGGGGGTCTGCGCCGTGCTCGGCGTGCTCCTGGGATCGGCGGCCGGGCGGCCGCCGGCCGACGCGCTGGCCGGGCTGCACACCGGATACCCGGTCACCGAGCTCGCGGTCACGATCGCGGTGGCGGCCACCGCGCTGCCGTATCTGAGCCGCCCGGTGCACCGGGCGGTGTCGTTTCTGATCGCCCTCGCCGTGCTGGCCGCCGTCTGCGGCGGGGAAGCACTCCCGGTCAACGCCGTCTCCAGCGTCGCGCTGGGCTGGGGCGTCGCCGCGGGCCTGCACCTGGCCGTGGGCTCACCGCTGGGCCTGCGGTCGGCGGCGGAGGTGACCGAGTGGATCGCGGAGCTGAACGTCGCGGTCGGGGACCTGATCCGGACACCCTGCCAGGTCTGGGGGGTGGAGCAGTTCACCGGCCGCGGCATGCTAGGCGAGGCGATCGAGCTGTCGGTTACGGCCGGGACGCGTCCGACGCCCGGCTGCTGGCGAAACTGTGGCGGTTCTGCGTGTACCGGGACTCCGGGCCCACCCTGATCCTGGATCGCCTGCAGCAGGTCGAGCACGAGGCCTACCTGACCTTGATGGCCGGGCGCGCCGGCGTCCTGGTACCGGACGTGCTCGCCGCCGGCCGGTTCGGGCCCAGCACGGATGCGGCGCTGGTCACCAGGGTGTCCGATGGCCCGGCCCTGTCGTAGGCCGGCGGCGCCGGCCTGGCTGACGCCACTCTCGACGAGATCCTCCTGGCGGTGCTGCGGCTGCGCACAGCCGGGATCGCCCACGGGACGCTCGGCGGCGCCACCATCCTCGTATCCGGCCAGGGCATCTGCGTGCGGGGTTTCCGCTGCGCGTCCGCCTCCGCCCCGGCCAGCCGTCTGGATGCCGATCTGGCCGCCGCACTGGCCGCGATGGCCGTGGCGGCGGGTCCCGGCCGCACGGCCGCCGCGGCCGCCCGGGTGCTCGACCCCGATACCGCCCGCGGCGCCCTGGTGCACCTGCAGCGCCCCGCGCTGGACCCGGGCACCGTGGCCGCGCTCCAGTATCACAAGGACCTGCTCCCGCGGCTGCGGGAAGCCGTGGCCAGCGGGGCCGGCATCGACGTGGCCGGGCTCGCCGAGGCTAAGCGGGTCAGCTGGCCGAACCTGGTATTTGCCGTCGGGTCGCTGCTCGGCATCTGGCTGATCATCGGGGTGCTGTCCGGCGCCGGCGGTGCCCTGGAGGCCATCAAGGGTGCCAGCTGGGGATGGGTGGCGCTGGCGTTCGTCTTCGCCCAGCTCCCGGTGGTCGCCGAAGCCTGGGCCCTGCTCGGCGCCGTCGCGGGCCAGCTCCCGTTCGGCCGGTGCGTCGCGCTGGAGACCTCGAACACCTTCACCGCGCTGGTCGGCGGCAACGTCGCCGTGTTCGCCGTCCGGGTCAGGTTCTTCCAGCGCCAGGGGTATGACGTCGCGGCAGCGGTCAGCTCCGGAGCCATCGCTTCCACGGCGAGCTGGACCGTCAAGACCGTGCTGTTCCTGGTCGCTATCCCGTTCGCCGCCGGGACCTTCCACGCCCCGTCAGCTTCCGGCGGCCAGCAGGCAGCGGTCTGGATCATCCTCGCGGTCATCCTCGCCGCGGGGGTTGCCGCCGCGCTGATCGCCCTGGTACCGCGGCTGCGCCGGCTGGCCAGCAGCAAGGTCCGCCCGCACCTGCTGAACATCTGGGCCAACATCAAGACCATTGCCGCCGAGCCGCGCAAGGTTGTCTACGTGCTGGCCGGGTCGACCCTGGCCCAGCTCCTGATCGTGCTGGCCCTCGGCGCGTCGTTGCACGCGGTCGGGCAGCGGGCCAGCATCGCGACGCTGATCACCGTCAACACGCTGGCCGCCGTCATCGGCGGCGCCGTCCCCGCGCCCGGCGCCCTGGGCGTCGTGGAGGCCGGCCTGATCGCCGGGCTGGCCAGCGCCGGCGTGCCGGAGGATCAGGCTGTCGCCGCCGTGCTCATCCAGCGGTTCTTCACTGCCTACCTGCCCCCGGTCTGGGGCTGGGCCACCCTGGCCTGGATGCGCCGCCGCGAATACGTATGACCCGCAAGACCACTCTCCCGGGGTGATTCACCCCTCGCTGCCGACTGCCCGAGACCCTCCGCGGAAACCCCACGCACAGATGGCGCGGGAGCGGAGCACCGTGGCGGTGGCCAGGATGTCTGCGGACTTCCCGTGCGCAACCCACCGTTGGCCGGCTCCGCCGGCCAGCGGTGCTGGCCGGCGGCTTCCTCATGCTGGCCGCCACCGGGCTGCTGGTCGGCGGCTTCTTCCTGGGCTGCTTCGCGCTGCGGCACCCGCACGGCTGCGGCACCCGCACGGCTGCAGCGCACTGCATGTCGGCTTGGTCTTCCTGCTCATCGCCGTCGCGACGATCGCCGGAGCGCAGACGGGCTGCGAGGTGGTGGCCCGCGTCAATGCCAAGAACGTCGCGGGCGTCAGCCTGGCCCTGGCCACGGCCGGGCACGCTCTCGCCGCCCGCTGGACCCAGCCCGCGGTGATGGTGACCAGGCTGAGCATCGCGGCACTCGGGATCGGGGCAGCGTTCGTCATCGCCTTCGCCGCTGGGTGGCGACCGCGTCGAAGTGGCTGCGCCGGAAGCCGTCGACCCCCGCTGCTGGCGGACCCGACCGCGACACGGACCGCGGGGGTGGGCCGCGGTCGCCGCGGTGATGGTGCCGGCGGCGAGCCAGGCCCACACCAAGGAGGAGCTGGCGATCACGGTCAGCACCTGCCGGTCACCGGGCCAAGCGCCTCGGCGGCGGCGAGCGCAGCCTGGTCCGGGCGGCGGGGGTCGGTCCACAACACGGCAGCGGTGTGCCGGCCGCGCCGGTCATAACCCGGCCGGGTGCCGGCCCGCTCGGTGGTGATCCTCAGCGGCTTGCGCGGGAAGTGCGGGATTTTGCGGCTTTGCCTTGAGCCGCCAGGGCTTGGGTGGCTACCTTGGATGCGCGGGCTTGGTATGAGCAAGCTTGTCCTAGCACGAGCGGGCTTGGTATGAGCGAGCCGCCCCATGAGCGGGCTTGGTATGAGCGAGCTTGCCTGACCAGATGACGTCACGGTCGGGTCTCCCCCGGGATTCCTCCGCAGGGCCGGGGCCTGGTGACCCGTGTCCCGCTGGAGGAACCATGGCCCCACATGCCTCAGTTGCGACGATGTCCCTGCGATCAGTGCCTGGGCAGCGTCCTGTAAGTCCTCGCGTGGCGCTGCCGGCCGGCGGCTGGCTCGCGCATCATGGCGTCGGCCCGGCCTGGCAGCCACGTCCGCTGGTGGCACGGGATGCCGCGCGCGGCCGGCTGCTGGCCCTCGGTGCCGGGCTGCTCGCCGCGGGCGCGCTGGTAGTCACCGCGCGGAGCCGTGCGCGGTGCCGCGCCGGGCAGCTAGCCGACCGCTGCGCCCTGGCGCGGGGGCAGCTGGGCCGTGAGGACCTTGATGTGCGTATCGGCGGCATCCGCGCGCTGGAGCGCGTCGCTTGCGGCTCGCCCGGGCACCACCCCGCTGTGATGGGGATGCTCGCGGACTTCATCCGGGAGCGCTCAGGCCAGTACTGGCCGCCACCCGGGCCCGGCGGCCAGGCCCGCGGACGATCGCCGCGGCTGGACGTGCAGGCAGCCATCACCGCGCTCGGGCGCCGACGTACCGAGCGCGACCTGGGGCCTGTTGACCTGGCTGGCGCGGACCTCACCGGCGCCGACCTCACTGACGCCGACTTCACCGGCGCGGTGCTCGCCGGCGCGGTCCTCGCCCGGGCCGATCTGCTCGCCGCGAAGCTCGTCCGCGCGGACCTTTCCGGCGCCGACCTCGGCGGCGCCAGGCTTACCGCCGCGAATCTGGCTGGTGCAGACCTCACCGGCGCCGACCTCAGCGACGCCGACCTCGCCGGCGCGGGCCTGGCCGGCGTGGAGCTCGCCGGCGCGGAGCTCACCGGCGCCGTGTGGCCGGCAGATGGGCCAGTCCCGGCGGGCTGGGAACGGCACGCGGGTTCTGGCCAGCTGATAGCGCAGGCACCGGCGCTGACAGGGTAACGGCACACTAAGCCTGGCGTCGGTGGATCGAGGCTAAGCCACACCGCTGAGCGTGCCCGCGAAGGTCCGGACATCAGCGGCAAAGACCGGCAGGCTGCACCGCCACCTGTTCGGCACCTGACCGGGCACCAGCCGCTGAGAGCCGGGTCGTGCGGTTACCCCGGCAGCGCCAGCCTGCGCCTGCCTGCCCGGCGCGGAGCGGGAAAGGGAAAGATGAACTTCAGGTGGCTAACTGGTTGCATAACACCGGGCATTCGGCACCGGCGGTTGCGGTGTTCTCCGCCTGACACCCGGGAACCTGTGGATATGCTGTGAACAAGCCCGTGGATAACCGCCGTCAAATGCGGATGACGGCACTTTTTCCGTGGATTCTTTTGTGGATGGAGAAAAACCTGGAAATGGCCGGCCGCCGGCTCTTGCGCGGCGCCTGCACGGGCAGTAGAAATGTTTCACCGTTCGGAAACGGGCATCACCTGGGGGCGACCCGGGAACGTGGGGGGAGCCGGGAGGCCGGTCCCTCGCGCGGTTGCCCGGCCCCGGCGGGCGGCGCGCTGCGTCGGCACGGCCAGGCAACTGGTCAGCCGGTGCGGCGAGGCCAGGCAGGGCCCCTCCATCTCATACATGGAGGGGCCCTGCCTGATTCTGCCCGGACGGAATGCCCTTGCCAGGACCGGCACGCCGCAGCCGCCGGAACGCCAGCCGCGATGACCCAGGTCACGGCCGAGAGCAGGCGCGAGGTCCCCGGGCAGCCGCGCCACGGCCGACGGCGGTAAGCGCGGCGGCCGCCGCGCTGTCGCCGCAGACCGAAGGCCGCGGCGGGCATCTGCGGCCCCGCGTTCTTACGAGATGTCATCCGGGCTCAGGCCCGGTGCTTCGCGTCCGGCGTGCCGGCGTGTGAGGCTGGCCGCGGCGCGGTGATCTGCTGCTGGCCGCGGGCCCGGCGACGGTACTGCTGACTGGCTTTGTTGTGTACACCCATGTGGACTACTTGTGCAAAACGGCACGAGGCCTGCACGCGCGGTGGAAATGCTGGGGAATCCCGCTGCCCGGGCTCGCTCATAAAGGGCCCTTAACTAGGGGAATGCGACCCGCACTTTGTGCATGCAAAGGAATCGGGAATTGTCCACATGCTGCGCCGCGAAAGCCCTTGAATATGCCTGATATTGACCGTGTGTTTATCCGGCTGTGATTTTAGGCCGGGACGGTGAAAAGACCGAGCCAAGACACCGCGGGGCCGGGCGCCTTAACCGAGGACGGCGGTCCGGCAAGACCACGGCCGGCCGCGCTGGCCACCCGGCCCGCCGGCCGGACACGCAGCGTCCGGCCCGGCGCGTCCGGCCCAGGGCAGATCACCAGCGGCTGCCCGGCTCACCTGCGGCTCGACGGGAGGCCCGACATGAAGATCAAGATCCGCCCCGGGCACGCCAGCGCGCCTCCGATGGACGACTGGCCCGCCGAGCTCCGGGACGGCGAAAGCGCCGGCCCCGCCGGCCCCGGCCATGCCGAGTCGGCCGGACCCGGCTACGCCGTGCCGGCCGGCTATGGCCGTGCCGGGCCAGCCGACGGCAGTGCCCGGCCACCAGCCCTCGCCGGGCCCGCTGCCCCGGCCAGGCCCGCTGCCGCCGCTGCCCCGGCCAGGCCCGCTGCCGCCGCTGCCCCGGCCAGGCCCG
>Ga0335081_10013031_pt1 | contig 13451 bp, 16 predicted proteins | sample Lox_Sample_35_FD_206713 | JGI IMG/M metagenome (GOLD analysis project Ga0335081, IMG submission 206713) | Soil microbial communities from Loxahatchee National Wildlife Refuge, Florida, United States - Lox_Sample_3.5 | ecosystem: Environmental > Terrestrial > Soil > Wetlands | place: USA...
CGGAACAGCCCGATGTCCACCACGCTGGCGTGGGTGTGCGGCGTGTGGTAGCTGTCGCCGGCGAAGTTCTCCGCGCCCATCTTCCAGTTGGCCCTGATCCGCCTGCCGCCGTAGGCGTCGGCGTGGAAGGGCAGCCCGGCCAGCCGGCCGTCGTTGCGGTAGGTCCACGCGTGGTAGGGGCAGCGGAAGTGGGAGGCGTTACCCATCTCGGCCCGGCACACCTGCATGCCCCGGTGGAGGCACATGTTGAACATGACCCGGACCACGCCGTCCTCGTCCCTGGCCACGATGAAGGAGTCGGCCAGGACCCGGCGGACCACGTAGTCGCCCGGTTCGGGGATCTCGGACTCGTGCGCGAGGAACACCCAGGACCGGGCGAACAGCCGGTCGCGTTCCAGCGCGAATATCTCGGGGTCGCCGTACACGTGCGCCGGGATCATGCCCTGCCGCGCCTGGCGGACCACCTGCGTGATCATCGGCTTCCTCCCGAAGATCGTTTCTGCAACGATACGTTGCGGACGAAAGGTACTCACGGGATGCAGAGCTGGATCCACGTCATCGAGTGGCGGGCCAACGTGCGGCCCGAGCTGACGGCGCTGGTCGACGACCGGGGAGCGGCCTACACCTACGCGCAGCTGCGGGCCGGGGCCGAGGGCAAGGCCGGCGGCTGGGCCGGGCTCGGGGCCGGCCCAGGCGACATCGTGGCGATCGTCGCGAAGAACAGCGCCGACTTCCTCCTGCACGCCTTCGCCCTGATGCGCGCCGGGGCGACGCCGGCCTTCGTCAACTGGCGGCTGTCGCCGGGTGAGCTCGCCGAGGTGCTGACCCTGATCGAGCCGAAGGCGATCGCCGCCGACGCCGAGTTCGCCGGCCGCCTCGACGCCGCATGGCCGCAGACCACCGCCCGGGTCACCATCGGCGGCGGGCCGGCGCCGGACGGCTGGCACGACGGCGCGGCGCTGGCCGGCCCGGTTCCGCCGCGGCCCGCGCTGACCGGCGACACGGTGCTGGCCCTGGTGCACACCAGCGGCACCACCGGCCGGGCCAAGGCCATCCCGCTGCGGCACGGCACGCTGATGATGAGCGTCGCCGACTTCGCCATCGAGATCGGCGACCAGGTGGCCGGGTCGCGCCACCTGCAGATCCTGCCGCTGTTCCACCTGGGCGGCTTCGGCCAGTGCCTGCAGGCGATCCTGACTGCCGGGACGGTCTACATCCACACGGCCTTCAGCCCCGCCGCGGTCATCGACGAGGTCGAGGCCGTGCTGGCCCGCCACCCAGCCGTCGCCGACGTCGCGGTGCTCGGGCGGCCCGACCCGATCTGGGGCGAGGCGGTGCACGCCGTCGTCATCCCGGCCGGGGAGGCCGTCCCGGCCGAGGAGATCATCGCCTGGTGCCGGGACCGGCTCGCGCACTTCAAGTGCCCCAAGAGCGTGCAGTTCACCAGCGCGCTGCCGCGGACGACCACCGGCAAGGTGCTCAAGCGCGAACTACGGGAGCAGGTGCCGCAGCGGGTGGCCGACGGGTTCGTGGCGCACGGCCGTGCCGCCGATGTCGCCGCCCGGCTGGCGGAGTACCGGGCCGCCGGGGTGGACCTGCCCGTCCTGTTCCCGATGCCCGTCGCCGGCGACTGGGGCTACGAGAAGACCATCGCCGCGCTGTCGTCAAGGAGGCCCAGCCATGGATGAGGACACCGTCGTCCGCTTCTTCGCCGCGCTGGAGGCCGGCGACATCGAGACACTGCGCGAGATCTACGCTCCGGACGCCGTGATCTGGCACAACGACGACCTGATCGAGCAGCCCGTCGAGGACAACCTGAAGGTGCTGCAAGGCCTGCACCGGGCCGTGTCCGGCCTGCGCTACGACATCGTCCGGCGGGTGCCCGCGCCCGACGGCGTGTTGCAGCAGCACGTGCTGCGCGGCCGGCTGCCGAACGGCCCGGAGGTCGAACTGCACGCCGCCATGTACCTGCAGGTACGTGACGGCCACATCACCAGGATCGAGGAGTACCTCGACTCGGCGAAGCGCTCGTCGATCAGGGCGGCCCGCGAGGCGCTGTCCGGCCCGTGACGCCCGGCCGGGCCCGCAGGACGATGACCCGCAGGATTCCCGGGCTCGATGCGGCATTGCGGCATCACGCGTCCCTGTCGTCACAGCGCCCGTCCGGCAGGCGCGGGCGAAACGACATCGATGTCCCATCGTTGCAGCTGGGGCGACATCAATGGTCCATCGATGCTGTTTCCGGACGGCGCCGGGCCCGGATCCGGGTCGGCCCACGCAAGGCGGGCGGGGCTGGCGGGGCGCGTGGGGCTGGCGGGGCGGGAACACCGCCGGCTGGTCCCATCGACGGGTTAATGATCTGCGCCTGCGCCGCGTATCGTCGGGTCATGCACCCCTTCCGCGCCGCCGTCGAAGCCGGCGACATGGACGCCGCCGTGGCGCTGCTCGCCGAGGACGTGGTCTTCCGCAGCCCCGTCGTGTTCGCCCCCTACCGCGGCCGTGACGCCGTCGCGCCGATCCTGCACGCCGTCGCGCGGGTCTTCGAGGACTTCCGCTACGTGCGCGAGATCGGCTCACCGGACGGGGCCGACCACGTGCTGGTCTTCCGCGCCCGGGTGGGGAACCGCGAGCTGGAGGGCAGCGATTTCCTCCACGTCGGCGACCGCGGCCTGATCGACGAGCTCACGGTCATGGTCCGCCCGCTCAGCGCGGCGCTCGCGCTGGCCGAGGCCATGAAGGCCCGGCTCGCCGGCGCCTAGTCTTCCATGGTGACCACGACGTTGCCCTGCTTGTGGCCGGCGTCGACGTGCCGGTACGCGTCGGCGATCCGGGTCAGCGGGTAGCGCGCGTCGATGACCGGGACGAAAGCACCCGCCCCGGCGAGTTCGGTGAGGTACAGCAGGTCCCTGCGCTTGTCACCGGCCGGCCGCAGGCCGGTGAACGCCACTACGGCCTTCCTGGAACCGAACCTGGCCGTCCACGGCGTCTGCAGCAGGATGGCGGGGGAGGGAGCCGTGGTCAGGTAGACGCCCGCCGGGTTGAGCACTGGGCGGCAGCGCGCGAACGAGGTCGTGCCGGCCACGTCGAAGATCACGTCGTAGGCCCGCCCGGCCCGGGTGAAGTCCGCCTGGGTGTAGTCGACGACGGACTCGGCGCCCAGCTTGCGCACCAGGCCGGTGTTCGGGCCGCTGCAGACCCCGGTCACGGTGGCGCCGAACTGCCTGGCCAGTTGCACGGCGGCGGCGCCGACCGCCCCGGAGGCTCCGTTGATCACGATGGTCTGCCCGGGCCGCAGGTTCGCCTTGTCCCGCAGGAAGCACAGCGCCGTCGTGTCGGCCAGCGCGGCTGCCTCGGCGTAGCTCACGTTGGCCGGCATAGGCGCCACCGCCCCCTGCGCGGACAGGCAGACGTATTCCGCGTGCGCACCAAAGCGCGGCGCCACGGTGCCGAACACGCGGTCGCCGGGGCCGAACCCGGCCGCCGCCGGCCCGGCCGCCTCAACCTGCCCGGCGAAATCGGAACCCAGGACGGGGAACCTCGGCCGCCGCAGGCCGAAGTGGACCCGGGCGTAGCGCGGCGCGCCCCGGCGAGCCAGGCTGTCCACGATCCCGACCGTCGCCGCGTGCACCCGGATCAGGATCTCGTCGTCCCGCGGCACGGGCGCGGGCATCTCGCCCGCCGTCACCACGTCCGGGGATCCGTACCTGCGATAGACCGCGGCCTTCACCGATGTTCTCCTTCGCCGTCGGGGTACTGGAACACCTCGTCGAGCGGCACCTTGAATACCCGCGAGATCTGGAAGGCCATCTCCAGGGAGGGAGAGTAGCGCCCCTTCTCGATGGCGATGATCGTCTGGCGAGTGACGCCGATCCGCTGCGCCAGTTCGGCCTGCGTCATCTCCCCGCGGGCGAACCGCAGCGCGCGTATCGAGTTGGTGATCCTGGTCGGCTTGCTCATGTCGGCACACTTAAAGGCCACGCCGGTAGGCGACGAGCTTCAGCACGGACCCGCCGATCGCCCACAGCACGAACCCGAGGTAGATGACGTTGGCTATCCAGAAGTAGTCCCACCGCGCCATGGCCATGACCAGCCCAGCCGCCGCGCCGGCCACCAGGAACCAGCGGCTGGCGTACTCGCCGAACCGGTAGATTTCCTTATCCCGCACATCGCCCTGGCGGCTGTCGCTGGGGCTCGCTGTCTCGACCAGGACGCGGCCCGCTATGTTCGCAAGGATCGAGGCTCCCGCCGTCCACAGCAGCACGGCGACGTAGGGCACCTGCGCGGCCGGGGTGCTCACCAGCCGTCCCAGGATGATCACCAGGTAAACCGCGTAGGCTCCGGCGCTGGTCACGAGGTACACCCAGGTGCCCTTCTCCTCGTACGACACCAGGCCTCCCCTTCGTTCGGCACCGCCGCTCCATGATGTAACCGCGGCCCCATGATGTAACCGCGGCCCCACCTGGCGATGTAACCGCGGCCCCACCTGGCGATGTAAAAGAAAATTGACATCACCAACGTAAAGCATGGCCAACATCATGTCAAAGTTTTTTTACAAGGCCTGCCGCACCACGGCGGCCAGCTCGTCGTGGCTCAGGGGCACGGGGTTGCCTTGCATGCTGCTCGACGTGGCCGCCCTCGCGGCGATGTCGTCGGCCTGCCCGGGCCCGAGGCCGAACGCGGCCAGGCCGGGCACGCCAAGCAGGCCCAGGGTCTCCCGGATCCAGGCGAGGCCGGCGTCGATGGACGCGCCGGGCCGGCCGGTCAGCAGCCGGGCGGCCTCGGCGTACCTGTCAAGCGCGGGCCGGTCCGGCGTGGTAGTGGAGCCGGGCGGCCGGGACCGCAGCGCCCGCACGTTGGCCTCGATGACCGGCGCCAGCAGCGCGGCGCAGGCGATGCCGTGCGGCACGTCCGCAGTCCCGCCGATGACGCCGGCCAGGCCGTGTACAGCGCCGAGCTTCGCATTGGCCAGCGCCATCCCGCCCAGCAGGGCGCAGACGGCCATGTCTTCCCGCGCCGCCAGGTCGCTGCCGTCCGCGTAGGCGGTGCGCAGGCCCGCGGCCGCGCGGAGCAGCCCCTCGCGGGCCAGCGCGTCGGTCAGCGGGGTGGCCCGGACCGACACGAAGGGCTCCAGGCACTGGGTGAGCGCGTCAAGTCCGCTGGCCGCGGTGACCGGAGGCGGGCACGACACGGCGAGCCGCGGGTCGATCAGCGCCATCCGCGGGATCATCAGCGGGCTGCGCAGGCTCGCCTTGAGGCCGTGCGCGGGGACGGCGAGCACCGCGTTGGCGGTCACCTCCGCCCCGGTGCCCGCGGTCGTGGGCACCGCGACGCAGGGCACGGCGGCCCGGGTGACCGGCCGGCCGGCTCCGACGACCTCCAGGTAGTCCAGCGGGTCACCGCCGTTGGCCAGCAGCATGGCCACGGCCTTGCCGGCATCGATGACGCTGCCGCCGCCGATCGCGGCGACCACGTCGGCGCCGTGTTCGCGGGCGGCGGCGACCCCGGCGCGGGCCAGCTCGACCGTCGGCTCGGCGGGCACCGGGAACACCGCGGCGGGTATCCCCAGGCTCGCCAGCAGCCCGGCGTGGCGGGCCTGGTTCGCCCCCGTGCAGACCAGCACCCGGGACCCGAACCCGGCCAGCATGTCCGGCAGCTCCGCCGCCCGTCCCGCCCCGGCCACGATGCGCCCCGCCGTGGCGAACTCGAACCTCGTCCCAGTCATAGTGATTCCATTGCCCAGCCCCCGACGCGGCGAACCGGTCCGATGCCGCTTCCCGGTAACGCGATAAGGCCGAAGGCGATTCACTTTCGCGAAGGGCGTGGCGCATCTCCTCGAGGTCCGCGGTGATGACGGCGTACAGGCCCGGCCGGGCCGAACCATCTTGGCGGACGGCGATGAACGAGACACCTTTCCCGAGTCTGCTGCGTGCTGAACTCGTAGCCGGGGAACTCGGCCGCCAACTCGGTCAGCCCTGCCGCTACGCCGACGGCCACGCCCGCCTCTACACCTGCCGCCATGCCGGTCACGCGGGCCGCCACGCGCCCCGCCGACGTGCCGACCGTGGCATTCATCGGCTAAAGTACGGATCCGTACTTTAGGGTCATGCCCGCTAATGTAACCCTGTGGCCGAAACCAGGCAAGAGGGGACGCTGGCCCGGACCCACGAGGGGCAACCGGGCCTTCCCCGCGGCCGGAGCAGCCTGCCACCGCGGGACGTCCGCGCCTCCCAGCGGGAACGGCTGCTGCGGTCGGTGATCGCCGCGGTGTCCGAATCCGGGTTCCCGGCCGTCACCATCGCCGATATCGTGCGGCGGGCCAGGGTCTCCCGGGCCGCCTTCTACACGCACTTCGCGAACAAGGAGGAATGCTTCCTGGCCGCGACCGGCGCGGGCCGGGAACTCATGGTCGGACGCGTGCTGGCCGCGACCCGTGCGCTGCCCGCCGGGGCCAGCGACGAGGAGTCGCTGCGCGCGTCGTGCCGGGCGTACCTGGAGTTCCTCGCCGACGAGCCGGCCTTCGCCCGGGTCTTCTACGTCCACATGCCGATGGCCGGACCGGAGGCGGCCAGCCGGCTCGAGGCCGGAACCCGGCTGTTCGCCGAACTGAGCCGAAAGTGGCACGAGCGCGCCCGGGAGCGCCACCCGGACTGGCCGGCCGTCCCCGGCGAGGCATACCTCGCGCTCTCCGGAGCCACCGCGGAACTGACGCGGTCCCTGGTCTACGCGGGCCGTACCGACGCCCTGCCCGGCCTGGAGGAGACGCTGGTCTCGCTCCATCTCGCGGTCCTCGCGGGCCGCGCCTGGCCACCGGAAGCCCGGCCACGGGAAGCCGGGCCACGGGAAGCCGGGCCATGACCGCGCGGCGGACCAGTTAGCAGGCAGCCGTCCCGTCCACCGTTCCCTTGGGCATGACATCACGAGACATCCGAGTCCGTTGTCCACGCTAAGGAGCGAAGATCATGACAACACCTTCCGCGCTGCTGCCCGACTTCGAGTACCGGCGCGTGGACGTGGCCGGCATCGCGGTCAACTGCGCCGTCAAGGGGTCGGGCGAGCCCGTGCTGCTGCTCCACGGCTACCGCGAGAACCATCTCATGTGGCATCACGTCGCCCCGGTCCTCGCCGAGGACCACACGGTGGTGCTCGCCGACCTGCGCGGCTACGGCGACTCAGGCAAGCCCGCTCCGGACGCCGCCGGAGAGGTCTACTCGAAGCGGTCCATGGCCCGCGACCAGGTGGGCCTCATGCGCCATCTCGGTTTCGACCGGTTCCAGCTGGTCGGCCACGACCGCGGGGCTCGCGTCTCGCACCGGCTGGTCCTGGATCAACCCGAAGCCGTCACCCGGCTCGCCGTCCTGGACATCGTCCCGACCCGGCACACCCTGCGCCACGTGACCCGGACCATGGCCATGGCGTACTACCACTGGTTCTTCCTGCCGGCCGGGAACGGCATCCCCGAGCACATGATCGGGGCGGACCCCGAGTTCTGGATCCGGTCCATCGTCGGCCCGCTGCTAGGCCAGGGCGCAAGCCTCGACAAAGCCGTCATGGACGACTACGTCCGCTGCTTCAGCGACCCCAGGACGATCGCGGGCTCGTGCGCCGACTACCGTTCGGCGGCCAGCATCGACCTGGCGCACGACGACGAGACCTTCGCCGCCGGGCAGAGGCTCGGATGCCCCGTCCTGGTGCTGTGGGGGGCGCAGGGTTTTGTTGGCCGCGAGTACGAGCCGCTCGCCGTCTGGCAGGAGTACGCCACCGACATCCGCGGCCAGGCGCTGCCGACGGGTCACTTCCTGCCGGAAGAAGCACCCGGCCTGGTCACCGCCGCCCTGCGCGACTTCCTCGACCAGCGCCGCCGCAGCCAACCGCGCCAGCCGAAGCTGAGCATCGACAAGCTATCTCTCGCTATGTAGAGTTCTATATATGAAGTATGAGCTTCGGATCACCGGACCGGTTGAGCGGGTGCTGTCCGTGCTGCTGGCGGACCCCGCCGTGCCGCGTTACGGCCTGGAGATCAGCAAGCAGGCCGACCTCGAGACGGGCACGCTGTACCCGATCATGGCCCGGCTTGAGCGGGCCCGGTGGGTGGAAAGCCGCTGGGAAGACCCCGATGTCAGCATCACCGACGGCCGCCCGCGGCGGCGTTACTACCAGCTGACCAGGGATGGCGCGGAGCAAGCGTCGCGCGCTCTGCAGGACCTCGCCCAGGCGAGGCACAAGCGCCGTTCGAGCCTGGCCGCCGCTCAACCGGGCGTGATCGGAGTACCGCTATGACCCCGCAGCAGGCGGAAGCACCCGAAGCCGACCTGATCGCAGAGCTGCATGAGGTTCTCTGGATCACCCGGCCGGACGCCGACGTCGACCTGATCCGGCACGCCTACGACGTCGCGGCGTACTGGCATCACGGCCAGACCCGTCAGAGCGGTGACGCGTACATCACCCACCCGGTCGCCGTCGCGACGATCCTGGCCCGGCTCAACGCGGACGACCCGACGCTGTGCACGGCGATGCTGCACGACACCATCGACGACACCCCCTGCGAGCTCGCCGCACTGAGCCGCGAGTTCGGCACGGAAATCGCGGCCATGGTGGGGGAGTTCACCAGACTCCATCGCATCAGGAGGCGGGGACGCAAGGCCGCCCAGGCGATGGCCGCCGCCGTATCCAGGGATACCCGGGTCCTCGCCGTGAGCCTCGCCGACCGGCTGCACAACATGCGAACCTTGCAGTTCCTGCCGCAGGCGACACAGCTGCGGAAGGCCCGGGAGGTGCTCGACTTTTTCGTTCCGGCCGCTCAGCAGCTGGTCGCTCAGCAGCTCCGCATGGACTCGGTGCCGTCAGAGCTGGAAACACTCGCATCGGCGGCACTGGCCCGCAACCGCTACGCGCGCGCTGCCTCCGGCCGCCTGGTCGCCACGGCCGCCACCCTGCTGCCGGCGGCGACGCGAAACAGGTGGCGCGAGGAATGGCTCGGCGAGCTGCAGACGCTCCCGACACGCAAGGATCGGGGCAGCTTCGCGGCCCACACCGCGCTGGGCATGGTACGTCTGGCCCTGACCCTGCGCCGCCGGCCGGCCGACCGCGGCTGAAGCGACGAAAGCGGCTGAAGCAGATGGAGCGGCTGACCGGCATGGCGCACCCTCTGGCGGCCGGCCTGCCCCGGCACCGGGCCATCGTCGCGCTCGACATCGAGCGCTCCACCAGCCGTCCCGATCCCGTCAAGGCCGAACTCCGCAAGACGATCTACGACCTGTTCGACACCGCGCTCCGCTCGGCGGGAATCCAGCCGCGCCACCGCGACCGGTTCACCGACCGGGGCGACGGTCTCCTGGCGCTCATCCATCCGGTCGACCAGGTCCCCAAGGCGCTCCTGCTGAACCAGGCGGTCCCCGTTCTGGGTCGGCTCCTGACCGACTACAACGCCAGCCTCACCGGCTGTCCGCAGCGCCAGCTCCGGGTCCGTGTGGTCGTGCACGCTGGCGAGGTCCACTACGACGCCAACGGATGCTTCGGCGAGGCGCTGGACATCGCCTTCCGCCTGCTCGACGCCGCCCGTGTCAAGAAGGCGCTGCAAGCAGCCGCGGACCCGCTTGTCCTGGTCGTCTCCGGCGACATCTACCGGTCCATTGTCCGCCACGGCTACGATGGCATCGACCAGGGCGCCTTCCGCCGCCTCGTCAGCGTGCAGGTCGCCGGCCACCGGCATCCGGGCTGGATCTACGCTCCCGAGCCGGCCGTCCACCCTCCGGTAGCGGACCTGGCCAGCTACCGCCGCCCCGCCTGACCAAGCCGTCCCGTAGCCTGGCCCTATGACGTGGCCCGAACTGCCGCCGTATGAGAAGTGGCGCGCGACGTGTGACACGCTGCACGCCCACACCCAGGTGCTGGGCAAGCTCGCGGTGCGGCTGGCCCCGCCCGAACCGCAGCTGCAGCATGCCGCGCTGCGCCTGACCGCGCGGGGCTGGGAGACGTTGCCGCTGCCCGCACCAGACCGTTCGGGATCATTGGTCGTGGTCCTCGACCTGCGGCGGCACGAGGCAGCCGTGGAGCACAGCGGCGGCCGGACCAGCCGCATCCCGCTCACCCCGCACCGGGCCGTCGGCGCGGTCACCCGGGACGTGCTGGCCGCGGTGGGTGACCTGGGCGGGCCGGTGGAGATCGACCCGGCGCCGCAGGAGGTCCCGTGGCGGGCGCCGCTTGACCAGGACGAGGAGCACGCGCACTACGACCCCGGCCGGGTCGAAGGCTATTTCGCCGCGGCGACCCAGGCTGCGCTGGTGCTGGCCGCGTACCGCGCGAACTACCGCGGGCGGGCCACGCCGGTCAATGCGTGGTGGGGCTCCTTCGACCTGGCGGTGAGCCTGTTCTCGGGGTTGCCCGCGAAGCCGCCGTCGGACGACTTCATCATGCGTAACGCGATGGACGCGCAAGAGGTCGCCGTGGGCTGGTGGCCGGGGGACGCGCGCTACCAGAAGGCGGCGTTCTACGCCTACGCGCACCCGGCCCCCGAAGGCTTCGCGGGCGTGTCCCTGTCCCCGCCGGCCGCCCGCTGGGACGCCGCGCTGGGCGAGTACGTCCTGGACTGGGACGACGCCCGGGCCGCCGCCGACCCGCACGCGGCCGCGGTCGACTTCGCCCGCTCGGCCTTCCGGCACGCCTGCGTCGTGTGCGGGTGGGATCCGGGGCTGGCGGCCACTGCCGACGGCACCCCCCCGCCCGTCACGTAGCCTTTTCCGGCCGAACGGAGTGGCTGTCAGCTCAGCTGGAGACGTCGACGCCGTAGCGCGTGGCGAGGGTATCGATGGCTAGCGTCTGGCCGGTCAGGCTCATCACCTCAGGGTCGTCGGCCAGCGCCGCGATGGCCCGCCCGACTCCTTCGGGGGACTGCGACGAGGACAGGTCGATCTGGTCCGCGAACTGCAGCACGCCCTCGGTGCGAACCCAGCCCGGGTGCACGGCCACCGAAGCCACGCCGTGCTCGCCCAGCTGGATGGCCGCCGCCAGCGCGAGGCGGTCATCCGCGGTCTTGGCCATCGCGTAGGCGGCGCCGAAGGCGTGCTGCTCGGCCTCGGGCACCGCGTCCGCGGTCTGTTCCACCGTGCCGGGCAGGTGACCGGTGCGTTCGGTCCCGGAGGACCGGGCCGTCACGTACACCACCCAGCCGGCCGGCCCGAGGGCGACCACCACCCCGCGGCCGACGCCGCGGCTGGCCCCGGTCACCCAGGCGACCCGCCGCCCAGCCTCCGCCATGCGCTCACCCTAACGTCCCCGGCCCGCCCCCGGCCGCGGGCCCGGCCGATGATCATGAGCGAGCCCGTTTCATCCGAACCGCGCCCGGGCAAGGCGGTAACCGGACCAGCACGAGCGATCCCGGGAGCATTCCGATGACCCCAGAGATGACTAATCCGGGAATGCCACGCCACGTCGAGGTCAAGGACGGGGACCTGACGGTCGCGACGGCCGAGGTGACGATCGTCAGGAGCCCGGCGGGGACGGCCCGGACCTCCCTGCATGCCACGCCGGGGCACGTCCGCCCCGGCTGCCGGCGGAACCTGGTCGACGCCGTCATGGACCTGCCCGAGGTCCGGGCGAGTACCCGCCTGGAGGCCACCGTTCCGCTCGGCGACGGCGAACTCCTCGAGCGCCTGCGCGAACGGACCGTGGACGCCGTCACGCGGGCGGCGGGGTCCACCGCCCTGCTGGACGCGATCATCCCGCCGGGCAGCCCCCCTTAAAGCTGGGCCCGAATTCCCTTGCCACCACCCCGCCCGGTGTGGTGGGCTCAGCCCCATGAACGGGGTGACGAGCGGACCGCCCGTGCTCGAGTGCCGCGGCCTGCGGCGTAACTTCGGCAAGCTCGTCGCGGTGGACGGGGTTGGATTCCACATCGACCACAGCGAGACCTACGGGCTGCTCGGGCCGAACGGAGCGGGCAAGACCACGTCCATCTCGATGATCGCCGGCCTGCTCGAACGCGACGCGGGCGAGGTCATGGTGGCCGGTGAGCCGATGACGACCCATTCCGTCCGGGCCAAGGGCGCCCTCGGCTACGTGCCCCAGGACCTGGCCATCTACCCGGATCTGTCCGGCCGGGAGAACCTGATGTTCTTCGCCCGGCTCTACGGCATGTCGACGGCGGAAGCCAGGCGCCGCAGCGACGAGGTGCTCGACCTGACCGGCCTGGCCGACCGGGCCGGCGACCAGACCAAACAGTACTCCGGCGGGATGAAGCGGCGCCTGAACATCGGCATCGGGCTGCTGCACCGGCCCAGGCTCCTGGTCCTGGACGAACCCACGGTCGGGGTCGACCCGCAGAGCAGGAACGCCATCCTGGAGAGTGTGGAAGGGCTGTCCGGAGCCGGGATGGCGGTCCTGTACACCACCCACTACATGGAGGAAGCCGAGCGCCTGTGCGACCGGATCGGGATCATCGACCACGGCAAGCTGATCGCCGAGGGCACCCGGGCCGAGCTCGTCGGCATGGTCGGCGAGGGCGACCAGGTGCGGCTGGCCGCGACGGGCGACCTGGCCGGGGCCGCCGCTGACCTGGCCGCGCGGCCCTGGGTCCGCCAGGCCAAGGCGCTCGACGGGAGCATCGACCTGGTAGTGGAGAACGCGCGCAGCGAGCTTCCCGCCATCTTGACCGACGTGGCGGCGGCCGGCGTGACCGTCAAGTCGGTGGAGGTCACGGAACCCGATCTCGAGGCGGTCTTCCTGCACCTGACCGGCCGCGCCCTGCGGGACTGAGTGCCGATGCGCGCCACCTGGCTGATCTGCGCCAAGGACCTCAAGGCCCGGCTGCGTGACCGCTCGGCCCTGCTGATCGGGATCGTGGTCCCGCTCGGCCTGGCCTTCATCTTCAACGCCATCTTCAGCGGGATCTCCGGCTCCTCCAAGGTGATCAGCCTCGGGGTGGTCAACGCCGATCGGGGCGTCGCCAGCCAGCAGTTCACCAGCCAGGTCCTGCCGGCCGTAGCCCGGAGCGGGCTGATCTCCATCCGCACCGAACCCACCGTGACGCAGGCGCGCGCGCTGGCGGCCAAGGGAACGCTGGCCGCGGTCATCGTCATCCCGGCCGGCTTCTCCGCCCGGGTCCAGGCCAACCGGCCCGCTTCAATGCAGGTCATCGGCAACGTGGACGCGCCTATCTCGACCGAGGTCGCCCGGTCCATCGCCGAGAGCTACGCCGCCGACCTGAACCGGATCCGGCTGTCCGTCGCCACCGTGGCCGCCGGGAACGGCGGGGCACTGCCGCCCGCGCGCGTGGCGGCGCTGGCCGGCGCCGCGGCCGCGGCCGCGGCGCCGGTGGCGGTCACCGACGTGTCCGCGCAGACCAAGGAACTGGACCAGAAGTCGTTTTTCGCCGCCGGAATGGCGGTGTTCTTCCTGTTCTTCACCGTCCAGTTCGGCGTGACCAGCCTGCTCGAGGAGCGCAACGACGGGACGCT
>Ga0335081_10013032_pt1 | contig 13450 bp, 10 predicted proteins | sample Lox_Sample_35_FD_206713 | JGI IMG/M metagenome (GOLD analysis project Ga0335081, IMG submission 206713) | Soil microbial communities from Loxahatchee National Wildlife Refuge, Florida, United States - Lox_Sample_3.5 | ecosystem: Environmental > Terrestrial > Soil > Wetlands | place: USA...
GGGCATTAGCGCACTCGAGCCATTATCCGTTCAGCCCGGACGGCGCCTTCCGCCGAGGGCAGGCGCCCTGCGCCAGGCCGGCGCGGGCGAACTCGTCCTCAAGCCGGGCTATCACGCCGCCGGCCAGCCCTCAACAGATCGGTTCCAGATGCGGTGCGAGGCGCTGGAGCCGGGCGGCTGAGGTCGGCTACCGCCGCGTCGAAGCCGGCTAAGGCAGACGGCCCGACTCGTCTGGGTCGAACTCGCCGTTGCGCACGCCAGCGATGAACGCGCGCCACTCGTCTGGGGTATACCGGTGGACGGGGCCCCGGCCGTGGTCCTTGGTGTCTCGCACGACGATCATGCCGTCGTGGTCGGCCACTTCGACGCAACCACCGCCGTTGGCGCCGCTGAACGTGCTCTTACGCCAGCGGAGGCCATCTGATCCGTTCATGGTTTCTCCACTTCGGCTATCAGCTCCAAGGACCTGGAGCGAGATAGCGCTTCGTCTCTCAAGTCATCGAACATGCGCGCCGCACTGGCTACCCGCGTAGGGTCCCGGACGGTGATGCCCTGGACCCCCGCCTCCAGGTACAGCGGGTGACTGGTCTCGGCGATGCCACGCTCGATCCGCGCCACGTCCAGGGCCGCCAGCCGGGCCGCCGACTCGATCGCCTGCGCCGCCGCGTACAGCTAGGTCATGGCGAGGGGCTCGTTTCGATCTGCGCCTAGGTTTTGCCGGGGCTCGGGTCTGCCGTAGTTCACATCGAATTCACGTGTGGTCCGCGCGGTCGGCTAGGGTCAGGCGCCCATAGTCTGCATGCATGGCAGGAACCGCGCAGGCCCCGGAGGTGGCGCGGCCACCGGTCAGGTCCGTGTGGGATGTCGCCGAGGGGTGCATGGCTGCTGCCGCCTTCGCGGTGCTGTGCGTCCTGGTGCTCAGGGCCACGCCGTACCTTCCCGAGCCAGACGATAACGCCTATCGTGCCTCGATCGTAGCGATGACCGACGGGCACTTCTTCACCTTGTCATGGCCGCAGGCGCACGCGCTTGCCGGACAGCTGGCGCCTCAGCTGGGCCAGTACCGGCTGGGTCCCGGCCCGGGCGGCGGCCCGGTCCAGTGGGTGCAGCTGGCGGGAGACAGGTGGATCAGCGAGAAGGATCCGGGCTACCCGTACCTGGCCGTGGCGTTCGGGGCGCTCGGCCTGATCCGGCTGGCACCGCTCTTCTATGGCGCGCTGGCTTGCCTGGGCTTGTACGCCGGCGGCAGGCGCTGGCTCGGCCGGTTCGGCGGCGCGGCCGCCGTCGGCCTGTACTGCTCCTCCGGTGCGGCCATCCTGTTCGCCTGGCGCGATTACATGCCGACCTTCACCGAGGCCTCGCTGATCGCGGCGGGTACCGGGGCGCTGCTGTGGGTAGTACTGGCAGCCGAGGCCAGTACCAGGCGCAGGACCTGGGTGGGGCTGGCTGGCTTCGCGGCGCTGGAGGCCGCCACGTTCAGCAGGTACACCAACATCGTGGTGCTGGCCTGTGCGGTCATCGCGGTGCTCGTGGCGTGGCGGCTGCGCGCCGGGCGGCTGCCCGGCAGCGCGGTCGCCTGGTGGCTCGCGTCGGCCGGCGTGTCCGGCGCCGGCGTCGCGGTCTTCGACACCCTCATCTACGGTGGCCCGCTGCGGTCCGGCTACCAGCCGGGGGAGATCAGGTTCAGCCTCGGCGCGCTGGGTCCCAACCTGCGGTACATGCCGGCCCACCTGATCCGGGCCATGCCCGTGCTGGTGCTCGGCCTGGGAGCGCTGGCGGGTATCGCGGTGACCTGGCTGCGCGGCCGACGGGCAGGCGGCCAGCAGGCCGCGGCGGCCCGGCGCGACCTGGCGGTTGCCCTCGCGCTGGGCGCCTGCTGGGCTGCTATCTGGGTTTTGTACGCCACCTATGCGTGGACCGCGGTGCCCCGCCTGAGCACGCTGCAGGCCGCCCGGTTCTACGTGCCGGCCCTGGGCGCCATCTCGCTGCTCGGCGCCTGGCTGCTGGTCCGCGTGCCGCGCAGGCCGGCGTTTGCCGCGGTGACGACGCTCGTGGTCGTCGCGGCGCTGTTCGGGCTGGGCGGCTGGGCCTTCCATGACATGTACCGGTTCCCGTTCGGGCCGCAGTTCGCCGTGGTGCCCGGACCCGGCGGCACGGTCAAGCTCGAGCCAGGCCCTGCACCATGACAGCCGCGCCGACCAAGGACAAGACCGGCGACGCGGTGGCCAAGTACGCGGCGCGCGGCACCCGCTAGGAATGCGCGGTGGGTAACCCGTGCCCTCGGGTGACCCGCCGCCCTGAACTGCTCCTCCTCATGCGCCCGGCCGGGGTGTTTCCGGATCACCCCGGCCGGGGCGATACAGCGAGGTCAAGGCTCCTCAACGACCCCGGCTGGAGTGGTCACTAAACCGCTACAACTCAGGCCTGGCCACGGCCGACTGTCCGACGCCACCGTCCCGTATCGCCCGCCAGGAACGAGGAGGCCTGGTGACACCAGCCCGGAAGCAGCCGCGACCACCCACGGCGGCCCCTTTCCCATGTAGACCACGTCCGGGCGCGCGCGGCCGCAGCGCAGCCACGCCCGCCGTTCAACCCCTAACAGAGAGGGCTGGGGTCGCTCTCAGACTGTGACGAGTTTGCATAAGCAGTCAAATCCAGGTCGTGCGTCCTCAAAAGGCCTTCCGCGAGGGTAATCACGCCTCGCAATCCGGTGACTTCGGAAGGCGAGAGACATGATACGTCGTTGGCCACGTCGGTGAGGACGTCCTGCCCGTTTTCGGTGACCTGGATGCCTCCGCTGGGGAAATCAGTCAGGTGCATTGACAATTCCAGGTCGCCATTTTCGTGTAGTGAACCCGATACGGCAATCGAAAACGACGGTGTGCCCGGGGGCGAGAGAGGGTTCGCGCCGCCGGAGTTGATCGTGAACGAGGTATCGGCAGTCTGCTCAGCGCCTCCCTGAAACTTCGCCACGCCTGATGCGAAGCAGGAAGCGACGACCTTCCCATTTGCTGTATACGTTTTATTGCGGATCGTAGTGCCTATTTTCGGAGGAATAATCTGGAAATTGGTGATGGACTCGCCATCGAAGTCAAATGCGATCCCGAACTTCACTCGGTAGCTGCCGCCGAAACCAGCGTGGCCGTCACCCTGATATGAGGACCGGACGACGGAGCGGTTGAGGCCCGCGGGAAGCGGGGGTTGCAAGCAGTTCGGGTCAAGAAGGGAAGCAGACGGCGAGCGGGTGAGCAGATAGGGGATGGGAACCGGCATGACTGGGTCGACTACCGAGCTTTGCGGAATCCAGTCCTCGACCGTGACTGTGTAGTGATTCGGGCAGGAGCCGTTACTGGGCGCTGAAATCGACGCGGCTGAGCGCGCTGAAACTAGCGAAGCCGAAGATGCCGACGTTTGCGAACTTGCTGTAGCGCCACCGCACGAGGGGGTTATCGTCAAGGTTCCTGTGATGGTCGTATCTTCGCGCCAGAGTTGATTGCCGGCCGTTGCCGAGCAGCCGAGGTTGACGGTGGCGTTGGGGTAGGTGCCCTGAAGAGGGCCACCAGGATTAAGCGGGCCCGTCGGCGTATAGCATCCTGGATTCGCTTGAAGGTCCTCGGTGCTCGTAGAGGTCGAGTTATTGCAGAGCGGCGCGGGCCCGGAAAATGTTGCGGTTTGCGTCTGGGCATATGAGATATGTACACCGAGCTGAGCCTGCGTCAGGCCGGAGCCGAAGACGACGCTGCCGTAGGCAGGGCCGGAGGCCCCGTTCATGGCGACGGGCCCGCTACCGCTGAAGCTGCCCGTCACCTGGATTTTACAGTTGTCAGAGTCGATCGTCGTCTCGTTCAGGTCATCGGTGAGCGAGTACGTGCTGGTGTTGCCCGTCACCTGGCCACTGGCCGGGTCCAGGCCGGTCAGGCCGATGTGGAAAGTTACGGTTTGCGTATCACTTCCGCTCTGGCCCTGGCCCAGTGGCGTGTAGACAAAGGTCCAGGTCATGTCCCCGGTTACATCTACCGGCACTGGGGTGGTGGCCTGCGCGCCCGCCGCCGTGCGGGCGCTGGCCGGGCCAGCCATGGCAGCGATCACCGCGACGGCGACTCCCGCCGCGAGCAGGATCCGGTTAGGCCGTCGGAACATGATGCCTCCCCTGTGTGGTGCGGCCGGTCAGCCAGCGTCTGTGCGCAGGGTGCTATGGCGCTCATCAGGTCGATCCAGCGATGAAAGGCCAGGCGGGGACCGCGGCCGGGCCGACGGTGCCGCTCAGCGGCCCTCCGGCGGCGATGACCAGCTTCTGGGGCGATACCCCTGCCGGTTGCAGGGTTCTCCCCCGGTGCAGCGGGCCCTCCTCCTCTTGGTTTCCTGATTGCCTGGCTTGGATGCTGTCCTGCGCCCCGCGGCCCTCCCGCAGAGACTCGTTCCCGGCCGGAGCCGCGAATCGCCGGGCGGCGCGGCCCTTTCGAGGGTGACAGAAAATTGCCCGGGGTTATGTAGGGGAACTCCCCTAATTTTTAGGGTCCAGGCTGCCATCGGCGGCCCTGGCGATCAGCTGGTACCGGGAATGGATGCCCAGCTTGGCGTAGATCCGTTCCAGGTGAGTCTCGACCGTGCTCACCGACAGGAACAGCTGGCCGGCGATCTGGGCATTAGTGGCTCCGGCGGCGGCCAGCCCGGCCACTCGAGCCTCCTGGGCGCTCAGCTCCCCCGGCCCGGCACGGCGCCGCAGCCGCCCGCCGGCCACCTTCAGCTCAGCCCGGGCCAGCCTGGCCAGCCAGCCAGCCCCGGCCGCGTCGGCGACTTCGGCCGCCTTGGCTAGCACCGGCCGGGCTGCGGCGAGCCGTCCGGACCTGCGAAGGAACCCGCCGCAGGCAAGAAGCGTCTCGGACTGCTCCAGCGGCAAGTCGACCTCGCCGTGCAAGGCGATGGCGGCCCGGAAGTGATCCTCGGCCTCGTCATGGTTCCCGCGCAGGTCCGCGAGCTGCCCGCGGCCGGCGGCCGCCGCGATCCGGGGGAACAGGCAGGGCAGCCGCTGCGCGGCCTGATCCAGCCATGCCAGGACCCGCTCGGCGTCGCTGATGCGGCCGCCCGCCAGGTAGGCGCCGATGGCGTGCCGCGGCCAGGGGGGCAGGCACGGCTCGCCGATCCCCATCTGGTGCACCGTGGCCTCCAGCCGGGCGTAGAACTCGCACGCCTCGGCTACAGCGCCTTCCCGCAGCCGGCGGTGGCCGAGCACATCCCACAAGAACAGCAGCGCGTTCCACTCCCCCCGCGCGGTGGCTGTCGCCTCCACCCGCTCGCACCACCGGGCGCTGTCCTCCAGCCTGCCCATGTACAGCTGGATATAGGCGCTGCCCACGCTGGCGAACGACTCGACGACCGGTGCCAGGTCGACGAGCGAAAGCGCCACGTTGATGGCCTCAAGCGCCTCATCCAGGCGGCCCATCCGGGTCAGGACATAACCATGGCCGCTGGCCAGTATCGCGACGGCTTCCGGGAGGCTGGCCCGGTCGGCGGACGCCCTGAGGATGGCGAAGGCTCGCTCCGACTCGGCGAGGCGCTCGACCATGGACGCGGTGAAGGCGAAGCTGTTGACCGTGCCCCAGGCACGGGGGTCGATCAGGTCACCGCCCGGCCCGGGAGCCTGGCCGGGCCGCAGGCACGGGGCAGCGGCCTCGGCCGCTGGAATCCCGGCCGGGTCACCGGTCTGCACCGCGATCTCGCCCCACAGCGCATCTGCCCTGATCCGCAGCTCACCGCCAACCGGGCCGGCCAGCTCCCTGGCGCGACCCGCTATCGGCAGAGCGTGCCCGGGCCCGGCAGTGATCATGGCGGAAAAGCACGCATCCAGGAGCACGCGCACCGCGGTGCCCGGGTCATCGGCCCGGGCCAGCTGCGCCGCCTCGTCGAGCACGGCCGCAGCACTGTCGTGCTCGCCGGTCATGACCAGGGCCCGGCCCAGCATCCACAGTGCCTCGACCCGGGCGTGCCCTGGGAGCTCGGGGCGGCTCAGCAGGAGCCGGCACGCGGTCACGGCCCGGTCCAGGTGACCGCCTACCAGCAGCGCGTCGGCCTGGGCCAGCAGCAGCTCCAGGCCAGCCCGGTCGCCGGCCATCGCTACGGCACCATCGAAGCGTGTCACGGCCGTGCCCAGGGCCCCAGCGCGCCGGGCGGCATGTCCCGCCCGCTCTAGCACCGCGACCGCGTCGGGATCACCAGCCAGCTGCGCCTGCAACGCATGCTCGGCCGCCTGCGCCTCCAGGCCGTGCGCGGCCAGCACCGCGAAGGCCCTGGCGTGCAGCCGGGTCCTGCTCGGTCCGGCCATGTCCTCATACAGTGCCTGGCGGAACAGCGGGTGAATGAAGTCCGCCTGGGCGCCGGGCCGTTGCTGGATCAGCCCGGTCCGCCCTAGCGACTCAAACGCCTCCTCGGTCTGGCTGCCCTCCAGCCCCGCCACCTGCGCAGCGATCTCGGGCAGGAAGCTGGCGCCCAGCACCGACGCCGCCTGCGCGCAGCGCATGCCGGCCGGCGGCAGGCCCGCGAACCGGGCCAGCAGCATGCCCCGCCCGAACACCGCGGTCGCCGCTCCGGCCGCCCCGGGCATTTCCTCGCCCTGGCCCAGCGCCACCGCCAGCTGCTCCAGCAGCAGCGGATTTCCCGCGCACAGTACAAACGCCTGCCGGCTGGACGCAGCGGGCACAGCGCAGCTGAGCCGCGCTTCCAGCAGTGAGATCGCCGCGGGCGGGCTGAGCGGGGCCAGCGGCCAGATGCTGCCGCAGCCCTCCTGCGCCAGCCCGGCGACTGCCTCCCGTGCATGCGGCGGCCACGGCCGCAGGCTGCCGATCAGCCCGAGCCGGACCGAGCCCAGCCGCCGGCACAAGAACGACACCAGCGCCAGTGAGTCAGCATCCGCCCAGTGCAGGTCATCCAGGACCAGGACCACGGGAGCGCCCCGCCGTTGCCCCAGCCACCGCAACACCGCATAAAACCGGGCCGCCTGATCTCCCGCCGAAGTCGACTGAGCCCGGTCCCCGCCGAGCAGCCCCCGCCCGCCCATGGCGGCCAGCGCCTGATCCAGCAAGCCGAATGGCAAGCCCGTCTCCATCGGATGACCACGGCCCGCACCGACGGTCAGGCCCGCCACGGCGGCGACCCGACAGGCCTGGGCAAGGACGGACGTTTTGCCCAGGCCTGCCTCGGCCACCACGAACAGCGCCCCCGAACGGCCGGCGGCAACTCCGCCGACCAGCCGTCCCACCGCGCCAGTGACGTCCTCGCGTTCTAACAGGCCGTCGCCTACTGCCACCGCGCGCTCCCTCCCAATTCCCGGCCGGCCACCAGGCTGGCACGACCCGGAACTGTATTGCTTAGTTTGTAGCAATCCGGGCGACATGCCTAGGCCCCAGCGATCGCGTGGGCACGCCCCATAGCAGCCGCTGCCTGCGCCGGGGGAACCGGACCTCGCCGTGGCCGGCACCGGAATCCGTCGCGCGGGGACTGGCCGAACGGTGGCACCGGCTGCATCCGGCGACCGCGCCGCCGCTGCCGGGTCCGGGGCGGCCCCGGTATGGGTGAGCGATGTCGAGGGGCGCAGCCAGACGCAGAACCTGACCCGGCACGGCCGGGCCGCGAGGTCATCTCCGGGTTCACCGGGCGGATCCGGTAGTGTGCGACCGGGGTACTGACGCCGAGGCGGCCGGATTCGGGGCTGCTCGCATTCGCGGCGTTCGCCGGAGCCGGGTCGCACACGACGTACGGGTTCGGGGTCGTCTGTCCCGAGCCGACCTGGCAGCCGCCCACGGCGCTGGCCGCCAGCCGGGACGATGCGTGGGAGGCGATGCGCGTCATGAGCGAGGCAGCCGGAGAACCGGGCATGCCGCTCGCCGCGGGCAAGAGCGGGGTCATGTCGTTCGAGGAGGGATCCTGCTTCCTCGGCGAGGACTTCGGGCCGCGGGGCCGGTGCCGTCGTGCACGGCGACCCGACTTGTGACACCCTCGCAGGCCCGGACGGCGTGCAATTCGTTGACCTGGGTATTTACGCGTCATGGTGGACGAATCTGCGCACAGGCCTCGTGGATCTCGTGGCGGATTGCAGGTTGCGGCCCGGGGCGGAGCGCGCTGGTCGTCCGGTCTGCGGACGGGCTCCGCCTGCTGGGGACCTGCGGCGGTAACTCAGCGGACCGGGGGTTGAGCAGCTCGCGGAGCTGCCGGATCACGGGGTCGTGCCGGTCGGTGGCAAAGAACACGGCCACCAGGCCCTCGGCGTCGAAGGGGACGATCTCGCCGCGGATGGACGGGTCGGCGCCACGCTCCAGGAGCAAGCGGACCACCTCGACCCGCTGGTGCAGGGTCGCCAGGTGCAGTCCGGTATACCCGAGGAAGGGGGCGACGTCGGGGTTCTGGCCGCGGTCGAGGAACCAGCGCACGACCTCGGTCCGGCCGTGCTGGCAGGCGTAGGCGAACGCCTCGGCCATGATCTGCTCCGGATCGTCAGTCGCCGGGACCCGGGGCGGGACAGGGAAGAAGCTGGCGGGGTTGGGGCGCGGCAGCGCGGCGTCGGGCCGCAGCCTGCCGTCCGCATCGAAGCAGGCCCGGACCAGGTCGAGCCGGCCGCACGCGGCATAGGTCCACAGCGCCGCCGGGATGATCCCATGCCCGGCGAGCAGGTCGGCCATCTGCGTGTTGCCAACGCTGATGGCGTTCTCCAGCGGCGTGGCGCCGTCCGTCCGGGTGCCGGGGTCGGCGCCGGCGCCGAGCAGCAGGCGCACAAACTCCACCCGGTCGGAGCGGACGGCCCGATCCAGCGGGAGGTCCAGGCGGGTGGCCTTGCCGATCAGCACATCGACGGCGGCGCGCGGCGCACCGAGCCCCTGGCCGAGCGTGGTACCGAGGAGGTCCCGCCCGGCGAGCATCTGCAGCAGGGTGTCGGCCTGCCCGGCGGTCAGCTGGGCCAGCCGGGCGGTGTCGCCGGCCAGCAGGGCCTCGGCCTCCGGGCGCATGCGCCGCCACCTCTCCTGGCGTTCGGCCTCATCGCGCTGGGATTCCTCATTGCTCGCCACGAGCTCCCGCCAGGTCGGGAAGCCGAGTTCCCGGGCGATGACTAGCCGCGCGTCCCGGAGCTCGGCGGTGGAGGCGCCGGTGGCCGCGGCGTACCTGGGCACATTGGCCCGCAGTCGTTGCAGCGCGTCCGGGTCGCCGCGGCGCAGCTCGGTGAGCAGGCCATCGGCCTGCGAGGCGTAGCTGCCCGGCGTCCCCCACAGGCGGGAGACCGGCCGGTCGCCGGTGTCGCGGTGGCTCTCGATGTGCGCCCGGAAACCGGCCCAGGTCCGGAATCCGTGTTCCTGGGCCAGGACGAACTGGGCGTCGCTGAGCAGGAACCGCCCGGCGGCCCGGTCGCCCAGCACCTCGGCCGCCCGGGCCCGGGCGGCCGAATCCCCCGTCTCGTACGAGCGCTGCAGGTGCCTGGCCTGCTTGCGGTAGTACTCCAGGTCCGGATGAGCCGGCAGCCCGGAATGACGATCAGGCATCACAACCTCCTCCGTCGCCGAGGTCCGCTCGCCCGGCCGGAAAGAGGCTGGTCTAACCCGGTGCGTTTGACGTTGCTGCTCGAGGTGGGAAAATCCCTGCCCGCGGACTGGCAGCGCCCTCGCACGCTCCACCAATCCTAATCACCGGCTCTGCCCGGAACAACCGGCAGAAGGACCGTGCACGCTGGCCACCCCGGCATCGCGCGAGAGCTGGCCAAGTCCACCGCGCTGGACTTGGCCAGCGCCACTCGCGAGCGGAATCTGGCCCATCCGGCTATCCAAGTGCGCGCTAACCTGTCACAAGTCGGTCAGGTTCCACGATGGCGGGCATGGGCTGGTCATGCCGGGCGCACGAACGTGATCGGCCCGGTCAGGTCGTCGATCCCGTCGACCACGACCTGCTCGTAGGTGGCGTTGGCGCCGCCGCGGTCCCGAGCGGGGCCGTGGCTCGCGGCGACCCGCAGGTCCCCGGCGGCGTTCCACGGGACGGTGCGGGTCAGGCTGGTGCCGTTGTGCACGGCGACGAACGCGGTGCTGCCGTCGAGGCGGGCCCTTGGCGTTGGTTCGATGTCCCGAAGACGAGATACCGAAGGAACCGTCATGATCACCAGGTTTCTATTTCCTCGGTGTCGGCGGGTGTATTCGGGATTTCTGAAACTGGGCGGATCAGCGGGCTGGTGTGGGCGGGTTCGGTGTGCCCCTGGGCGGGGGTGAGCTTGCGGGTCCGGGTGGATTTGCGGCCCCGCGCCTCGCTGTCGAGAGCGGACGGCGCTCTACCCGCCGTTGCCGATGCGTATGTCGCCGGTGGTCGCCGCCGGCAGTTGGCCGCCGTCGTCCGGGTCGCCGTTGGCCGTCGCGCCGTTGACGTGAATGTCGCCATTGGTTGCCGCCAGTACCGTGCCGGCCGCCACGCCGGCCGGGTAGGCACTGCCCCGGGCCACAGCGGGGCTGACTGCCCCGGCGAGGGCGAAAGCCAGCGCGCCACCTGCTGCGACTGCACGCAGATTCTTTATCATCCGCCGCTCCCATCCGGTAGTTCTGCCGTTTGACCACGCTACGCAGCTGCCTGAAACGCCGCTGGAACGCCGTTGAAACCCGCAGCAAGCCCGGCCGCCAAGCCCGGTCTGGCGAACAGCGGGCACGCTCAGCCGGCCCCAGAGCGGCGCTGACGCACGGGCGAGGGTCGCGCCGGATGCTTCGGCGGGTACGCGAAAGCACGAGGACCGGCGGCTCGCCGAGCCACGGAGCAGGCAGGAAGCCGGCCGGGAAGCACGCGCCCGGACCGTTCGGGCTGATGAACGGCCTGTAGCCGATGGGCGGGACACCGTAGCGCAGAGCCCGGCCACGCAGCCGGCCAGGGGCGGCGGGACACGTCACGGGCATGCCGGTGAGGCACGTGCGTCCGCTACTGCCGTGACGCATTATGGCGGTGAGTTCAAAGCCCAGCGGATGGACCTTTATACCGACGGAAAACGCCGGGCGATAACCGATTCTCCGCGCCGTTTGGACAAGCGGGCGGCGCCGCCCGGCGCCGCTAGCGCGCCCGCCACCGGGGCTCTGCGTTGGGACGCCCGCCCGACACGGGCGCGCCCGGAACAGCCAGGCAGATACCGACGATCAAGTCAACCCTGATGCTGACGATGTCGGGCCTTGGTTACTGCAGTTCTCCGTGATCGTCGTCATGTCCTAAAATGCCGGTTGAGATGACTACCTTCCGCCGTTCGCTGACTCCGCCGTAGGTGCGCCCGGCGCCGGTGAGGCGCGTACCGCACCTTGTTTTCGGCAGGCGACCCGGAAGGAATCTCGATGGGTGGGACCTACCGTGCGCTCCTTGCGCGCGGACGTTCACGGCAGCTGATAGCCGCACTCGGTGCGGCCTGGCTGTCGTTCGGGATGGTCGGATTGGCGATCTTCCTGACGGCGCATCACACAAGCGGCTCCTACGGGCTTGCTGGCGTCGCCGTAGCCGCTTTCGCTGCCGGCTCCGGCGTGCTCGCTCCCCTGCGGGGCCGCCTCCTCGACCGCCGCGGCGTGCGGCCGTGGCTTCCCTTCTTCGCCGACGGCTACGCAATCGCCTTGCTCGCCTTCGCAGGTCTCGCGCGCGCTGGTGCTAGCTCGTGGGCGCTCAGCCTCTGTGCCGCAGCCGCCGGGGCGAGCGCGCCACCGCTTGTTGCTTCGCTTCGCGCGCTCTGGCCGCGGGTAGTGGAGCCGGCGCAGGTTCGCCGGGCATACGCGCTTACATCGGTGACGGGCGACATTGGTCTCGTCGCCGCGCCGGCCCTTGGCGGCCTGCTCTTCGTCGTCGCGTCCTGGCTTCCGCTCGCGGTCTGCGCCATCAGCGCCATCGCTGCCGCACTGGTCATCGCCCGCGTTTCCGCTGCCGCAGTCCGGCGCGGGCCAAAGGCACAGGTTGCCGCGCCGCTGCTGACCAGAGGGCTAGAGGTACTGCTCGCGGTCGAGACCGCACTGGGAATTGCGCTGGGCTTGGCAGACGTGGCCATCCCCGCCGCCGCGACTCGATGGGGACAGACGAGCTACTCCGGCTTGCTGCTTGGCGCCTTCGCAGTCGGCAGCGTCGCAGGCGGCATCTGGTTCGGGCGGCGAGACTGGAAGTCATCACCACAACGGCGCTACCTGGTGGCCACCTTGCTCCTCGCGCTCGCGCTGGCCCCGCCGATCGCGGCAACGAGCGCGGCAATGCTCGCACCGCTGCTGATCATCTCCGGACTTGCCTACGGGCCAGCGACGATTTCACTATTCGAAGCTCTCGACACCCTCACCCCGTCCCGTGCAACAGAAGCTCTCACCTGGGTCACAACGGCTGGCGCCATCGGCACAGCGGCCGGAAATGCCGCGTCAGGCTGGGCTATAGAGCGCTTCGGACCGTGGGCGCCGTTTGCAGCCGCCTCACTTATCCTCGCCGTTGCCGCCGCGCTCGGACTATGGAGCAACCAGCGGAGTCAGCCAGGTCGCGGACTGGTCTGAACGAGCCTGAATGCCGGTATGGGCGTGTATGGGACACCGGATGTTCTACGGGCACTCCGGTCAGCAGACAAGGGCCAGGCACGAGCCTGCCCGGACCGGACGCGGGCCATCCCCTGCACCGTGCGGGCGATCACCGAGGTATCGGTTCTCCCGATCGCGACCGAGTTGGCGGGCGGAAGCAGAGCTGACGTCAACTCGGACTTGACGGTGTTTTCGCTGGTGGCGGCCATCGTGTATGGCAGCGGGGTACAGCAACCCATGCGGGGTACAGCAACCCATGCGGGCTACGGCTGTTCTGAGCAGGCATCTACATACGCGCTGGCCTGCACCGGCTGACCGCGAGCAGCGCCGTGCCGGTAGCTACGGATCAAGGTCGCCCCGGCTAAGGCAGCGCGGCATCGCTCGACCCGGCGCCGCCAGGCTGCCCCCGGACGTTCCTGGACACAAGGCCGGGCCGGCGGGGCTGACCGTGCCGTGAGCGACCCGGGCCGCCTGGCCGGGTATGAAGCCAGGACCCGGGATCCCCTTGACCTGCTGGCCCTGGCCACGCTGTGGCTGGTCGTGGTCCCCCGGGGCGACTTCGGCCATGAGGTGACGGGCATCGTGTTCGCCTTCCGGGTTGCCCTGTCGGCCGTCTACGCGGTCGACATCGCCATCCGCAGCGCCCTGGCCCCCCGTCACCTTCACTATGCGCTGACCCATCCGCTGGCCCTTGTCTCGGTTATCGCCCCGCCGGTGCGGCTGCTGTTCAGCATCCGGCTGGTCCGGTCGGTGTTCCGGCGCGGGCACCTGGCCCGGTTCCTGGTGGCCGCCGTGGTGCTGGTCATCAACGGCGCGGTCATCGTGTACCTGGTCGAGCGGCACGCCCCCGGCTCCAACATCCGCACCCTGGGGGACGCGCTGTGGTGGTCCTTTGTCACGGTCACCACCGTCGGCTACGG
>Ga0335081_10013034_pt1 | contig 13450 bp, 10 predicted proteins | sample Lox_Sample_35_FD_206713 | JGI IMG/M metagenome (GOLD analysis project Ga0335081, IMG submission 206713) | Soil microbial communities from Loxahatchee National Wildlife Refuge, Florida, United States - Lox_Sample_3.5 | ecosystem: Environmental > Terrestrial > Soil > Wetlands | place: USA...
GGGCGCCCCGGGGGGGGGGTGTGGGGGGGGGGGGCGCGGGGGTGGTGGGGGGGGGGGGCGCCGCCCCCCCCCCCCCCCCCCCCCCCGCCACTCGCTACAATGAAGATGAAGCGGACGCGTGCGATGATCGATACGGTTCTGAATCTTTTATTCAACTGTTCGCATCGGCACCTCACGCGGCCGATTACTCCAGTCGGGAAAAACGGCGTCGCCCATGGCGAAACCTATGTCGTCTGTCTTGATTGCACGAAGCAGTTCACGTACGACTTAAAGACCATGCGGATCGGGAAACCGATCGATCGTGGCCATGATGCGTGCGTCGTTCCTCCCGGGATGCCCGGCAGGCGCAACACGAAGATGAAGTACGCGCTCGGTGTCGGTGTACCGCTTGGGGTGTTGATCGGGTCCGCGCTCGTCCGCAAAAAACCGAAGCAACGAGAGGGCGGCGGAGCCCTGGAACCAGGAGCTACTTCGGGCTCTTCTCCGGATCCTTCACCGTCAGGCCGCCGGTGATACCGTCGACCTGGTATCCGGTCTGGATCTTTCGGATTTTGGCAATCTCGGCGGGCGTAGCGGTCTTCGGGTCGACATTGGCGAGCGCGCAGGTGAATCCTCGCAGCGTACACTCCGAGGTCGTGTGCTTGATGCCGCGCTGCTTCATGAGGTCGCTCAGGAGCTTTACGACGTCGGCGTGCATGATGACGGCGTTGTTCGGCACGAAGGTTCCGACGCCGATGGCGTAATCGATCGGCATCAGTGGTTCCACGCTGGATCCAAATTGCCCGTCGTTCTTCTTGCCGAGGTCGTGAGCGCCGAGATCGGCTCCTTTGTCCACCAGGTACTGAACGATATGGATGTCGCCGAGGTTTGCGGCCACCATGAGCGGCGTAATGCCGTAGCTATCGGCGGCGTTGACGTCTTCGCCGAGATCGATCAGCAACCTCACGACTTCCAGGCGCTCGGCCGGAGGCTTCTGCCGATGATAGCCGTTGATGAATCCTGTGCCGCAGGCGGCCATCAGGGTCGTCTCGCGGTCGGAAGACTGGATGTGCGGATTCGCGCCGTGCGCGAGCAGCAGCTTGACGAGTTCCAGATCGCCGGCGAAGGCGGCGCGCATCAATGCCGTGGCGTAAACAAGCCGGGGAGAACCCTCCCGCATACGCGCTCGGGGCGTCGAGTTGATTAACGCATTGGGATCGGCACCGGCATCGAGAAGCTTCTTGATGAGCGGCAGGGGATCGGTGGTCACCATCCAAGGGAAGTTCGGCGCCGTTTCCATGTTGCGGCGCTCCACAGCCCAGAACAGCGGCGTGAAGCGCTGCGCGTCGGCCTGATTCACATTGGCATGGCTGTCGACCAGAAACGAGGCTACGTCATAGCTTCCATCGAAAATGGCCAGGCTCAAGGCATCTTTGCCGTCGGCGCCTCGGGCATTGATATCCGCTCCGGCCCGGATCAGAAGACGGGCGGACTCCAGATCGTCTTCGCGCGCGGCGAACATCAGGGGAGTGAGCAGACCGCTTGCAAATTCCTCGATCGGCTGATTGGGTTTGGCCGACACCGGGGCGGTTCCTTCGAAACCGCGGCCGGAAGCCGAGGGCACGAAGCTGGACTTCGCATTGACCTCCGCGCCGCGCTCGATGAGCAGACGGGTGACATCGGCGTGGCGCTCAGAAATCGCCCACATCAGTGCCGTCGTGCCGCCCCACGATTCTTTGGTGTTGAGCTGTGCACCGCGATCGAGCAGCACTCGGACGGCATCGATCTTCCCGGTGCGCGATGCCATCATGAGGGCGGTGTCGGCGGATTTTGTCAAAACAGCATTCGGATCGGCGCCCGCCGCGATCAGCCGCTCGAGTATTGCGGCATTACCGTTAACCGCCGCTAGCAGCAGGGGCGTGGCGCCGGCCCGGTTGGCCACGGTCGCATGAGCGCCGGCGCGGATCAACAAGTCGGCGAGTTCGAGATCGTTGGCCTGCACCGCCCAATGCAGCGCGGTCGTGCCGTCGATCTGGGGCGCGTTGACGTCAGTCTTCTGCTGCAGCAAGGCTCGGACGGCTGACTTGTCGCCATGCATGGCGGCATCGGCAATTTCACTTTTCCCCGCCGCGGCGAGGGGCAATACCGCCAATACGGCGAATATCGAGCAAGCGCTGTTCCGTTTCATGCCCATCATTTATCCTGGTTTGTTCCCCACACTCTGGCCAGCCACTCGACGAGGCGCTCGAGTTCCTCGTCCGTTAGCTGAGCCCCGCGCTCGCGCATGTCGACCAAAGTGGCGCGCCAGCCTTCCGCAGCATTTCTGACGCCTTGCACACGATCGAGCCCGTGGCACCGGGTACACGCGCGGTCCATCAGGCGTTTGGCCTCCGGATCAGAGAAAAACGTCGTGATCTCGAGAGGAACATATGTTCGCGGAAACGGCTTGGTATCGGGCCCGAATTTGACGGTGAGCCAATCGAACAGGAGATTGCGATCGACATCCGATAGATCGGCTTCGCCGGATTTGTGTTTGTCCGCGATCAGCTTCTGCCATCCAGCGCGGTCGAGAGCGAAAAACGCGTAATCGTCGATCCCGTGGCAGGCGGTGCAATTCTTGCGGATCACGTCCCACACGGGCCCGTCAGGCCGCTGCACTTTCGGGCGTGTGGGTCGTCCGCCGACCTGCGCGGCTAGCGGGACGGCCACGAAAATGAGTAAGGCCCCCTTCATGTCTACAAGGCAATTGGTTTGGTGCTCGATCCGAAGCTCTCGCGTTCCATCCCGTACTTATGCAGGATCGCAAGCAGCATATTCGATGTCCGCTCGGTGTTATCCGGGTAGACGATGTGCCGGTTTCCTCTGAGCGCGCCGTCCAGGCCGCCGACCAGGATGATCGGCACTTTGACATGAGCATGGCGATGCGAGTTGCCCATGTTGCTGCCCTTATAGATCAGGACGTGATCGAGAATGTTGCCGTCACCGTCGGGGATCTTGCTCAGTTTGTCGACGAAGTAGGCCAGGTTCTGCACATGATAGCGGTTCATCTTGGCGTAATTGGCGACGTTCTCGGGTTTGTCGCCGTGATGCGACGAGCCATGCCATCCGCCGTTGAAGCCGGATTCGGGGAAACTCGAGCCGGACAGATCCTTGCCCAGCATGTAGGTGGCGGAACGCGTGAGGTCACCTTCGAATGCCAGCGCGAGAATGTCGTACATGAGCCGGTAATGGAGGTGCTTGTTTTCCGGGAGGCCAAAGGGAATCTCTTCCGACGGCTCTTTTACGGTGCGCTCCGCGGCGATGTTGATACGGCGCTCGAGCTCTCGAATGTTGTCGAGGTAGGTGTCGAGGCGGCTCCGGTCGGCCGCGCCGAGAGGCCGCTTGAACACCGCAATTTCCTGCGTGACGGAGTCGAGAATGCTTGCGCTCTGCTTCCTTCCGAGGCGCCGTTCTTCGGGGCTGCCGCCATCGCCGAATAGCCGTTCGAAGGCAACCCGCGGATTCACCTCGGTGGGCAGCGGCTGCGTGGGCGAGCTCCACGAAATGCAGTTCGTATAAGCGCAGCTATAGCCCCAGTTGCAGTTCCCAAAGTTACCGTCCTGCTCGACGCCGAGCTGGATGGACTCGAGAATGGTATCCTGGCCGTACTTCTTTGCGATCAACTGATCGATCGTGACGCCCAGGTACGGGCTCACGGCGTTTCTGCGTGGACGTGTTCCCGATAACAGCACCGCGCCGCGCGCGTGGTCGCCGCCCGGCTCTTCGGTGGTGGCCATGGCTTCAGGCATATCCATGCCGGTGATCAAAGTGACGCGATTGCGGAACGGTTCCAGGGGCTTGGTGATGAAAGAGAACTCGAAATTCGCGCCTTCCTGGAGCGGGCTCCAGTATCCCGGCGCCGCGCCATGGGGATGCCAGATGCCGACGAAGCGGCGCACGGGCACGGCTGCGGTCTTATTCATAGGGGTCTGCGCGGGCACCATGGAATCAAGCAGAGGCAATCCGAGGGTAACGCCGGCGCCTCGGAGGAACGTGCGGCGCGGAATGAATTTCTTGGAAAGAAACATTGGCTGGCCTCCTTCAGTTGCTCGCTTGCTCTACGATCTCTTTGGTCCTCTTCTGAAACGGCTCGCTCTGGATGATTCCCATCAGGATCGACAGAAACCGGTCGTCACTTTTATCCGCTTCACGAACGATGGAGCGGATCACCGGCATATCTTGGTACTCGACGCCGCGGCCTAGCGCGAACGTCATCAGCTTTTCGGTAACGGTCCGGACAAACTGCGGCGAATACCGCAGCAGTGCTTGTCTCAATTCGAGCGGGCCATTGACCTTGGTGCCGTCCCAAAGCACTGCCGAGGTGTCGAGGGGAACTCCGCCCTCGCCGCCTTGCCTGGTCCGCCACGTCGCGTCCGCATCGAAATTTTCCAATGCGAAACCGATCGGGTCCATAAGCTTGTGACAGCCGGCGCACGGCTCATTCTTGCGGTGCAGAGTCATCTGCTCGCGCAGGGTCATGATCTTGTTGTCGCCCTTGGTGTCCTCGAGAGGCGGAACATTCGGCGGAGGCTCCGGAGGAGGCGTTCCCAGAATGTTCTCCAGCACCCAGACGCCGCGCTTGACCGGTGACGTGCGGAAGTTTTGCACCCAGGTGAGCGATAGAAAGCTGCCTTGGCCCAGTAGGCCGCGGCGATACGCAAGATCGGAGCCGAGACTCACGCGGCGAAACTGCGACCCATAGATATTCGGAATCCCATAGTGCTTCGCCAGCCGCTCGTTGAGGAATGTGTAGTCCGCCGTCAGCAGATCGACCACGCTGCGGTTTTCCTTGATAATGCTTTCAAAAAGCAGTTCGGTTTCGCGGCGGAAGCTCTTCCGCAGCTCATCGTCCCAATTTGGAAAAAAGACGCCGTCCGGCGAGGTCGCCGGCAGATTTCGCAGGTACAGCAACTGATCGCCGAAGTTGGTCACCAACGCCTCCGCCTTGGGATCGGCGAGCATGCGGCGAACCTGGTGCTCGAGTATCGGCGGGTTGTGTAGCTTATTCTGGCCGGCGACCTCGATCAGTTCGTCGTCCGGAATGCTGCTCCACAACAGGAACGACAAGCGCGAGGCCAGTTCGAGATCGGTGATCCGGTAAGGCTGGCCGGGCATCGCGTTTTCCGGCTCACGCTCGGCGCGCACCAGGAATTGCGGGCTGGTGAGGATGCGCCGGAGCCCCATCTCGATACCGTCCTGGAACGTGCCATCGCGCCGGCCTTGCTGATAAGCGCCCAACACCCATTCCATATCGGTCGGGGTGGCAGGGCGCCGGTATGCGCGGCGCGCCAACGTGCTGAGGATCTGCGTGGCGCACGGGTATTCCTGCGGGGCGCTGGATGGCTGGCATGAATAGACTTTGCGCAAGCTTGGCGAATCTTCGGGGCGTGTCGGATTGAATGGCCCCTGAATCCGCAGGACGCCGATTGCCGGATGATATTCGAGCTGCGGAATCGGGTTGTCTTCGAGCGACTTGCGCTCGTATTGCCGGATCAAGTCGAGTGACGGCGCATAATTATTCGCGAGGAAGGTGACGCCCACGAGCCGGGAGCCCGCCTTCACCGGGATGGTGACGTCGATCGAACCGTCGTGATCGGCGGCATTGGCGGCGGTCAACCCGACTCCGGTGTAATCGCGCACCTCCACCGTTTCGTTGTCGATCAGAAAGGCGAGTTTCTCGCCGGGAATGAATTTGCCGAGGCCGAAGTTCTGGACGGAAAATTTGTATTCGCCGTCGGCCGGAAACGTGTGATGCACCGCCATGCCGCCGCGGGTGCCAAATGGCAAACTTTCGATGTGTTGGTTTTGCGAAGTGTCGGCGGGCGCAATGTAGGCGGCTTCCGTCGGCGATTTCCAAAAGCCCACGGCCGTTCGTGCGATGCGCGCCGCAGCCGTGGTGTAGGCCTCCAGCAGAGTAGGGGAAATCGTTAGCGAACCGGCAACATTGTCGAAGCCTCGGGCGGAATCGTCGGCCGGGAGCAAGGTCGCGACGTCAATCTGCAGATCGAGCAAGTCGCGGATGGCGTTGGCGTATTCGGTCCGATTGAGGCGATGCAGGACCACTGAGCCGGGGTTGGGATGCGCGGCGGCTTTCTGATCGATCTGATTCTCCAGCCAGCCGCGGAGTCCTTCGTATTGGGGCAAGGGAGGCCGCGGCATTCCGGGCGGCGGCATCATGCCGGCTCGCAGTTTGCGGATCACTCTCTCCCACACCTCGGGATGGTCACCGACCGCGGTGAGATCCTCCCGTTGCAGCGAGAAATTGTCGACTTTGGCTTTGTCGTTGTGGCAGGTCTGGCAGTAGTGTTCGATCAGTTCATGGGCGCCGGCCGCTGAGACCGGCTGCGCCAGAGCAGGGCAGTACGGAATCGTACTGGCGAGAAGAACAACCGCGCCCCGGAACTCCAACCATTTGAATAGCTTTCGCATGCGGACCCGTCCCGCGTTTCCGTTGATTTTACATGAACCCGTCGCCGAAGGGAATGCAGCAGGCCGGCGGCGTCAGCCATGGGCAGCTAGTCGAAGTGGTCATGGAGGCGGCGATGCTCCTCGACCTGCTTCTTCCTGCGAACTCCGCCAGCCTTCTTGTGGGCGGCAGTGAGGTTCGCGTCCCGAGTGGTTTCGGAACTCGCGGAACACAACGAAACCAGTTGTTCCAGATCCCGACTTTGGCATCCCGGGCACTCAGCTTCCGGCGAGGAGGACCGCAAAAGGTATTCAAAGCGGTTTCCGCAATGCCGGCATCGGTATTCATAGATCGGCATAAGAGCGAGTCTACAGGCGTAACCAAACCCATTTCAACCAGCCTGATAGAATTGCACCCAGGAGGAGCGCCACGATGAAGGTCTTGTGGGTTCCAGCATTTGTCATCCTCGCGCTGGTCTGTGCCGCAGCGCCTCTGTCGGCGCATCATTCATGGCCGGTAAGCAACGACCGGCTGGTGACTGTGAAGGGCACTGTCGTCGAATTCGCTTGGGCTAATCCGCATCCCATGATCACCCTAGAGGTTCAGAGTAATGATGGCCGGACGGAGAAATGGATGGTCGGCGGCCCCGCCATCAACCGGATGACGGCGAATGGCTGGACTAAAACGACGGTGAAGCCCGGCGACATGATTACGGGTATCGGCTATCAGTATGCCGACGGCGAAAAGATCGTGAGGCTCGAGCGCGTGATCCTGGCCGACGGCAAAGAACTGCGCGTTTACGGCCGCTAGGCAGGCGGGAAAATCCCGTGCCGTTCGGTGGACGGGTTTTACAGTGTACGATTAAAACGGTGCCTCGGATCGCGGAAGATCGGGCGCTTGGGAAGCAAAAACTGATGACGATGAAATTGGCGAAAGCGGGGTTACTGTTGACCCTGGCGTCGGTAGCGGTCTGGGGACAGGTAAATGCGGGCGAAACCAAGCCCGAAGCGAGCCTGCCCTTTAATATGACCACAGTGGCTACTTTTGAACTGCCGTGGCGGATCGCGTTCCTGCCCGACGGGAAGATGCTGATCACGGAAAAGGTCGGGCCCGTGTGGCTGGTCACGCAGCAGGGCGAGAAGACGCTGGTGGGCGGTACGCCGCCCGTATATTGGGAAGGCCAGGACGGCATGCTGGGCGTTTATCTCTCGCCGCATTACGCGACCGACCAGAATATTTATCTCACTTACGTCGAGCCGGGCGACTACGGCGGAGGCTTGGCGCTCGGGCGGGGCAAGCTAACTGTCACCGCTGGCCGCGGGCCGTTCGGCGGCGGGCCGAGGTTGACCAACTTCCAGGTGTTGTGGCGCCAGATGCCGCGCGGCAAAGGCGGCCAAGCGGGCGCAGCGGTTGCGTTTTCGCCGGATGGCCAATATCTGTTCCTCACGGTGGGCGATCGCCAGCGCTTCACACCCGCTCAGGATCCGAGCCAGCCGGTGGGCAAGATTCTGCGGCTGACCCTGGATGGCAAGCCCGCGCCCGGCAATCCGAACGAAGGCAAAACGGGGGCGTCCACCATTCCGCTGATCGATCCGCCAGCCGACACGGAAAAGGCCAAGAGTGCGCCGGTGGTTAGCACCTATACGTTTCCCGCCGAGAACCTGACGCCGGCGGAAACCTGGACCATGGGCCACCGCACGCCGTACGGGCTGGCTTTTTCGCCTTCCGGCGAATTGTGGGAAGTGGAGCATGGCCCTCGCGGCGGCGACGAACTGAACCTGATCGAGAAGGGCAAGAATTATGGCTGGCCGCTGGTTTGCTACGCCGACAACTATAACGGCGTGGCCATTCCGCGTCCCGACACGCGGCCCGACCTGGCGAAGCCAGTGATCTATTGGACGCCGGTAGTGGCGCCGGGCAACCTGATGTTCTACCGAGGCAAGCAGGGCTTCCCGCAATGGGACGGCAATGCCATCATCAGCGGCATGGGGACGCGGTCGCTCAACCGCATCATCTTCGATGGGCATGGCGGGGCGAAACCGGCCGAGCGCTGGGATATGGGTAAACGCATCCGTGACGTTGCGGAAGGCCCGGACGGGTCGCTGTGGTTGCTGGAAGACGCGAATCCCGGCGCGCTCATCCACGTGACGCCGAAATAGGCGCGTTCGATCGATAAGAAGGGAAAGGGCCGGAGCGATCCGGCCCTTTTTGTTTCCCACTCGGGGCGGAATGAGGCGGTCCCTCAGCTAGAATTGCCTCATGCTGAACGAGGACCTGGCTCGGCTGTGGGAAGAACATACTCGGCACGAGTTTTCAACGCGCGACACAGAGGCGACGCTCGCGACCATGGTGGAGGACGCCTATGTCAATCATGTTCCGGTGCTGACGGGCGGAAAAGGGCGATCGGCCCTGCGCTCTTTCTATTCACAGGACTTTATTCCGGCGATGCCGCCGGACACGAAACTCACGCCGATCTCGCGAACCGTAGGGGCAGAGCAGCTTGTCGATGAGATGATCTTCTCGTTCACGCACACCCAGGAAATGCCGTGGATGCTGCCGGGCATTGCTCCGACAAATCGCCATGTGGAAGTGGCGCTTGTCGCCATCGTACGGTTTCGTGATGGCAAGCTGGCCCATGAACACATTTACTGGGATCAGGCCTCCGTGCTGAAGCAGATTGGCTTGCTTCCGGATTCAGGACTGCCGGTTTTCGGCGCGGAATCGGCCCGTAAGGTGCGCGCCGGCCAGCGAGGGATCGACGCCGTCGAGTGAAGCGTTTGCCGGGATATGGGTTAAGATTGTGTGAACTTGAAGGGCAGCCACGGAGGCTTGGATGAGGAAACTTGAGACGACTTGGATCGCGATCTGTGCGGCAATGATGTTCGCGGGGGCCGCCAACGCTCAGGTGGCGCTCGATTCGGTGCGCATCGCGGCGAAAGATACCGTGGCGCTCGCGAAGTTTTATCAGGCGGCGTTCGGGATGCAGGAGGTCAACCGAATTCAAAATCCGGGAGGCACCGAGGTGTTCGTGAATTTCGGGGACACGGTCGACGCCGCAAAGGCCAACAAGAACCCGCTGATGGTGCTATTTCATCGCGAGTCCGATGACGTGAAGGACCCGATTCCGCACGTGATCTTCATCGTGAAGGACATGGCGAAAACGGTAGCCGCCGTGAAGGCCGCCGGTGGAACGATGACCGGCGACCCGCGCCCGTTCGGAAACACGGGGATCGTACTTGGGTTCGTGATCGATCCCGCCGGTAACCGGATTGAACTGATTCAGCGGCCCTGAGCCGCAGTGAGTTTGTCGAAATACGTTTGGAAGAACGCAAGCCGCGCGTCGCCCGGCGCCTGCGGACCTTCCGGAGGATTGCCGAGCACTTTCACGCTCTGCTGTTTGCCCTCGTAGACCGGCCACGGGCTCAGCCCTTTCCCGTTCGGGTCGCCGTTGTTCGCGAAGTTTACCCAGTAGGACGACATCTCATCGGCCATCTGGCGGTCGCTGTCCGTCCACGGCCGGCTGGCATCCAGGTGTCCGAAGACATATAGGATCTCGGAGACGTGAGTGGCGCTGCCGTGCGGTCCCGGTGCAAACGGCCCGCGGGCGTTTGGCAGCCGCGGCGGCTGCTGAGTGAAGTAGTAGACGAAGGCCTTGGCCTTGCCGGGCTTCTCCGCGAGACGCGCCCAGTTCCGCATCACAAATGCCATCTCGTCGCGCCCCGAATAGAACGCAGACTCCCGCGCTTCTTCGTCGGAGCCCGCCGGGTAGAGTTTCAGGTAGGCGTCCGCCAGGTCGCCGAACCGCTTGCGCGCCTGCGCCACGAACTCCTCGGCCGATTTCGGATTGCCGCCGAACGACTCGTCGCGATTTGATCCGGTCAGCACCGGAATATCGATCTGCTTGCCAGCCGCAAAGACCTTCCCAGGGTCTTCCGGAATCAGCCATCCATCCACTATCGGCCCCGACCCCCGCCCGGCCTTCAGAATCTCCTCCGCCGGCTTCGCGCGCAGTTCCGCCAACGACTTTGCTCCGGTTGTGTCGGCCAACTTCACGCCTTCCAGTTCGGCATCCGGCAGCGTGCTCAAGGGCGCGATTGTCGCGGTGGACCAGGCGCTGCTTTCGCCGACGGCGCGGATGAAGAGGCCCTTCGCCGAGGGGATCGTCATCAGATTCGCCACCATTCCGGCGCCGGCCGATTCGCCTAAAATCGTCACACGCTTCGGGTCGCCGCCAAACCGCGCGATGTTTCGCTGGACCCACTGCAGGGCCGAGACGGCGTCCATCACTCCAAAGTTCGCCGCTCCGCGCCGGTCCGATTCCTTGGTGAGCTCCGGGTAGGCGAAGAAGCCGAAGTTGCCCAGGCGGTAGTTGAACGTCACCACCACCGCGCCCTTCTGTGCCCATGCGGTGCCATCGTACATCGGTTGCGACCCCGAGCCCGTGTAGTAACCGCCACCGTAGATCCAGAACATGACGGGACGCTTCTCACTGGCGCTCTTCGCGCCGGTCCAGACGTTCAGATATAGGCAGTCCTCGCTCATCTTCTGGTTGCCGCCTTGCATGCACACCGGGCTGAACTCATCCGCCTTGCGAGTTCCTTCCCAGTGCGGAGCCGGCTTCGGAGCGCGCCAGCGCAGATCGCCCAACGGTGGCGCCGCGTACGGAATGCCTTTGAAGACGCGCACGTCCGGAGTGGCCGTTGTGACCCCGGAGATCGTTCCCGTGTCAAGTCGGACCGGATCGTCAATTGCCGCGCCGGCCGTTCCAATAGCGAATAAAGCACTCGTGAGAAACGCTGCTCGTTTCATGCCCCTCCTCCGCGTTCAAGCAGTATATAGGATTCGCCGAAGCAAATGCTGTCCTCCGCGATCCGTAATATTGTCGCTTAGGTTAGGGCCAATACCGTCCGGTGATCCGGCAGATACCAGAACGAACCTGAAAACGGATAGCGCTTTGGCAGCCAATGCCGACTCGCTTGATGTCGTATGGGTGCGTCGCTCCCGCCAGGTTGGTCCCACCATAAGAGGAAAACGCGGCGCGATAGCCAGCCTCCCAAGCTGACTGCTGCGTTTGATTTGAAATGCTGGTGTGGGCCCCAACCGGGTACGCAAGGACATCGGCTTGAATGTTCAGATGTTCCTTCAAAAGAGAGCGCGCCTGAATCAAGTCCTGTTTCTGCTGGGCGGGGTCCAATTGAGTCAGCACTGCGTGAGAGTGCGAGTGCGAACCGATCGTCATGCCCGCGGAGATCATCTCCCGGGCTTCGTCCCAGTTCAGGAAGCGCCGCGGAGATCGGGGCAGGTCCTCTCCCCCTGCGGACTCCTGCAGTTCTTGAATGAAGCGGCCGGAATCGACGATTCCAGGCCTCTTATACAGGCGTAGCACGTCTCGAATCGTTGGAGCCAACCCGTTCTTCACGAGATCGACGTCCAGGTCAACGGGGTAGTGGAGGGTGAATCGACGCTGCCGCGCCGTCTTCAACAGAAAGGCGATGTGATCCCACCATGGCACGCAGCAAGAACCAACTATACCTGTGGCGAGGAAAAAAACGCCGGGCGCTCTATGTGAGCGGAGAATCGGGAACGCTACTTCGTAGTTGTCCAGGTAGCCGTCGTCGAAAGTGAGCAGAACACGACACCGAGGCGTTCTCTCGGTCATCGTGCCCGCAACAAACGCGAGAGCCTCTTCCAGTGTCACGAGCGAGGCGTGGCGCTTAAGGTAAGATACCTGCTCACTGAACTGGTCCGCGGTAGCGGAGAAAACGCCCGGATCAAAGGAATCGTTGTGAGGCTCCCCTATCCGATGGTAGTTCAAGACCAGCAAGGAATCCCGAGCCGGCATTTGGCCAAGCAGAGAAATGATACGTGTCACATACAATCCGCCGGCCAGTAACTCGCGTTTTCCTCCGAATAGTGCCATGTCACTGGTCTGCGCGCGGTGACGCGATCGCCGGTTCCCGCCCCGAGTCTGACACAAGCCGCGATATCAGAGCGGGAACGATCCGATGAACCGGCGTGGGCAATAGCCTTGTCCACTGGCGGAGGCGATCCCAATCCTCCTGTTCCAGTGATCGAGTGGTCCGAAGACCCAATAAAAAAACAAGGGCGCCGACGCCGATGCCGGCGAATAAACCCGGCCCTGGAGGCAGTAAGCGAACCAATTTGATTACGACGCACACCATTACGGCGCCCGACAGCAAGAGCGCTCCAAGAAACCGGAGTTGCGAGCGCATGGCGTACGCACCGCCCGCCTTATAGAACAAGCCCGTTATGCCAATGGTTTGAGCCAGACCGTTGGCGACCGCAGCGCCCACGGCGCCATACTTCGGAATCAGGAGCGCATCTAAGGAGACATTCAATACTGCAGTGATAGCCAGCCACTTCACCATGAATCCCTGTTGTTCGGTCGCCTGCAACAAATTTTCCGTATGCGGCTGGAATGCCCGTGTCAGAGAGGAAATACACAGAATGCAGAGGACGGGCACGACGGACAGGTAGTGGTTCCCGTAAGTAGAGTGTATGAGAGGTTCAGCAATCGCCGCCGTACCCAGAAAGAGTGGAATCGTCAGCACACTGACGTAGCGGATGGCATTTCTCATGAGAGGGCTCAGCCGCCTCGGATCACGTCCGTACTGCGCAAGTATCGACATCCCGGTCGCGAACGAAAGGGATCGGGGCGCCATCAAAAGCTGGTTTGTGATGCTAAAAGCCAAAGAATAGAACGCCACCTGTCTTACATCTGAGAACTGCTTCAGAAAAAAAACCTCGGAACGATCCCAGACAATCAGCCCGAGCGCCAGCAGGATCAGGTTATGACGTGAAAAGTTTAACATCCGACTTCGCAGCAATGCCGGCAAGGCTCGAGTAGGATAACCTCGAAGCCATCTCAGGACACCAAAATAGCGGACCGCCGCCTCCAGTACTCGCGAAATTAAGGTAGCGGTGGCTAACCCGATCAGTCCCCAATTCATCATCAACGTAAGCACGACTAATGCACTGTACGTAGCCAGATAAGTGATACTAGCC